>JAABUQ010000580.1_pt1 | contig 85698 bp, 97 predicted proteins | sample 5560001 | NCBI WGS metagenome assembly JAABUQ01 (sample SAMN10711888, study PRJNA513371) | rock metagenome | isolation source: Antarctica rocks | place: Antarctica: Victoria Land, Finger Mt nord | collected 2015-12-18 | reverse complement strand
CTTTTAACGTTCTGTGATGCCACAGCACGTTTCATGCGGTATTAGCTAACCTTTCGGCTAGTTATCCCCCACTCGACGGTAGGTTGCCCACGTGTTACTCACCCGTCTGCCACTCGGTATTGCTACCTCGTTCGACTTGCATGTGTTAGGCACGCCGCCAGCGTTAATCCTGAGCCAGGATCAAACTCTCCAAAAATATCTTGACCGGCATCGCTGCCGGAAAGCCTTTTCGAAGCCTTTGAGGCTCTAAAACTGCTGACTAAGCCGGACTCAAGCAAGCTTGAGCCCAGATATCGCGATTTAGCGCGAGATCATTGATCGCCAAGCGGTTCACGCTTGCGATCGGTCAATTTGTACGGTCGAACGCGTGACCCTCGGAACCGGTGGAGCCGGGTCTTCGGCGCGATCGACTACTTCTCACATTTCGGAGAAACACATAAAAACGCGGCTTTCGCCGCGCATCGCTCTGCTTCTCTTTATGGAGACCCACAGACTTATGCGCTACTGTACTGCTCAGTTTTCAAGGAACGAACTGCAACGCCGGGCCCCTGTCGGACCGGATCTTTGACCGCACCGTAGTGGCGAGGCGTCGGAGTCACGGGTGCTAATCTATCACGCCGCGCAAGCGGCGTCAACCATCCGGTGGAGCGCTGAGCCACAAAACCGGCATGCGCACGCAAGACGCCGCGCCGCGAAGCCGGAGTGCCATCGCGGTCGGCAAATCTGCCACGCTCGCCCCGAGGCCGCCTTAACGCAACCACCACGACGAAAGGCGCCGCGAACCTCTCCGCCACACATCGAAAGCGTCGTTCAAACGCGCGACGTCACGACGTGCATCCATCAGGGTTGCTCGGAGCGGAGCATGAGGAATCGGCGCCGGGAGGCCGCTACGCGCGCTCGCGTGAGCGCCCGGTGCAGCAGGCGCCGCGTTCCATCCGTCGCTGATTGGCGACGTTTACCTAAGACGGCGTGATCTTAAGATGGCTTGACATAGATGTCCGAAGACCTAGCGCATCCCGGCGATCTTTTTCGAGACCATCTTCGCCTGCATGAAGAGCAGCAAGTAGTCGTAACCGCCGGCTTTTGAATCGGTTCCCGACATGTTGAAGCCGCCGAAGGGATGAGCGCCGACGAGCGCGCCCGTGCACTTTCGATTGAAATAGAGGTTACCGACGTGAAACTCTTCGCGCGCGCGTTCGAGCTTCGTGTCGTCGTGCGAATAAACGGATCCCGTCAACCCGAATTCCGTGTTATTGGCGATCGCAAGTGCATCTCCGTAGTCGTCGGCCCGAATGAGCGCAAGAACCGGACCGAAAATTTCTTGCTGAGCGATCGTCGCTGCGGGCGCTACGTCTGCGACGACCGTCGGCTCGACGAAGTAACCCTCGCCGGGCGAAGCCGCGCCGCCCGCAACCACGCGACCGCCTTCGGCGATACCGCGCGCGATGTAACCGAGAATCGTCTCGCGTGCGCTGCGATTGACCACGGGTCCGACGTACGTTTGGGCGACAGCGGGATCTCCCATCACGAGCTTTCGGACACGCTCGACGATCTTTTGCTCCATCGCCTCGTATACCGGGGCTTCGACGATCGCTCGCGAGCACGCGGAACATTTTTGTCCGGCGAAGCCGAAGGCCGAAGCAACGATTCCGTCGGCAGCCGCGTCGAGATCGGCGTCGGCGGAGACGACGATCGAATCCTTACCACCCATCTCGGCGATCACGCGCTTAATCCAAATTTGGCCCGGTTGCGTTTTCGCGGCAAGTTCGTTGATGTGAAGACCGACTTCTTTTGAGCCGGTGAAGGCGACGAAGCGCGTCTTCGCATGCGCCACGAGCGCATCGCCGATCGTTCGGCCCGAGCCCGGAACGAAATTCACGACGCCGGGAGGCAAGCCCATCTCGCCCAGCAATTCGACGAACGCGGCGGCAATAATCGGTGAATCACTCGAAGGCTTGAGGACGACCGTATTGCCCGTAACGATGGCCGCCGTCGTCATTCCAGCCATGATCGCAAAGGCAAAATTCCACGGCGGGATCACGATGCCCACGCCGAGCGGTATGTAGGCAAGCCGATTCTCCTCGCCGATCAGCGTTGTCAGCGGCGGAGCCTCGGCGTAACGAATCGCCTCACGAGCATAAAATTCGATGAAATCGATTGCCTCGGCGGTATCCGCGTCGGCTTCGATCCACGTCTTACCGACCTCGAGCACGAGCAACGCGTTGAAGTCGTCGCGGCGGCGGCGAATCGCTTCGGCTGCGCGGAGCACGATGCCGGCCCGCTCGGTCGCCGGCACGCGCTTCCACGTCTCGAACGTATGCGCGGCCTCCTCTATAGCGGCATTCGCCTGCGCGAGCGATGCCGACCCGACGCTACCGACGCGTTCGTTCGGATGGGCCGGATTGTGGGAGTCGATCGTCGCCGCGGAGGGCAACGCACGCCCGCCGACGACGATCGGATAGTGTCGCGGACCCAACGCGCGTGCGCGGGCGAGTGCCCCTTCGATCGACCGGATATCGCCCGAGTCGGTGAACGAGCGAATCGCTTCGTTCGTGAACGGTGAGAGGCGTTCGAGCATGGTTGCCATGCCGGTACGATTAGCTAGAGCCCGGCTCGACCCTCGAAGCGAGACGTCGGCATCGCCGTCGTGATTTCGTCCTAGCGGGGCCGCTCCGCGGCTGACAGAATATAACCATATGATCTACGACATTGCAGTCGTCGGCGGCGGAATCGTCGGCTTGGCCACCGCGCGGGAACTGACCCAGCGTTTCCCTCGCCTCAAGGTTGCGGGCGTCGAAAAGGAAGACGTCTTCAACAAACACCAGACGGGCCGCAACAGCGGCGTCATTCATTCGGGCATTTACTATAAGCCTGGTTCATTCAAGGCGAAGCTGTGTGTCGAAGGGCGGAAGCTCGCGTGGGAGTACTGCGATTCACACGGTATCGAGTACAAGCCGGTCGGAAAACTGATCGTCGCGACCGAGGAGAGCGAACTCGGACGCCTGCAAGACCTGTGGGAGCGCGGCCAAGCCAACGGCGTCGAGGGCCTGACGATGCTCGATGCGGCTCAGATCTCCGAGGCCGAGCCGCACTGCCGCGGGATCAAAGCCATTTTCTCGCCGGTGACCGGGATCGTCGATTGGGGCCTCGTGTCCAAGACGTATGCCGCCGATGCCAAGGCGGCCGGCGCTGAATTCTACCTCGGCCGCGAAGTGACGAGCATCGCGCGCCGTGGCGGCGTAACGATCCTCGCTACGCCCCAGGGCGAGATCCAGGCGCGCTACGTCGTCACGTGCGGCGGAGTCTATTCCGATAAGCTCGCGAAGATGACCGGCGGCGAACGGGATCCGAAAATCGTCCCGTTTCGCGGCGATTACCTCATCCTCAAGGCCGAGAAATCGCACCTCGTCAAAGGGAACATCTACCCCGTCCCCGATCCGGAATTTCCGTTCTTGGGCGTCCATTTCACACCGCGCATGGACGGTTCAATTTGGCTCGGGCCCAACTCCGTGCTCGCGTTCGCGCGTGAAGGCTACTCGTTCTTCACGATCAACCCGCCCGAACTCTGGGATGCCGTAACCTACCCCGGGTTCGTCAAACTGGCGACGAAATATTGGAAGATCGGGGCGGGCGAGATGTATCGCGACCTCGTCCGGAGCGCCTATGTGAAAGCCCTCCAGCGCTTCATCCCCGAATTGCAGCCCGAGGATTGTCTCCCGGGCCCCGCCGGCGTTCGCGCCCAAGCCATGTCGCCCGACGGCTCACTCGTTGACGACTTCGTTTTCGAGGGCTCCGAGGGTATCCTGCACGTCCGTAACGCGCCTTCTCCCGCGGCTACGGCGTCGCTTGCGATCGGGAAATACATCGTCGCCGATGCGGAGAAGCGCTTCGATCTGCAGCGAGTCGCCGTACCGGCCTAATTAGCGGGGCGGCTGTATCACACTCCGGAACGCGCATGCCGATGAGAGACACATATGGCATTCGCGTTGAACAGCCGCCGCATTACCTTGATCGTCGCCATCGTCGCAGCCGCGCTGGCGGGCATTTTGACGATTCGGTACCTGAGCGGCATACAACGTCCGGCTGAGACGCCGAACGTGGTCGCGCAGCGTTACGTGCTCATCGCGGGCCGGACGATTCACGCGCACGAGAAAATCGCAGCCGATATGCTGACGAAAGTGACGCGGCCGGAATCGGCGATCGAGCCCGGAGCGCTCGCCGAACCGCGTGAAGCCGTCGGAACCGTGGCCTTGATCGCGATCCCCGAGGGCTCCACCTTAACCCAATCGAAAATCGGCGTCCCGGCAGCGCTCGGGGTGACCGCGAAGCTTCAAAACGGCATGCGCGCGGTCAGCATACCCGTGGATTTCATCAAATCCGTATCGTCGCTCGTCTCACCCGGCGACCGCGTCGACGTTCTGGCGACGAGCACGCGGGGCCGCTCGGCACACCCGACGCGTACGATCATTCGCGGAGCGGTCGTGCTAGCCGTCAACGCGTCGCTCGACGCGACCGATCCGTCCGCGTCACCGGCTCCGGGCACAACCTCGGGGCCGGTCTCCGTCACGCTCGGCGTAACGCCCGAGCAAGCGAATCTCCTCACATACGCCGATATCACAACGACGCTCCGGCTAGCGCTACGGCCGCCCAAAGAACCGATCCGCGCCTTTGCGGTCCAGCCGATCGATGTCGGGGGCGACGACGCAACGACGTTCGTCAATCGCGTCGCCCCGGCTGCCGAGAATATTCCGCCGCCGGCACAACCCGTTCCGGCCCCGGCAGCGAACGTGCCCGCACCCGCCGTCCCGGCGCCCGCACCGGCGGACGCGCCGAAATCCGGCATTCTCGTGATCGAAGGCGACACGATCGTGGCCGGCCAGCGTTAGCATGAGCAACGCGTACCTCGTCGTTGGGGCGAAGGGCGGTTGCGGCGTCACGACTTTGTGCGTCGACCTCGCGCGCTCGCTGCGCCGCGCGCACAAGCCGGTGACGATCGTCGACGCCGATCTCTCCGGCCGCCGCTCCGTGGCCGAACTCCTGGATGGTATTCGCGAGCTCAACGCGGCGCGCGGCGCGACGATCCACGCCGTCACCGATGTCTCTGACATCGGCGTGGTCGAGCTGCTGGACAAATATGAAGACGTCGTGGCGCTCAAGCAAAATGAACTCGAGTCCGTTGCGAAAACCATCGCCGAGCACGGTGCGCTGATCCTCGTCGATGCACCGCGCCCGTTCGAAGGTCTCGTCGGCGCATTCGTGCAGCACACCTCGCGCGCGATCGTCGTTATGGAACCCGACATGCTCGGCGCGTCGGCGGCTCGGACGATGGTCCGCGATCTCGTGCGCTTCGGAATACCGCTGGAACGGACGTGGCTCGTCCTCAACACGCGCAGCCGGCACTCCGACATCGCGCCGCGCGAACTTGAGAAAATCCTCGGCATTCCGATCGTTTCAGAGATCCCGCGCAGCAGCGACCGGCGCAATTACGAACGCGCCATCGACGCGTTAGCGACGCGCTTGCGTGACGCGCCGGTCGAAAGCGCGTTCACGACCCTTCGAAGCCTCCCCCACAACGGAAACGGCACGGCTTCCGGAGGTGCGAGTCGACAAAATCGGCGCAAGAGCGATCCGCAGGCCGAGGTCGATACCGTCGTAGCCGCCTCCGTTGACGCGCAGCGTCGCCGAATCGAGCGGCGCGATCGGATCCGGCGCGAGATCAACGAAGTCATGGTTGGACGCGTCGACCTCGTCGCCGCCAGCCGCGGTCATACGGACGCCGAGAAAATCGCCAAACTGCGGGAATCGATCGAATCGATCATCGACGAGATCGTTGCGACACGGACCGATCTGGCCGACTTCAATGTGCAAGACCGAGCGGAAATCAAGCAGCAGATCCTCGACGAACAGCTCGGACTCGGACCGCTCGAAGATTTGATGCGCGATCCGTCGGTTTCGGAGATCATGGTCAACGGGCCCAAACAGATCTACGTCGAGCGCGGCGGAAAATTAACGATGTCGGATCGCGTTTTTAGCAACGACAGTCACTTGCGCGTCGTCATCGAACGAATCGTCGCGCCACTTGGCCGCCGCATCGACGAAGCGTCGCCAATGGTCGACGCGCGCTTGCCGGACGGCTCGCGTGTCAACGCGATCATCGAACCGCTCGCCCTCAAAGGCGCGACCCTGACGATTCGTCGCTTTGGCAGCAAACAGTTAACGATCGACGATCTCGTTCGATTCGGATCACTCCCGCTCGAAGCCGTGGCATTTCTGCGCGCGATCGTTGAGGCTCGCCTCAACGTGATCGTGAGCGGCGGCACCGGCTCCGGCAAGACGACGTTCCTGAATATCCTCTCCAATTTCATTCCGGCGGGAGAGCGTATCGTCACGATCGAGGACGCGGCCGAGCTTCACCTCGATAAGGAGCATGTCGTCAGCCTCGAATCACGCCCGCCCAATATCGAAGGTCGCGGCGCGGTCTCGATTCGAGATCTGGTAAAGAATTCGCTTCGCATGCGACCGGATCGGATCGTCGTCGGGGAGTGCCGCGGCGGCGAGGCGCTCGATATGCTGCAGGCGATGAATACGGGACATGACGGATCGCTCACGACCCTGCATGCCAATACGCCCCGCGATGCGCTCGCCCGGCTCGAGACCCTCGTCCTCATGGCGGGTTTCGAACTCCCCATTCGCGCGATTCGCGAGCAAATCGCAAGCGCCGTCGACGTCGTCGTCCAAATCGACCGCATGCGCGACGGCAACCGCAAGGTCACGAGCATCACCGAAGTCGTCGGTATGGAAGGCGACATCGTGACGCTCCAAGAGATCGTGCGCTTTCAGTCGCGCGGCCTCGATGAAGCCAACGCCGTCATCGGCGAATTCCAATATACGGGCGTGCAGCCACACTATACGAATCGCTTTGCGGAGATGGGCGTGAACTTCGACGTGCGCAGCTTGAGTGCGCTCGGCCGTACGAAAGTGGCCTGGTGATTCTACCTTACGTCATCGGCGGAATCGTTTTTGCGGGGCTCATCGGCATCGTGCTCGCGACGGATGTCGATTTCGGCACGTATTTCGCGCGATTTTCGGAACGCTTCGCAAGTGAGCTCGGCGCGGCGGACCTCGAGATCGGTGCGACGCAATACGCGCTGGGCATCGGCGTCGTCGGCGTGCTCGCGTGGCTGGTGTTGATAGGGCTGTCCCGACCGAGCCCGCCGATCGCACTCGCAACGTTCCCGCTGATCGAATCGATCGCGGTGCTCGCGGGCGTGCTCCATCTTCGCGCGCGCGTCTATTTACGGCTCAAGAGCATGCAGGAACAACTTGAGCAGGTGTTTCGCATGGTCAGCGGTGCGTTGCGCGTCGGCGTCGGCCTGCGTCAAGCGCTCATTATGGTCGCCGATGAATTGCCCGACCCCGCGCGGCGCGAGTTCCGGCGCGTGATCGGACGTTGCAACATCGGTATCCCGATGATCGACGCAATCGATGAGATGGCAAAGACCATTCCCGGCAGCGAGATGAAGATGTTTGCGCGGGTGATCCGCGTCCAGCAACAGACCGGCGGCGATCTTGCAATGATTCTCGAAACGCTGGCGGCGACGATTCGCGATCGCCGCCGCGTCAAACGTAAGATCGGATCGGTAACGGCGCAGGGACGTGTCGGCGCGTTGATCATCGGCGCTCTGCCGCTCGCCGTCGGCGGCTTCGTCATCGCGACGCAAGGCAGCATGGCCCACGCGCTGCTCCATACGACGCCGGGCCTCGGCATGCTCGGCGGTGTCGCCGCGCTTGAAACGGCCGGCATCTTCACCCTCACGCGAATCTTGCAGCTCGACGTATGATCTTCGGTTTTTCGGCGGTCCTGCTCTTCATCGGGATCTCCGTTGCGATCTCGCTCGGCATTCTCGTCTACACGCTCATCCCGGTCAAGACGGACCTCGCGAAACGGCTCGAAAGAGTCGAAGCGCTGCCGTGGGAGCAAACGCGCCGGCGCAGTGACTCATTTGAGAAAATTTTCAACGACGCCCAGCGAGGACGCCTGCGGCGCGAACTCGATGAAGCCGGCTGGTATAGCATTACGCCTGCGAAAATCGGCTTTCAAATGATCGCGAGTACGGTTCTTTTCGCTGCGCTCGGCTTAGCGTTCGCCCTCTATACGCAGCTGGGACTCATCAGCTACGTTATCGCGGGCGCGCTCGCGCTGCTCGGCGCGATCTCTCCACGGGCGCGTCTGCGGACGGCGATCAAGAAACGCAAAATCGAGATTCAAAAGGCCTTACCGGACCTGCTCGATATGCTCGTCTCAACGGTCACTGCGGGCCTGGCCTTCAACGCCGCGCTCGCCTATGCGCAAGACGTCGCCGCGGGCGCGCTCGGCGAGGAGATCAAGGCAGCCCTTTCGGAAGTGCGCCTGGGCCGCTCACGTGCCGATGCGCTGCGTGCGATGGCCGATCGCGTGGCGCAAGAGCAGCTCGGGCATTTCGTCATGGCCGTCATTCAGGCGGAAGCGCTCGGTTCGAACCTTTCGCTGGTTCTCAGAGAGCTCGCCGAAGAAGTCCGCAGCCGCCGCATGAGTCGCGCGGAAGAACTGGGAAATATGATGCCGACGAAGATGGCGCTGCCGATGACGCTGTTCATGTTGCCGGCACTCTTCCTGATGATCTTCGGCGGTGTAATCGCGCAGTATATCGAGAACCAGCCCTAGCGCAGCGCCTCGCTATCGATCGTCAGCCGCCGTATGCATCGCTCGAGCGGGGATGCGCGCCGGAACGACGGCAACGACGGCCGTGGCGTTGTCTAGCCCCGACGCTTCGACGACGTAGCGTGATTGGTAAAAATTGTCGGCGCCGAAGGACAGCGTGGCAACGAATGTGCCGTCGCCCGCTACGTACGCCACGGCGCGGTCCACGGTCACGATCGGCAGGCTTTTGGAGAGCGTGGCTTTGACCGCGAGAAATATGCGTGCTCCACTTGTGGCACGGCCGCGGACGACGATTGCGTCATTCGCCGAATCGTAGGCCGCGGAAAGCGTCGTAACGCTGCCGCTCGGCGCTTGCGCCGGCGCGGGCCGCGGCGCAGCGATGGCGCGCCCATCATCGGCGGCTGCGGCGACACCGTAGACGGCTCGTCGGCCCACGTCGCGGATCTCATCGACAAACGCGCGCGACACGTACACATCGTTGCGACGATACACCGGCACGATGCCATAAACCGGTTCGCGACGGTCGTTCTTGCTAAAGAACGGGTCGCCCGGGCGCACGACCACCGTCGCACCGGGGCGCCACAACGAAACGGCATTCTCATACGGAAGATACGTGTACGAGAAGCCCAGTTCGCGGGCGATTTGGACGAGCGGGACAGCGTCGTCGGCGCTCGCCGGCCGGGCGGGTGCTACGAGGACGGCTAGCGCAAGTGCCGCCGACTTATGTATTTTGAGGTGATAGCTCATGCGCACCGACAACTTTCCGATACGTAAGGTGATGTATCTATTGTCGTTCCGGCCGCGGCAGAACATGAGATGTGTTCCGCGGTGATTGCCAAACGCGCGGCCGTAGCACTGCTGTGCAGCGTGGCAACCGCCGCATCTTTCTGCGGCCGGGCCTCGGCTCGTGACGCGGAGATACTTTCCGTCGTTACCGGGCATTCGTTGATCGTTCGGGGCCACGGCATTTCACGCGTCGCCGTCGGCGACGGAAAGGTGGCCGGAGCCATCGCGCTCGATCCAAGCAAGCTCGTGGTCAACGCAAAGAGTGCAGGCGAGACGACCCTCTTCGTCTGGGACGACGAGGGGCAACACACGTACGAATTAACTGTTATCGAGCACCGGCTCGAACAAGTCGTACGCTTGCTGCGCTCCCAGCTCGATTCGCAGAACGTGCGGGTCGACGTCGTCGGAAATACGATCGTGCTTGGGGGCAAGGTCGCGGATTTGGCCGAATACGGCCGGGTCTCCGCGGTCATCGATTAATTCAAGGATATCAAATTCGATACGGCAACGCCACTCAATATCGCGAATACGATCACCATGCGTCAGCCGCTGGGACGCTTGCAAAGCGAAATCGATCGCATCCCGTCGGCCCGTAACTTGCGCGTCGACTCGGATCCCACCGGAAATCTCGTCGTGAGCGGCCACGTTACCGACCGTCAGCAAGCGCAAGAAATCGTCGATCGCGTGAACGGGCTTGCGGCTCCTTACCTCAAGAGCGACGGCAAGGTCGTCGACCGGCTCGCGCTCGACACGAAAAGCCTCGTGAGCGTGAAAGTCGACGTTTTGGAAGTCGATAAGACCGCGCAGAGTCAACTCGGCCTGCGGCTGCAAAGCGCTCAGCGCGCGGCCGCCTTCACGGGAGATTTCAACATAAAGCCGCAGCCGTCGCTGACCGCGGTCGAGGATCCGCGGGTTACGCTCGGCAATCCATTTGCGGTCGGACCTTTCCTGCGGGTGAGTCTGCTCGCACCGACGCTCGACCTGCTCGAACAACAGGGCCACGCGCGCTTGCTATCGTCGCCGACGCTCATTGCGATGCCGGGGAAACCGGCAAGCTATCTCGTCGGCGGTCAGATTCCGATCCCGGTCTCCAATGGTCTGGGAACCGTGTCGATCGACTACAAACAATTTGGCGTCTCACTCAATGTAACGCCGACGATCGAGGCCGACGGCGGCATCGATACGATACTCGCACCGGAGATCTCGGATCTCGATTTCGCGGACGGCATTCAAGTCAACGGCTTCACCGTACCTGCGCTCAAAACGAGCCGTATCCAAACCGAAGTGCTCACCGAAGACGGGGAAAGCATTATCCTCGGCGGTCTGTTGCGCCGCGTCGAACAGCGAAACATTCAGAAAATTCCCCTCCTCGGCGATCTGCCGATCCTCGGTCCTCTGTTTCGCTCGACGTCGTATCAAAAGACCGAAACCGATGTCGTGTTCGTGTTGACACCCAAGATCATCACCAAACGCAAGGTGCTGCTGCCGCAGCCGTAACGGAGACGTGAGGCGGTGTTGCGAAACGACGCCGGCATGAACGCAGCCTTCGTCGATCGCTCGTGGCTACGCGGCCGGTTGGATGACGCATCGATTCGCATCGTCGACACGCGGAGCACGCCGCATGGAGCGCCGGGAACAGCCCTTGCGGCGGGTAGCGAGCGATATGCGGCGGGACACCTTCCCGGCGCCGTTCACATCGACTACGCAACCGATCTCGCCGATGCGAGCACACCGTACGCGGCGCGCGTCGCCCCGCCGGAGGCCTTTGCGCGCACGCTTGCAGCGCACGGCATCGGCGACGCGACCGCGGTCGTCGCCTACGATGACGGCGACGTGCCCTACGCCGCCCGCTTCGTGTGGATGTGTCGCTATTACGGACACGACGACGTGCGCGTGCTCGCGGGTGGGCTCGCGGAATGGTTAGCGAGCGGCGAACCGATGACGCGTGAAGTACCCTCGTATCCGCCCGCGACGTTCAAGCCGCGGGTTCGTCCCCATCTGCGTGCGTCGCGCGAAGACGTGCTCGCCGTGGCCCAAGGCCGCAGCGATGCGCAGGTGCTCGAAACGCAGCGCGATACGACATACGCGCTGCGCGATCGCGATATCGCGGGCGCAATCCGCCTCTCCGGTTCGCGGTTACTGGAAGATCGACGCGGCGGCCGCGTCGCGGCGCCCGAAACACTGCGCCGGCTCGTCGACGAAGCCGGGCTCGATCGCGCCAAACGCACGATCGTTTCCTGCGGTAGCGGCGTCTCGGCAGCGGGCGCTTATTTAGCATTGCTCGAGGCCGGGTTCACGGACCTCGCCGTCTACGACGGATCGTGGATGGAATGGAAGCACGACGGTCTGCCGACGGTCGCGAAGCAAGCACCATAAACCCAGGCGCGTTACGGCGACGTCCGCTCGAGCAAGAGTCTGGCGAGTTCGCTCGCGCGCTCGATATCAAGCGCGGCGCCGCGGCGAACGACGCATTCGAAGATCGTCGCGCCGCGCCGCACGAACAGCGCGTCGGGAGCTGCCACGGCATCCTCACCGAGGTTCGGCACGGGCGTCGCATCGGCATACGCCGTACGCGCTTTGAAATACGCGTCGAGATCGGTCGCGGTAGCGATACGCGCGTACGTGCGACAGATGACCTCACGTGGCGCGCCCCTGGCGATCCCCGCGCAACGCCGCGCTGCGGCTGCGAAAAAGGCGCGCCGCTCCGGCAAACGCTCGGCCGTAACGAGCGCGTAGGCAACGCTCCCTTCTTGCGAGACGGCGCGAGTCGTGAAGAAACAGATGCCGCTGCGAGCCGACTCGTCATCGGGCGCGCCCACCGGGTAGCCAAGTATCCGCGCCGCGTCGGTGTCGCCGACGATGCCGCAATCGGCGACCGCGCGGATCGTTGCGGGCGGCCCAGCCTGCGCGGGCGCAGAACGCGGCGCGAGCAGGACCAAGCTCGCACTCGCGACGAGCGCGCCGACGAAGCCGCGACCGTGCGGCTTACACACCGAGGTACGCGCGCTTGACTTGCGGATCGTCCAAAAGCTGCGCGGCGGGACCGGCGAGCGTCACGCGGCCGGTTTCGAGCACGTAGGCGCGCGAGGCGAATTCGAGCGCGGTCTGGACGTCTTGCTCGACCATCACGATCGCGACGCCGCTCTTATTGATCGAGGTGAGTATGTCGAGCAGTTGATCGACGAGCACGGGTGCGAGGCCGAGCGACATTTCGTCGATGAGCAAGATCTTTGGTCGCGCCATCAGCGCGCGGGCGATTGCGACTTGCTGCTGCTCCCCGCCGGAGAGCCGGCCCGCGAGAAACCCGTACCGCTCGCGTAAGCGCGGTAAGAGTTCCAGCACGCGCTCGAAATCGCGCGCTACCTCATCATCGCGGCGCAAATACGCTCCCATCAAAAGATTCTCGGCAACGGTTAAGGAGTTGAACAATCGCCGGCCCTGCGGCACTTGCACGACGCCTGCGCGCACGACGGCGTCGGGCTGGAGCGATGTCAAGTCGACGCCGTCGTACGCGACGCGGCCGCCACGCTTGCGAACCAGGCCCGAGATCGCGCCGAGCAGCGACGATTTCCCCGCACCGTTACTGCCGATGAGCGCGACGACCTCGCCCGGTTCGATCGCAAGCGAGACGTCCCAAAGCACTTGCGTATCGCCGTACGCGGCGCCGAGGCGCTCGACCAGCAGCGACACTAACGCGCGGCTTCGGCCGCGGCGCGCGCCGCTTCCTGGCGCTTCATATAACGCGCGCCGAGGTAGGCCTCGACGACAGCCGGCGCGCTCATCACGTCCGTAGGCGCACCTTCGGCGATTTTCTTTCCTTCGGCGAGCACGACGATCGTCGTCGAGATGGACACGATCGCTTTCATGAGGTGCTCCACGACGATGAGCGTGACGCCGCGCGCATTGACGCCGCGCAGCAGCGCGAGCGCCTCATCGACTTCACTTGCGTTGAGCCCCGCCATGACTTCATCCAGCAGCAAGACATCGGGATCGAGCGCGAGGGCTTTCGCGACTTCCAAACGTTTGCGATCGGGGATCGTCAAGTCGCTCGCGGGCCGGTCGGCAACGCGCGCGAGCGAGACGATCTCGAGCAGCTCCGACGCACGGGCAAACGCTTGGACGGTCGAGCGCTCTTTGCCGTCACGACCGTACATGGCGCCGACCGCAACGTTCTCGCGCACGGTGAGATTGGCGAACGGTTTGACGACTTGAAACGTCCGCGCGATGCCGAGCTTACAGACGTCGTACGTGCGAACGTCCGCAATCGTGCGACCGCCGAAACGGACGCTCCCGCTCGTCGGTTTATAGACGCCCGAGATGACGTTCATCAAGGTCGTCTTACCGCTGCCGTTGGGGCCGATGAGCCCAACGACGGAGCCCGCTTCGATATCGAATGAGACGTCCGAAAGCGCGTGCAAGCCGCCGAAACGCATGCCGACGTTCTGAATCTCGAGATATGCCGCCACGTTATACCCGGTACACCGCGAGCGATTGCAGCAGGCCGCGCCACCCGCCGCGCACGGTCCGCACGTACAGCAGTCCGCGCGGCAAAAAGAGCACGACGAGCACGATGACGGCCCCGAAGAAAAGCGTGTGAATTTGCTGGAAGTGCGACCACAGCGTCTCGTTGATCGCCGTCAGGAGAAACGCGCCGACGACGGGGCCCGCAACGGTTCCCACGCCGCCCAAAATCGCCATGACGATCGGAAAGACATTATTGTCAACGGAGAAGGCGGAGGGCGGATCGATAAAGCCCGTTGCGAAGGCGAACACGGCACCGGCCGCAGCCGCCATCATCCCGCTGATCGCCCACGCCGCCACTTTGTGCGCGGTCGCGTTGATGCCCAGGACCGCTGCGGCATCTTCGTTTTCGCGAATCGCGACGAGTCCATAACCGAACTTCGAGCGCGCGACGAACCACGTCGCGAGCAGGCTTCCGGCGCAGACCAGCCACATCGCGTAGTAGTACTGGCCATACCAAGCCGCTTGGCGAAGCGTCACGCCCGTACCGCCCCCGAGCGCGTCGATATTGGCCACGATCTCTTGCACCGCAAGCGCGATGCCGAGCGTCGCGATGCCGAAATAATGGCCCTTGAGCCGTAAGATCGGCACGCCGAAGGCGACGGCGAAGAGTGCTGCAACGAGCATCGCAAGCGGGATCGCGACCCACACGTTATCGACCCCGCGTTGCGCGAGCGCCGCGCTCGTGTAACCGCCGAGTCCGAAGAACACGACGTTCCCGAAACTGACGTAGCCCGCGTAGCCACCGATCAGATTCCAGCCCAGCGCCATCGCCGAAAACATTAAAATCCCGCGACAGAGATTTTCGTAATAGCCATTATGTAACAGCGGAATGCCGAGCAGCGCCACGAGAATCACGGCCACGATTGCAAGCGCACGCGGGCTCCCCGTGATACCGCCAAGACCAGCGTTCTCGAGCGCCATCTACGCCGTCGCCCGGCCCATGATGCCCGTTGGCCGAACGATCAACACGACGATGAGCACGAGCAGCGCGACCGCATCCGGCACGCCGGTCCCGATGTATTGCGAGCCCAGAGCCTCGATGATGCCGAAGACCAGACCCCCCGCGAGCGCACCCTGCACGCTACCAAGGCCACCCAGGACGCACACGACGAAGGCCTTGATGATATACGCGTCGCCCATCGTCGGATTGAGCGGCTCATTGAGCCCGACGAGAACGCCGGCCGTGCCCGCCAGACCCGCCCCGAGACCAAACACGATCGCATACACGTGCGCGACGCGCACGCCCGACATCTGCGCCGCGCCGATATCCATCGCCGTCGCTCGAATCGCGCGCCCGAGCTTCGAGCGCGTGAGCCACACCTGCATGGCCCCCGTGACCGCAAGCGCGACGACGAGCGTCCACAACTTCGTCCAGGCGACGGTCACCGGGCCCAGGGCGAAGTTGGAGCCGATATAGACGGGCGTTACCGCCTTCGAATCACCATGAAAGATCAGCAGCGCAAGGTTGACTAGCAGCAACGACAACCCGAACGTCAGCAAAAAAGTTGTCAAGATCGGCGCGCGGACCACGAAATTGATGATGTACTTCTGAACCGCATAACCGAATGCGAACATGACCGCGAAAGCGATCGGGACCGATAGGAACGGATCGATATGGAACGCGCTGAAGAGCACATACGAGAGATACGCACCGAGCATGATGAACGAACCGTGCGCGAGATTGATGATGTTCATAATCCCCCACACGAGCGAAAAACCTAGCGCCACCACCGCCAAAATTCCGCCGGTGAGCAGACCGTTGACGAGCACTTGCAGCAGAAGTTGCACGACGCGCGGGCGGTCTTAGCGTTTCGACCAATCGGGAGCCGGATACGCCGGTTGCGCGTTTTGCACGGCGGTCGGCCAAACGGTGACGAGGTTGCCCTTCTGGATCTGGTTGACCGCCATCGGTTTATAGACGTTGATGCCGCGTTCGTCAAATTTGAGAATTCCATAGAACGTCACGACGTTAAGCGCAGCGAGTGCATCGCGCACGCGCTGCGGATCGAGCGAGCCGGCTTTTTGGATCGCATATTGAAATGCGAGGCACGTTGCGGACGATTCGGCGTTGTGATAATCCGGCACGTGGCCGTATTTGGCTTGGAACGACTTCGCGTATTCCGCCGACGTCGCGATGAAGCCGGGCGCGCCGTGGTATTTTGCCGTCGGCGACCATTGAGTCCCACCAAAGACGTAATCGGCATCGTTGCCGAGCGATTTGCGAAAGTCCGGTGTGTCGGGACCGACGGAATAGGCGTAGGCTTTCGCAAGCACGTTCTGCTCCTTGAAGCCCTTTTGCAGCAGCAGCGCGTCTTGCAGATGCCCGCCATTGAGAATGATGTCCGGGTTTGCCGCCTTGATTGCGCTGACGACCGATGAAACGTCGGTCGTATCGGCGGGGTATTTGTTGTTGTACACGACTTGAAGGCCATGACGCTGGGCGTAGTCCGCCGCACCCGAGGCGACTTCGGTCGAGAACAGATCGTTTGCCGCGACGACGGCAACCGTCCGCGGTCGCACCTTTTGATGCAGCGCCATATCGATGACCCCTTCGAGGTAACGCTTCGCCGGCGAAAGGACGGCGAAGATATACTTGAAGCCCTGGCTAAAGATTTTTTCGGAGCTGCCGTTGCCTTCGACCATCGGCACTTTATAGCGTTCCGTGACGGCGGCCGACGCGAAGGACGTCGCGGATCCGTACGGTCCTAAAATAAAGTTGACGTGATCCTGGTTGATAAATTTCTCGACCAGCCTCGCGGAGGTCTGGGCGCTCGTCTCATCGTCGGCATACTGGATCACGACGTTATACGTCTTTCCGCCGGCTTTGATGCCACCGTGCGCATTGACGTAATCTTTCCAGAACTCGTAGCCTTCTTTCGTGAGCACCCCTTCACGGGCGTCGCGGCCCGTTGCCGCGAGTGCGGCCCCGAAGACGATGGTGTTGGCACCAGCCCCGCGCCCGGGGTCGGCGGCCCGTGCCGGTAGGGACCCGGCGGCAACGCACGATGCGGCGAGCGCGGACAAGAGAAGCGAACGTATGAGAAACAAACAAAACCTCCCCGGATACGTGACACGGTTGGTGGTACGCCTTCTCGACGTGCGACGCCCGCCGGCGCAAGCGTCTACGCCTTCCGCACCGTCCCGAGGTGAAGTTCGCATATATAGGCCCGCGCGCGTTCGACGGCGTCCGCGCCATGCGCCGTTGCATACGCGTCGATGAGCGCGCTTCCGACGATCGCGCCGTCGGCAACGGCGCAGGCACGCGCGACGTGTTCGGACGTCGAGATGCCGAAGCCGATCGCGAGCGGCGCGTCGCTTACGCGACGCAAGGCCGCGACCCGGCTTGCGATCCAACCGAAATCCGGCTCCTTCGCGGCGCTCGTCACACCCAAACGCGACACAACATACGTGAAGCCGTCGCTCGCCGCGACGATCCGCGCCGCGCGCTCGGGTGGCGTCGTCGGTGCGACGAGCAGCGGAAAAGCGAGCCCGCGGGCGCGGAATGCCGCGCGAATCGGACCCGACTCTTCGAGCGGCATATCGGGGACGATCGCGCCGCAAATGGCCGCTTCGGCAAGCGTCTGCGCAAATCGCTCGATGCCAAACTGCAAGACCGGATTGAAGTAGGTGAACATGAGGATCGGCGGTGCGCCGTGCCGCTGCGCTTGCGTCGCGAGCGCGAGCGCGTCGTCGATCGTCGTGCCGCCGTCGAGTGCGCGCTGCGCAGCCGCCGCGATCGTCGGGCCGTCGGCGAGCGGGTCGCCGTACGGGATGCCGAGCTCGATGATATCGGCACCCGCCGCACCCATCGCACCGAGCATGACTTGCGACGTCGCGCGATTGGGATCGCCCGCGCAAAGATACGGAATCAGCGCGCCGCGGCCGGCCGCGCGCGCCTTGGCGAAGGCGCCGCTTATGCGCGCCGTCCCGCTCGTGGTGACCGCCGACGTCATCGCGCGACCGGCGCCCGAGGGGTTTGGTGTGCGCGAGCCGCTTCGAGTTCGCCGATGTGACGCGTATCCTTATCGCCGCGTCCGCTGAGATTGACGAGCACACATCCGCCCGGGCCGCGCTCTCGGGCCAGCTTCTCCGCGTAGGCGAGCGCGTGCGCCGTTTCCAGCGCGGGCACGATCCCCTCGCGTTCCGCGCAGCGATGAAATGACGCGAGCGCTTCATCGTCGGTCGCGGACACGTACGCCGCGCGACCGCTATCTTTGAGGAAGGCGTGCTCGGGGCCGACGCCGGGGTAATCGAGGCCCGCCGAGATCGAATGGGTGTTCTTCACCTGGCCCCCCGGCGTTTGCATGACGTACGAACGCGAACCATGTAACACGCCGATCGTCCCGGCGCCGAGCGTTGCCGCCGTGTCGACGGCGTGCAAACCATGCCCCGACGCTTCGACGCCCCAAAGTTTGACGTCCGGATCGTCGACGAAGCCGGCGAAGATCCCCATCGCATTACTTCCGCCGCCGACACAGGCCACCACATCGGTTGGTAAACGACCGTAGCGTTCGAGCAGCTGCGCGCGCGCCTCGATGCCGATCACCTTTTGGAATTCACGGACCATGTAGGGATACGGATGCGCGCCGACGACGCTGCCGATGATGTAGAACGTATCTTCGACGCGCGCCGCCCACTCGCGAAACGCTTCATTCGTTGCGTCCTTGAGCGTCTGCGTGCCGCCCGTGACGGCGTGGACCGTCGCGCCCAGAAGCTTCATCACGTAGACGTTGAGCGCTTGCCGTTCGACATCGAGCGCGCCCATGTAGACGTCGACGGGGATGCCGAGCTTCGCCCCGATCGTCGCGGTCGCGACGCCGTGCTGGCCGGCACCGGTTTCCGCGATGATCCGTTTCTTACCCATGCGTCGCGCCAAAAGCCCCTGACCGACGGTATTATTGATCTTATGCGCGCCCGTGTGGTTGAGATCTTCGCGCTTGAAAATGAGCTTTGCGGCGTGCGCGCCGTCAACGAGTCGCGTGGCTTCCATCAGCGGCGACGGACGGCCGACGAAATCGCGCAAGATCGCGTGATAGTCTTCCCAAAATGCTGCGTCGCCCAAGGCGGCTTCCAGCGCGACCTCGAGTTCAGTCAGTGCCCCGACGAGCACTTCAGGCACGAATTTGCCACCGAACGTGCCGAAATAACCGCGGGCATCAGGCTTTTGCATCGGTCTCCCTTACGGCGCGCACGAACGCGAGCATTTTTTCCCAATCCTTGCGGCCGCCCGATTCCACGCCGCTGCGCACGTCAACGGCATACGGCCGCACCGCACGGACGCACGCGCCGACGTTCTGCGGCGTCAATCCGCCGGAGACGACGATCGGCCGCACGCGCGCGAGCGGTGCGACGGCCGACCAATCGAAGGTCGTTCCGGTCCCGCCAAGCGCGCCGAGCACCGTTGAATCAAAAAGCCAGAGCGCGTGCGGATAACGCTCGAAATCGCCGGGCGCGGGGACGCGGCCCGGTTCAGATTCCGGCGCCGTGATGTGATGCGCCTTGAGATACGTCTTGCCCGCGCCGGCGCGCTCGCACGATTCGGCCGATTCATGGCCGCTGAATTGCAGGGTCGCGCCGCACGCGCGTGCCCATGCCACGTCCGCCGGATCGTTATCCGCGAGCACCGCGACCGCGTCGACGAACGGCGGCACGGCATCCACGAGTTCGGCGAAGTGCTTTCGGCTGAGCCTGCGCGGGCTTTCGGCCAAGATGAGTCCGATGGCATCGGCGCCGGCCGCGACCGCCAGAGCGATTTCCGTAGCCGACGTCATGCCGCACAGCTTCACGCGCGTCCGTGGGCTCACGCGCCGGCGACCGGTGCTCTCTTGAGCTGCTCGATGAATGCGGCCGGGTCGTCGGCGCGCATCAGCGCTTCACCGATCAGAAAACCGCGCGCGCCTTGCGCGTGCAGACTCGCGATGTCGGCTGGTTCGTGGACGCCGCTCTCGCTGATCACGAGCGTCCCCGCAGGCACGCTCGGCAAGAGATACGTCGTGACGCCGAGATCGGTCGCGAACGTCCGGAGATCTCGATTATTGATGCCGACGACCGAGGGCTGCAGCGCGAGAGCACGCGCCAGTTCTGTTTCATCGTGCACTTCGACGAGCGTATCGAGCTCGAAACGTGCCGCTTCATCGGCGAGTTCGCGCATCGTTTCGTCGCGCAGTCCCGCAACGATCAGTAAGATCGCGTCGGCACCGTAGGCCGCGGCTTGCGCGACGTGGTAGCGCGTCGACAAAAAGTCTTTGCGCAGAATCGGCTTCGTGCTATGCACGCGAGCGATGTCGAGATACGACAAATCGCCTAGGAAATGGTCCGACTCGGTGAGGACGCTGATCGCATCGGCGCCCGCGCGTTCGTAATTTGCCGCAACGACCGCGGGATCGAAATTACGGGCGATCAACCCGACCGACGGTGATGCACGTTTGATCTCCGCGATAACCGCCGGCCCCCGCGCTTCGCGTAGCGCGCGCGCGAAGCCGCGGCGTTCACCACGTCGCGCTGCGGCGCGGCAACATACGACGGCATAGCTTTCGCGTGCTTCCTCCGCGGCAAGTGTCGCGGCTTTTGCGGCGTACAGGCGCTGGAGAAAATCGTTCATGCACACTCCGCTTCGGTCGGCTCGCGCAAACGTTCGAAAATCGCGAGCGCGGCACCGCTCGCAAGACTCTCGCGAGCCGCAGCCAGGCCGGCCGCCAGATCCTCTGCGCGTTCAGCGACAAGGAGCACCAACGCCGCGTTGAGGGCGATAACCTCCGCTCGCGGCGAGCGCTCGCCTCGAAGGATGGCGCGTAGCGCCGCCGCGTTCACCTCCGGCGTGCCGCCCGCGAGGTCCTCCGCGGATGCGTGGATGCCGAAGGTCGCCGGGTCGAGCAGCCAGCGCGTCGTGCCGGCTCGTCCGAATTGATAGACCTGGGTCGGCACGTCGCCCGCAACTTCGTCGATGCCGCTCGTCGCATGCACGATGGCGCCCGCCTGGCCGCCGAGCGCGTCGAGCGCTTCGCCCACGAGTTCGAGATTGGCCGTCGTCGCGACGCCGACTACCTGATGCGTGGCGCGCGCCGGGTTAGCGAGTGGGCCGAGAAGATTGAAGATCGTCCGCACGCCGAGCTCGCGGCGAATCGGCGCGACTTCTTTCGCCGCCGGATGGTAGCACGGCGCAAAGAGAAACGTGAACCCGTCGCCTTCGAGTTGCTCGCGCGCACGCTCGGGCGATCCGTCAATCGCAATCCCCGCTGCTTCGAGAACGTCGGCGCTGCCGCACATGCTCGAGGCCGCACGATTGCCGTGTTTCGCGACGGGCAGCCCGCATCCGGCGACAACGAAACCGACCGCCGTGGAAATGTTGATCGTCCCAGCGCCGTCGCCGCCCGTGCCGCACGTATCGACCACGAGCGGTAAGTCGTGTTCGACGTGTAGCGCACGCGCGCGCATCGCCTCAGCCGCGCCGACGACTTCGGCCGGCGTCTCGCCTTTGGCCGCGAGCGCCGCGAGCAAGGCTGCGCTTTGGACGGCACTCCAGGTACCGTCCATCATCGAGCCGATCGCAAATGCCATCGCTTCGGCGTCGAGATCGCCGCCGGCGATCAAGCTGCGCAGCAGCGCGCGGTAGTCGTTCATCTACTGACGGGCGCAATGCCGACCGGACGAAGCTGCACGAGAAAGTTCTCGAAGATGCGCGGACCTAGGGGCGTCAGCACGGATTCGGGGTGAAATTGCACGCCCGCGATCGCAAGCGTCCGATGCGCGAGCCCCTGGATGACGGCATCGCCGCTCGTCGCGTTGACGCGCAACTCCGGGGGAAAGGGATCGTGCGCGAGGCAAAGCGAGTGATAGCGCGTCGCTTCGAACGGCGACGGCAGACCCGCGAAAAGCCCCGTACCGTCATGCTCGATCGGCGATGTCTTGCCGTGCATGAGCGCCGGCGCGTGCTCGACGACGCCGCCGAAATATTCGCCGATCGCCTGTTGCCCTAAACACACGCCCAGGAGCGGCCGCTTTGCCGCGATCGCCCAACCGATCGTCGCCAGCGTCTTCCCGGCCTCTTTGGGGCGGCCGGGTCCGGGCCCGATGCACACGCCGTCGTTCGCGGCGATCAGAGCCGCATCGAGCCGAGCGTCGTCGTTGCGCACGACATCGACACCGGCGCCGAGCGAGCCGAAGAGATGCGCGAGGTTGTACGTGAATGAATCGTAGTTATCGACGAGAAGCAGGTTCACGGCCGTGCGTCCAAGGCCAACACATCGCGGACGATCCGCGTCTTAGCCAAAATTTCGTTGTATTCCGCGACCGGCTCGCTATCTGCGACGATACCCGCCGACGCTTGCCAATACGCGCGACCGCCCGCCGTCGCGACGCTGCGCAAGATGATGCACGAGTCCATATCGCCATCGAAGTGAATGTGCGCGACGCTGCCGGCATAGAAGCCACGCGCGACCGGCTCGAGCGAATCGATGAGTTGCATCGCCCGAATTTTCGGCGTACCCGTCACCGTCCCGGCGGGAAAGGCCGCGGCGAAGAGATCGAGTGCGTCACGATCGTCGCGCAGTTCGCTCGTGACGTTCGAGACGATGTGCATCACGTGACTATAGCGTTCGATGACCATCAGTTCATCGACTCGGACGCTGCCCGTCGCTGAAACCGCGCCAAGATCGTTGCGCCCGAGATCGACGAGCATCACGTGCTCCGCGCGCTCTTTCTCATCGGCGAGCAATTCCGCGGCGATCGCGTTATCGCGCTCCGCCGTCTCACCTCGCGGTCGCGTCCCCGCCAGCGGCCGAACGCGCGCACGCGTCCCATCGAGCCGCACCAAGAATTCGGGCGATGCTCCGAAGACCGCACGTCCGCCCGCCTCGATGTAGAACATATACGGCGACGGATTACGCGTGCGAATCTGGCGATAGAAATCGAACGGCGTCCCATCGAGCTCGCACGAATAGCGGATCCCAAGCTGCAGCTGATACACATCACCCTCGAAGATCGCTTCCTTCGCACGCGCGACGCGTTCGAGGTACTCGCTTTTGGAAAGCGAGTTCGCGACCGGTCCCTTCGCGCGCACGTTGCCTGGAATCGTGGGCCGCACGCCTAGGAGCTGCGCGATATACGCGTCGAGCCGGGCCTCGATCGCCGGACGCTGCGCCTCATCGCGCGCGAAGCCGATGAGCGTCACTTTATGGGTAAAATGATCGAAAACGACCCACGTTCCGGGCACGACGACGAGCGCATCGGCAAAGGCCACGTCGGAGGGAAGTTTGGGCCCAATGTGTTCCAAAACGCGCGCTGCATCGTAGGTGAACACGCACACCGCGCCGCCAGAAAACGGCAAGCCCGCCGCATCGAGCTCATAGGACTTAACGAGCCGCCGGATGCCGGCGAGCATATCCGGATCGTCGTCGAACGACGCCGACTGCAGATAGTCGAGCCCGATAAACGAATACCGCGCGATCCGGTCCGTGCCTTCCACGCTCTCGAGCAGACACGAACGCCCTGGCGTCGCCAGGGCGAGGTACGCCGAGATCGGGGTCAACGTATCGGCAACAAACTCGCGCACGACCGGCACGAGCTGTAGACTAGTACTCAGACTCGGCATCATATCTATTGCAGAACGGTTATACAAAACGGCCGGCGCGCGTCGCCATAACCAGAACTTTCGTTACTTGACGAGTTCGAGAATCGAGAGCTCGGCCGCATCTCCCGGACGCACGCGCGTCTTCATGATGCGCGTGTAACCACCCGTACGATCCTTCATCGCAGGCCCAATCTGCTCGACGAGCTTCTTCGTGACCGCAGGCTCGAGCAGATATGACGCGACGAGCCGGCGTGAGTGGAGATCGCCGCGCCGCGCTTGGGTGATCAGACGTTCCACCACCTTGGAGATCTCTTTGGCTTTCGAGGTCGTCGTTTCGATTTTCTCGTATTTGAAGAACGATGTCGCAAGGCTTCGCAGCAGCGCGCGACGTGGACCCTGCGTTCGGTTGAGACGTTTTTGCGCGATTTGGTGCGGCATCGGTCGCTCCTACAGCGGTTGACGTAGCGACAAGCTACGCTCTTCGAGAACCTGCTTGATTTCATCGAGCGACTTCTTGCCGAAATTCCGCATCTTGATGATCTCGTCTTCGCTCATGTCGAGCAATTCCGAGACCTTCGAGATCCCCGCGCGTTTGAGACAGTTGAACGAGCGAACCGAGAGATTGAGCGTTTCGACGGGAACGTCCCATTCGCTGGTCGGAGCGGCGGTAGGCGGCTTCTCTTCCTGCGTGAAGTTCACGAAGAGGTCGAGTTGATCTTGAAGGATCGTCGCGGCGGTCGAGAGCGCGTCGTCGGGCGTAATCGACCCGTTGGTCTCGATCTCGATCGTGAGCCGGTCGAAATCGACCGATTGTCCGACGCGCGTGTCGTCGACTGTGAAATTGCATTTGCGAATCGGTGAGAAGATCGAATCCATCGGAATGAGGCCGATCATGTGTTCCACATTTTTCTGCTTGTCGGCCGTCACGTAGCCGCGCGACTTCTCGACGCCGATCTCCATCTGCAGCTTCGCAGCTTTGGTCGTCATCGTCGCGATATGGTAGTCGGGCTGCAGAACCTCGACGTCGGCATCGGGCGTTACGTCGGAGGCGGTAACTTCTTTCGCGCCGTTCACCGCGAGCGTAAGAACTTTCGGCTCGTCGGAATTGAGCTTGATCGGCAAACCCTTGAGGTTGAGTAAGAGGTTCGTCGTATCTTCCACGACACCCGGAATCGTCGAGAATTCATGCAGCACGCCATCGATTTTCACGTACGTGACGGCAGCACCAGGAATCGTCGAAAGCAGCACGCGGCGCAGCGAATTGCCAAGCGTGATGCCGAAGCCGCGTTCGAGCGGTTCGATGACGAACTTCGCATAATTGTCGCGGCGCTCGCGAACTTCAATCGCAGAACCTTGCGTCGTATCCAGGGCGTTCATAGTCGTTCTGATATCCTTTACCTGCTTACGTTATCCGCGGCCCACCCGGACCCCGATCCCACGCCTAGCAGCACTGAGTGATGACTTCTGCGAGCTTCTTTCTCGACCGTTCGCACCGCGAGGATCGTCGGTGGCGGTCGCTGGCAAGGAGCCTAGAGCCGAAGTGTGCGCACGCACAGGAGGCTCGTAGCGACGCAGTCCAGCGACCGCCACCCGATCCCTACCTCGAATAGTATTCGACGATTAGCTGTTCGTCTACCGGCGTGTCGATCTGCTCGCGCGAGGGCAAACCGCTGACGGTAATCGCGAGCTCCGCTTCGTCGAACGCGAGCCACTCGGGGTGCGGCCGCGCCTTCGCATACTCGGCATTGGCTTCAAAGACGAGCGACGTCTTCGAACGATCGCCGAGGGTGATCGTATCGCCGGGCTTGACGAGGAAACTCGGGATGTTGACGATCCGGCCGTTGACCCGGAAGTGGCGATGCGTCACGAGCTGACGCGCCTGGGCGCGGCTCATCGCAAAGTTCATGCGATACACGACGTTGTCGAGGCGGCGTTCGAGCAATTGCAAGAACGTCTTACCGGTCTGGCCCGGGATCTTCGCCGCTTCGCGGAAGTAGTTTTCGAATTGCGTCTCGAGCACGCCGTAATAGCGGCGCATCTTTTGCTTCTCGCGCAGTTGCCGGCCGAATTCCGACACTTTTTGCCGGCTGGGCTTGCCCTGCGTTTTTTGGCCGGGCGCGGTGCCGCGACGCTCGACCGCGCACTTTTTGGACAGGCAACGATCGCCCTTGAGGAAGAGTTTGATCTTTTCGCCGGTTTTGCTCGTCGCCGTTTCGCGACGGCAGAGACGGCAGACGGGACCTGTATAACGTGCCATATTTCCCTCTTACACCCGGCGCCGTTTGGGCGGACGGCAACCGTTGTGCGGAATCGGCGTCACGTCTTTGATCAACGTGATCTCGAGACCAGCGGCCTGAAGGGAGCGAATCGCGGCTTCCCGGCCGGCGCCGGGACCCTTGACGAAGACTTCGGCCGCCTTCATGCCATGATCCATCGCTTTCCGAGCGACGGCTTCCGCCGCCATCTGCGCGGCGAACGGGGTCGATTTCTTCGAGCCCTTGAAGCCGAGATTGCCCGCGGACGCCCAGGCGATCACGCTGCCTTGATTGTCTGAGATCGTCACGATCGTATTATTGAAGGACGAGTGGATATGGGCGACGCCCGAGCCGACGTTCTTGAACTCGCGCTTCTTACGCGTTTTGGTCTGTTTCTTGGCGGCCAATGCTGCTCCAGATTTATCTTGCCCCGCATTGCGAACCCGGGGTGTCGTCGCCTCGACCGACAAGCGTGCGCGGTCTTTTCCCGGACGAGCGGCGAGTGCGTCCGGCGAACGCCTCACGGCGTGGCCAGCCGTCCCCAGGACAGCCGACATAACACTATACCGGAAAAGACGTCAGGCCGTCAATCGTGAATTCTTCGCGCCGGGAGGGTACAATTGCGCCAATGCAACCAACGAGAAGCTCTATGAATTCCTTTCGCGCGCCGGCGGCTGCCGCCGTCTTCGCAGCCGCCCTTGTTCCGGTAGCAAGTCCGGCCGCGAGCACCGACCATCGCACCTTCGACGGGACCGTCGTTCACGTCTCGACCCTGAACATGAAAGTCAAGGGGATGGAAGGTGGGAAGATGCAAATCCTCAGTTTCGTTTACCTTCCGAAATTCGGCAAAGCGAGCCCGATCTACAAGATCCACGCGGGTGAGTATGTCCGCGTCACCTACGATCAGAAAGGCGGCGGTGCGCGCCACGTCGACACAATCACACCGCAGGTGATGGGCAAAGGCATGAAAATGTAGTTCGGCTCACCGCCGAGCGAGCGAGACCGGGCAGCGATGCCCGGTCTTTTTTGCGCCATCTCACGGAACTCGCCGGCGCTGCCAGCTTCCGTTGTGTTGGGCCGTACAACGCATTCAAACGGCTCCAATCCCTCGCTTCGAAGTCCGATTCTTACGGGACCGAGCATCTCGACGTGCTCGCCTTCGAGCCGCTGGAGAGATTGCCGACACATGCCTAAGCCGTGGAAAAGCCTCGGAACGACCGTCGTCGCCGCCGCGCTTGCCGCGCTCATGACGCCGGCGGCATCTGCTGCCGACCGCCTTGCCGACGGCGCGATCACGATTCGCGCGTCCGGTGCGACGGCGGACGGCATCGGCGCGGGGACGATCGTCGCGCGCAACGGTACGACGATTCGCGTGCTCACGGCGAAACACGTTGCGACGTTCGGCGCGTTGTCGATCCGCTTCGAGGACGGAACCCGTGTCCCGGCCCACGTCCTGGACGCCATGCCCGGGCGAGACCTTGCGATCGTCGAGGCGGACGTTCCGGCTGCACTCGCCCCGTCGCTGCATGCGGCGACGATCGCTTCGCCGCGGCCACAAGACCCCGTCCACGTCTGGGGCAGCGGCCTCAATGGACCGGCCCTGGAGCCCGGCGCCGTCGGCAGCGTCGGAGCGGATCTTCCCGACGGAGCGGCGCGCGGACGGTATGCGCTGGCATGCGGGCTTTGCCATGAGGGCGATTCCGGCGGCGGAGTGTTCGATGGCCAGGGCCGTCTGGTCGGCGTCTACATCGGCTATTTCGGCGCGAACGCCGAGCGTGTCTCCGTGGCGGAATCGCCGCTCGAAGCGGCTCGCGTCGCGCGCGCGATACCGTTCCCGATGACCGTCGCGCGAGCTCGCTAGCGAAGCCGGCCATCTAGCGCAATTTGCGACTATGTAGTAGATCGTGCGAATGACGTTGCGGCGCGGCGGTTCAGTGGTTTTAATACGGCCATGCCCGCGAAGTTAAAGAACGCCCCGTGGCGAAACGCTGCGTGTGATTTGCGTTGCACCCTCCCAGCTCACGAAGGCATACGTTCAAACGCTCTGGTGGAATCGCCGCGAGGGTAATGCGCCGGCGGGCGAACACCTGCTCTCGACGGGCTCGGCGCAGCTCGTCATCGCACTGCATGATGCGACGTTCGCGTGGTCCACGCCGAAGGGTGCGAGCGGCGCGAGGTCCGGCGCGGTCGTCCATGGACCGCAGGCGACGTGGTACCGGTCGGGCCCGAAAACGCCCGGCGTAGTCGTCGGGGCGTCATTTCGACCCGAGGCGGCGGCAGCGCTGTTCGGCCTGACCGCCGTCGCTCTGGCTGGCAAACATGTTCCGCTCGAAACACTCTGGGGCTTGGAGGCGGAACGGACACGGCAGCGGATCGCCGCCGCTGCTACGCCGGAAGCTGCCCTAGCGGAACTGGAACGGAGCATCGCGCGCCGCATCCGGCGCCGCTCTTGATGCACCCTTCGACGGCCGCCGCGCTGCAAGGCGCGTGGGATGCCGAGCGACCGTTCCGCCTTCGCTCGTTTGCGGGTGAATACGGCTACAGTCAGAAGCTCGTAATCGGCCGATTTTCCGAGAGCGTCGGGTTGACCCCCTCGCGATATTTTCGCATTCGGCGCTTTGCCGGCATGCTCGGGATCCTTGCCGTCAGGCTCGAGATGCCGGGCGTCGCAAAGACGCTGTCGCTCGCACGCATCGCCGTGGAAAGCGGTTACGCCGATCACGCCCATCTCGACAGAGACTTTCGCGATTTGGCCGGCCTGGTGCCGACCGCATATCGTCCCCTTGACCCGGGGAGTCCACACCATCACATTCCGAGGTAAACTTCGTACAAGCGCACGCCGGGGCTCGCGTTACGCTTTACCGGGAGGTACGAACGATGACAAATGCAAGCGAAGCGCGGTCACGATTCGCGAAGTTTATCCTTATCTGCGGGTACGCCGGGCAAACGAGGCGATCGACTTCTACGCGGGCGTGTTCGGCGCGACCGAACTCTTCCGGCTGACCGAACCCAGCGGCCGCATCGGGCACGCCGAGCTGCAATTCGGTCCATCCGTTATTATGCTATCCGAAGAATTTCCTGAGCACGGAATCCTCGGGCCGGAATCGACCGGCGGCACGTGCATTAGCATTCATCTGCACGTCGAGGACGTCGACGCCGTCTTTACGCGCGCCATTGCGGCGGGCGCAACAGCCGTTCGGCCGCCGAAAGATCAGTTCTACGGTGAGCGCTCAGGAACCGTGCGCGACCCATTCGGTCACGAGTGGCTTCTGGGCCATCAGATCGAGGAAGTCGCTCCCGAAGAGATGCAGCGGCGCTACGCCGCCGAGTTGTCGACGTAGAGACTTCGGCGATGCGACGGCGTCCGTTATGCCAAGCCGGCTTCATTGCTCGACCCAAGAAACACGCGACCTCGCGCCTTGCAATAAATTGCTTGAACAGATTACCTCGCATTAAACACGGTCGACTCGACCACCGTCGCTCAACCGCCTAAGAGCGGCGACGACCTTGTAAGAGCCGCCTGTCGTAGGCAAACTCTTCGATGGAAGGCTTAATCTCGGCGAATCGCGGGTGCAGAGGATTGAGCAACACATTCATCTCCCGTGCGCTGCTCGGAACATGGACGGACGGCACGATGAGCCCCAATGACCGCTCCGCCGCGATCCAGGCGTCCCCGATCGACGCATCCACGGCGGGCGCAGGCACGTCATCCCATCCTCTCGGCAATACAACTCCGAATTCTTCGAATGTGATAACCGCGTCCTCAGGAATCTCTGCAAAAACGATCACGAGTTTCGGCGGATCGTCGGGATCGAAATCCTCGGTGTCGAGATGCGCATCAAATTCGATCATCGCGAGCGTCATCGTCGATGATGTGTAAGCCATTCGCGTACCGACGCTCGACCATCGACCTCCGTACAAAAAGGGCCCCTCTCCGGAAAGAGGGGCCGTCGCGTAGCGCTGATAGGCAATTCGGTGGATGCGCATCAACTGTAGCCGCCATACAGTGCTCGACCAAGGACGGCTTCGACCTGGCGGCTTCCAAACTCCGTCTGCAGGAGTTCTAGCGGAACGCGGCCGCCGAGCGCGCGATTGGGCTTCAAAAGCCACCGAGAAGCCGCGGGGACCGATCCTAGCGCTCGCTTTCCGAGCGTCAGAATAACACCGAGGCGGATGACGCGCTGTGACTCATCGAGATCGAAGCGTCCTTGCTCCCGGCGGCGATTGAGCGTTGAGCGGCTGATTCCAATTCCGTTTGCCACCGTCGATTCGGGTTCGTTCATCCCGGCGATCAGGGAGTCAAACGCGCGAAAAGGAACGCCCAAATGTGCGACGCGATCGAGATCGAGAAACGATCGGATCCGGATGTCTTTGAGGATCTTCGCGCCGCCCAGCGTTTCGACGACTTCGCCCAGGGTGTCCATCTTGTACGTTACGATACACCAAATGGACATGCTTTGAAAGAGCTCGGGCGCCGGTTCGGGCCCCGTCTTTAAGACCCTCGGGCAACCTGCCCCGGGGGTCTTCGTTTCGCGCCGCCGCAATTTGCGACTCGGTAGCAGATCGTGCGAATAACGCTTAGCGGCGGGGCGGTTCATCGGTTTTAATACGGCCATGGACCACGACACACACTCCGAACATACCCACGCTCACGGCGGCGCCGACTGCTCGCATCCGCGCGTCAAACACGCCGATCATATCGACTTCTTACACGACGGCCATCTCCATTTCGTGCACGAAGGTCACGTCGACGAACACCGGCTGGAGATTTCGGCCGCAAATCCGGCTGCGTGCACGAGTTCGCACGCGTGCGGCGGCCACACTGCGGAGCACACGCATGGTGCCGCGTGCGGCCATGAAGCCGTCCCTCACGCCGACCACATCGACTACCTCGTGGCGGGACATCTCCATAATGGCCACGAGTCGCATTGCGACGACCACGGCGTGCTAAGTCTGGCCTAGGGAGCGCCGCAACCACCCAGACAGGCGACGTCGCCGCCGAGCGTGCCGGCGACGAACGCATCGTCACCGGGCAGCCAGGCGAGCGCCACGATCTCGTCGCCGAGGCCGCGAATGCCAAGCGGCGTTTTCGTGCGCTCGGGCGTCCAAAGCGCGATCGTTCCATCCAGCGCACCGCTCGCAAGCCGGCCGTCGCGATGCGCGAAGGCAAGCGCGCTCACCGGCTCCTCGTGAAACTCCATTTGGTTCGGCGTCGTCCCGGCGGGCCCGCGGCCGGCGCAATCCCAAATGCACGGAAAGTGGCCGCCACCCGTGGCGAGATAGCGACTTGAATGATGCCACGTCAACTCGCGAACTTTCCGCGGATACCCGCTCATCTGAAGGTCGCGTCCGCTCTTGGTGATCCAGAAGTGGACGCTGCGGTCCTGATCGCCCGTCGCCAGGTATTTCGCGTTCGGACTCCACGCAAGAACCAGTGATGAGCCCTGCCAGCGAAGTTCCCGCGCGGGCGCCTGCTTGCGCAGCGGATCGTAGATCCCGACCGCTCCGTACGACGTCGTGGCGATCGCCGGTGGGCCGGCTTCGAGCGGCCGCCAGGCGATATCGAGAATCGTGCTGGACCGTTCCGGCCAGTCCACGAGAAGCTGCCCCTCGCCGCTCCAGAGCCGCAGGCGCTTCCCAGCCGCCGTCGCGAGACGCTCGCCGCCGGGCTCGAACGCGACCCGCGTCACCCAGCGCGATCCGCCCGGCAACGTCGCGAGCCGCGCTCCGTGGTCTGCCGCGTGGACATAGACGTTCCCATCGAGGCCCGATGATGCAAGACGTGCGGCGTCGGCGCTCCACGAAAGCGAGAGCGAGCCGAACGCATGGCCGTCGCTGCGCCAGCGCTCCGCTCCGTCCTGCGCCGAAAGCACGATCACCGGACCCTCCACGAGCGAGACCGCAACGGCGCTGCCGTCGGGCGCCGGAGCGAGCGCGCCAATCGGCGATGACAACTCGACATTCCAGCGCCGTTCGAGCAGCGACACGTTACCCAGGGCGGGAGTTACGTCAAGCATGCTGCGAAGCCGGCGTTGAGTGCCGCGCGGTCGAGATCGCGACCGATGAACACCAGCTGCGATGACCGGTGTTCGTCCGGTTTCCACGCACGGCCGGGCTCGCCGCGCAGGAGCATGTGAACACCTTGGAAGACCCAGCGCTCGTCGTAGCCCGCGACATCCAGGATGCCCTTGAGACGATAGATATCGGTGCCTTGCTTTGCGACGAGTTCGTTAAGCCACGCGCTAAACGCTTCGGCATCGACGGGGCGCGTCGCCAAAATGCCGACCGACGACACGCTCGCATCGTGTTCGTGATCGGGCTTGAACGTGCGCGCCGTCTGGGGCGCGCACGCCAGCGCACCGACGTGCACCTCCAGCGCAAATTCTTCGGGCAGATGTTGCGTCACGAGCGCATACGAACCGGCTTGCCGAATCTCGATCGGCCACGAGGTCGGTGCCGCGACGACGAGGTCGTACACCGCATCTCCCGGCACGATGACGGCGACATCCGGTTGCGTCACGGCGCGGTCCGAGAATGCTCGGACGGCGTGCTCGGTCGCGAGCGCGAGTCCGCCTGCCGACGGCGACGTTGCCGGCAGCAGGGCGATGCGAATCGACGCGTCGGCCCCCGCTGCTAAGCGCAATTCGTGGCGGCCTGCCGGCAACTGGTAGATGCCGATCGACTCGAAGGGATACTCGGGCTCGAGAAATGCGGGATCGACCGATTTCGCGCGCGAGAGATCGAAGCCGCCGACATCAAGGATCGCGTCCATGGCGACTGCGGCGTCGCGACACCGCACGATCGACGCGGCCGCATTGAGCGAGCGGATGCGGCGTTCGAGCCGGTCGAGATCCGCCGCTTCGACGAGATCGGTCTTGTTGAGCAAGATAACGTCCGCAAAAGCGATCTGCGCCTTCGCTTCGGCCGACGTATCGATGTGCTGCCACAAATGGAGCGAGTCGATCAACGTCACGATGCCGTCGAGTCGCGAACGCTCGGCAATCTCGTCGTCCACAAAAAACGTTTGCGCGACGGGGCCTGGGTCGGCCATGCCGGTCGTCTCGACGAGAATGTAGTCGAATCGCTCGCGGCGGCGCATGAGGTTGCCGAGAATACGGATGAGATCGCCACGTACGGTGCAGCAGATACAACCGTTGTTCATTTCGAAGATCTCTTCGTCGGCACCGATAACGAGCTCGTGGTCGATCCCGATCTCGCCGTATTCGTTCTCGATGACGGCGATGCGCTTGCCGTGATTCTCTGTCAGAATGCGATTGAGCAGCGTCGTTTTCCCGGAGCCGAGAAATCCCGTGAGGACCGTAACGGGAACACGCGGATCGAGCGAAGGTTCCGCCGGCGCCGTCTCCGTGTTAGGAACGATCGTTTCCAAGGTGTTTCTTTCCGAGCGAAAACGCGTCGCTCTGAGATCGGAGGGTACGCACGACGTCGTTCATGACGAGCTTTGTGCGATCGAAATCGGCATAAAGAGCAGCGCCGCGATGTCGCCGCCCGGATGCGCGCTCGCGCCAACGTCGAGCACTCGTCTTGCAAATGAAAAGAGCGCATGCATATGCTTGCGCTCGACGTTACCGAGCCAGAACGCGCTACCGCCACAGCGCAGCAACACGACGTTGCCGGCGTCACAGGGACCCAAGCATTGCGTCGGGACCAGTGGCATATGGGCCGAGACGGGATGCACGCACCACGCATCGATCCACGCCGCCCAATCGATCCGCGCGAAGCCCTTCTCAACGTTCCGCAGCAGCACTTACCCGCTCGTGGCGAGCAGAGATAGATTGCGTCAGCGGGCATGACGCGCAAAACGGTGCTCGACGAAATCGTGGATCGCGGCACGACCGGCTTGCGACCGTAGAATTGCCTCGGTCATCTGCACGCGCGATCCCTCGCACAACGCCTCGACCTAGCTGGGCTCGGTTCAGGCAGTGTTGTCTTCATAACCGGGTCGGCATCACGCTCGACGCCGTTCCACGTAGCGCTCCGTCTTCGGACGGGCGACGTTGACGATGAGACGGCGGCCATTGTAAGCAACGTCATGAAGCGCGTCGATCGCGGCCTCGGCTTCGGCAGCCCTGGGCATCTCGACGAAACCGAAACCACGCGGTCGATACGTTTCACGCTCGAACGCGATGCTTGCTGAAACAACCTCGCCATACTGGGAAAAAAGCCTGCGCAGATCGTCGTCGACGGTCGCGTAAGCCAAATTTCCAACATATAAAGTCATTCGGTGTCCTCACATTGCGCAGTTTACAGCGCTTTATTGATAATACAGTATCACTTAAGCGGCGTCAAGGCTTGGCGTGGCAGGTGGCGCAGCGGCCATAGAACGTCATATCGTGATCGTCGAGAACGATCGCGACTCGAGCAACTCGCGCCGCACGCCGTCCATGGCAACGCACGCCACGTCGTCGACGCGACCGCAGGAACGGCAAACCGCATGATGGTGATGGACCTCGCCGCAATAAAGGTATTCGGTACGGGCGTTCTCCACGTTGCGCCGCGTCACGGTTCCGAGTTCGGTGAGAAGCTCGAGCGTGCGATAGACGGTCGAAAGCGCGACTTTTGGTGCGTCACGCCGGAGATGTGTCAGAATCGTCGCGGCGTCGAGATACCGGCGCTCGTGCCGTAAAAACGCCACGATCGCTTTTCTTGCATCCGTGGCGTAGAGCACGGAGCCCTACAAATCGTCGCGCCGCGAACGCGGCTGCGCAGCAAGCGCGACGACGTCGCCTGCTTCGCCCGCGATATCGACGGCAGCCACCGCAGCTGCGCAGAGGTCGCTCCAGGCCGCGAGTACGACATCGAGCGAGTCTCCGCGCTCGATGCCTTCCTCAAGCCGGTCCAGCTTAGCCGAACAGGCATCGTACCAGCTATGCTCGAGGTGCGCCATGGTTGCGCGCGGGACGCAAAGCCGCAAGGATCGCCGCTGCGTCACCGGCCGAAGCGTAGCCCGATATCGAACGTACGCGGCGTTGCATAATGGTTGCCCTGGGCATTGAGCAGCGTTACAAAATAACGGTCGTTGAATACGTTTTGAACGCGTAGCGTAAGCGCCATGTCGGGACCCATGCCGAGGCCCTTCTCGAGGCCGAAGACGGTATGCGGCGTCCGCTTACAATTCGGCGTGATCGAGGGACAACTCGCCGACGACAGACCGCTGCCATACTCACCGTCGAGCGCGAGCCATCCGCTGTGACGGTCATTGAGCAGTGCGCCCGCCGTGACGCTATAGCGCTGGTCATGATCGGCCGATGTGAAGTCCGTGGTCGAGCCGAAACACGGCGCCAAGAGCTGCGTCTCGCAGCCTTTATTGAGTGAAACGGTGTGCGCGAGCGACAGATACGCGCGACCGCCGCGTACCAGCGGCTGCTCGTAATATGCGGCCTCCTGCGAGATACGGCCGAGCGTATAGTTGATATCCTGATGGAGCAGCGTTACGCCGACCTGCGTATCGTCGATGAGGTCGGTCGCATTCTTTTGCCACACGCGAAGCCCGAGCGAGCCGGACCCGAGCGCAATGTGCGCGCCGGCCTCGAGAAGCGTGTCGCGTTCAGGCTTGAGGTCGAATTGTGCGAGCGTCGGCTGATTGGGGAGATTGAGCAATTGCGCCGCCTGTGGATTGACGTTCTCGAAGGAAAACGGTTCGAAGAGCCGGCCGAAGTATGCGTAAACGCTCGTTCGCGGCCCGAAGAACCTCGTCAGCTTGACACGCGGACTAAACGCCGCGAACTGTCGCGCGAAGTCGCTCGATGCGATAGTGAAATAATCGTACCGGAGCCCATAATCGAGTTCGTAGGTCGAGCCCATCTTCCAACTGTCCTGAAGGTAGGACTCATACGTCGTTCCCGCGTTGGACTTATTATCGATGACCGTGGTCGCGACGTTCGGCGTCGAGGGCGCCAGGAAATTGTTGGGTTGGAGCGTCACCGCATATAACTTGCCGACATCGGTGTACTGATACGCCCCGCCAGCCCGAATTTCGTGGCGGCCCAGACGTTGAACGTAGTCCGTTTGGAAACGATAATCGGTTGCCGTCTTATCGTCGCGCAGCGAGAACGCGCACGTCCCATTGGCATAGGCTACCGTCGTGTTGGAAAGCGCGGTCGCGCAATCGGTCGGGGCACCGCCCGTTGCGGCATACAGCGCTTGGCCGTACGTGAAGTCATTGACCGGATCCCCAAAATCCCGGATTCGCGAAATTTTCAACGCCGGGCCGAAGCTCAGCGATCCGCTATCGCCAAGCGCTTGACGAAACTGCAGGTTCACGAATGTATCTTCTTGCTTTTCGTTGAGGTCCGTCGATGCGGGCTGGCCGCCTGCAACATCGTTCGGAACCTGATACGTCCGGTATGAATGGACCACGGTCAGATCGGTAAAATTATTGTTCCCGCGGGGCGCTACGAGCCGCAAGAACTGGTTCGTGTTGCTGTAATTGTTATGTGGCGAATCGAAGTTGGGCGGATCGAGCCCACGGGTCGAGCGCTGATCGCGAACGGCGAATGAAAGCCCTCCGCCGTTGCCGAGCGGCGCATGGTAGCCGATCGATTGATCGACGTTGGCGTAGGAGCCGCCGCGAACCTCACCATTGAAACCCGCCGGCCCCGTTCCGGCGCGCGTGGCGATGTTGAGCGTCGAGCCGAAACGCAGCCCGTATTGAGCGGGAAACGCGCCTTCGATGACGTCGACGAACGAGATATCGTTCGGATCGATCTCGCTCCCGAGTTGCCGGTTGAGCGCCTGTGGAATGGGCACGCCGTCGACGAAGTAATTGATGACCCCATGATCGCCATTGAGATGCACGACACCGTTGGCTCCACGCACGGCGCCGGGCAACTGGATCAGAAACTCCGGAAAGTTGCCACTGGCGGGCGAGCGTTGCAGGTACGTGCTGTTGAGCGTAACGTCGGTACCGCTTCCGCGAACGGTAGCCGAACGAACGACGCGCGTCGCGCCAATCTCCTTTAGCGTCAGATCGAGCTCGACCGTCGCGCCGGCGCCGCCGAGATCGACGCGCGCCGAGGCTTTCCCCGCCGCGCTGGAAGCCGTCAGTGTATAGAGCCCGATTGGAAGTGCCGAAAACGAGAATTTTCCGGCAGCATTCGTCGTGGCAGTCGACGTAAAGCTATTTCCCGACGCGGAGACCGTCACGCCGGCGAGCGGCGCGCCGTTCGCCACAACCGTGCCGGACAAAAAAGAAGATCCCGTGCCTGCCGCGGCCGGCGCGCGTATGAGAACGTCGCACGCGAAAGCCAGCAACATCGTAAGGGCGAGCAGAACCATTCGCATTCTTGCTTCGTGCTCGCTCGTTTGCCTAAACATCGTACGTGGTCGTCCTTTGACAAAGAGATCGCCATGCGATTCGATCGTGTAGCTGGTAATGATTTTTTATTATCGTCAGCTTTCCTGCTAATGAGAAGTCTCTCTTATTTGGAAAAGACGTTCACTGGACGATCCACTGCGGTGAGAGGCGGGATTTCGCTGCGGGAGCATTGATATAAATCCAGGTGGTAAAACAGGCCGTCGAGCGCACGACAAAACAGAAGCGAGCCATTCGCAGTGCATTTGAGTCCGAGGGTCGGCCGCTCTCGACGAACGAAGCGTTCGAGGCAGCCCAGAACGTTATCGACGGACTCGGCATCGCGACGGTCTATCGCTCGATCCGGTCGTTACTCGATGACGGCTGGCTGACCCCGATCGACGTACCCGGCAAGGGCATTTTGTACGAACTCGCGGGCAAAGAGCATCACCATCACTTCTCATGCACGACGTGCCACCGCGTTTTTGAATTGGACGGCTGCGCTTCGGACGTAGTCGCGCCCTTACCACGGGGATTTTCGGCCAGCGGTCACGACGTTACGATTTTCGGACGTTGCGCGACCTGCGCCGCGGAGCAAAAGTCGGCAACGGCGAAAAAGCGAATGATTTTCAAGAAGCGGGTCGCAAAGGCGGCCGTTCCGACACGTCGCCGCTGACCACGGATTTCACGCCAACCGCCGACTGACGGAGCGGGAAGCACGCTTTCGGTGACCAATGCTCTCGATGAAAATGAGTTCTCAATATCTTATTTGTTTCGTGTCGGTATGCTTTGCCTTCTCTAGCTGCGCCTCGCGTACGTCGCTGGCTCCGTCGCCTGATATGCGGTCGGCGCACGCGATACGGATCGTAGCGATCGAGCGGGTCTATGGCGACCTGGCGCGGCAGCTCGCCGGCGATACGATCGACGTGCAGACGGTCTTGAACAGCCCCAGCGCCGATCCGCATGCATACGAACCAACGGCGCGCGATGCCGATGCGATCGCAGCGGCCGATATCGTCATTGAAAATGGCTTAGGTTACGATGCTTTCGCGGATAAGCTCATCGCCGCGTCGCCACATGCCGGACGAACCGTTCTCAATGTCGGTGCGCTTGGAAGACACCAGACCGGCGACAACCCGCACGTCTGGTACGAGGCCGCAACGCTGCGGACATTTTCAGACGCAATGTCGGTGGAACTCGTTCGTCGAAATGCCGCCGAGCGCGATGCCATCGTGCGGCGACGCGACGCCGTCGACGCTTGGATCGCGCGTTACGCCGCGCGCCTGGCGGCGCTCGGACGCCATCATCCCGGCGCGCGCGTCGCGATAACGGAACCCGTCTTCGATTACGTCTTAGGCGCAGCGCACATAGCGATCGCAACCCCACCATCGTTCTCGCATGCCATCGAGGAGGGTAATGATCCCGCCCCGCAAGATGTCGACACCATGCGAACGCTGCTGGCGAATCATCGCGTCGCCGCGTTCGTCTACAATAAGCAAACGGTCGAACCCAGCACGTCGCGCCTCCTCGAGGTCGCCCGCGCGGCACATGTTCCGATCGTTCCGATCACCGAAACGCTTCCGGGCGACGAACATACGCAGGCTTGGATCGACGGCGAAATCGCGACACTTGAACGCACGTTGTAGCGTCGCACTGCCGCGTCCACACCCGACAATCTAGCTCGGCGTAGGCGCGAGCTCGAAGCCAATGCCGTCCGTCAAACCCCGGTACCGAACATGGCACCGATCCCCGCGGTAATCGCCATCGCAAGTGCGCCCCAGAACGTAACGCGGATCGCGGCTTTGCCCATATCAGCTCCGCCCGTCTTCGCCCCAACGACGCCAAGCACGGCAAGGAAGACCAGCGACGACAGCGAGACCGCGACAACGACGGAGGCGTTCGGCGTTACGAGCGCCACCATGAGCGGGAGCACCGCACCCACCGCGAATGCTCCTGCTGAGGCGAGCGCCGCTTGGATCGGCCGTGCCGCCGTCGTGTCGGAGATTCCCAATTCGTCGCGTGAATGGGCACCCAGCGCATCGTGCTTCATGAGCTGCTCGGCTACCTGAAGCGCGAGGCCGCTCGTCAGACCGCGCTTGACGTAGATGCCGGCCAGCTCTTTTAGTTCGCCAGCGCGATCCTCACGCAATTCCTGACTCTCGCGCGCCATATCAGCCCGTTCTGAATCGGACTGCGAACTGACCGAGACGTATTCTCCCGCCGACATCGACATCGCACCGGCCACAAGACCCGAGACGCCGGCGATGACGACGCTTGCATGCGGCGCGTGCGCGCTCGCAACGCCGATGATCAAGCTGGACGCGGACAGCAAGCCGTCATTGGCCCCGAGAACCGTCGCCCTTAGCCAACCGAGGCGGCCCACAGCATGGTGTTCCAAATGTCGCGAGGCTCGAGCCATTCTCTCTTCCGTTCAGCCGATCGCCGGTAGCGCCCTGGAACGTCAAGCGCTAGGCCATCGCCTCGACAGGCGCCAGCACCGTTCGCTCGCAGAACGACCCGAAGCTTTCGCCCGATTGACGTTTATTTTTAAATGTGACGAACAGTTCGTCGAGCGTGCTTACGATCTCGCTGCCGGGCACGAGTTCGCGGTAGACGCGGTTGAGGCGCGTCGATTCGGTATTGCCGCCAAGGTGGACGTTATAGCGATCGGCACTGACGCCGACGAGCCCGATCTCCGACATATAGGGCCGCGCGCAGCCGTTGGGGCAACCGGTCATGCGGATCGAGATCGGCTCACTCGCAAGCCCGAGTTCGGCGAGGCGTCCTTCGAGCGCGTCGACGATTGCGGGCAGTGCGCGTTCGGCTTCCGCAAGGGCGAGCCCACACGTCGGCAAGGCGGGGCACGCCATCGCGTGGCGTTCGAAGAGGCTGATCGTCTCGATCGGGCGGACCCCACGTTCGCTCAAGATTGCAGCGATCGCGTCACGGGCCTCGCGCGGAATATCGACGACCAAGACGTTGTGCTGCGGCGTCAGCACGAGGTCGAGATCGAAACGCGAGACGATGTCGTGCAAAGCCGCCTTGAGCTGCAAGCCCGCATCGTCTTTGATGCGGCCGTTCTCGATGCTGATTCCAACAAACAGGCGGCCATCAGCCTGCTCGTGCCAGCCAAGGTAATCGCGCAATTCCCAAGCGGGCAACGGCCGAAACGGCGCGAGCGCCTTGCCGGCGTAGCGTTCCACTTCGGCGCGAAACCAGGCTAAGCCGCGATCGGCGATCGTATACTTTAACCGCGCGTGTTTGCGATTGGTGCGGTCGCCGTAATCGCGCTGGACCTCGACGATCGAACGAACAATCGCAAGCAAGTCCGCGGGTTCGACGAACGCGAATTCATCGGCAAGTCGTGGAAACGTATCGGGTTTGCGGTGCGTCATGCCGAGGCCGCCGCCGACGTAGAGGTCGTACCCGAGCAGCACGTTGACCTCGCTGAGCACCGGGACGACGCCGATATCGTTCGTGTAGATGTCGACGGAGTTATCGCCCGCGACAGCCGTCGCGATCTTAAATTTGCGGGGGAGATACACGTCTTTATAGAGCGGATCGGTCTCCGTCTCGCTCGCGTGCACGATCTCGCCATCTTGCCAAATCTCGTAATACGCGGCGGTCCGCGGCGTGAGCATCTCGGCGATCGCATGCGAGGTCTCGCGCGCAATCGTATACGGCTTCGTCGCAAACGGCGCGGCCGGCGCCATCACGTTGCGGTTGATATCGCCGCACGCACCCAACGTCGAGCCGAGCGTTTCGTTGATCGTCGCGATCACTTCTTTGAGATCGGTCTTGTGGACGCCGTGCAGCTGAAAGCCTTGGCGCGTCGTCACGCGCAGCGTGCCGTTGCCGTGGGTTTCGGCAAGCTCCGCAAGCGCCAAGAAGAGCGGGCCCGGCACGTAACCGCCCGGATTCTTCGTGCGCAACATGAACGAGTAAGGCTTTTCTGGCCGCTCGCCGCCGGGACGACGCAGCGCTTTGCGCGCATCGCGATCTTCTTGCTGATAGATGCCGTGAAACTTGAGCAGCTGCGCGTCGTCATCGCCGAAACGCGCCGTCGGCTGCGCGAGTTCCTGGGCGATCGTGCCACGCAATCCGCGGCTGGATGCTTTGATGCGCTCGACTTTCGAGGGGTCCGCCACGATTACTCACGTGCTCCAGAAGATTCGAAACAAAAAAAAGCCGCCCGATCGGCGGCTTCCAAGGTATCGCATAGACGATACACCATTCGCAGACGGCTCGCCGCTACGCCGCCCTGCGTCGGAAAAAGATCGAACAACAGCGGCGGGCGAACATCATGCCGCTGCAAAGTAGCACGTACCGGGACGGGAAACCTATGACAAAGGCCGGCGGGCGGACGCGGCCGAGCTTACTTCTTCGTGGCTTTCTTTTTCGCGCCGACGGTCTTTTTGGGGCCCTTGCGCGTCCGGGCGTTGGTCTTCGTGCGTTGGCCGCGAACCGGCAGGCTGCGACGATGACGCAAGCCGCGGTAGCAGCCGATATCGGTCAGCCGCTTGATATGGCCCGCCACCTCGCGACGGAGGTCGCCTTCGACTTTGATCTGGCCGTCGATCGCATCGCGTAGTTTCTTCTCATCATCTTCGCTGAGGTTCTTCACCCGCGTGTTGGGGTCGATACTCGCTCGCGCGAGCAGCTTTTGCGACGTCGGAAGCCCGATGCCGTAAATGTACGTGAGCGCGACCTCGATGCGCTTCTCGCGCGGGAGATCGATGCCGGAGATACGTGCCATTACCCCTGTACCTGCTTATGCTTGGGGTTCGCCTCGCAGATAACGCGGACTTTTCCCTGGCGGCGGATGACGATGCATTTTTCGCAAATGCGTTTGACGGACGGCCTGACTTTCATGATACGTTCCTGTACGGTGCGATGCGAACTACGCGGCAAGTTCGGCGTCGGGGCGATAGCGAGCGACATCGAGTTCCATAAAATCGTTCTCGCGAAGCGTCAAAATGCGTGGGCCGTCGTCGGTCAACGCGATGGTGTGCTCGAAGTGAGCCGCGAGCTTACCATCCGCCGTTACGACCGTCCACCCATCCTTGAGGGTTTCGACTTCGAAGGTGCCTTCGGTAATCATCGGTTCGATCGCGAGCACGAGGCCGGGCCGCAAGACGATCCCTTTGCCGGCTTCACCCCAATTGGGGACCTGCGGCTCTTCGTGCATCTTCCTGCCGACGCCGTGTCCGACGAGCGCCCGTACGACGCCGTAGCCGTTTTTCTCGGCGTGCGACTGCACCGCATGGCCGATATCCGAGAGCCGATTGCCCTTCTGCATTGCCGCGATGCCAAGCATCAGCGACTCCTGGGTGACGCGGAGGAGCCGCTGCGCGTCTTGGGTGACGTTGCCGAGCGCAACCGTGGCGGCCGTATCAGAAACGTAGCCCTCGAACGTCGTCCCGATATCGATTGAGAGAATGTCGCCGTCTTTAAGGACTTGATTTGCCGGAATCCCGTGCACGACGACTTCGTTGACCGACGCGCAAATCGACGCCGGAAACCCTTGATACCCTTTGAACGTCGGCACACCACCGCGATCCCGGATTCCCTTCTCGGCGAGTCGATCGACCTCACGCAAGGTCATCCCGGGCTTGACGGCTTGGAGCAGCATCGCGAGCACCGCCGACGTGATCTTACCGCTACGGCGCATGATCTCAATCTCACGCGCGGATTTCATCGTGATCATGACGGCCCCGTCCCTTGACGCAGCGCCAGAGCATCGAGCACCTGGGCCGTTACCGCATCGATCGCGTCGACGCCGTCGATCCGCTTAAGAAGCCCGCTTCCCATATAGTAATCGATAAGGGGTGTCGTTTTCTCGTCGTACGTTGTCAGCCGGTCGAGCACGACATCGCGCATGTCGTCGTGTCGCTGCACGAGCGGCCCGCCGTCTTCGTCGTCGATCCGCTCGGCTTTGGGTGGATTAAAGACGCTGTGATAGGTCCGGCCGTTGCGCGGATTGGTCCAGCGTCCGGCGAGACGCTCGACGAGCGTCTTCCGATCGGCGTCGAAAAGCAGGACGGCCGTCAGCGGCAGCGCTAGACGGTCGAGCATCTCGTCGAGCGCTACCGCCTGGCCGACGGTCCGCGGAAACCCGTCCAGGATGAACGACGATCGTCCGGAACCCGCGGAGATCCCGAGCTCGCCCTCCATCATGCCGATGATCACGCCGTCGGGGACGAGATTCCCCGCATCCATGAATGATTTCGCTTGCATGCCGAGCGCGGAGCCCCGTACGACGTTCTCGCGCAGCATGTCGCCCGTCGAAACCTGACGCACGCCGAAGCGCTGCTGAAGCATTTTCGCCTGCGTGCCTTTACCGGCGCCCGGCGGTCCGAGAAACACCAGGCGCATCGCCGGCGTCGTCGTCGTCATACGGCCGCCGCTCGGTTCATCGCTTGATGAAGCCCTTGTAATCGCGCATCGCGAGGCGTGCCTCGATCTGCGTCATCGTATCGAGCGCAACGCCGACCACGATCAGTAGCGACGTCGAACCGAGATAGAACGTCGTGACCGCGAGCCCCTTTTGTAAGATCGAGGGCAAGACCGCGAGCAGACCGAGATAGATGGCGGCGACCGTCGTGATACGGAGCAGAATGCGGCGGATATATTCCTCCGTCGGACCGCCGGGACGGATACCTGGAATGAACGAGCCGCTTTTCTTGAGATTGTCCGCGATGTCTTTGACGTTGACGACGATCGAGCTATAGAAAAACGTGAAGATCACGACCAGTAAGAAATACGCAAGGTTATACAGGAAACTATTCGGGCTGAAGTACGTTTGCAGCGCAAGCGAGACCGCGGTCGTATTCGACGGAAAGCCGAGCGGCCCGAGATTGACGTACGTCGGTGCGATCTGCGAATGCTGAAACCACGAGAGCGCCTGCTGCGGCAAGAGCAAAATCGATATGGCGAAGATGATCGAAATGACGCCTGAGTTGTTGAGCCGCAGCGGAATGTAGCTCGACCGGCCCGCGAACATCTTTCGACCGACAACCCGCCGCGCTTGCTGCACCGGGATGCGCCGCTGGCCTTGATACATGAAGATGATCGAGATGATCGTGAAGAGCGAGATCGCTAGGAAAAGCACGAGCCCCAGGACATTGAGCCCCTCTTTCTGCCCGGCCTGAATCGTCTGGCCGACGTACGTCGGGTAACGCAACACGATACCGACGAAGATGATCAGCGAGACACCGTTACCGATCCCCTTATCGGTCATCTGTTCGCCGAGCCACATGAGGAACAGCGTGCCCGCAACGAACGCGATTACCGCATAGGCGATGAACCATGCCGAGTTATCGTAGAAAACGCCGGCACGGCTCATGTTGATCGACATCGTCGTCGCCTGCACGACAGCAAGCACGATCGTGAGCCAGCGCGTGTACTGGCTGATCGTCTTGCGGCCTTCCTCGCCGCCCTTCTTCGCAAGCTCCTCGAGTTGCGGCACGACGACCGTCATCAATTGCATGATGATCGACGCGTTGATGTAGGGCGTGATGCCCATCGCGATGATCGAGAGTTTCTGCAGCGCGCCGCCGGAAAGAAAGCCCAGGAAATTATAGAAGGAGCCATCGCGCAACAACCGCTGCCAGCGCGCTTCGTCGACGCCCGGCAACTGCACGTGGATCATGAACACGAATAACGCGAACGCGCCCAGCACGAAGAGTACGCGTTTGCGAATATCAGGAACGAGCAGTGCGGCGCGAAGATTCTCGAGCAACTTTAGTGTTTCGCCTGCAGCTTCTTACCGGACATCGAGACTTCTTCAACGACGGGGCCGAAGTCGGCGCCGGCAGCGCTTAGCGCCTCGCGTGCGGTAGCGGAGAAAACGACATCCCGAAATCTGAGGCCCTGCGGAAGGGTCTTGCCGTCTTTATTCCCGCCCAGGATCTTGATGCCGTCCGGCGCTTTCGTCACGAGCTTGTTCGCCATGAGCGCTTCCGGCGACACCTCCACCGAAGCATCCCAATCGGCCAGAGCGGACAGGTTCACCACCGCGAACGTCGCGCGGAAATGGCCGATGTCGCGCGCCTTTTGCGAATAGCCGCGCTTGTGGGGCAGGCGACGAGCCCACGGTGTTTGACCGCCTTCGAAGGCCGGACCCTTACCGCCGCCGGAACGAACCGTCTGGCCCTTGCCGCCTTCGCCGCCGGTCTTGACCATGCCCGAGCCGTGTCCCCGGCCGACTCGCGTCCGTTTCGGACGCGCGCCCTCATTTTCGCGCAGGGCGGCAAGCGAGGTGCCGGCGGCGCTCGTTTCGAGACCGTTGCCACGGGCGAGCCCCGCAGCGGCCTTCTTCTTCGATGTGGAATCTGCCATGGAAACCTCTAGCGGTACAGTTCGGCGACGGTCTTGTCGCGTAGCTTCGCGATACTCTCGGCCGTGCGCAGCGAGCGCAGCGCTTCGTATGTCGTGAGGACGACGTTGATCGGGTTGGAGCTTCCGAGGGACTTGGTGAGGATGTCATGGATGCCGGCGAGTTCGAGAACGGCGCGCATCGGGCCGCCGGCGATGACGCCTGTACCGGGAGCGGCAGGCTTCATGAAGACGCGCCCCGCGCCAACTTGAATCGTGACCTCGTGCGGGATGGTCCGTTCGACCATCGGCACGGTGATCATCGCCTTCTTCGCCTGTTCGACGCCCTTGCGAATCGCCTCGGGGACTTCGCCCGCTTTGCCGATCGCAAAACCGACCTTCCCTTTGCGATCGCCGACGACGACGAGCGCGGAGAAACTAAAACGCTTACCGCCCTTGACGACCTTGGCCACACGATTGACCCGCACCACGGTCTCTTCGATACCCGAGTTGTCACGATCGCGACCACCACGATAATTCACGTATGAGCTCCCACGTTGCGGGAAGCTCGGCGCTTCGTGCGTGGCCCCCCGAGACATTCCTTGAAAGGCATCTAGAACTCCAAGCCGGCTTCGCGCGCAGCGGCGGCGAGCGCGGCGACGCGGCCGTGATACTTGAGGCCTGACGTGTCGAACACGACGGCGCTGATTCCCGCGTCTTTGGCTTTGCGGCCGATGCTTTCACCGACTTTACGCGCGGCTTCGACGTTGGTGAACGACGCATCACCGCTGGCGACACTCTTCTCCCGCGTCGATGTCGCCACGAGCGTGTGGCCGCGCGCATCGTCGATCACGGCAGCATAAATATGGTGCAAGGTGCGATGGATTTGCAAGCGCGGCCGCTCGGCCGTGCCGATCACCTTTTTGCGCAGACGCGCGTGGCGTTTAACTCGCCGCAGATTCTTACTCGTAGCGGACATTAGATGCGCCCCTTCGGAACGGCCATTACTTCTTACCGGCCTTACCGGCTTTACCAAGTTTCTTGCGCACGACTTCGCCGGAGTACCGAATGCCTTTACCCTTGTAGGGCTCCGGCGGCCGAAGATCGCGAATCTCAGCGGCGACTTGACCGACCCGCTGCTTATCGATGCCGTCGACGTGCACTTTATTCGTGCCTTCGACCGCGAACGAGATACCGGCCGGAGCCGGATACGACACGGGATGGGAGTAGCCGAGGGTCAGGTTAAGGGTTTCCCCAGCCTTCGCGGCACGATAGCCGACGCCGTTGATCTCGAGCGTCTTGCGAAAGCCCTTTGAGACGCCTTCGACCATGTTGGCGACGAGCGTGCGCGTCAGACCATGCGCCGAACGATGCGGCTTGGCGTCGCCAAGTCGTTCGATTACGACGTTGCCGGCGTCGACCGTGACCGTGACGACGGGTAGAAAATGCTGCTGCAACTCGCCCTTGGGCCCCTTGACGCGGACCTGATGATCGCCGACTTCGACGGTGACTTTTTCGGGGATTGCAACGGGCAACTTGCCGATTCGTGACATATTACCTTACCACACGTACGCGAGGACTTCGCCGCCGCACCCTTCGCGCTTCGCGCGTTTGCCGGACATGATGCCCTTACTCGTCGACATGATGACGAGGCCCAGGCCTCCCAAAACCTTGGGAATCTCGCCGCGTCCGATGTAGACGCGCAAACCCGGTCGGCTGATGCGCCGCAATCCGGTAATGACTTTTTCTTTCTCCGGGCCATACTTGAGCGCGATGCGCAAGGTGCCTTGCGGGCCCTCTTCGACGCGCTCGAAGGTCCGGATGAAACCCTCTTCGGCGAGGATCGCCGCGACCGCGACCTTCATACGCGAAGCCGGAATATCGACCAAAGGATGATTGGCCGTATTCGCGTTGCGAATACGCGTGAGCATATCGGCAATTGGGTCCGTGATGACGCCCATGGCCTACCAGCTCGCTTTCGTGATGCCGGGGATGAATCCGCGATGAGCGTTCTCCCGGAAACAGATGCGACACATTCCGAACTTACGGTAATAGCCGCGCGGGCGGCCGCACGTGAGGCACCGGTTATGCTGCCGCACGGCGAACTTCGGCACGCGCTTCGCGCGTTCGATGCTCGAGGTCTTTGCCATTAGTTGGATCCTCCACTAAGCTGCAGCGCCGGGGCAGCGTTTGCGTCCGTGCGCTCTTTTTGCAGCGGGAGACCCATCTGCACCAGGAACTCCGTCGCTTCTTCGTCATTCTTGGCCGTCGTTACGATCACGATATCCATACCGCGCATCTTATCGACTTTGTCGAAGTTGATCTCCGGAAAGACGATCTGCTCACGCAAACCCAAATTGTAGTTACCGCGGCCGTCGAACGACTTGCGGTTGAGCCCGCGGAAATCGCGGATACGCGGCAGCACGATGTTAAAGAGCTTATCGAGGAACGTATACATCCGTTCGCCGCGTAACGTGACTTTGCAACCGATCGACATACCTTCGCGCAGCTTGAACGCCGCGATCGACTTCTTGGCCTTCGTGATGACGGCTTTCTGGCCGCTGATCGCCTCGAGTTCTTTGACCGCGACGTCGAGAACTTTGGACGACGCAATCGCGTCGCCGACCGACATGTTGATGACGACTTTTTCGAGCTTCGGAACCATGTGCACGTTCGAATAGCCGAACTTATCGATCATTCGCTTACGAACGTCGCCATCGTACTTTTCGCGGAGCCGTGATAACGCCATGCGTTAGCGCCCCTTCGCCGGCACGAGGAGATCCTCGCCCGAGCGGACCGACACGCGAACCATAGCGCCGCTATCCTTGCGGACGCGGCGCACCCGCGTGGGGAGATTGGATTTGGGATCGATCACTTGAAGCGCGCAAAGGGGGATGGGTGCTTCTTTTTCGAAGATGCCCGCCGACTTTGCGCCGTCGGTCCCTTGCTTCGAATGACGTTTCACAACGTTGAGCCCTTCGACCGTCGCGACGCCGTCCTGCGGGAACACGGCCTTGACCGTACCGCGCTTGCCTTTGTCGCGTCCGCGCCGCAGCACGACGGTATCGCCCTTGACGATCTTCGGTTTCTTCACAGCTTCGGGCATGCTAGAGCACCTCCGGCGCAAGCGATGCGATCTTCAAGAAACCGCGGTCGCGCAGCTCGCGACAAACCGGCCCGAAGACGCGCGTCCCACGCGGATCGAGATTGTCTTTCTCGCCCTTGATGATCACGCACGCGTTCTCATCGAACTTGATGATCGAGCCGTCGGGACGCGTCATCGGCTGCGAACAGCGCACCACGACCGCTTTCACGACTTGGCCCTTTTTCACCGCGGCTCCGGGGATCGCGCTCTTGACCGCGCCGACGATGATATCGCCGACGTAGGCATAGGGGTGCCGCGACCCGCCCTGCACGTGAATGCAAAGGAGTTCGCGGGCACCGCTATTATCCGCGACTTTAAGTCGCGTCTCTTGCTGAATCATGTGCTTCGACTCGTATTCTTCCCGATACCATCGTTCGTCATTTTGCGCGCTCGACGACTTCGAGTAGCCGCCAACGCTTGTCTTTGGAGATCGGGCGCGTCTCCATGATCCGCACGGTATCACCGGCCTTGGCGTCGTTGCCCGGATCGTGTGCTTTAAAGCGTACCGATTTGCGGACGATCTTCTTATAGGTCGGGTGCGGGACGCGCGTCTCCGTAACGACGACGATGGTTTGATCCATCTTGTCGCTTGCAACGCGCCCGAGCTTGATGCGACGGCGCGTCGTACGCGCGGGCATATCCACTTTAGGCTGCTCCATGCTGCTTCGCTTCCGCGGCGAGCCGCGTTTCGCTGGCGAGACGCCTCTCGCTGGCGAGACGCTTCTCGCTGATGACGGTTTGGATTTGCGCGTACTCGCGTTTGACCGCTTTTACGCGACTAAAATCCGAGAGGTGGCCGGTGCGAAGCTGAAAGCGCAGATTGAAAAGCTGCTCTTTGGTTTCTTTGGCTTTTTGCGTCAGCTCGGTGACCGTGAAATCGCGGAGCTTCACGAGCTCATCGTGCCTCATGAAACGGCCTCCACTTCGGTCACGCGCGTGACGAATTTCGTCGAGATCGGCAATTTGGCGGACGCCAGCTTCAGCGCCTCGCGCGCAACTGATTCCGGCACGCCCGCAATTTCAAAGAGCACGCGGCCCGGGCGCACGACGGCAACCCAAAACTCCGGGTTGCCTTTACCCGAACCCATGCGAACTTCGGCCGGCTTTTTCGTAACCGACTTATCCGGGAAAACCTTGATCCAGACTTTACCGCCGCGCTTGATGTGCCGCGTCATGGCAATACGCGCCGCTTCGATCTGACGGCTCGTCATCCACACCGGTTCGAGTGCCTGTAAACCGAAATCACCGAACGTCAGCATGTTGCCGTTATACGCTTTGCCGGTCATACGCCCGCGGTGTTGCTTGCGCCACTTGACGCGCTTGGGAGTGAGCATCTTATTCCGTCACCTCCGGGGTCGACTCGGCCGGTTGCGGATGGTGAGCCGTCGGTGCGCTCGAATCGGCACCGGGCCGCTCGACTTCATCGGTCGTATGCTGCGACTCGGGCGTCGGGGAGGACGTGTCTTGCATGCCGGCGGCTCGTTGCGCGGCGGCATCGTGAGTCGCCGAGCCGCCGTGCGGACCGCCTGCGATTGCGCCGTGCGCGCCGTCCATAGCGGAGGCAAGCGATTGATGATCGTGTTCGATCTGCGCGGGCGTCGGCAGCGCCAGCTCGCCGTCCTCGGCCGGACGGGGAGCCTCGGCCGAAGCGCCGGGGCCGCGGCCACGGCCGCCGCGACGATCGTTTCTGCGGTCGCGAAACGTGGCGCGCTCGCCGAGCGGGCGCTCGGGCTTGGTTTCGCGCGGCTGATCGGGCATGACCTCACCGCGGTAGATCCACACTTTGCAGCCAATGCGACCGAAGGTCGTATACGCTTCGACGTGCGCGTAGTCGATGTCGGCACGCAACGTGTGCAACGGCACCTTACCATCGTGGTTCTGCTCGCTGCGCGCTATCTCGGCGCCGCCGAGGCGACCCGAAACCATGACCTTGACGCCCTTGGCGCCGGCCTTCATGGTGCGCATGATCGCCTGCTTCATGGCGCGGCGAAAGGCGATCCGCTTCTCGAGCTGATCGACGATGTTTTGGCCGACCAGACGCGCATCGAGTTCGGGATGCTTGATCTCGACAACGTTGACTTGGACGTTTTTCTGCGTAACGTGCTCGAGGTTCTTGCGGATATCTTCGATGCCGACGCCGCGTTTACCGATGATGATACCGGGCTTGGCGGTATGCACGATGACGCGCGCTTGATTCGCGCGGCGTTCGATCTCGACTTTCGAAATGGCGGCGGCGCGGGTCAAGCGCCCGAAATATTTCCGAATGGCCTGATCTTCATGCAGCCACGCCTTGTAATTCTTTTTTTCGAACCAGCGGCTCTCCCAGGTGCGCGTGATGCCGAGCCGCAGGCCGACCGGGTGAATCTTCTGTCCCATACGTTACTCCGACGCTCCATCAGCTTTTGGCTTGCGCGTGCGCTTGGCGGGTGGCGCGCCTGCGACGCTGCGGCGACGCGTCTCGACGGTCGAAAGCTCGATCGAGGCGCCGGACGTATTCTTGGGCTGCGACTTCGGTGGGGTGTGACCGACGGCGATCGTCACATGCGACATGCGCTTGCGTTTGAAGGCCGCCCGGCCTTGGGCGCGCGGATCCAAACGCCGCGTATACGAACCGCCGGGCCCGCCGTCGACCGTGATTTTGGTGACGAAAAGACCCTCAGTCTGCATATTATGATTGTTCTCCGCGTTCGCGACGGCGCTCTTGAGCAGTTTCTCGAGCGGCTCCGAGGCGAAGACGCCGGAGAATTGCAACAGCACGAGCGCTTCCCGCACGGTGCGGCCGCGAATGGCGTCGGCGACGCGACGTAACTTACGCGGTCCGATGCGCGCGAATTTGAGATGGGCGAGCGCTTCGGAGCGCGCCTGCGTTTCGGTCTCGGCCATGCTTACTTAACCGCCGACTTCTCTTGGCCCGAGTGGCCTTTGAACAAGCGCGTGGGCGAGAACTCGCCGAGCTTGTGTCCAACCATGTTTTCCGTAACGAACACGGGCACGTGCGACTTACCGTTATGCACGGAGATCGTGTGCCCGACCATCGCCGGAACGATCGTACTCGCGCGCGACCAGGTCTTGATGACCCGCTTTTCGCGCGTGCTATTCATCTTCTCGACCTTGGCAAGAAGGTGGTCCGCAACGAATGGACCCTTTTTAAGTGAACGGCCCATGCTATGCTTTCTCCACTCCGGTTGCGGCGTCGCTCGGTCGCGTGCGCGAGCACACCGCGCTCCTCACTTGGCACTCCGCTTGCGGACGATCATTTTCGTCGTACGCTTGGTCCGGCGCGTCTTTTTGCCCATCGTCATCTGACCCCACGGCGTCGTCGGCGGACGGCCGGAGGTCGATCGCGCTTCACCGCCGCCGTGCGGGTGGTCGACCGGGTTCATCGCGACACCGCGAACCGCCGGACGCTTGCCCATGTGGCGGATGCGGCCGGCCTTGCCGATCACCACGTTCTCGTGATCGAGGTTGCCGAGTTGGCCGATCGTGGCGCGGCAGACCATCAAGATCTTGCGCACTTCGCCCGAGGGCATGCGGACTTGGGCGTACTCGCCTTCCTTGGCCATCAATTGCGCGGCGGAGCCGGCGCTTCGCGCGAGCTTACCGCCTTCACCGGGGCGCAGTTCGATGTTATGGATGACCGTTCCGAGCGGAATATTTTTGATCGGCAGACAGTTGCCGGTCTTGATGTCCGCCGCGTCGCCTGAATACAGCACCTGGCCGATTTCGAGGCCGACGGGCGCAAGGATGTAGCGCTTCTCGCCATCCTTGTAATTGAGCAGCGCGATGCGCGCCGAGCGGTTGGGATCGTACTCGATCGCCGCGACCTTGGCGGGGATAACATCCTTTTGCCGCTTGAAATCGATGATGCGGTACTGGCGCCGGGTCCCCCCGCCTTTGTGACGCACGGTGATGTGGCCGTTGTTGTTGCGGCCACTATGTTTCTTCTTGACCTCGACGAGCGACTTCTCGGGCTTCTTCTTCGAGAGATCTTTCGTATCGATCGTCGTGATGAAGCGCTGACCGGCCGACGTCGGGCGATAACGTTTTACTGCCATACTATCTAACTTACCTTACCGAGTCGCGTGCAGGTTTGGCTCGAGCGCGAGGCGTGAAGAGCGAAGCTTTAGCACGTGAGCGATGAGCAACGCAGCGAGCGCGCGAAAAATTCATGCGAATCATTGCTCGAACGGGTTGACGCCGCCGAGTTCGATCTTTTGACCCGGCTTCAACGTAACGATCGCTTTTTTCCAGTCCGACTGCTTGCCGGCGGTCCGGACGCCCTTGCGCGCGAAATTTTTCATCTTGCCGAGCACATTGGTCGTATTGATCTTCGTGACGTTAACCTTGAAGATATCCTGAATCGCATGCTTGATTTGCGTCTTCGTCGCGCGCGGGTTAACCTCGAACGTATACTGACTGACGACGGTCCCCGTCATCGATTTTTCCGTGATCATCGGTGCGATGATGATGTCGCGCGCGTCCATTACGCTGCCCGCACGTTCTTTTGGACCGCTGGGAACGAACTCTCGAGCTGCGCGAGCGCGGCGGTGGTGAGAACCAGGCGCGCGTAGCCAAGCACGTCCTTGATATCCAGCGCGCCCGTGTGGGTCACGGCGACTTTCTCGAGATTGTTACCGATGCGAACGATTGTCGCTCCCACCCCGTCCGCTTCGCTTGGCGCGTACACGACGAGCGTGCGGACGCCGGACTTCGCGGCCTTGGGTGTCCCGTAGAGCAACGTCGCAAGATCGCGCGTCTTGGTGAGGTCGAAGCCGTCGGTCGCGAGCACGGTCACGCAATCGTGCGCGAATCGGTCGGAAAGCGCGGCGCGCATGGCCGCCTTACGTTCCTTCTTATTGAGACTGACGATGTACTTGCGGGGCTTCGGTCCGAAGACAACGCCGCCGTGGCGCCATTGCGGCGAACGGGTCGACCCTTGACGCGCGCGACCGGTGCCCTTCTGCTTCCACGGCTTGCGGCCGCCGCCGCGGACTTCGTCGCGGCGCAGGGTCGAGGCGGTACCGGCGCGCGGGTTGCTCAACTCGCGGAAAACCGCACGGAACATCACGTTGGATTGACCCAGCGGCTTTGCCGAAAAAGCCTCGGGCGTCGCATGCTCGCGTACCGTCGCGCCTCGAGAATCGATGACTTTCGCCATTACTTGCCCTTGGCGGCTTTCGGCGCCGGCGCAGCCTGTTTGACCTTCGGTGGCCGGACGGCGGCCGAAACGATGACGAGCGCGTTCTTCGGCCCGGGAACCGGCCCCCGAACGAGCAACAGATTGCGCTCGAGGTCTGCCCGAACGATTTCAAGGTTTTGGTGTGTCGTGCGATCGACACCATAGTGGCCGGGACGCCGCGACCCGCGGTGCGTGTGGCCCGAGTTCGTATCGCCGTTGGAACCGGGCTGGCGGTGGATCATCTGACCGTGGGTCCGGCTGCCGCCGTGGAAGTTATGGCGCTTGATGCCGCCGGCGAAGCCGTGGCCCTTGGAGATGCCGACGACGTCGACGCGCTCACCCTCGACGAAGATGTCGACGGAGACCGCTCCGCCCACTGCTGGAGCGCCCTCGACCGAGCGACGAAATTCGCGGATGTGCCGCTTGGGCGCGAGATCGAGTTTCTTGAAGCGGCCGGCCTCGGGCTTTGTGAGGCCGTTCTTCTTCGCGTCGGCGAATGCGAGCGCGACGGAAGCGTATCCATCGCTTGCGACCGTCTTGACCTGCAGGACGGTATTTGGCGTCGCCTCGATGACGGTCACCGGAACATACCGCCCGTCGGCGGTAAATATGCTCGTCATCCCGACCTTGCGGCCGATGATGTTTTTCATCTAAACTCCACGTACCCTGGCGTTCATCTCAGGCCTTCCGCCGCGATGCACCAAAATGCGTTCGCGGCGAAGACCACAACCCGGGTAGAATACCAAGCGGCCGAAGCAATGTCAAATAAGGGCGTATCGACGAGCACCTCACGTTCTCGCTGCGCTCGGAGCCGCACTCCGGGTTGCAACGCACGTCCTCTGCGCTGGCCCACTTCCGGCGGACCCGCCGCCAACGAAAAGCTTCTCTAAACCGCGGCCACTGCGGCAGCTGCAGCAACGTCGCGGCCGGTTCCGAGATGGCATCGCGGCTTCGACAAGGTAGAGACTCCACGTGGAAATCGCCGTGACCCTTAGCGCGGCGTTCGGTGCGGCGCTCGGTTCTTTTGTCGCGCTCGTCTTCGATCGGCTTCGGCGACGCGAATCGATTGTCGCGCCGCCGTCGCATTGCGACGCCTGCACGACGCGTCTGCGTCCGTGGGACAACGTTCCGATCTTCGGATGGCTGCTGCTTCGCGGTCGTTGCCGCTTTTGTAAAGCCTTCATCCCGCTGCACGTTCTCCTGCTGGAAATCGCGGGGGCGGCGGGCGGCTGGCTTTACGCCTACGAGCATTTCCGATAGGCCGAAGCGTCTGCGTTGCGAATCGCGTTGCGATGCATCATCCGGTGCCGCCGGCGCAACTCCACGTCATCGCCGTCTCCGCAATCCGGCAGAGCGCCCGCGCATTCGCCACATCCACGGGACCTGGCTACGAAACGCTGTACGCGCAGCCGCTCGTCGTTCGCCTCGCCGGCAAGAGATCGGGAACCGTGCGTTTCACGTGCGAACAGAAAGCGTGCCGTTTCGCCGTCTCCGAGCAACCCGACGAGGTGCGCCGCTTCGATACGCGCAGCTACGATGTCGATCTCAAGGATGGCCGCGCCGAGTTAACGTTGACGCTTGCAACGGATGCGGTTCCCGGGCACTATACCGTCGTCGCACGTCCGGTGCTGCACAAGCGCGTACAAGCACATTCGGCCGTGCGTTTCGACCTCACGATCGAGTGACGAACATCGCGTCGCCGAACGAGAAGAATCGGTAGCCTTCTTCGATCGCGCTGCGATACGCCGCGATCGTGCGCTCGTGCCCGGTAAACGCGGTGACAAGCACGAGCAGCGTGGAGAGGGGTAGGTGAAAGTTCGTGAGTAGTGCATCGGCGATACGAAACCGATAGCCGGGCGTGATGAAAAGCTTCGTCTCGGCCGCTCCCGCGCGCACGAGCCCGGCACCCCACGCGGAAGCTTCGAGCGCACGCAATGCGGTGGTTCCCGCGACGACCACGCGACGACCGTCGCGCTTAGCCGCATTGATCGTCTGCGCCGTACTTTCCGAAATCGCATAGCGTTCCGCATGCATGACGTGCTCGTCGAGCGATGTGCCTTCCATCGCTTGAAAGGTGCCCCAGCCGACATCGAGGACGAGCGGAGCGATGCTCGTGCCGAGCGCGGCGATCGCTTCGAGAACGCGCGGCGTGAAGTGCAGCGACGCGGTCGGCGCAGCGACGCTGCCTGGAACCCGTGCGAAAATCGTCTGATAACGGGCGGCACGCGCAGCATCGCCTGCACCGACGTACGGCGGCAAAGGAACGTCACCGTACCGTTCCATCAAAGCGCCGAGATCCGTCCCCGCAGCGAAGCGCACGATTCGCGAACCATCGGCACGAACGTCGACGATCTCGGCCGATGCTTCACTACCGAAGCGAACGTGCGAGCCGACCGGCAAACGGCGACCCGGCTTGACGAGCGCGTGCCACTCGCATTCACGTAGATCGAAGATGCCGCCGTGCGCCGGACGCAATAAAAATATTTCCGCCGCGCCGCCGGCTTCGCGCGTCCCGCGTAAGCGCGCGCGAACGACGCGCGTTTCATTGATAACCAAAACGTCGCTCGGCCTCAGCACATTCGGGAAATCGCGAAACGTGCGGTGTTCGAAACGCGGTTCGCGGCGCGTGCCGCCGACGACGAGCAATCGCGCGGCATCGGCCGGCTCCGCGGGCACGGTCGCTATGCGGTCGGGTGGTAACTCGTAGCGATATGCTTTTGTGCGCCGGAGGTCGTCGGCCGGAGCGAGGCCTTCGCTACGCACGGCCGAACGACGTGCCGGGGAAATAGAACGCGACGATCTCTTGCGCGCTCGCACCCCGCGCGCCAAGTTCGCGCGCACCCCATTGGCACAAACCGACGCCGTGGCCATGACCGGTACCCGCGAGCGCGACCGTTGCGCCGCCGCTTTTGAGCGCGACATCGCGGACGAAGGTGCTGCGCACAACGCTCGTTCCGAGCAACGCGCGTAACCGGTTCGGTGTCGCTTCGAACGTCGCGACGTCGCCGACGAACCGGATCCCACGTGGCCGGTCGGTCGGATCGAGCACGTCGAGTTCGACGCTGCGCAACGCGCCGATCCCGGAGACGGCGCTACCGAAGGCGCCGTCGATCGCACCACGAGCAATGTCGATCTGCCACGCGTAGCCGGGCGATAACGCGCAGTTGGGGTCGACGACGCTGCGCAAATAGGGATAGGGCGTGTTCCAAACGGCCCCGGCATCGGCCGTTCGTCCGCCGCAACAGGAGCTGTAGGCTACGTGAGCGGGTCCGTCCCCGTACGTGACGATAACGCCTGCGGTCGCATCGACGGCGCCACGGCCTTCGACCGACTCGCCTTCGATGCCGTCGTACCGCTGGTCGCTCACGCTGGCCACGACGTCATAGATTTTGGTCGGCCGCAATTTTCCAAGCGCATAGGTGCGCGCGACGATCGCTTGCGCTTGCTGCGAGGCTGTGGACCAGGAAGGCGACACCTCGCGGCTGAGCACGCCCGCGAGATACGCGTCGAGCGGGAGGACGTTGATGAGACCGCTGCGCCCATCGGGCAGCGGCGCGGTGACGTACGTGCCACGATAGGTTCGCTCGCCCCACGCGAAGTGCCAGGTATCGATCGGGCGTGGTGGCTCAAACGTACCGCTTGCGAGCAATACGCGCATCTGGTGCTGTGCCGCCGAACCCGCGATGTCGAGGCCGCCCGTCGCTCGTGCGCCGCGCGGAGACAAGACGAGCGCGGTGCCCATAAGGGCGAAAAACGCACGCCGATCCATTTTGAACACGTAACGTTCGACGCGACGGGATGGCGCCCTCGGTGCATTCGTTCGCGGAATCGGCACGTCACGCCCGAACACGTACGCGCGTTGTTCTCGCGGAGGTATCGATGTCGAAGCTGCTCCTGGTGGCCGCCTTTCTCGCCGCAACGGCACTCGCTGCCGATGCGCAACAAGCGCTCCCGAATTTCGTGCCGCCCGCGGCCGGGATGCCCATCCCGCTTCCGCCGGTAAACGCGGGCGGAATTACCGAGCAAGGGCGGGGCGTCGTCTCGCTAGCGGCGGATCGACTACGCCTTACCGTGCGAATATATGGCATGGCACCCGTCCCCCCGGTAGCCAGGCCGGCTGCGCCCGTTACCGATCTCGACGCCGCATATAAGGACGCAATCGCGATCATGCGCGCCAACGGTATTCCCGACGCGCATTTCGTTTCGCCTCTTCTTGGGTCCCTGACCAATAACGATCAGATTACGGGCACGATCGCCAAACCCACATCCGACAAGCTCGCCGCGATCGAACGCCGGATCGTCGGCGCGCTTCCGCCCTCCATCGTGGGCGTCGTTCGTAACGTCAACGTTATGGGCAGCCTGGAAGTCGACGACTGCGGCACGGCGCTGGATCGGGCGCGGGCGAGCGCATTTGCCGACGCCCGCAAACGCGCCGAAGCGCTGGCCGGTATCGCGGGCGTCCGACTCGGCACGCTACTTACCGCGAACGAATCCGATCAGAGCTTCGGCTGCGTTGGGACCAATGCGTTCACGCCGTACTTCGCGGGCGGCAACGATGCGGTACTCAAATCCAACGTGGATATCACCGTGTACGTCAACGCGACGTTCGCGATCCGGCCGTCGTAGCGACCACGCGTTCAAACCTCCGCGTTCGCATGGCGTTCCAAACCGATGAGTTGGCTTACAGCAGCCGCTGTTGGGCGGCGTAATCGGAGGGCATCGCGAGGGCGAGGTGTTCGTAGGCGAGCGGAGTCACTTTGCGACCGCTCGCGGTGCGCATCACGAAACCGATCTTGAGCAAGAACGGCTCGACGACGTCCTCGAGGGTCTCCGTATCCTCGGTGAGGGTTGCTGCAATCGCGCTGATGCCGGCGGGGCCCCCGCGGTACTGTTCGGCAATCGTACGCAAAAATGCGCGATCGAGCCGGTCCAGCCCCCTGGCGTCGACGCCTTCACGGCGTAAAGCTTCGTCTGCGACCTCTTCGGTGATCGTTCCATTCGCGCGTACTTCGGCGTAATCGCGCACGCGGCGCAACAAGCGATTGGCGATGCGCGGCGTACCGCGACTGCGGCGCGCGATCGTGGCGGCGCCCGGCGCATCGATCGGAATCTCCAAGACGCCGGCGCTGCGCGTGACGATGCGTTCGAGTTCTTCATCGCTGTAATAATCGAGGTGATACACGAGACCGAAGCGCTCGCGCAACGGCGCCGAGAGCATGCCCGCGCGTGTCGTCGCGCCGACGAGCGTGAAGCTCTCGACGGGAATTTTGTAGGTCTTCGCGTAGGCACCGCTATCCATCACGATATCGACCCGGAAATCTTCCATCGCGGGATAGAGAAATTCTTCGACGACGCCGCCCAGCCGATGGATCTCGTCGATGAAAAGCACGTCCCCGGCCGCGAGCGATGTGAGAATTCCGACGAGGTCTTTGGGTTTATCGAGCGTCGGCCCGGAGGTTAGGCGCGGCGAGCGCCCCATATCGCGCGCGATCAGGGTCGCTAAGGTCGTTTTGCCAAGTCCGGGAGGCCCGTAAAACAGGACGTGTTCGAGTGCTTCACCGCGGCGCTTCGCGGCGTCGATCGCGATTTTGAGATTGTCGACGACGTTCGTTTGCCCAACGTACTCATCGAACGAGCGCGGGCGCAACGTCGCACCGATGAACTCTTCTTCCAGCGTTTCATCGGGTGCGATCAGACGCTCGGCGAGCGCATCCTGCGGGCCGAGAACGATCTGGCGCTTCGCCTTGCGCCGCGCGCCGTCGCTCACGAGGCCTTCGCCCGCGTGGCGCCCGGCTGCGGCACGCCCGCGGCCTCCACCACAAGGTCACGGCGATTCTTTACACGGTAAACCTCAGCCAGCAGTGTCTCCGCGTCCGCGATGGCAGGCGAGGTCACCAGCGTTTCAGAGATCATCGTCTCGGCTTCGGAGCGCTTATACGCAAGCTGCAACAGCACGAGCAGCGCCTCTTCGGCAAAATTCGGGATCGCCACTTCCACGCGCGGCTCCGCGTCGCGAATGAGTAAGAACTTCGTCACCTTCCCTTGCAGCTTCGCGACGATATCGCGCGCTTTTTGTTGGCCGATCCCGGGAAGCCGGACCAAAAAGGCGTGATCGCCGGCGTCGATTGCCTTTGCGATCCGCGCCATCGGCAGTGCAAACGCGCGCGCGGCCGTCTTGGGGCCGATGCTTGCGACCGAGATCAGCGCTTCGAAAAATTCGCGTTCGATCGCATTGGTGAACCCGAAGAACGTGAAACGCCCACTATTCCCCTCGAGATTGAAGGTCGGGTGGATCTCCAAACTGACGCGTTCGCCGAGCTGTGCCGGCAGCTTTTCGGCAACGCATGCCGGCAACACGATTTCGTAGGCGAGCCCCACAACGTCCAGGAGCACCGTCGCATCGCCGCGTTCGACGATCGTGCCCGTGATGCGGGAAAACATCAGGCCGTCACCGCGCGCACGAGGACGCGCTCCGTGCGTTCGATGTTCGCGAGTGCGAGCGCGAGCGCAAGCGCGTCGGAGACGTCGTCGGGCCGGGGCGTGGTGCGGAGTGCGAGTTGCAGCATGACGATGCGCTTGACTTGTTCTTTACGCGCGGCACCGGAGCCCGTCAGCGCGCGTTTGACGAGCGAGTGGGCCAGGCCGCGCACGCGTACGCCGTTGACATGCGCTGCGAGATAGAGAACGCCGCGCGCATGCCCCATCAAGACGGCGGTCGCCGGATTTTTATACGCCGTCCATAGCTCTTCGACGACGACGACGTCGGGCCGGGTGCTCGCGAGCACGGCGCACATCTCAATATGCAACTCCCCTAGCCGACGCTCGAGCGGCGCATGCACGTCCGGTGTGAGAACGCCCGCCTCGAGCAAACGCGCGCCGCGGGTGGTGGTCTCGATTGCACCGTAACCCGTGATGCGCAACCCCGGGTCGATGCCGAGGACACGCACCTTACTGCGGCTCCGTCGGGGTACCGCTGACATAGAGCATCACCGTTTCGCCCGGACGTAGCGCCGAACCGACGGCCGGTTCGGTGCGGACGACCGTTCCTTCGGTGCCCTCCTGAATGTATGCGGTATTACCGATTTTATAGCCGGCTGCAAGCAGCATCGTTTGTGCGTCGCTCGGGTTCTTGTCCGCGACGTCGGGTACCGTTCCAGGCACGGCGATCGCGAGCAGAACGTTCGTCCCTTTCTTAACGCCCGTCGCTCCCTCGGGAGTTTGTTTCAGGACCGTACCGAATGGCGCCGTCGGGTCGACGACGTATTCGATCGATGTTTGTATACCAAGATTTCCAAGCAGGCGCGCGGCATCGCCCGACGATTTGCCGGAAACGTCGGGAAGGGTGACCTGCGGTGCGCCGCTGCTGACGACCACGCTCACCGTCGCGTCGCGCGCGAGTTGCGAACCGGCGGAGGGATTCTGCGACACGATCGTATTGGCCGCAATTTGATCGTTCGGCGTCCGGTCCCCGACGACGAGCCGCAGGTGGCGCGACCTCACCGCGGCACGCGCATCGGCGAGCGTAAGCGAAACAAGATCCGGAACGTTGACGGGAAGCGGTCCGAGCGAGACGACGAGTGCGACCCGGGAATGGATCGGGACCGAGCTACTCGGCGCGGGTTTTTGCGAGAGCACCGTACCCTTCGCGGCGGCGTCGTAGACTTCCGAGATGACCGGCACGAGTTTGGCATTGCGCAGATAGCGCTGCGCATCGTCGCTCGAATACTGGCGGACGTCGATCAGCGCGACCGTCGGCGCGCCCGTGCTGACATAAAGGGCGACGACGCTGCCGGGGGCGAGCGAGGCATGCGCCGCCGGATCCTGACGAACGATGTGCCGGGCGGCGACTTTCGTACTCGTCACGTTGACGGTGCGCGTCTGCAGGCCGAGGGCTTCGAGCCGGCGCTGCGCTTCGTCGAGTCGCGTCCCCGTCACATCGACCACCGCGACCGTCGCGGGCTTGCCGAGCGGGCCGAACGATCGATTGACAACAGCGTAGCCGCCCGCAACGGCGAGGATCAGTGCAACCAACGCGATGAACGCGAACGCGAGCGTCCGATCGGAACGGGCGCGTAGCGCATCGATCGGAGGCAACGTCCGGGCCTGCGCGACGGCCGCTTCACTGGGCCGATCGGGATAGGGCGATGGGCGCGGTTTGGGCGTGGAGATATCCGCGGGCGTCCCTTCGCTTCCCGCGACGCCGTTGGAAGCGGCCGCAAGCGGCGTTGCGAGTAGCGGCCGCTCACGCGCTTCGCGTAGCGCCTTCGCGACATCGACCGCCGATTGGAAGCGATTTGCCGGGTTTTTCGCAAGCAGCGTGTGAACGATCGCGGCCAATGCAGGGCTTGCCACGGACTCATCGGGCAGAAGCGGAATAGCGTTGGAGACATGCTTGAGGGCGACGGTGATCGGAGATTCGCCCGTGTACGGTAATGCACCCGAAACCATCTGATAGAGCACGACGCCCAAGCTGTAGAGATCGCTCGTCTCGTGAATCTCGTGGCCCTGAGCTTGTTCAGGCGAAATATAGAAAACGCTGCCCATCACCATACCGGGCTGCGTCATCGTCATCGTTTGCGTCGTGACGGCGCGCGCAATCCCGAAATCGGAGAGCTTGACGACGTCGTCCTTGGTGATGAGGATATTGGCCGGCTTCACGTCCCGATGAAGGATGCCTTGGCGATGCGCGTAAGCGAGGCCGCTGCAAAGCTGCACGGCGAAATCGATCGCAACGGGCTCCGGTAAGCGCCGGTCGTGTTCGATCATCTCGGCGAGCGTGGCGCCGTCGACGAGTTCCATGACGATGTAATAGGTCTCGCCTTCGCGGCCGACATCGTAGATGCTGACGATGTTGGGATGTGAGAGTTTTGCCGCATGCTGCGCTTCGGAATAGAAGCGCTGTACGAAATCGCCGTCGGCTGCAAGCGCTTCGCGCAGCACTTTGATCGCGACGCGTCGCCGCAGTACCGTATCGAAGCCGCAATAGACGATTGCCATGCCGCCTTGGCCAAGGCGGCTTTCGAGCCGATAGCGTTCGGAAAGCATCCCCCCGATCATGGCAACTTACCGAGGTCCGTGCGCGAGCGCGGTCGCGATAACGTTGCGCGCGACGGGTGCTGCAATCTCGCCGCCGTACCCGGCATTCTCAACGACGATCGCGACCGCGACGCGAGGCGCCTCTGCCGGTGCGAAAGCGACAAACCATGCATGCGATCTTCCCGCCGGGTTGGTCGCGGTCCCGGTCTTTCCCGCAACCTCGATACCGCTCAGCGCGGCGGCCCGGCCCGTGCCATGCCGGACCGCTGCGATCATGAAGTCGCGAACATGAGCCGCGACGTCGGGCGTGAGTGGGGAGGCAAGTGCGTGCGGAGCTCCTTCAACGCGAACGTGATCGCCGCGCACCGCGGAGACGAGATACGGTCGGGGCGTCGTCCCGCCGGTAGCAATCGTCGCCGCAACCAGCGCCATGCGCAGCGGCGTAACCAACAGATCGGCTTGGCCGAAGGCGAGTTGAGCGAGAATGCTCGGGGTGACGCTCGCGCGTGCCGGAATTCGATCGTGCTCGACGGGTAGCGTGAAGCCGAGGGTCGCGCCAAGCTTCCAACGTTCGACCGCGTCGAACCAGCGCACGACGCCGAGTTTGAGCGCGATTTGCGCGAAATCGACGTTGCTCGACAGCGCGAAGGCGCCGCTGAGGTCCTGCGTGCCCGTCGCTTCGCCTTCGTTATCGTGGACGACGAAATCGCCGGCCGTGTACGTGCCCGGGTCGTAGAACGTCGCATCGGGTGCGACGCTACCCGTTTCCAACGCGGCGCCGGCGGTAAAGATCTTAAACGTCGAACCCGGTGGGTAAAGGCCGTCGAGCGAGCGGTCGAGCAGCGGACTACGTGCATCGTGCACAAGCGAGGAAAAAACGCTGTCGATCGCGGCGGGATCGTAGCTCGGCACACTCGCCAGGGCGAGGACGGCGCCCGTCCGCGGATCGAGCGCGACGCCTGCCGCGCGCGGAAATGCCGCAAGCGCGCCATAGAGCGTCGCTTGCGTCGCCGGATCGATCGTCGTGATGACCGTCGCGCCGCGTAGCGCCGGCGCCGCTTCGCGCGTACCGGCGAGCTGCTGCACCTGCGCCACGATGTCGCCGGCAAGTGGGCGCGCGGCGAGATCGCGATCGTAGGCGTCTTCGAGCCCGGTCGCACCGTAGCGTTCCGAAACATAGCCGAGCGCGTGCGCAAGCGACGCGCCCAGCGGGTAGATCCGCCCCCGAGCGGTACTGCGCGCCAGCACGGTGCCGTCGCGCGCGACGATCGATCCACGATATCGCGCCAGGACCGCGTTGCGCGGGTTATGCACGTTGCGGGCGAGCGACGGCCCGGCGATAACCTGCACGTAAAACTGGCGGGCGACGAGCAGCGCGTATGCCACGGCAAAGAGCGCGACCAAACGCGTGATGGCGCCGTTGACGTTCACGCTACGCCGAAGGGCGCTCGCGAAGCAACGTCAGACCCTCGTCGGTTCGCACGGCGAGGTATGCGCCGTCTTTCTCGTTGCCGATCGCCGTATTGATGAGCGCCCGCATGCGAGCTTCGGGGAGCCCGGCTACGGCGACGACCGGCTCGACCGAGAGATCGCGCAGCAGTCCCGGCGCCACGTACGAGGCGCGCGGCAGCGTATCGAAAAACCGCTCATCGTACGGCTCTTCGCGCCACGGACCGCGCTTACTGAAGACCGTGCCATGGTAATCCCACGCGCAGAGCTGCCGATCGTTCCATACGAAATGGCCGCGCACGCACATGCGCCGGCAGACCGCGCATTGCGTGAGGGATTCGAGCGGATGGTCGAGGCCGTCGAGCACGTCGTCCGGACAATCTTCAGGATTGACGAGCATCGACTCGGTAAGGGTCTCGGGCACGTCCGCATGCCAAGCGACGCGCAAGAGCATCTCGAGATCGCGTAGCGGCGTCACGAACGACCGCTCGTCTTCCGAGGGAAACGTTTGATCGACCCAGCCGCCGATATTATCGGCCGCGATACTGACGCGTTGCCAACCTTCACCGAGCGAGACGCCCACGGGTGTCCAAGCCATCGGCACGAGCCACGCGATGACTTGGCCTTTATCGGGACGCAGCGATGAAACGAAGGCGAGGGTGCTTGCATTTCCGCCGAGTATATAAACGCGGCTATCGCGCGGTGCGGGCTTCGGTTGCGATCGTTCCATTGCGCCGTCACTTAGGCGAACCCGGTCGCGGATGCCTTGGTCTTCACGTTCTCTCGACCATCGCGCGTTATGCTCGGCGACACCTGTCCTTGAGAGGCTCTTCCACCTGAGACTCGCGAAGTTCGCGCTACAAAACGATAAGGTCATCGCGTTCTTGGTAGCGGTTCTCGCGCTGCTCGGCGTCCGTTCGTATCTCATCGCGCCGCAAAGTATCTTCCCCACCATGAGCTTCTCGCGCATCGACGTGGTCGCCGACGTCGGCGATCTGCCGCCGTCGCAGGTTCGCGTCGGTGTGACCCGGCCGCTCGAAGCCGCCTTCCAGGCACTTCCCTCCGTGACGGACGTGCTCGCAACCTCGAGTCAAGGCACAGCCGAACTCTTTGTAAACTTCACGCCAGCGACGGATCCGCAGACCGATTTGCAACACGTTGACGAAGCGATCGCGCACGTTCGTTCCGCGATCCCGGCCGCGAAAAACATCGTTGCCGTCGTCGTCAATCCCAACAGCGAACCCGTGCTCTCGTACGCCTTGACATCGAAGGATCTCTCGCAGGCGGTCCTGCGCGAAACTGCACTGACGCAGATCGTTCCCAAACTGTATGGCACACCCGGGCTCGGCAATCTCTCGGTCACGGGTGGTCCGACAACGGAATATCACGTTACCCTCGATCCGGCTCGGCTCGAAGCGCAAGGTATCAGCGCCGCCGACGTCAGCAAGACGCTCGCGGATACGAACAACGTGCAGGCCGTCGGCGTGTCGCAGCACTTCTACCAGCGCTACGCAGTCGTGATCGATTCGTCGTTGCACGATCGTACCTCACTCGAACGAGTAACGATTTCAACGAAGAATGGTGCCTCCGTGCCGCTCTCCAGTCTGGGCACGATCGCGCTCGGCGTTTCGCCGACGACGGCGCAGACGTCGATCGACGGCACGCATGCCGTTATCATCAACACGTACGGTCTTGCCGGCGCCGATATCGTCAAGATGGCGGACGGCCTCAATGCCAAGATGGCCGTCGTCGTGCCGACGTTACCGCGCGATATCGTGCTCAAGAAATTTTGGGATCAAACGACCCTCATCGTCCAATCCCAGAAAGCACTTCGCGACGCCATCCTGCTCGGGGCGCTGCTCGCGATCGTCGTCATCTACATATTCTTGCGCAGCTTCCGGTTGACGCTGGTCGCCGCGGCCGTCATTCCGCTCGCGATGGCGATCGCGATCTTCGCGCTTCAACAAGCAGGCCAAACGCTCAACCTCATGAGCGTCGGCGGACTAGCGGTCGCGGTCGGCCTGATCATCGACGACGCGATCGTCGTCATCGAAAATATTGCACGCAACCGGCGCGAACATCCCGAACTATCGAGCAACGCGTCGATCGAGCTCTCCATGGGTCAGCTGGCGAGCGCGATGATCGCTTCGACCACGACGACCGTGGTCGTCTTCTTGCCGCTGGCACTGCTCACGGGCGTCACCGGTTTTTTCTTTCGCGCGCTCGCCTTCACGCTTTCGGCCTCGCTCATCGTCTCACTCGGGCTCGCGCTCTTCATCGCGCCCGTGATCGCGCGCGCGCTGCTGCGCGTGGACGACGACCACGAACACAAACGCGATTTCGTCAGTTCGCTTTTGGAGCGCTATGATGGGCTGCTGCGTTGGTCCCTATCGCACCGGATCGTCGTCGCGCTCGCATCGGTCGGCGTTTTGATCGTTACCATCGTGCTGCTCTCGCGGCTGCCGAGCGACTTTCTGCCAAAGATGGACGAGGGCCAATTCGAGATCGCATATACGCTGCCGGTCGGAACGACGCTCGAAGCGAGCGATGCGGCGGCGACATCGATGGAACGCGTGATCGTGGGGGACCCCGCGGTCGCCGCCGTCGGGCGGCTCACCGGTATCGACTCCAACGGATTCACGCCGACGCAATCGAATCAAGGTCTGCTGCGCGTCCGGCTCAAACCGCCGGGCGGCCGTGCCGCATACGATGATGTCAGCACGCGGATGCGCGACCGCCTCGCCGCGACCGTACCTTCAGCGAAATACGATTTTCACCAGATCCTCGAGGATCTCATCAACGGGCTTTCCGGGACACCGGCACCGATCGAGATCTCCGTCAAGGGCGCCGATCAAGCCACGTTGATCGGCCTCGCGAACACGATCGCAAGCGCGATTGGGAAAGTGCCCGGCGTCGTCGATCCATCGAGCGGAGTCGTCTACGATAGTCCGTCGCTGCGCATCGCGCCGCGTGGCGCCGCACTTTCCGCACTCGGCTTGACGGCCGCCGATATCGGCGATGCCGTCGCGGCACTCGGGCAAGGCACGATCGCGACGAGTTTACCGGGAGCGAACGCGCTGGTTCCCGTGCGCGTGCAGGTCGCGTCGGCAAATGCCGCCGGCGCGGGATTGCTCGACAGTTCGACGTCGCTCTATGCGAAAGGCGCGACAACCGCCGTCGGCAACATCGCCGGTATCACGCCGGTGCGCCTCTCAAGCGACATCACGACGCAGAACGGACAGATGCTCATCCGGGTCACGGCAAACATCACGGGCGCGAATCTATCGGCCGTGACGGCGGGCCTGACGAAAAAGCTGCGCGCAATTCCGTTTCCTCCCGGTTACAGCGCCGAAATCGGCGGTCAAGCGCAAACGCAGAAGCAGTCGTTCTCGGAATTTTTAAACGTCATTGCGATCGCGATCGCCCTCGTCTTCGCCGTGATGCTCGCGACGTTTCGCTCGTTCCGCCTGCCACTGGTCATCCTCACGGCGATTCCGCTCGCGCTGATCGGCGTCGCGCTCGGGCTCTTCGTGACCGGTACGCCGTTCAACGTCTCATCGTTCATGGGTTTGCTCCTTCTCGTCGGCGTCGTCGTGAAGAACGGCATCTTGCTCATCGACGTAGCAAATCGCAGTCGCGCCGAAGGCGCGAGCGTCGAAGAAGCGCTGGTGGCCGCCGGAAAGACGCGACTGCGTCCGATCGTCATGACCACGCTCGCGGCGATCGGCGGCCTCATTCCGCTTGCGATCGGGCTCGGTCAGGGTGCCGAGATGGAAAAGCCCCTCGCGATCGCGGTCATTGGCGGGCTCTCGACGGCCACGATCTTTACGCTCATCGTGATTCCCGTGCTCTACGCCGCCTTCACCGGCGGGAAAAATCCGCCGCACGTCGCCGATACGTCGCACGAAGTGAATCCGCCGCCCACGCGCGCCGCGGTAGGCGCTCTCACGTCGCTGGTTCTCATGCTCGGACTTGCCGGCGCGATGACGCGCCCCGTAGACGCGATGCCCTCGGTGATCCCGGCCAATGCGCCCGTTCTGCCGGCACGGCCAGTCGTCTTTGCGGGCCTCTCGCTTGAAGCGGCACAGACGGCGGCGCTGGGCGCATCGCCCGATATCGCGGTAGCCAGTGCGCGATTAGCGCAGAGCCAGTACGGTCTAGCCGCCGCTCGCAGCGGCATCGCGCCGTCGTTCGTATCCTCGTACGCGCAAGTGCCGCAAGGGAATCCGCCGGGGCCGAACATCATCTCGCGCCAAGTTACGACCGGCATTCAAGTTGCGGTCGGCGACTTTCTAGCGTACAATTCCGCGGTGCGCGAGGCTGCCTTCACCCTTGCCGCGACACAGGCCGACGCGACGATCGCCCAAGTCAGCGAACGTACCAAAGTCGTCGGTCTGTATTTCGATGCGCTCAAAGCACGCGCCGTCGCGGGCGCGCGACGGGATGCACTCGCCCTCGCGAACTCGCAGATGCGCGCGGCTCGCGTGCGCGCCAACGCGGGCGACACGCCGCAACTCGACGTCGTGCGCGCCGACGTCGCCGTGCAGAAAGCGACCGCCGACCGCGAATTCGCCCTGGCGGCCTCGGCGAACGCATTGGCCGCCTTGCAAGTCGAGACTGCGACTGCGGAGGATGCGCTCGCAGCGACGGTTCCGGCCGATTTCGCGGCCGTCGATCCACGGCTGCTCGACGTGACCCGCCTGGTCGGATTCGCGCGCGCAAACCGGCCCGAACTCATCTCCGCGCAACGCACGATCGATGCCGCGCAAGCGGCTATTCGAAGCGCGAAGGCCGCTGGTTTTCCGACGGTTACCGTAAGCGGTGGCTATCTCGTCGGAACCGATTCCGGCGTTCCCATAAACGCTCCAACGATCAACGCAGCGCTCACGATCCCCCTCTCGTCGGTCAATAAAAACCGCGTCGCGGCCGCCTCGGCGCGCGCCCTCGAAGCGCAAGCGAAAGCGGCCGGAATCGAAAGAAAACTGCTCATCGACGTTGCGGCCTCGGCTCGAACGCTTGGCGCGACGCAACGCGCCGTCGCGGCGACCGTCCGTGCGCGCGCTTCGGCGCAGACACAATTGCGCGCGACGGAGCTCGGCTATCGCAACGGCGCGACGTCGAGCCTCGAGCTCTTGGCGGCGCGCTCGACGTACACGCAAGCCATCGTCGACGAACTCTCCGCCCTCTACGATCTAGAGAAAGCACGCACGACCTTGGATATCGAGATCGGACAATGACGAGAGCGCGTACGATTACCCTCGTAGCGGCGCTCGCCGTCGTCATCGTCGTCGCGGCCGTCGGCTGGTCGGCGTTCCATCGGACGGCGAGTGCTTCGCCGCAAGCCGAAACGACTGCCGCCGCCGCGAAGCCGAACGTTCGCCTGGCAACTGCACGCACGGGTGATTTCATCGAACGGATCGATGCGCAAGGCAAGATCGGGCCGCCGGCCGGGAGCAGTGCGAAGCTCGCCTTCGCGCAAGCCGGCATTCTCGCAGCCGTCGACGTTCGCGTCGGGGAACCGGTGCACGCTGGGCAAGCCGTCGCGGAACTCGATCGCTCGTCGCTTGCGGCGGCCGTCGCGCAAGCGCAGGCTGATGCGGGTGCCGCGAGCGCGAGTTTCGGCAGTGGTGCGATCCCGGCATCGAATCTTGCGAGCGCGAACGCAAAACTCGCGGTCGCGGAGACAAAGCTCGCAACGCTCGAGCGCGGCGGCCCATCGGCGTTGAGCAGCCGCATCGCCGCCGAATCCGTGGCACGCCAAGCCGCAGTCAAAGTCGCAAGCGATCGCGCCACGGTCGCGCGCGATCAAACGCTGCTCGCAGGCGGTGTGCTCGCACAGAAAGATGTCGAAGCAGCGCGCGCTCAACTCGCTTCGGATTCAGCCGACCAGCGCTCGGCCGATTCGAAAGTCGCGGCTGCGGGAACCGATTTTGCTGCTTCGGTCAAGCAAGCCCGAGCCGACGTCGCATTGGCGCAAAACGACGTCCGGACCGCGAACTCACAATCCGGCGTTCTCGGTGGCCAGGCCGCTTCGGCACGCGCGCGCTTGGAGACCGCGCGGATCGCCTACGCGAACGGCGTTCTGATCGCAAGGAACGACGGCATCGTGCTCACGATCGCAAAACACGCGGGTGAATCCGTCGATCCGACGCAGCCCGTCATGGAGGTGGGGCCGAAGACGGGCCGCGGCGTGACGTTGAGCGTCCCCGCCGACGTGGCGCGGCGCATCGCCGTCGGCGACCCGGCGACCTTGCACATGGCACAGACCAAGGAACGGGTGACGCACGGGCGCGTGAGCGCCGTGGTCCCGGCCGTCGACCCGACGACACAGCTCGCAACGGTGACCGTGAGCGGTGCGCCCGCTGACGTCGTTGCCGGCGATGCGGTCACGGCGACGATCGTCGTTGGCCGCGTCCCCTGCCTCATCGTGCCAAGCAGCGCAATCGTGCAGGACCCGCAGAGCGGCAAGACCGTCGTGTTCGTCCGCGACGACCATCCCAAAGCGGGCGAATCCGGCTTCACGTTGCGCGAAATCAAGGTTCGCGCAAGCGATGCCAACACGGCGGCCATCGCAGCGGGCCTCAAAGCCGGCGAGCAGATCGCTGCGCAGGGCGCGTACGCGTTGCTCGCGCCGGCCGGAGGTTAAGCGACTACGCCCCGGCTCCGGGCGGCGCAATCGGCGAACAGCCGTCGGCCGCGCCAATCGGCGGCGTACTCGCGAGCGGAGGCGTGTCCGTGACCCCGAGCTCGAGCGGATAAAACGAGCCTCCATCGGTCATCGTCACGATGGTCGAGGCGCCATTTGAATGCGGGGGCAATTGATAGCTCATGATGCTGTAGGGTTGGGGCAGACGGGCGCAACCGACTTCCCTGAGTTGCCCGTCGATAACGAAACTGCTCCGCACCGGACCCCCGAGTGGCTTTTCGTAGAAATACACCAGTTGCGCCACATCGGTCGGATTGGCAAGCGCGAACGTCAGGCGGCGTGCAACGCCGTAATCCCCATAGTCGTGGCCGTCGTCGCGTGGATCGATGTTTTGCGGTGTCGGAATGCGGCCGCCGTACTGCACGGATCTCGGCGCCTCGCCGACCGCGTACGTTGCAGAGGTTCTGCCGAACGTCGATACATCGAACGTGCCGTGGCGATGATGTCCGTCGAAGGCCACGCGCGGGCCGCCGAGATACGCATCGGGGTGACTACCGGCCGGCGAAGCGATCACCGAAGCCGAAACGGGGCCGCCACTCAACACGCGAACGTCGACGACGCCCGCAACGACTTCACCCTGAAGCAGCAGCGCATGGCGCAGAATAAAGGTCTTGCCGGGCACCACATCGGTGACGGTCCCCTCATTATTCTCGCGATACCGCAAGTAGTCGCGCGACACGGCATGCCCAACGCTCATGATATCGAGATCGGGGGCCCGAACTCGAGCCGATCAGGTGCACGCGCGAGGGAACGGTCGCGGTGAGGACGACATCGAGATCGCGCGGCAGGCCGATATCGGAATGATAATAGTATAGTCGCGCCGGCCGGTCCGCGGTGACGTCGCCGCGATAGATCACGCCCTCGTTGAGCAGATACTCGGGATCGTCGCTCGAGAAAAGTACGGCCGGCTCGGCACGTGCGACCGTCGCGCTATTGAGCACGATCAGCGTTGCACCTCGCACCGGTGTGAACAGATCGTTGCCCGTGATCGTCACGGTTACATTCACCGCCGCGCGCTCGCCCGACGCAAGCGGTAACAGCGGCCAGGGGACGATCGGTCCATACGCCATCGATGCGCCGGGCCGAAGCGTCGGTCGGATCGCACGGTCGAGTGCAGCCCGAATCTGCTCTTCCAGAAACGCGGCATCGGCTACGGGCACACCGGTTATATCGAGCGAGATGGTGGCCGGGATCGTGCCTGCCGCGGGTAGTGCAGCCGAGTCGACCGCGAAAGGCGGCCCCGGCTGCGCGAGCACCGCGGAGCCCATGACGACGGCGGCGAGGGCAAAAACGGCAGCCGCCGTCTTTCGATGTCGCCCGTACGATGATATCGATTCAAACATTTTCCAGCCACACATAAGACGCTGCACCTGGCGATTACCTGTCGACGCCCTCGTAAAGTGAAAAAGAGCACGCAAAGCCGGGACGGTCGCCGATAAGATGCGAACATGCGGGCCTGCCCTCACTAATCGGCAAACGCTGCGGATCATTTATTGCTTCATCATTTTCAGGCGCGTCTCGAGCCGACCGTCACGGAGCCGGACGCACGGGCCACCCGCACGACGGTACACACGATTGTGAATATGCTACCGGGTCTTCAGCTTGGTGCGGTCCAAGAGCCGGGCGAAAGGTTGCACACCGGAGAGCGCGGTGCGCAAGAGGAGTTGGCCCGCGTCGTTCTCATCGTGGATCGCCTTGGCGACTGCGGGCCCGAGCCGTGCCGCGCCGTTTTGGACATCCTGCTCCATACGTTGGCGCTGCTCGGGGGGCATCGTCTGTTGAAAGTCGTTCTGCGCCTGACGAACCACGCCCAACATCTGGTTACGCATCGCGGCTTCCGCACGACCGATTGCCTGGACTTCACTCGGATACAAAGCCGCGTCGAGCTGCGCGGCTGCCGCGCGGTGCGTTGGCGTCAGCGCACCAAGCATGTTCGCACGAGCCTGCTGCTGCGTTTGGTGTATCGTTCCGACCGTCTGCATGAAATGCGTGATGAGTTCCGGCGGAGCGGTTCCGGCCGAGCCCGACGAAGGAACGGCCGGTATCGTTTGCGCCACAGCGTCAACCGAGACCATAAGAAAAGCTATCGCAAGCGCACTGATGAACCGGCTCAAAACGTCTCCTCCGAAGCGACGATCGACGCGTCGCGCAGCCGAACATGAATCGTCAGTACGTGGCGTCGTCCAGCATCGCCTCTGCAGGCTACGAGCGCGCGACGGCAACGTTGGAAATCGAGTTCGTCGGCGGGGCCGTGTACCAGTACGATGACGTCCCCTTCTGCATTTTTCAGGCACTTCTAGCGGCCGATTCAAAAGGGCTTTTCGTTAACCAGCACATTCGAAATGTGTATCGATACACGCGCAAAGCCGAGCGGAACAAGTAAGAAGAGCCGCCTACGGATTAGGCGAGCGGTGTGGCAAATGAAGATGATGCCGCTCGGCATAGTGCTGCGCCGGCGCGACGATGTGCTGCTGCACGTAATCGGAAATGAGATTGCCGCCGAACGCGAGGAGCGTGCACACGGGGATCGTGACGACCGCCATCGTGTAGATCTGGCGCCAGATGGGGACGCGCAGCGCCGCTGCCGTTTGAGTCGCGATCGTCCCGCCCATGCCCGGAATGATTCGCACGAGGATCAAGAACAGCGGCGATCCCACGCGATACCGGCGGATCCAGGGCGGCAGCCGTTCGATCTGATCTTCGATATTGAGCAATTTTGCGGTGCGCAGCGCCACGAGATAACCGAGAATGGCGGCGAGAACGAGCCCTGCGGCATTCACGCCGGAGCCAAGCCAGGGTCCGAAAAGCACGCCGTTCGATACGGCCAGCGCGTCGGTTACCGAAAACGGCGCCGAAGCCACGATCGCGAAGATCACAATGGCAGCGGGAATTCCGAGTGGACCAAGCGCCGCGAGCAGCCCGTCGACAAGGTGCTTGTTCGCGACGACGAAAGCCGCGATAAGAAACGACGCCCCAAAAATTGCGATGGCCTTCAAACGCCGGACCAGCATTACTCGGGCCTTTCCCATCTATGGCGTCGTTCGTTCGGCCGCTGCGCAGCTCGATCCCGTGCGTGTGGCGACTAGCGGACGGCGGTGAGCCAGCCGATGAGGTAGCCACCGTAGTTGCTGGCGACTTGGTAATTCGTCATCGAGAGCCGCGCATAGCCACCGTAGGCTGCGTTCTGTTCCATGACATCGACCCAACCGTTGCCGTTGCCGTCGGCGGACGAATTGATGACGACCGACGTGTGGCCGCCGGTGCCGCCGGTTTCATAGCTCAATACCGCGCCGCCGTGCGGATAGTATGGTGGGCCCGGCGTATTTTGTACTTTGTACAGATATCGACCGCCACGGCCTGCGTTGTAATTCGAATAGAGCTGATCGCCGTTGCCGGAGTACGGGGGCGTCCCATAGGCCAAGTACATCCAGCGCAGGCTCAGTTCGACGCACTCGAATTGCAGCACCCCCCACGGCGCACCATTATAGAGCGTCGCGGTTTCGTCAATCCCGCCGTACGCCGGGCGCGGTCCACACGCCGGAACGCCTTGATACGTTTGCCCTAGATAGTTGCGCCAATTCGACGAGCCGCTCTTGCGATCGTAGTTCGCGGTGTCACAGGCATCACTGTAATTCGGCGGCTTGGTCGTCGCTAGCGCGGGCATGATGATCTGCCGTGTAAGCGCGGGCGCGAGCGCGGACGGCACCGTTTCTTCGATGTCACGAAGGACTGTGGTCGGCACTTTCAGCGAAGACTCGGCGCGCACGTCGATCCCGGCCAGGTCGTTTTGAAATCGGCTCTCCGTCACTCGCGTCGCAGCCGGGGAGACGAATTGCAGCATGCGCACGACCCAAAGCCGGCCGGGTGTTTCGGTTACCCATTCAATCGTAACGACGTCCCGCACAAGTGTGCCGCGGACGCCGTCGAGACGTTCCGTGCGCACGCTTAGCACACTGGCAACGACCGCGCCGAAGAGGCTGATCGACGGTCCTGAGCGCGGGTTCTGCCGCGCGGCGGTGCGATACGTCGCCAATGCGTTGCGGTATGCCGTAGCTCCGCCCGCGCGTGCCAGCGGTAGCGCGTCCTCCGTGCCGGGCCGCGTGCCATACGGTACCGCAATGATGCTAAACGAGCGCGCGCCGCCCGCGCTCACGATCGTCGTCTCCTGCGTTGCGTCTCCGGGCTGACCCGAGAGGACGGCACCCGTCGCGATTGCGTGCGGGACGCTGAGCTTGACGTTGTCGATCGTGAACGCGACGCGCTGCGCCGCCGTCGCAGCGTTACCGAGTGCTGGAGTAACGGCGCCCGCGGCAAAGGGTACCGAAAGCACGATCGCTGCCGCGACCGCAAATCGCAAGGCGATATTCATACCGATTCTGCCTCTATGGCGCTCGTGAGAACCAATCCGCAAATAGCGCCCGCACGATACGCTTGCAACGATCGCGGGGGGCCTGCGCTCGACGCCAGCGCGCTGACGAGCGCACTCGCCGTATCGAGCGACGTGAGGCATGCGACGCTCGCTTCAACCGCCGCGCGGCGAATCCGATAGCCGTCGGAGATTTCGCGCGGACCGACGGCGTTGTTGATGACGAGATCCACCGAGCGGGTTGCGATCGCGTCGAGCACATGTGGTGATCCGTCCGACATCTTGTTGACGAAATCCGATGGGATGCCATTTTCAACAAGCAGCCGATGCGTACCGCCGGTGGCGACGAGCGTAAACCCGAGTGCCGCGTAGCGCCGCAAGACTGGAAGCGACTCCGTCTTCTCTTCGTCGGAGATCGAGACGAGGATGCGACTGCGATGCCCCGTTTCGATCGGATCGGGGATGCGGACTCCGGCCGCAACGAACCCTTTGCGCAGCGCTCCCGCGAACGTCTCGTCGATGCCGAGTACTTCACCCGTCGATTTCATCTCCGGACCGAGGATCGTCTCGACGCCACGCATCTTCGCAAACGAGAAGACGGGCACTTTCACGACGACGAACGGCACGTCGGGCATCAAACCCGTGCCGTACGGCAAATGCGCGAGCTTCTCGCCGAGCGCGACGCGCGTTGCGGCGGCGACGAGGTTGATCCCCGTCGCTTTGGAGATGATCGGGACCGTGCGGCTGGCGCGTGGATTCGCTTCGATGATGTACAATTCGCCCGCGTGGATCACGAATTGAATGTTGATGAGCCCGCGCGTTTCGAGCGCATGCGCGATGGAGCGCGTTGTCGCAACGATCTTGGCCTGCATCGCCCCGTCGAGCGATTGCGGCGGATAGACCGAGATCGAATCGCCACTATGGATACCCGCGCGTTCGAGATGTTCGAAAATGCCGGGTACCAGGATATCGGTCCCATCGTAAACCGCATCGACCTCAACTTCGAGACCGCGCAAATACTTATCGACCAAGAGCGGCGCACCGGGCGTGATCGGCGGCGCCGTCTCCACGTAACTTGCAAGCTGCCCCTCGTTGTAGACGATCTCCATCCCGCGCCCGCCAAGCACGTAGGACGGCCGCACGAGCACCGGAAAGCCGAGTTCACGCGCGATCGTGCGCGCTTGTCGGAACGTCGTCGCGGTCTTGCCCTCCGGCCGCGCGACGCCCAACTGTTGCAGAACCGCCTCGAACTTCGCGCGGTCTTCGGCCATATCGAGACTCTTACGATCGCTACCGATCAGCTTGACACCACGGCGCGAGAGTTCGGCCGCTAAGTTGATCGCGGTCTGGCCGCCGAAGGCGAGCATAACGCCCGTCGCGCCGGTTGCGTCGTAGGCGGCTTGCACTTCGTCCGCGCCGGGCGGTTCGAAGATCAGCACGTCGGAGATGTCGAAATCGGTCGAAACCGTTTCGGGATTGTTGTTTACGACGACCGCTGCGCGGCCCGCCTCGCGTAGCGCCCAGGCCGCGTGCACGCAGCTGTAATCAAACTCGATGCCTTGGCCGATACGGATCGGGCCGCTGCCAACCACGACGACCGCCTCCCGCGCGAGCGGCCGCATCTCGTCGGCCTCATAACGTGAGAGATAATAGTACGGCGAGCGCGCCGGGAATTCAGCAGCCGCGGTATCGACCATGCGAAACGCCGTCCCTGACCGGTGACTGAGCTCGCCTTCGTTTGCTGAAGCCCGGTTCCACGACGCGACGTTGTTGTCGGTACCGCAGAGCACGGCGATGCCGCGATGTGAGTAGCCGGCGACGGCGGCGTGATGCAGATCATGCGAGGTCGCACGTTCGCGCAGCCGTTCTTCAAGGGCGACGAGCTCGTGAAACTCCCAAAGCCAGAACGGATCGATCGCCGACATCGCGGCGAGCCGGGCGACCGTTTCGCCGCGACGCAGTCGTTCGGCAACAGCGAAGAGCCGCTCGTGGGTCGGTGCGACGATCGCGCGTTCCAGTTCGTCGTCGCTCCACCCCGCGAGCGCCGTACCGGTAAGCGTTTCGCGGCCGAGATCGAGGCCGCGAACCGCCTTCATCAACGCAGCTGCAAACGTGCGGCCGATACCCATCGCTTCGCCTGTCGACTTCATCTGCGTGCCAAGACGCGTATCCGCGCGTGGAAATTTATCGAACGGAAAGCGTGGCAGCTTCACGACGACGTAATCGAGTGTCGGTTCGTAGGCGGCTTTCGTTACGCCCGTCACGGGATTCTCGATCTCGTCGAGCGTCATGCCGAGCGCGATCTTGGTCGAGATCTTTGCGATCGGATAGCCCGTCGCTTTGGAGGCGAGCGCGGAACTGCGCGAGACGCGTGGATTGACTTCGATGACGTTGTATTCGCTGCGCTCGGGATGCAGCGCGAATTGGATGTTGCAGCCGCCCTGCACCTTGAGCGCGCGGATGACGTTGAGACTTGCGGTGCGCAGCATCTGATACTCGTCGTCGGAGAGCGTCTGCGATGGTGCGACGACGATCGAATCGCCCGTGTGCACGCCGACCGCGTCGATATTCTCCATGTTGCAGACGATGATGCAATTGTTCGCACCGTCACGCAGCACTTCGTACTCGATCTCTTTCCACCCGAGCAGACTCGTTTCAACCAAGGCCTGCGCGATCGGGGACGCGGCAAGGCCGGTGCCGAGGATTTCCCGCATCTCAGCTTCATCGCGGACGATGCCGCCACCGGTCCCGCCGAGCGTATAGGCGGGACGGATCACGAGCGGATAGCCCATCTCGCGACCGAACGCGATCCCTGCGTCGACGGCGTTGACGATTCGACTCGTCGGCACGGGCTCGCCGATCTCGAGCATCTTTTCCTTGAACGCGGCGCGGTCTTCGGCTAAGACGATCGTCTCCAGCGGCGTTCCGAGCAGTTCGACGCCGTAGTTCTGCACGATGCCGGCCGCGGCGAGCTCGACGGCCAGGTTGAGCCCCGTCTGACCACCGAGTGTTGGAAGCAACGCGTCGGGTCGCTCTTTTGCGATAATTGCTTCGAGGGACGCCACCGTCAGCGGCTCGAGATACACCGCGTCGGCGACTTCTTCATCGGTCATGATCGTCGCGGGATTCGAGTTGACGAGGATGACGCGGTGGCCTTCTTCACGTAGCGCGCGGCACGCCTGAACGCCCGCGTAATCAAACTCGGCGGCTTGCCCGATCACAATCGGGCCCGAGCCAATCACGAGGATGTTTCGGCGGAGCACGAGCCGCTAGGTACCCCGCGACGGTCGCCAAGTCTTTTTTAGATTCGACGCTCCCCGCCGAGATGGCGGCTTTTCCAGAGCAGCAGCCAGAATGCCCGGCCGGCGGCGTCGCCGTAGCGCTTGAAACGCCGCTCGATCGTGCGATCCGCGACAAACGCTTTGCCGACGAGTTTGGCATAACGCGGGCGTGTCCACGAGTCGAGCACGAGTCGTGAGCCGCGTCCGAATAGCATCATGATATGCGCGGCCGCATACGGGCCGACGCCAGGAAGCTCAAGGAGACGGCTTGCGAGCTCGTCGTCGGAGAGGGTGGCGCGCGGCGCGGCCCGCCAGGCTTCGAGCTCGACGGCACCGTCCACGACGGATTTCGCTAGCGCGCGCATATACGCACCGCGGTAGCCGGCGCGCGCAACATCGCGGAAGAACGCCTCGCTTGCGCTCGCTACTTGCGCGGCCGATGGAAACGCACGACCGCGCCAGGCGTCTGCGGCGACAAGGACTCCCTCGGCGGGCGTGCCGAGATGCGCGACGAGCGCGCCGATCATGCGTTCCGTCGCCGACCACGCGCAATTGGTCGTGCAGATGGTGCGCACGACGTCTTCGAAGGCGCTTGGGCTGCGTAGCATCCGCCCGATGCCCGCACGCGCGAAGGCGAGATCGACGTCATCTGCGAGCCGCGCATAGAATGGCGCAAGGTCGTCATCGAGGGCGAACATGGCGCGAACCGCGCCCGTTATCGCCGCGCGACGCTTCGTCGAAAGCGCACGTCCGGCAACCCCCCCAGATCGCAAGCGTACCGGCCGGTTCTTCGCGCAGCGCGACGCGCCGTGCGCCGCCGTCTGCAAGCAGCAACGTCGTCGTGAGTGCGCGTTCGTCTGCGACGATGTCGTTGGGCGGCAACCACGCGAGGCCATGCGAGCCGACGGTCGCGCGAAACGCGACGGGTTCGCCGCCGGCACCGAGCAATGGTAACGTGATGGTAGGTGCTCGGCGCGGCTCCACGGCAACGGAGTTGGCGGCGGAACGCGCGGGTCCGCCGCGCCTTGCTCGATACCGTCGGGGAAGCACGACGGCAAGGGACGAAGTCGGCCTGGTGCAGTCGCGCAAATCTCCTGGAACGATGCCGCCAGAATGGCCCGGCGGCTGGTTGCCAATTCCGTATGCGGAACGCTGCCGCCGACGCAAGGCCGATCTCGCGCAACGACTCGACACGTTTCTGGCACATTGTCGCGCGTTGCCGGATATCGCGACGGTTCTCGTTTTCGGATCGTACGCACGCAACAGCGTCTCGCCATGGAGCGACATCGACGTCCTCGTGGTCCGCGACGCCCCAGCCGACGCACGCTCGATCGATCTCGTCGACGATCTCTATCGTGGCGGAGGCTTAGGCGGCGACATCATCGCCGTCCCGACGACGCGCTACCCGCATGGCTTGGAAGCGACGCCGTTCGGCCGGACGATCCTTGCGGAAGCCGTCGTGGTCTATGCACGTCCCACTTGATGAACGCGTTGCCGCATGGTTCACGTCGGCAGAGAGCGATCTACGCGTAGCGGAAAGCGTGCGCGAAGGAGCCGCTCATATCGCGTGCTTCCACGCACAGCAGAGCGCAGAAAAGGCGCTCAAGGCGCTCGTAACGAGACTTGCCGGCGACGCTCCGCCGCTGCACGCGATGGCTCGTCTTCTCGGCGCACTCGATGCGCTGGGGGAGAATATCCCGACGGAAGTTCGTAATGAGGCGGAAGCGCTCGACAAATATTATATCCCGACAAGGTATCCCGACGCACTGGGTTTCGTCGATGCTTCGCTTGCGTACAAACGACGCGATGCCGACCTCGCGATCGAAAGCGCGAACACGGTCTTCGATTGGGCGCGCGATTGCGAAGCAGAAGCCCGGGCGCGCTTCACCTCGCCGGACGCGTGACGACCTGATTGATCGTATTAAATTTCGGATTTTGAGTCCGCGAAACTCGTGCGGAACTTTACATCGAGTGCGAGTTTGAGCGAGGAGCTTCGTTGTGGCAGGTTGGACCGCATGCAGTATTCCGGCGCAACGGGGCCGGGTGGCAATTGTCACCGGCACCGGTGGCTTGGGCTTCGAGACCGCTCTGGAGTTGGCGCGAGCCGGCGCGAACGTTATCCTCGCCGGCCGCGACGCCGATAGGGCGGCTTCTGTCGCGAAGCTTCGTGCGGCTACAAACGGTGCCAGCATGCGTTTCGAGATGCTTGACCTCGCGTGCCTCACATCAGTCAAAGCGTTCGGAACACGCATTCAGGACGAGCGCCCCGACCTGCTCGTCGACAATGCCGGCGTGATGGCGCCACCTACCCGAAAGGTCACGACCGACGGCTTCGAGCTGCAATTCGGAACGAATTCTCTCGGGCATTTCGCGCTGACCGCGCAGCTCTTCCACAATTGCGGCAGGGATACGAGCCGCGCGTCGTCACGGTCAGCAGCTTCGGCGCCAACTTCGGAAACATCGACTTCGATGACTTGCAGTCCAGCGGAACTACCGCCCGATGGTTGCCTATAACCAGTCAAAGCTTGCCGAGACAGAAATCAAGATTATGGCGAAGGGAATAACCGAAGGGTGTCGAGGTGCATCATCGGTTACCGATCGAATGCAGTGAGACCAACGACTTCGAGAACCTTACGCTGGTTATGAACGACGTGCACCAGTACCTGACCGAAGCGCCCGCTCAACACGCAGCAACTCGAAATACCGAAGTGAGGTTTACGATGGACGCTGCAAACTCAAATGGCAGAGATTCGTTGACGTGGCGCGGCGCATATTGGTCGAGGGTGCCGGGAGCGTCGAGACTCCGGCGACGCCTGAGGAGATCGCGTCGCTTCGACGGCGTGCGGCCGAGCGCAGACTTACCCTCGATCAGCACTATCTTAACGCATTTTTGCCGTACTCCAACGGGATCGTGATCAATGGTCTGAGCATCCCCGGCGCTCAATTGACTCCCCATGCGAACTGATTAGAGACGGCGACGATTTCGCCGCGTACAACAAACGATTTCGTGGATCGAAGAAGGCACCGTGTACGGCAACATAGACGACGTGTACTACGTGCTCTATCCCGACGGAAAGTTTCGGCAGCTCGGTGCCGCCGACCCCGATTATCTCCTCGGGGGTGCACGATACGTTTTTCGACCTGCTGTGCGCCACGCTGCCGCTGGCGGTCATGGTCGACCCCGAGGAACTCCTGGTGCGTGCTAGCTCCCTGCACTATTCCAAAAACCGGATCGTTTTGGGAATGGCATGGCTAATTCGAGAGCGCGAAAGTAAACGTAAGCTTACGTGATCTTGTACTTCCCAGACTTCCAGACGTCTAGCGTTAGCTCAGCGCGCGTGCCGGCGAAGCCACCACGCGGTATCGCTGCAACTTCTTCTAGGACTGGCAGCGCGCGATCAGGTTCGAAATCTAGGACGTATGTAGCGGCTGCGCCGCGCACGTTGGGATCTGGATCGTCAAGAAGCGAATACAATGATTGTTGGGCCGCTCTACCTCGCGTCCGAAGCCGACGGTAGATGCTGCCGATCTCTTTTTCGAGCGCGTTGGCGATATCCGCGTCATCCGATTCGCCAGATTCAATCTCGTTGGCTCGTTGCTTGACTTTTTCGACGAAGTCTTGAAGCTCCGAGCCTGTGGGTTCTGACGTTCTCATTTTATCGTTACTCCAAGGCGCTCAAGCTGACGAAGATAGAACGCGCGTTGTTCTTGATAAGATTTCCCGGCAATATGTTCCCGCACCGTCCCGGCTGATTCGTCCAATTTGGAGGAATAAATCTTGTTCAGCGGCCGGTGCGCGGCAGCTCGGTCGACGCTGACGACGTTGTTTGTATTGTGGATCGCCTTGGCACCGAATTGTTGAATGTTCGCGTCGTGCTGGCCAACTTGGTGATGCCAATCGCGTCCCTCACCCGCTGAGCCGAGGTGATCCTTCAGCGCGTCGAAGGTGTCGAATTCGGCGTATGGCTTCTGCGGACGGTAAGCAGTCAGGGGGTTGGATTGGCCGGGATACCCGCGTGTACCGGACGCGTCTTTTCGGTCATCAAGTCCGACGCAGCCGGTTGATGGATGGCCGTTCCAGTCGGCTTCGTGAGCGCGCTAACGTCGGGCGTTGCGTGCCCGGTGTGCAGCGGCTTCGTCAATGGTTCCGCTGACGTCGTATGGACGCTGTCCTTGGCGCTCTGCGGAGGCGAGGCCGGGTGGGCGGTGTGGTTCGGTCCGAGGTCGACGCGCTGGCCCGGATAGGTTGTGTGCGTCTGCTGGGGCGTCCGATCGCTGGCCGCAAGCGAGTGGGTCCGCCACGCCGCGTTCAGCGAGTGTTCGTCAGCGTTTCCCGCCGGACTCTGCGTCGTTAGCACAAAGCCCGCAGCACCGAGTCCGGCGCCTGCGGCATCCGCTGTCGCGCCCATGATCTTCGAGCCGGCTGCGCCGAGTTTCTCGGTCACGTTGGGAAACGCGGATTCGCGCGTTGTGCGGCGCCCCAAGTTGCCGCGCCGACGCTTTGAATGGCCGCCCGATAGTCGTCGACCGACGTGGTCGGTGCACCACTTTGCGTGAGGCGATCGGGAGGTACCACCGGGCACGCCGTCCCGTCCGGCGCCGGCTTCTTCGCATTGCCCAGAGCGGGTGAATCGACCGGTTGCGTTGCGGTCGCTTGCATCGGTGCGATCGGGTTCTTCGACACGCTAGAGTCCTCCGAACCGAATATAAGACCAAATGTGATCAGAGTGTGCACGAATTATGTTAGGGCAGTGCGTTGCACCTAAGGGTCGAGCCGTGTAGCCGATGAGTCGCAGGCATCACGGTCGATCATGTGCGCAAGGTGTGTCGCCGATATCGCCATCACGAAGCCGCACGATGATATCGTTCGCATGCATGACCGGCCTTTCGAGACGCGATCATCACCAACCTCACTCGCCAAGCGCCGGTGCTTGAAGCGAGCGCGCTCTTATCGCGCGCCGAGATGATTAGGAAGTTTCCTTTCCCCGCACAATGTCCGATGTATGGAAAACTCGTTTTTCTTTTCACTGCCGTGCTAAGCTCGCATTTAAGTTATGGACCCACTCCGCAGCAGGCAACGACTCGTATATTAGATGAGTTATCCTAATCCGGTCTCAATTGTCGTACCTGACACGGACGTGACGTCCCGTGTTCAGAACAACGAGCTGACGTCGCATTGAACCCTACGGAGCGTTTTACGGACCGGGCGACGGATTACGTCTCCGGGCGTCCGTCCTATCCGGCGGAGTCCCTTCGATGTGCTCTTCGAGGGATTGCGCGATCCAGCTGGGCTGACAATCGTCGATCTTGGCGCCGGAACAGGGATCTCTTCGCGGCTGCTTGCCGCCCGCGGCGCGACGGTCATCGCCGTCGAGCCTAACGCGGCAATGCGCGAGCAGGCGGTACCGGCCGAGAACGTAACGTGGACGGCCGGTACCGCAGAAACCACGGGACTCGAAGCGGAGTCTGCTGATATCGTCACTGCCTTCCAAGCTTTTCATTGGTTCGACTACGACGCCGCATGTCGCGAGATGGTGCGGATTCTACGTCCCGCCGGCCGCGCCGCAATCGTCTATAACGAACGCGACGATAGCAACGCCTTTACCGACGCCTACAGCGATCTCGTGCGTCGCCACGCGACCGATCAAACCGAACAGCAACGGGGCTACGCCCGCGCTGCATTCGAGGCGTATTCTGGTTGGAGCCGCGTGCGAGCCGGTGAATTCACGAATGTTCAATATCTCGACCGCGCCGCCGTTTACGCCCGCGCCCGGAGCACGTCGTATCTTCCGAAGAAAGGTGCCGCGGCAACAAAGCTGCACGCCGTGATCGACGCGATCTACGACACACATGCGGGCGACGCAGCGGTAACGATGCTTATGAGAACGGTCGTCACGGTGGCTTACATCGCGAGATGACTATGAGGTGGACGAGCGCACGATCAAGGCGGGTTGTCGACATCACGTGTAATCCGTGCTAATATGTTGCCGACCACATATTTTCGATGAAAGCGAACAGACCACATGGAGAAGCTCTGGCAACCCGTCTCGATCGGCAGCCTGCGCGTAAAAAATCGCCTTGCGATGGCACCGATGACCCGTAGTCGCTCGACGCCGCAAGGCGTACCGACGAAGCTAAATGCGACGTACTATCAGCAACGGGCGTCCTTCGGAATCACCATTAGCGAGGGAACTCAGCCGTCCGAGGACGGTCAAGGCTATCTGCTCACACCGGGCATCTACGACCAGCAACAGATTGCGGGTTGGAAACTCGTTTCGGATGCAGTTCATTGCGCCGGCGGTATTCTCTTTATTCAGCTCATGCATACCGGCCGGATATCGCATCCGGCAAACACTCCCCATGGCCGCCAGCCTGTTGCGCCAACTCCCGTGCGGCCCGCCGGCCACATGTTTACCGCAAGTGGACCACAAGATATGCCCGTCCCACGCGAACTCGGCACGGAAGAGATTGCGTCGACGATCCGCGATTTTCAGCATGCGGCGAGATGCGCGATCGCATCCGGCGCCGACGGCGTCGAGCTTCACGCGGCCAATGGCTACTTGATACACCAATTCTTGTCGGAGAATGCGAATCGGCGCACGGACCGATACGGCGGATCGCTGGAGAATCGCGTGCGCTTCGCGATCGAAGTCGCCGCTGCCGTCGCGCAGGAGATCGGCGCCGACCGAACGGGCATCCATATTTCGCCCGGTAATCCATACAACGACATCGTCGAAGGCGATACTACGGGCTTATATCAAAAGCTCGTATCTGGACTTTCACCGCTCGGGCTAGCATACTTGCACGTCGTGCAAACCGACGACGAGCAACGCCTAAAGTGGTTTCGTAGCACGTGGCCAACAGCGCTTTTGGTAAATCGCGCGGGGCGGCCTCGCGAGCAGATCGCGACGGACGTGGACGCAGGCCTAGCGGACGTGGCGACCGTCGCTCGATTCGCGCTAGCAAATCCCGATCTCATCACGCGACTTAAAAACGGTGCGCCTTTTAATGAGGCAGACGCCAGCACATTCTACGGCGGCGACGAGCACGGTTATACCGATTATCCAACGCT
>JAABUQ010000577.1_pt1 | contig 85941 bp, 82 predicted proteins | sample 5560001 | NCBI WGS metagenome assembly JAABUQ01 (sample SAMN10711888, study PRJNA513371) | rock metagenome | isolation source: Antarctica rocks | place: Antarctica: Victoria Land, Finger Mt nord | collected 2015-12-18 | reverse complement strand
CCGACATCGGCCACGTCTCGATCATCGACGAGATGAAATCGAGCTACCTCGATTACGCCATGTCGGTCATCGTCGCGCGCGCGTTGCCCGACGTGCGTGACGGCCTGAAACCCGTCCACCGCCGCATTCTCTGGGGCGCGCAGGAAGGCGGCTTCGGCGCGGGCAAGCCGTACCGCAAATCCGCGCGCATCGTCGGCGACGTGATGGGCAAATACCACCCGCACGGCGACCAGTCGATCTACGACGCGCTGGCGCGCATGACGCAGGACTGGTCGATGCGCCTGCCGCTGATCGACGGGCAGGGCAATTTCGGCTCGATGGATCCCGACGCGCCTGCCGCGATGCGCTACACCGAGGCGCGACTGGCCAAATCCGCCGACGCGTTGCTGGCGGATATCGACAAGGACACGGTCGATTTCGTCCCCAACTATGACGGGCAGGAGCGCGAACCCGCCGTTCTCCCCGCGCGCTATCCCAACCTGCTCGTCAACGGCGCGGGCGGTATTGCGGTCGGCATGGCGACCAACATTCCGCCGCATAATCTGGGCGAAGTCCTCGATGCCTGCCTCGCGCTGATCGACAATCCCGGGCTGGGGGTGGACGAGCTGATGGCCTATGTTCCAGCACCCGATTTCCCCACGGGCGCGCTGATCCTGGGCACGGCGGGCGCGCGCGCTGGCTATCACACCGGGCGCGGCTCGGTTATCGTGCGCAGCCGCCATAAGGTCGAAGAAGGCCGGGGCGATCGCCGCTCGATCGTGCTGACCGAGGTGCCCTACCAGCAGGGCAAGAACGCGCTCGTCGAGAAGATCGCCGAAGCCGTGAAGGACAAGCGCGTCGAGGGCGTCAGCGACGTGCGCGACGAATCGAACCGCGAGGGCGTGCGGGTGGTGATCGATTTAAAGCGCGATGCCACCCCCGAAGTCACCCTGAACCAGCTGTGGCGGCACACGCCCGCGCAAGGGTCCTTCTCGATGAACATGCTCGCCTTGCGTGGCGGTCGCCCCGAGCTGCTCGGCCTGCGCGACATCCTCACCGCCTTCATCGGCTTTCGCGAGGAGGTCATTACCCGCCGCTCAAAGTACGAGCTGCAAAAGGCCCGCGAACGCGCGCACCTGTTGTTCGGCCTCGTCATCGCGGTCGCCAATCTGGACGAGGTCGTCCGCATCATCCGCGCCGCCCCCAACCCGGCTGCCGCGCGCGAGGCACTGATGGCGCGTGCGTGGCCCGTCGCGGAAATCCGTCCTTACCTCGCGCTGGTCGAAGCCGTGGACGGCGAGGCGCACGGGGACACGTACACGCTCTCCGAACTCCAGGTCCGCGCGATCCTCGATCTGCGCCTGCAGAAGCTGACCGCGCTCGGCCGCGACGAGATCGGGGACGAACTCCGCGAGATCGCCGCCAGCATCGAAGAATTGCTGGCGATCCTGGGAGACCGCGCCAAGCTCTACGCGGTCATGCGCGACGAATTCACCCAGGTCCGCGAGCAGTTCGCCACGTCGCGCCGCACGACGATCGTCGAGAACGCGGACGGCATCGACGACGAGGACCTCATCGCGCACGCGGACATGGTGATCACCGTCACCATGACCAGCTACATCAAGCGCGTTCCGCTCGAAACCTACCGTGCGCAGAAGCGCGGCGGCAAGGGCCGCTCGGCGATGAACACCAAGGCGGACGATGTCGTCTCCGAACTGTTCGTCGCGTCCACCCACGCGCCCGTCCTGTTCTTCAGCACGCTCGGCCGCGTCTACCGACTGAAGGTTTACAAGCTTCCCGAAGGCCTGCCCGGCGCGCGGGGCCGCTCGATGGCGAACCTGCTCCCGCTCGCGGACGGAGAGACGATCTCGACCGTTCTGCCCTTACCCGAGGACGAGGCCGAGTGGGGCCGCCTGCACGTGATGTTCGCGACCGAGCGCGGCCTCGTGCGCCGTAACTCCATGGACGCATTCACCAACGTTCCCACAGCCGGCAAGATTGCGATGCGCTTCGAGGAGGGTGCGACCGACCATCTGATCGGCGTCGCGCTCTGCAACGCGGCGGACGACGCGCTTCTGGCCACCCGCGCGGGCAAGGCGATCCGTTTTGCCGCGACCGACGTGCGCGAGTTCCAGAGCCGCACCGCGACGGGCGTGCGCGGCATCAGCCTTGGCGGGGACGATGTCGTCATCTCGCTCACCATCCTGGGTGGCGTCAGCACGACGGCCGACGAGCGCGAGGCGTATCTCTCCGGCGGCGAAGACCTCGCCCCCGAGCGCAAAACCGCGCTCCAGACGGCCGAGCAGTTCCTGTTGACGGTCACGGCGGGCGGCTTCGGCAAGCGCACCAGCGCCTACGCCTACCGGCGATCGGGGCGCGGCGGGCAGGGCATCGCTACGCTGAACGTCACCCCCAGGACCGGCCCCGTGCTCGCCACCTTCCCCGTCGCGGACGGCGAACATCTCATGCTTGTCACCAACCAGGGCAAGCTGATTCGCACCGAAGTCGGCGCCATCCGCATCGCGGGCCGGGCGACCCAAGGCGTCAAACTGCTGGACGTGGCGGACGGTGAACAGGTCGTGTCCGCCGCTCGCATCCCCGAAGATGACGAATAAGTGTGTTTCGCGCGACACTCTATTACGCTAACGCGCGCCTCACCATTCAACCGGAGTTCACCAATATGACCAAGTTCATCAAGATTGCGGCAATCGCCGCTCTCGCGCTCGTCGCCGCCTGCGGCAAGAAGGCGGACACGACCGCCACGACGACCAGCACGACCGACACCACCGCGGCGACCACGCCTGCGGCGACGACCGACACGTCGGCGACGACCACACCCGCCACGACCGACACGGGCGCGATGGACGCTTCGACGGGTGCGGACGCCACCAAGACGACCGACACCGCGAGCACCACGAAGACGACCGACGGCACGATGGCCGGCCAGCTCGACTCCAAGGCGGACGCGATCAAGGACAACGCCGGCAAGACCGCCGAAAAGATCAAGGATCGCGCCGACGCGGCCGCGAAGGATGTCAAGGAAAAGGCCGGTGCCGAGGCCGACGCGCTGCACAAGCAGGCCGACAAGGCCAAGTAAGCCTGAATTGCCATGTCCGGCCCCGCTGGACATGGCGAACAGGATCGACGCGAACCCCGTTTCGGCATGCAGCCGGAGCGGGGTTCGCTGCGTTCAGGCCTCGTACGTCGTTCAGGCTTGAGCGTCCAAGGCACGCCGCCTAAGAGCATTGCGTGCATCGGACCGCGCCAGAGCGCGCGGCCACACCGTCAAAAAGGGATGGATATGATCAAGACCTATCGCACCATCGCCGCCGCGCTGCTGATCGCGGGCGGCCTGCCCATGCTGGCGCTCCCCGCCTTCGCGCGCGAGAAAAAAGCCGAGCAGGGCAAAGGCCCCAAGCTGACCCCCGCCGTCCAGAACGCGCTCGCGTCCGCGCAGACGAAGCAGAAGGCCGGCGATAACCCAGGCGCGCTCGCGGATGTTCGCACGGCCGAGGCCGCAGCCAATCGCACGCCCATGGACAATTATTACATAGCCAACATCAAGATCGGCATCGCGCAGACGACCAAGGATAATACGCTGCTTAAGGAGGCTCTGCGCGGCGCGCTCGATTCGGGTCAGGCACCCCCCGAACAGACGACCCAGTTCACGCGCGTCCTCGCCGATCTCGCCGTGAACGAGAAGGACTACCCCACAGCCGCGCACTATTACGAGATTATTGCCAAGCAAAACCCCAACGATCCCGATATCGCGGCCAACCTCGCCAAGCTCACCTACGATAACCGCCAGCTTCCCGTAGCGCAGCGCCTCGCCGCGCTCAAGAACGCGACCGACATCGCCGAGCGCGCGAACAAGAAGCCCGAGGAGTTCCTATACGGCGCTCGCCTCCAGCTTGCCTACGACAACAAGATGGCGGCCGACATCAATCCCGCCGGCGAGGCGTTCGTGCGCGCTTACCCGAGCCCCAAGAACTGGGCGTCGTCGATCGATGTGTACCAGCAGGCCACCAAGCTCGACGATCAGTCTCAGCTCGACGTCTATCGCCTCAAGCGCGCGACGGGTTCGCTGAACGGCGAGGCCCAGTATCTCGATTATGCCCAGACCGCGCAGATCCGTGGCCTCCCCGGCGAGGCACGCGCGGTCCTGAGCGAGGGTGTTGCGAAGAAGGTCGTCGACCCGTCCAAGCCCAACTACCTCGAACTGAGCCGTCTGGTCTCCGCGCCCAAGGTCTCAGCCGATCTCGCCTCGCTCCCCGCGAGCGAGCGCAAGGCGGCTGCCGCTTCCACCGGCACGATCGCGCTTGGAACGGCGGACGCGTATCTTGGCCATGCGAATTACGCCAAGGCGGCCACGCTCTATAAGCTAGCGCTCAGCAAGGGCGGAGTGGATTCGGCCCGCGTCAACACGCGCCTCGGTATCGCGCTCGCGATGAGCGGGGACAAGCCGGGCGCGGAGGCCGCCTTCAAGGCGGTCACGAGCGAACCCCGCGCAACGCTCGCGCAATATTGGCTGATCTGGCTCGGCCAGAAGGCGTAAACCGACGGTACGGCGCACGCGGCGGTGGATATCCGCCGCGTGCTGCCTTATAGGCCCGCGATGGAAATCCCGCTCGGTCTGACGTTCGACGACGTCCTCCTCGTCCCCGCCGAGAGCGACACGCTTCCCTCCGCCGCCGATGTGTCGTCCCGCCTCACGCGCACGATCGGCCTCAACATTCCTATTCTGTCCGCCGCGATGGACACGGTCACCGAAGCCGACATGGCGATCGTAATGGCGCAGGCGGGCGGCATCGGCGTCCTTCACCGCAACATGACGATCGAGCAACAGGCCGAGGCGGCGCGTCAAGTTAAACGTTTCGAATCGGGAATGGTGGTGAACCCGATCACGATCGGCCCCGGTCAAACGCTGGGTGAAGCGCGCGCGCTCATGGTCCGCCATAAGATCAGCGGCATCCCCGTGGTGGAGGATGGCGGCAAGCTCGTCGGCATCCTCACCAACCGCGACGTGCGCTTCGCCGAGAACGCCCAACAGCCCGTCTCCGAACTGATGACGCACGAGGCGCTGGTCACCATCGGCCCCGGCGTTACGCAGGACGAGGCCAAGCGCCTGCTCCACGCGCGCCGTATCGAGAAATTGCTCGTAGTCGATGACGCCTACCGCTGCATCGGCCTTGTCACCGTGAAAGATATCGAAAAGGCGGTCACCTATCCCAACGCCACCAAGGACGCCGCTGGTCGCCTGCGCGTCGCCGCCGCCACCACCACGGGTGACGAAGGCTTCGCCCGCGCCGCGGCGCTGATCGCGGCGGAATGCGACCTGATCGTCGTCGACACCGCGCACGGCCATTCCAGCCGCGTCAGCGAGGCGGTCCGCGCGATCAAGAAGCTGTCCAATTCCGTGCAGGTCATGGCGGGCAATATCGCCACCGGCGATGCGGCGCGCGCGCTGATCGACGCGGGGGCGGATGCGATCAAGGTCGGCATCGGCCCGGGCTCGATCTGTACGACGCGCATCGTCGCGGGCGTGGGTGTCCCGCAGCTGACCGCGATCATGGAAACGGTCGAGGTCGCGCGTGCGTCGGGCGTGCCCGTGATCGCGGATGGCGGCGTGCGGACCAGCGGCGACATGGCCAAGGCTCTCGCGGCGGGAGCGGACGCGGTCATGATCGGTTCGCTCCTCGCGGGCACCGAGGAGGCGCCGGGCGAGACGTTCCTGTATCAGGGACGCAGCTACAAGAGTTACCGCGGCATGGGCTCGGTCGGCGCGATGGCACGCGGCTCGGCGGACCGTTATTTCCAGCAGGACATCAAGGACCAGATGAAGCTCGTCCCCGAGGGCGTCGAGGGTCAGGTGCCCTACAAGGGGCCCGCCAAGGATGTCTTGCACCAGCTGGTAGGCGGCGTGAAGGCGGCGATGGGTTACACGGGCAGCCGCACGCTCGACGATCTCCGCCACGCGCGCATGGTGCGGATCACGGGCGCGGGCCTGCGCGAAAGCCACGTCCATGACGTGACGATCACGCGCGAGGCCCCGAACTATCCGACGCGGTGAGGACAGGCGCGTCGCGGGGTTTTAAAGGGAAATCGAAATCGACCACCTTTCGCCCGAGCGAGGCGCTGATCCCTCGCACGACCTTGCAGGCCCAATGAAAGCCTTGCGCCTGCCCGCGCCTCCCGTGCCGATTAGTCGATGACCCCCGCCGCTCGCCTGCAAGCCGCGATCGAGGTGCTCGACGAGGTCGTCGCCGCTGCCAGTGGCGGCGGCGCGGCGGCGGACACGCTGCTGCAACGCTATTTCCAGACCCGCCGCTATGCCGGCTCGGGCGATCGCCGCGCGGTGCGCGAGCTTGCCTATGCTGCGATCCGCGCGGTGGGCGATCCTCCACGGTCGGGACGCGCTGCGATGATCGCGTGGGCGCGCGCCGAGCGGCCCGATCTGCTCGGGCTGTTTGGCAGCGCCGGCCATGCTCCCGCCCCGCTCGTGCCGGGGGAACCCGAAGCGAGGCTCGGCGCGGTTCCCGGCTGGATCGGCAAGCTGCTCGGACAGGCATTCGGCCCCGATTCGGGCGTCGAGGCCGCAGCCCTGCTAAGCCGCGCCCCGCTCGATCTGCGCGTCAATCTGCTCAAGGCCACCCGCGAGGACGCCGCCGCTACGCTTCCCCCAACCGATCCCACACCGCATTCGCCGACGGGCCTGCGCGCGCGCGAGCCGTTCAACGTCGAAGCCCACCCCGCCTTCGCGGACGGGTGGATCGAGGTGCAGGACGAGGGCAGCCAACTCGTCGCTATCGCGGGCGCGCCGCGTCCCGGCGAGACCGTGATCGATCTGTGCGCGGGCGCGGGCGGCAAAACGCTGGCGATGGCGGCGATGATGGCCAACCGGGGCCGGATCATCGCCACCGATACCGATCGCGGCCGCTTCGCCGAACTCGGCCCTCGCTGCACGCGCGCGGGCGTGACCATCGTCGAGGGCCGCCTGCTGAACGCGCCGCACGAGGCCGAGGCGCTCGCGGACCTGAACGGCCGCGCCGATCTGGTGCTTGTGGACGCGCCGTGCTCGGGCAGCGGCACGTGGCGGCGCAACCCAGAGGCGCGCTGGCGGCTCACCCCCGAGCGGCTCCAGCGCGTCATCATGCTCCAAGACCGGCTGCTGACTATCGCCAAGGCACTTGTCGCGCCAGGCGGGCGTTTGGTCTATGCGGTTTGCTCGGTCCTGCCCGGCGAGGGGGTGGACCGCACGACGGCTTTCCTTGAACGGAACTCCCGCTGGCACACGCGCCCTTTGTCCTTTCCCGTTCCACTGACGCCGTACGGTACACAGACGGACGGGTTTTTCATTGGCGTGGTCGCTCCCAATATATAAATCTCAACCCCGCGCCGATCGGACACTGGATGATGAAGACCAAGCTCGCGCTCGCCTTACTGTTCGGCCTCGCCGCCTCTGCCCCAGTGGCGGCACTGGCCCCGGCCAGCGCGCCCGTGGCGGCGATCAAGCCCGCCTCCGCGCAGCTGACGACGCACGGCTTCACGATGCTTGGCCAGAAGCAGGCGAGCGGCGCGGTCGATCTGTTCGAGACTGCGCTCGCGGTCGATCCGACCAACGTGCGTGCCTATATCGGTCTTGCGCAGGCGGCGCAGGCGCGCGGGTTACCTGGCAAGGCGGTTCGCTACTACCGCGAGGCGCTGGCGATCGAGCCCAACGATCTGGACGCGCTCGGCGGTCACGCATCCGCATTGGCCGCACGCGGCGCCACGGCGCGCGCGGGCCTCGATCTCGCGCGAATCAAGGCGCTCTGCGGTAAGAATGCGTGTCCGGCGGCCACCCGCGCCGAAGCGGCGATCACGGCGGCGACCGCCGTGTCCGGCACCCGCACCGCCGCCAACCTGATACCGCCTGCAGCGCCCACACCAAAGCGCGCCATCAATTAAGGCCGTCCGCCAATATCATCACTTGCGTTCGAACGCGCCGCGCGGTTGAAGCCTGAGCAATGACCGAAATCGCCGACCCGCACCTCGATATGGACCTCCCCGTGATCGATCCTGCGAACGCGCGCACGCTGGGAGAGCAGCTGCGCCTGACGCGCGAGGCGCGCGGCTTGACGCTTGCCGACATTGCGCTGCGCACCCGAGTCCCCGAACGCACGCTCGCCGCCATCGAGGCGGACGCCTACGACCAGCTGCCGCATCCCACGTTCGCTGCGGGGTTCGTCCGCAGTTTGGCGCGCGAAGTCGGCTTGCGCGAGGACGAGGCGACCCTGCGCTACCGCGCCGAGAACACGCGCGTGCCGCCGACGCCCACCGCCCCCACACTGCGCCCATTCGAGCCCGAGCGTGTCCCCTCGCGCCGCCTCGCTTGGGGAAGCGGCATCGTGGTGGCGGTCGCGATCGTGGGGGCGGTGATCTGGTTTGGTCGCGATCGCCGCGTATCGACGCCGACCCCCGCCAACATCGCCGCGACGACCATGACGACGCAGACAGCCGTAACGGTTGCGAGCATGCCTCCCGCCGATCAGACCGTGGCGTCGCCGCTGTCCACCAGTCCGCTTCCCTTAAATCAGCCTGCACCGACAGCCTCCACGCCAACCGGCGCATTACCGCCCCCGACACCTGCGCCCGCCGCTTCACCCACCGCGCTTGGCGCTCCAGGCGGAACGGTCACGCTCACCGCAACCCAGGACGTCTGGATCCAGGTGCGCGACAAGGCGAGCGGCAAGCGCCTGATCTCGAACACGCTCGCGCAGGGGAAAACCTACGCCGTTCCCCCCGGCAATCTAGCGCTGACGACGGGCCGCGCCGGGGCGCTACAGGTTCGCGTCAACGGGCGGCTGCTGCCGCCGCTCGGCGGGCTTGCGGAGACGCTGCGCTCGGTCGATCTCACCCCCGCCGCGCTCGAAGCCCGCGCCCCCGCGCCGGGTGCAGCGTCGCCACGCTGAGGTCTTCAGCTTCGGCTCATCGCTCCCGGAGCAACGAACGATCCGCATGACCCGCACGCTCGCCCCCGCCCTGTTGCTACTGGCTCTCGCGGCGCCCGCCACCGCGCAGACGCTACCCGATCTGGACAAGCGCGTGACGCGTCTCGAACGCGAGGTGACGCGCGTCTCCAAGCGCGTGCTGCCCAAGAACCAGCAGACACTGATCGAGCCCGAGATCATGCCGCCCACCGAACCCGCCGCGCCGCTGCCCCCACCCCCGGCGAGCGCCGCCTCGGTCAACGATCTTAGCGACCGGATCGGCGCGGTCGAGCGCCGACAGCGCGAGATCACCGCGCAGATCGAGGAGCAGGGCAACCGGCTGCGGCAGATCGAGGAGCGTCTCGCGAAATTCCAGCCCGACGCCGAGGCGCGGCTGGGAAAGCTGGAAGGCACCGCCGGGCCGACAGCCGCCACTCCGCCGATCGTGACGCCTGCCGCGCCATCACCCACCGAGACACCGCCGCCCGCCACCGTCGAACCCAAGCCCGTCAAGCCGAAGCCGATGCCTGCGACGCCGCCGGACACCGCCGAGGCCAGCCCCGCGATCTCCACCCCCGAACTGCGCTATAGGGCGGCGTACAAGTTCGTGGAGGCCAAGGACTGGACCCACGCCGCGCCCGCGCTGCAGGCGTTCGTCGATCAGTATCCCAAGAACAAGCTCAGCAGCAACGCGCGTTATTGGCTGGGGCGGACCTACTTCAAGCAGGCGAAATATGACGCCGCCGCGCGGACCCATTTCGACAACTACAAGGCCGATCCCAAGGGAGAGCGCGCGCAGGAAAGCCTTTTCTGGGTCGGCTCCTCGCTGATGCAGCTGAAGAAAACGAAGGAGGCCTGCCAGGTTTATGATCTGGCCGACAAAGTCTACGCGGACACGCTCAAGCCCGAACTCAAGCCGCAGTTCGCCGCAGCGCGGGCCAGGGCGGGGTGCGGTTGAGACGAGGGTTTGGCAGGAGCGCGTGACGGTGCCGGATTAATGCCATGAACCAGCCGCTCCTCGATGCCGTGATGGCCATCATCGGCGCAGCCCCCCTCGCGGTCGCGGTGTCGGGCGGCCCCGACAGCATGGCGCTCCTCCACCTCGCCACCCAGGCCTTCCCAAGCCGCGTTCACGCGCTCACCGTCGATCATCGCCTCCGCCCCGAAAGCGCCGCCGAAGCCACGATGGTCGCAGACATCGCCGCCCGCCTCGGAGTCCCCCACACCATCCTCGCATGGCGCGGCCCCAAGCCCCGGACCGCGCTCCCCGCCGCAGCCCGCCGCATGCGCTACCGACGGATGCGCCGCTGGTGCGCCGACCACGCCGTACCCTTCCTGCTCACCGCGCACCACGCCGACGATCAGGCCGAAACGCTGCTCATGCGCCTCGCCCGCGCGAGCGGTCCGCGCGGCTTAGCAGGCATTGCCCCCGTCCGGCCGCTCGGGCGCGGCATTACATTGCTCCGCCCGCTCCTCCACGCGCGCAAGGCGGACCTGATCGCGCTCTGCGTCACGCACGGCCTGCCTACGATCGACGATCCCACCAACCACGATCCCGCCTACACCCGCACCGCCGCGCGCACGCTCCTCGCCACTACCCCCTGGCTCGACCCTCTCGCGCTCGCAGCCACCGCCGCGCATCTCGCCGATGCCGAGGCCGCGCTTGCCTGGACCACGGCGCGGGCCTGGGCGGGCCGCGCCACCGCCACCCCCGACCATGTCACGCTTGATGCCGAAGATCTCCCCCGCGCGCTCCGCTTGCGCCTCCTCGCTCGCGCAATTGGCGTCATCGCGCCCGGTCACTCCCCCCCGCGCGGCCCCGATCTCGCCCGCCTTCTCGCCACGCTGGACAGCGGCCGATCCGCCAATCTCGGCGGCGCGCAGGCCCATCCCGGATCACCGTGGCGCTTCGTCGCCGAAGCCGCGCGCACGCAATAATCGCGATTGCCAGCAAGGCTTATCCACACCATCTTGGCCCCAGAACGCTAGAGGGAATGCCCGTGTCCGATCCGAAGAAGCCCAATCAGCCCTGGGGCAAGAGCCTCGCGCTTTGGGTCATCATCCTGTTGGTGCTGAGCGTGGTCGTGATCAACGTCGGCAGTGGTGCCTCGCGCGGCCCCGCGCCCGGCGTACTTCAATATTCGGACTTCCTGGCGCAGGTCGACGCGGGTCAGGTGACCGACGTCAAAATCCGGGGCCAGGAGATCGAGGGCAAACTCTCGAACGATCGCCCGTTCACCACCTTTAATCCCAACGATCCCGAACTGGTGAAGACGTTGCGCGCCAAGGGCGTGCGTTTCGAGGCCAAGCCCGAGGAGGGCCGCTCGATCTTCGCTTCAATCCTGGTGAACCTGCTGCCGTTCGTCGTGATAGCGGGCGTGTGGATCTTTGTAATGCGCCAGATGCAGGGCGGTGCGGGTCGCGGCGCGATGGGCTTTGGCAAGTCGCGCGCTAAGATGCTGACCGAAAAGCAGGGTCGCGTGACGTTCGAGGATGTGGCGGGCATCGATGAGGCGCGCGAGGAGCTTGAGGAGATCGTCGAATTCCTCAAGGACCCGACAAAGTTCTCCAAGCTCGGCGGCAAGATCCCAAAGGGCGCGTTGCTCGTCGGTTCGCCCGGAACCGGCAAGACGCTACTCGCCCGTGCCATCGCGGGTGAAGCGGGCGTGCCGTTCTTCACCATCTCGGGATCGGACTTTGTCGAGATGTTCGTCGGCGTCGGCGCGAGCCGCGTACGCGATATGTTCGAACAGGCGAAGAAGAATGCGCCCTGTATCATCTTCATCGACGAAATCGACGCAGTCGGTCGCTCGCGCGGTGCGGGTGTGGGCGGCGGGAACGATGAGCGCGAGCAGACGCTGAACCAGCTTCTGGTCGAGATGGACGGCTTCTCGGAGAACGAGGGTATCATCATCATCGCGGCGACTAACCGCCCCGACGTGCTCGATCCCGCGCTGCTGCGTCCGGGCCGCTTTGACCGTCAGGTCGTTGTGCCGCGGCCCGACATCGACGGACGCGTCAAGATCCTCCAGGTCCACATGAAGAAAGTGCCGCTCGCGCCCGACGTCATCGCTCGCACGATCGCGCGTGGCACGCCAGGCTTCTCGGGCGCGGACCTCGCCAATCTGGTGAACGAGGCAGCGTTGCTGGCTGCGCGGCGGGGCAAGCGGCTGGTCGGCATGTCCGAGTTCGAGATGGCCAAGGACAAGGTCATGATGGGCTCGGAGCGCAAGTCCATGGTCATGACCGAGGACGAAAAGAAGATGACCGCATACCATGAGGCGGGCCACGCGATCGTCTCGATCCACGAAACGGCGAGCGACCCGATCCACAAGGCGACGATCATCCCGCGCGGCCGCGCGCTTGGCATGGTGATGCGCCTGCCCGAGCGTGATCAATATTCGTACCACCGTGACAAGATGTACGCGAACCTCTCCGTGTCGATGGGGGGCCGTGTCGCCGAAGAGGTGATTTTCGGCTATGACAAGGTCTCGTCGGGTGCATCGAGCGATATCCAGCAGGCGACCGGCCTCGCGCGCGACATGGTCACACGCTGGGGCATGTCCGACACGTTGGGGCCGCTGATGTACGGCGAGAACCAGGAGGAGGTGTTCCTGGGCCACTCGGTCAGTCGCACGCAGAACGTATCCGAGAAGACGGCCGAGCTGATCGATGCTGAAATCAAGCGACTGGTGACCGGCGGCTACGAGCGCGCCAAGCATCTGCTGAGCGAGCATGTGGGCGAACTGCACGCGCTCGCGGGCGCGTTGCTGGAGTATGAGACATTGAGCGGCGAGGAAATCCGCGCGGTGTTGGATGGCGGCACGATCGATCGCGGCGACCCGGCGCAGCGCGGCCCGGTGCCGACGCTGACGGGCGGCTCGGCGATCCCCAAGATCGGTCGTCGTCGACCCGGCTTCGGCGGGGAGCCTGCTCCGGCGGCGGGTTGAATACGTCCTCCCGCGCGCACGCGAGCGGGTACCGGTTTGGCTGACGAAGCAAGCGGGCGCGATCAAGCCGACGACAGCTGGTCGCGCCCTCGCGCTTTTGGCAAGAGTGCGCAATGCAACTCTTGATTGGTAACCGCCGCTATTCGAGTTGGTCGCTACGCGGCTGGCTCGCGCTCAAGCTCTCGGGCCTCGACGCCGATGTCGAACTGATCGCGTTCGACACTCCCGCCTTTGCCCAAGCCGTCGTGGTTGGCCGCCTCCCCTCGGGCCGCGTTCCAACCCTATGGGATGGCCCAGCCTGCGTATGGGAAACCACCGCGATCATCGACTGGCTCGCGGACCGTAGCGGCCACGATCGTTTCTGGCCCTCTAGCCCCACCGCACTCGCCTTCGCGCGATCGATTGCCGCCGAGATGCACGGTGGCTTCGTGGCGCTCCGCCAGGCATGCCCGATGGACCTACACCGCACTCCCGCGCCCGTCTTACCGTCCCCAACGGTTGCTGCCGACGTCGCGCGCCTCGACCATCTGTGGACCCACGCGCGCACTCACTTCGGCGAAGGCGGCCCCTTCCTGTTCGGCCCCTTCGGCGCGGCGGACGCGATGTTCGCCCCCGTTGCTCACCGCGTGCGCGCCTACGGCCTGCCCGTCGGCCCCGAGGCAAGCGCCTATGTGGACGCGGTCCTCGCCCACGCGTGGATGATCGAATGGACGGACGCAATCGGGGACGAGCCGCCCATCGGCGAAAACCGCCTCTAACCAGGCCGCTTGACACCGCGCCCACCCCGCCGCACTTTGATGATGCTCATCAAGACCGGCTGAGGGATTAGGCCCTTTGACGCCGGGGCAACCTGCTGGTCGTGTGATGCGGTCGGTGTGGTGCCAACTCCTGCGGGGGCCGCCCACGAAGCGGTCCGCGAGAGATGAGGGAGGCGTTCGGGCCGGTGTCCGTCCGCGTTACCTGTCGCTCCCCCCGCCGCAGTGCTTGGGTCTGAGCGGGAGTGATGCGAGTTGCCTTTCCCCGACGTCCACACGCTCGACATCGATGCGTTCATCCCTGCGGATTTTCGCCTGGCGTCCGGTGAGCGGCTGCCGCAGGCAGCCGTGCGCGGACGCCTCGTCGGCCCGCGCCACGCGCCCGTGATCGCGGTCGTCGGCGGTATTTCGTCCGGCCGCGCCGCCGCCGTTACCGACGATGGCAGCCCCGGCTGGTGGCCGTGGGCGGTACGCGACGGCGGCCCGATCGATCTCGGCCGCGCGCGCATCCTCACGTTCGATTTCGCGCCCGAGGGGGTCGACGCGCCGCTCACTATCACCACCCACGATCAGGCGCGGCTGCTCGCGCTGCTACTCGACACGCTCGGCATCGCGCGCCTCGCGGCGTATGTCGGCTGTTCCTACGGCGGCATGGTCGGCCTCGCGCTCGCCGAAGCCATGCCCGCCCGCGTCGATCGCCTCGTCATCATCTCGGCCGCCGACCGCGCGCACCCGATGGCGACCGCGCAACGCGGCATCCAGCGGCGCATTCTCGCGCTCGCCCAACGCGCCGGATGCGAGGCCGAGGGCGTGGCGCTAGCGCGCGAACTCTCGATGACCACCTACCGCAGCGCGCGCGAGTTTGCCGAACGCTTCGACGGCCCCGCGCCCGAGGCGGTGAGCGGGCTCTACCCGGTGTGCGAATATTTGGTCGAACGCGGCCGCGCCTACCCCGCCGTCATGTCCCCCGCGCGCTGGGCATCGCTGTCCGATTCGATGGACCGCCACCGCGTCGATCCCGCGCGCGTTGCCGCCCCGACGACACTGATCGCGATCGAGGAGGACCGGGTGGTCCCCATCGAAGACATGCGTGCTCTTGGAGCACGACTCCCCCGCCTCGATCGGCTGGTCGAGGTAAGCTCGATCTACGGCCATGACGCTTTCTTGAAGGAGCCCGCGATGATGGGTGCCGCGCTGAACGCCGCGCTCGCCCCCGTGTTCGCGCCGCACGCGGTGGCCGCGTGACCCACGCCCCCGAGACGATCGCCGCGCGCCACGGCGCCGTCACCGACACCGCCTTTCGCGCGGTTACCCCCCCGTTGCATCTCAGCACCACCTTCGCGCACGACGGCTGGGGCGGCAAAGGCCGCTTCGACTATGCACGCACCGCGAACCCCACGCGCGCGATGCTGGAAGAGGCGCTCGCCGCGCTCGAAGGCGGCGCGGGGGCGACGGTAACCGCGACGGGCATGGCCGCGATCGACCTCGCGTTCGCGCCGCTGCCCGCAGGCGCGCACGTGATCGCGCCGCATGATTGCTACGGCGGCACGTGGCGGCTGCTCGACGCGCACCGCCGCATGGGACGGCTCGCGGTCCGCTTCATCGACATGGCCGATCCCACGGCGCTTGCCCATGCGCTCGCCCGCCCCACCGCGATGGTGCTGATTGAAACCCCGTCCAACCCGCTGATGCGCGTCTACGACATCGCCGCGATCTCGGCGCAGGCGCGCGCGGCGGGCGCGCGCGCGATGGTGGACAACACCTTCCTATCGCCCGCCCTGCAACGCCCGCTGGCACTGGGCGCGGACATCGTCATCCACTCGACCACCAAGTTCCTGAACGGTCATTCGGATGTGGTCGGCGGCGTGCTGATCTCGGCCACGGCCGAGGCCGCGACCGAGCACGCGTGGTGGGCCAACTGCACCGGCGTCACCGGCGCGCCGTTCGACAGCTACCAGACGTTGCGGGGTTTGCGCACGCTGTTCGTCCGCATGGAACGCGCCGAAGCCAGCGCCGCGCGCCTCGCCGCATCATTGGCCGCGCACCCGGCGGTCGCGGCAGTCCATTGGCCGGGGCTGGCGGACGATCCGGGCCATGCGCTCGCCGCGCGGCAGCAATCGGGGTTCGGCGCCGTACTGAGCTTCGAGCTGCGCGGCGGGCTGGACGCCGCGCGCACGCTGGTAAACGGGCTGGAGTTGGTGATCCTCGCGCAGTCGCTGGGCGGCGTGGAGACGCTGATCTCGCACCCCGCCACGATGACCCACGCGGGGATGACGGCGGAGGCGCGAGAGGCGGCGGGGATCACCGATGGGCTGCTGCGGATGAGCGTGGGGCTGGAGGCGGTGGAGGATCTGGAGCGGGATTTATTGGGGGCGCTGGAAGGCGTTTGAGGACAATATCAGCTCCCTCCCTCTCCCGGCGCTTCGCGCTGACCCTCTCCCTTCGGGAGAGGCAGGGCTGGGCGCACGTCTCACCCTCTCCCGTAAGGAGAGAAGGATGCGGAGCGTAGCGGAGCGGGGAGAGGAAGGACCACTCTCGCCCTTGTGTATCCCAAAAGCCACACCATCTCCCACGTATGAATATCGAGAAATTCACCGAACGCGCCAAGGGGTTCCTGCAATCCGCGCAGACCGTCGCGATCCGCATGAACCACCAGCGCGTCACGCCCGATCACCTGCTCAAGGCGTTGCTCGAGGGCGAACAGGGCATGGCCGCCGGCCTGATCCGCGCCGCGGGTGGTCAGCCGCAGCTTGCGCAGGCCGAGGTCGATCGCGCCCTCGCGCGCATCCCCGCCGTCAGCGGCTCGGGCGCGCAATCGACCAACTGGGACAACGACACCGTCCGCCTGCTCGATCAGGCCGAGCAGGTCGCCACCAAGGCGGGCGACAGCTTCGTCACCGTCGAGCGACTGCTGCTCGCCTTCGCGCTCGGCGGCAATACGGCGATGAAGGCCGCGCACGTCACACCCGAGGCGCTCAACACCGCGATCGAAAGCTTGCGCAAGGGCCGCCCCGCCGACACCGCGTCCGCTGAAGACCGCTACGACGCGCTCAAGAAGTTCGCGCGCGATCTCACCCAGGCTGCGCGCGACGGCAAGCTCGATCCGGTTATCGGCCGCGACGAGGAAATCCGCCGCACGATCCAGGTCCTTGCCCGCCGCACGAAAAACAACCCCGTGCTGATCGGCGAACCCGGCGTCGGCAAAACCGCGATCGTCGAGGGCTTGGCGCTACGCATCGTCAACGGCGACGTGCCCGACGGGATGAAGGACCAGCGGCTGATGTCGCTCGACATGGGCGCGCTGATCGCGGGCGCGAAATACCGCGGTGAGTTCGAGGAACGGTTAAAGGGTGTGCTCGACGAGGTGCGCGCGGGCGAGGGCGAGATCATCCTGTTCATCGACGAGATGCACACATTGGTCGGTGCCGGCAAGGGCGAGGGCGCGATGGACGCGTCCAATCTGCTCAAGCCCGCGCTCGCACGTGGCGAGCTGCACTGCATCGGCGCGACGACGCTTGACGAATATCGCAAGCATATCGAGAAGGACGCCGCGCTCGAACGGCGCTTCCAGCCCGTCTTCGTCGGCGAGCCCACCGTCGAGGACACGGTCTCGATCCTGCGCGGCCTCAAGGACAAATACGAGCAGCACCATCATGTGCGCATTACCGATGGCGCGCTGGTCGCGGCGGCGACGCTCAGCAACCGCTACATCGCGGACCGATTTCTGCCAGACAAGGCGATCGACCTGATGGACGAGGCCGCGTCCCGCCTGCGCATGGAGGTCGAATCCAAACCCGAGGGGATCGAGACCCTCGACCGCCGCATCGTCCAGCTTCGCATCGAGCGCGAGGCGTTGAAGCGCGAGACCGACCCCGCCTCGCGCGACCGGCTCACCCACCTCGAGACCGAACTCGCCAACATCGAGCAGCAATCCTCCGAACTCACCCAGCGTTGGCAGGCGGAAAAAGAGAAGCTCGCGGGTGCGTCCAAGGTGAAGGCCGCGCTCGAAGCCGCGCGCCTCGAACTCGAACAGGCCCAGCGGCGCGGCGATTACGCGCGCGCGGGCGAACTCACCTACGGCGTGCTCCCCGGCCTCGAACGCGACTTGATCGCGGCGGAGGAAGCGAACGCGGGCGCGATGGTGCGCGAGGAAGTGACCCCGGACGATATCGCGGGCGTGGTCAGCCGCTGGACGGGCATCCCCATGGAGCGGATGCTCGCGGGTGAGCGCGAGAAGCTAGTCCGCATGGAGGAAGCCCTCGGCAAACGCGTCATCGGCCAGGAAGCCGCCGTCCGCGCGGTCTCCGCCGCCGTTCGCCGTGCGCGCGCGGGGCTGCAGGATCCGGGCCGCCCGCTCGGCTCCTTCCTGTTCCTCGGCCCCACGGGCGTGGGCAAGACCGAACTCACCAAGGCGCTCGCGGGCTTCCTGTTCGACGACGATACCGCGCTCGTGCGCATCGACATGAGCGAGTTCATGGAAAAGCACGCCGTCGCCCGCCTGATCGGCGCGCCGCCCGGCTATGTCGGCTACGAGGAGGGCGGCGTGCTGACCGAAGCGGTGCGCCGCCGTCCTTATCAGGTCGTGCTATTCGACGAGGTGGAAAAGGCGCACGCGGACGTGTTCAACATCCTGCTTCAGGTCTTGGACGACGGCCGCCTGACCGACGGTCAGGGCCGCACGGTCGATTTCACCAACACGATCATCATCCTGACCTCGAACCTCGGCTCGCAGTTCATCGCGGCCTTGCCGGACGGCACGCCCGTGACGGCGGCGGAAGACAAGGTGATGGACATCGTGCGCGGCCATTTCCGCCCCGAGTTCCTCAACCGCTTGGACGAGATCGTCCTATTCAGCCGCCTCGGCCAGGAGCAAATGGCGCCGATCGTCGACCTCCAGATCACCCGCGTCCGCCGCCTGCTTGCCGATCGCAAGATCACGCTCGACCTGACCGACGCCGCGCGGCGCTGGCTGGGTCGCGTGGGCTATGATCCGGTCTACGGCGCGCGGCCGTTAAAACGCGCGGTGCAGAGGAACGTGCAGGACCCGCTCGCCGACTTGATCCTGGGCGGCCGCGTCCCCGACGGCGCGACCGTGCGGGTGGACGAGGGGGACGGTCGGCTGGCGTTGGAGGTTGATGATGCGTGAAATGACCAGCCCTCGCGCGCCGCCCCTTCCTACGATCGATGTTCGAGCTAAAAACCGTATTTGAAGCCCGCCCGGAATGACCGGCCGTAAATGCCGGTGCCGCCTTGAACAGGGTTGTACAAATACGCACCGTAGGTAACCGGGTCGATAGGCGGGGCGCGGTCGGCGATGTTGATGACATTCACGTAGAAGGTCGCCTTGCCCATGACTTTGATCGAAGCAGTCATATCCACCGTGACGTAATCAGCAACGTCGCAGGGCACGTACCCTGGGGAGAGGCCGCACTTGTTGGCCGTGCCTGGACCGGTCTGGTCCTCAGCCGACAAGTTATATCCGCCGTACCAGTTCGTGAACGCGGTCAGCGATACATCGTGGTAAGACAATGTACTTTGTAAGTTGCCGTGCCAGCGCGGCGTGCCCGATCCCGAGGTCAGGTTGAAGTTGCCGAGCGTTCCCGCATAACGCTCGATCGTACCATCGGGAAAGCTCGTGCTGAGATTGATGACATAATTCACCTCAGAATTATTATACAAGGTGAAATCACCGAAGTGAAGTGTCAGGTCGGCTCCGAAGTCGAGACCGCTCGACTTGATCGTGTTCGCGTTGACGAAGCCGGACTGCACGAAGCCGATACGCGCGGGAGCACCGGGGTTGTTGATGTCCGCCGTATCGGGAGTGACAACGTACCCGGTCGGGATAGGCAAGCCCGCATAGTAGGCGGCGATTGCGGGCGCGGCGTTGGCTGTGGTGATCGCGTTCGTCTTACGGATATTATAATAGTCGACTGTCACGTGGAAGTTACGCTTCAGATCGAGGATGATACCGCCTGTAAAACTTTCGGACTTCTCAGCCTGCAGATTGGGCGTGCCCGTCGAGGTCAGGCCATAAGGTGCATTGGTGATGTACTGCGGGCATGATGCGTAGGTCGCCAACGAGCATCTGTAGTTCGCAAGAAACGTGTCAGTGTAGATCGACTTCGTTGCATTGACAAACCCCGTCGTCGGTAGCGCGTTAGCTTCGGCGAAGGCCGGGATGCGGAAACCGCGCGAGTATGTCCCCCGGAAGCCTATCTGCCTGACCGGCGTGAACTTCGCGCCAACTTTGGGAGAGAAATTGCTCTGCCCGCTCGAGTAGGTGTCATAGCGTCCCGATGTGTCCACGGAGAACTGCTTGAACACCGGGATATGGATATCATAGAATCCGGCGTAGACCGTGCGACTACCGGTCGACCCGAAAGCATTCAGACGAAAGTATCGCTGCGTCGGGCCATTGTAGTCGGGATTACCGCTTGGGTTATCGATCGCTTCATAGCGCACCTGCGCCCCGACGCCGACCTGGATCGGACCGCCGGGCAGGTTGAAGAATGAGCGTTGAAATGTCGCCTCGCCTTCATAAAGGTCCGAAGACGAGTTCAGGATCTGCGTCGGCGCCAGATAGCTCAACTGCGCCTGCGTATTCGCTGCTGGGTTGAGAAAGTTGAACGACCCATCGTTCACGACATCAAGAAGGTGCTGGATATAGACGTAACCAGCCTGACGACGGCGAAGATCGTCATGGGACGCGGTAAAGTTCAGATTATAGCCGATATCATAGGGCAACGTGCCCGAGATACCTGCCGCCACCCTGAACAGCCGATTGCGCGTCTCGCTATATTCGATGATATTCGGCAATGCACCTAGCAAGCGAGCCACCTGTCCCTGCGCCGCGAAGGGATTGTTGGGATTGATTGTCCCGTTTGTCGCCGTGCAAGGTCCAACGGTCCCACGCGCGCACACATACACGGGAAGCGTCAAGACCGTTTTCCCGTAGAAGCCAGCGACGGATGACGTGCTGTACCGCGGAAATACAATTCCAGCAGGCGCGTTGGCGCGTATCGTCGCTGGATTGGTTGTGTTGTTTGTATCGCTCTGCACGTAGTTGAACTGTGCGTACGCCTGCGTCGTATCGTTAAGCTGGACTGTTCCGCGCGCAGTCGCTCCCCAGCGCTCGATATTTGGCGAAATCAATCCGTAGCGATTGGTGTAATCCTCTTGGCATACTTTTGTCGGCAGGGATGCGTTGCCTGCCGCGCCAAGTTCGTTCGCCGTGGGCGAGTATGTTCCACCGGTGGAGCAGGTTCCAGCAGGATTGAGGAGCTGGTATCGACCCAGCGCTGTGGTGTTGGTTGCATCATAAGGGCGAACATACAGTGTGCTACCCACACTATTTCTGTTCGCCCCGAAGCTAGAGGCGGGAAACTGGTTGTTGATATCCAGCCCATTTATAACATCGTTCGGACCAGTGTTACCGTTGTACGTTATCCCACGCCGATCAGCGGTATTAAAAGGATAAGGCCGCTGACTGTTATACAGCGCCTCACTGCGTAAGTAGAAGCCGCTGACATAGAAGTTATAGCCCTTGTCCCGCAGATCGCCCACACCCATGGTCAAGCTCAGGCGCTGGTTCGCCGCATCGCCGCGCTGGCTGATGCCCGCCTCGGCGCGGCCGAGAATGCCTTGAATTTGCTTCTTGGTGATGATGTTGACCACGCCCGCAATCGCGTCTGCGCCGTAGTTCGCCGACGCGCCGTCGCGGACGATTTCGACGCGTTCGACGATGTCATCGGGAATCGTGTTCAAATCGACGAAATTACGCGAGCCATCGTCAGCAAGAGGATAGTAGGTCGCGCGCAGGCCATCGAACAACGTCAGAGTCGAATTGGTCGAAAGGCCATGGATCGAAATCGCGGACGCCCCTCCCGCGAACGCGCCGTTCGCCGTAAAAGAGTTGGTGAGCGCCGGGCCGGTATTGGCCGCCAACTGCTGCAGGCCTTCCTGGATTGTCGTAACCCCGCGCGCATCGAGCGCGGCCGACGTCAGGACCGAGACGGGCGAAGGCGTTGCGGAGTCGGTGCGCTTGAGCAACGAGCCGGTCACGACAATCTGGTCCTGATCGGATGGATCGGACGTCACCGGCCCGGCAATGGGGGCTTTCGACGTGCCCGCAGGCGACTTCGCCGGATCGAGTGCGGACGAAGCATTTTGCGCCATTGTCGAAGTGCTGATTATCAGCAGGCCACCAAACATCGTCGACGCAAGCAAACGCCTGCGCAGCTGCTTCATCTTCATCGGACTCGTCCCCAATCGGTACGCTGCTAATGGCGTATTCACATTCAGCCCGCACGTCGGCGCGACGTCAACCAGCACGCATCCTTCACCGAAAGGAAATTAGGGGAGTGTTGCCGTATAATCACAAATGACGACGTACCAGCCGGGAAACTTCCGCTTTATCCCTCCGCTGATGTAGAACTGAAGCTGCGAAGAGATTCCTGTACAAGCCGTCGAATATCTATCCTTACTGACGCGAAGGCACCAGCAGCTGCGGATCCACTTTGACCTCGCCCCAGCTCATCGCCCAGTGCAGGTGCGGCCCGGTGGCGCGACCCGTCATGCCGACCGCGCCGATCGTGTCACCCTGCCGCACGTGTTGCCCCACCACCACATCCACCCGGCTGAGGTGGAGCAGGATCGAGACCAGCCCGTGGCCATGGTCGATGAAAACCATGTTGCCCTCCAGGCTGTAGCGCGGCGGGGACGCGAGCACGATCCTGCCCCCGGCGGGCGCGTGGACCGGCGTGCCCGCGGGCCGCGCGATGTCCACGCCGAAATGCGGCGCGGAAGGCACGCCGCCCAGGATGCGCTGCGAGCCATAAACGCCCGCGATCCGTCCGGTTACGGGCCAGACGAAACGTTCGGTCCAGTTCATCAGATCGGACGCATGGGCGCGCGCCGCGTGGATGCGCTCCACCTCGGCGGCGCGGCGGGCGGCAGCGGCGGGATCGATCGGTGCGCCCGGCGGTGCGCGGTGCAGTTGCGGGATGCTCTCCACGCGCCACACGCGCGGCGCAATGTTGATCGTCTGGCGCGCACGCACCCCGTCCGGCAGCAGCGCCTCGACGATCGCGGTCGGCTTCGCGTTGCGCCCGAAGCCGATCAGGAAGCGGCCATCGGGCGAAATCGGCACCGACTCTCCGTCCAGGAACACCGCGCGCGCGCCGGGTGGAGCCTGACCGATCGCGATGCCGCCCTGAGTCAGCGCACCCTGGAAGGCGAACTCGCGCGGCTCCACCCGCTCGATGGGACGCAGGATCGGCACCGCTTGCACGGGCGGCGGTGGCGCGGGCGGGCGAGCGGCGGGGCGCTCGGCACACCCCGCAGCCATCAGGGCGAGCGCCAGCCCGATGCGGCGGATCACGTGCGCGCCCGCAGGAACGCCTCGGTCGCGGCGACCGCGTCCGCATACGGCTCCTGCGCGGCGGGGGACCAGTACCGCAGCAAATCCAAAGGGATGCGCTTGCCCGTGACCGCGCAAACCACATGATCGCCCGGGCTCAGCACCTCAAAGCTGTTGAGCGTGTAGCGCAGGCGCGCGGGGCGGCCGGGGTTGAGCTGTAGCATCAGATGAGGCGATCCTGGGAGAGTGTGGGGGTGGCGGTCCGGGCGCGGCGGCTTGCGGGTACGCCGAGGTCGGCCGCCACCTCGCCGTCGGCGAAGCGCAGCGTGACCGCGCGTTCGGTGGTGACACGCGCGGCTTTCGCGGTCGCGAGCACGCCGCCGCCGACGCGCTCGACGATCGCGTACCCGCGCTGGAGCGTGGCGACGTGGCTGAGCGATCGCAGCAGCCGTGTCGCTGCATGAAGCCGCGCCGCCGCCGCGCGTTCCCGCGCGCTCACCAGCGCAGGGCGAAGGGGATCGGCGGCGCGCCCTTTCGCTCGCTCGGCCGCCGCGATCCTGTGCGCGGTCGCGGTGGCGAGGCAGGTGACCGCCTCGGCAAGGTCGCGCGTCGCGGCGGCATGGCGGCGGGTGACCAGAACAGGCGTCAGCCCGCGCGCGACCTGCCCCAGTTCCAGCCGGGACGCGCGCGCGCTCGCCTGCAACGCGACGGGTAGCCGCCCGGCCAAGGCCAAGACGCGTTCGCTCGCGCGCTCGGTCAGCAGCGCCGGGCGTGGCAGCCGCGCGGCGCTGCTGGCGAGCCGGGTCGCGAGCCCGGCCAGCAGCGCGCGCGACGAGGGCAGCCGCGCGCCAAGATCGTCGAGGCGCTGCGTCCCCATCGCCAGCAGCGCGCGGTCGGACGGCAGCCGCGCCGCCGTCACACGCTCGGTCGCGCGGTCCAGATGGCGCGTCGCGCACCGCCCCTGCCGCGCGTCCAGGCTCGCGACCTGAACGATCAGGTCCGCGCGCACCGGCACTGCCATCTCGGCGGCGGCGGTCGGGGTAGGCGCGCGGCGGTCGGCGGCGAGGTCGGCCAGGCAGCTGTCGGTCTCATGCCCGATCGCGGCGATTGTCGGGATTGCGGACGCGGCGATCGCGCGCACCACCGCCTCCTCGTTGAAGGCCCACAGATCCTCGATCGACCCCCCTCCGCGCGCGACGATCAGCAGGTCGGGGCGCAGCGCGGGCGGCGCGGCGTTGAACCCGGCGATCGCGGCGGCGACCTGCGCGGCCGCCCCCTCGCCCTGCACCGCCACCGGCCACACCAGCACGCGACGCGGGAAGCGGTCCGCCAGCCGATGCAGGATATCGCGAATCACCGCGCCAGTGGGGGACGTGATCACGCCGATCGTCCCCGGCAGGAATGGTAGCGCGCGCTTGCGTGTCGGATCGAACAACCCCTCCGCCGCCAGCATCGTCTTGCGGCGCTCGAGCTGCGCCAGTAGCGCCCCCACGCCCGCCGGCTCGAGCCGATCGACAACGATCTGATACGTCGACTTGCCCGGATAGGTGGTGAGCTTGCCCGTGGCGATCACCTCCATCCCCTCCTCGGGGCGGACCGCGAGCGCGGCGCGCCCGGTTTTCCAGATCACCGCATCGATCTTCGCGCCCGCGTCCTTGAGGCAGAAATACATATGCCCGGACGCATGAGGCCCGCGGTACCCGCTGATCTCGCCGCGCACCCGCACGCGCCCGAACGCGTCCTCCACGGTGCGCTTCAACGCGCCCGAGAGTTCTGTCACGGTGAACTCGGGGGCATTGCCGGGGGTGGGCGGGGTTTGGGCAGGGGCCATCGGGACTTATAGATGCTCCACACGCGGAGGGAAGCAAGCAGCATGGCCGACGAGCAACGCAGCTTTTACTGGCCAATCATGATCGCCGCGTGCATCGGCGCGCTCGGCACGGTCGCGGCCGCCGTATTGGGGCGCGTGGACGTGGGGGCGATGGTGTCTGGCGGCGGCTCGCCCCCGATCCGCCCGTATCGCACCGCGCCGCCCACACGGTCCGGCGACGTCTCACCGACGCTGCCCGCCGACTGGATCGATGCGCGCGGTCGCTATTACAGCGTGCGTCAGTCGGGCAGTGCGCTGGGGCTGATCGCCTTCGATGGCGGCCAGCGTGCGCTGGAAAAGGACCGCGTGCGGCTGACCGGGGACGGGACGTTCGACGGGCACAAGGCGCAGTGGAGTTGGGCGGGGGACAAGGCGCGCAATCCCGAGACCTGCGTCGGGAGGGCGAGCGCGTCGGCGATGACGGTCCGCTGTGCGCGCGACGATGGCGGCGATCCTTACGAACTGCGCCTCGTGGTCCGCTGAGCTTGCCGCCGCGCGGGTGGCTGGCGCAAGGCGTGGCGCATGGATGATGGAACGGCTTCGGGCGCCTTGCGCGTTCTGGTGATCGGCGCGGGTGGCCGCGAACACGCGATCTGCTGGGCGCTGCGGCGCTCGCCCCGGCTGGGCGCGCTGTGGTGCGCGCCGGGGAATGCGGGGACGGCGGCGATCGCGACCAATGTCGCGCTGGACGGGAACGCGGCGGCGGTTGCGTTCGCGCAGGCCGAGTGGATCGATCTGGTCGTGATCGGTCCCGAGGGCCCGCTTGCGAGCGGGCTGGCGGATGCGCTGGCGGCGGCGCGCGTGCGCGTCTGGGGGCCGAGCGCGGCGGCGGCGCGGCTCGAGGCGAGCAAGGCATTCACCAAGACGGTCGCGGACGAGGCCGGTGTACCCACCGCCAGATGGGCGCGGTTCGATTCGCTCGAAGCAGCGCTGGCGCACGTGCGCGGCGGGCGGATGCCGATCGTGATCAAGGCGGACGGGCTCGCGGCGGGCAAGGGGGTGGTGGTCGCCGCGACGCTGGCCGAGGCCGAGGCGGCGGTCACGCGGCTCGCCGTGCTCGGCCCGCTGGTGATCGAGGAATGCCTGGTCGGCGAGGAGGCGAGCCTGTTCGCGCTGGTGGACGGCGAAACCGTGATCCCGTTCGGCACCGCGCGCGATTACAAGCGGGTGGGCGACGGCGATACCGGCCCGAACACGGGCGGCATGGGCGCGGTCTCGCCCGCGCCGGGGCTGACGCGAACGCTAACCGAGCGCGCGCTGGATGAGATCGTGCGACCGACCGCTCGGGCGATGGTGGCGGCGGGCACGCCGTTTCGCGGCTGGCTCTATGCGGGGCTGATGCTGACCGCCGTTGGCCCCAAGCTGATCGAGTATAATGTGCGGCTGGGCGATCCCGAGGCGCAGGTGGTGCTGCCCCGGTTAAAGACCGACCTGCTCGACGTGCTGATGGCGGGCGCGGAGGGGCGGCTGAGCGAGGTGACGCTGGCATGGGCGGACGAAGCGGCGGTGGGGGTGGTCGTGGCGGCGCGGGGGTATCCCGACGCGCCGGCCAAGGGCGGGGTGATCGAAAGGCTCGATGTGGCCGAGGCCGAGGGCGCGCTGGTGCTGCACGCGGGAACCGGGCTGGACGTCCAAGGCCGGGTGATCGCGACCGGGGGGCGGGTGCTGACGATCGTCGGACGCGCGCAGAGCGTGCGGCGGGCGCGCGCGATCGCCTATGCGGGCGTCGAGGCGCTCCGGTTCGCCGACGGCTTCTGGCGGAGCGACATCGGGCTGCCCGGGCCGGTCGACGCGGCATCGTTCCACGTGAAACAGGTTGACGGGGTAAGCGACACGCGCCCCTCCGTGCTGTTCGTTTGCCTTGGTAACATCTGTCGCTCGCCGTTGGCGGACGGCGTGTTCCGCGACCTCGCCGCCGCGCGGGGCCTAGCGGTACAGGTCGATTCGGCGGGAACGGGAGACTGGCATCTGGGCCATGCGCCCGATCCGCGCAGCATCGCGGTCGCGGCGCGGCATGGGCATGATATCGCGGATCTACGCTCGCGGCTGGTGACGCGCGAGGATTTCGCGCGGTTTGATCATGTGATCGCGATGGATGGGTCCAACCTCGCCAATCTGGAGGCGATGCGACCCCAAGGTGCGCGGGCGCGGGTTGCGCGACTGCTGGACTTCGCGCCCGAGGTGGGCGTCGCGGACGTGCCGGACCCCTATTACGGCAAGGCGGACGGGTTCGAGGAGACCTACCGGCTGGTGCGAGCGGGGGCGGTGGGGTTGCTGGAGGCGGTGGCGATGGGGCGGTGATGGAGGTCCGGTCCAATCCCTCTCGCTGCGCTGTCGGCGCTGTCCCTCTCCCCTCCGGGAGAGGGTGGAATTGATCCTCGTTTTCGACTCGGGCGTCGGCGGGCTGTCGGTGCTCGACGCGATCCGCGTCGAGCTGCCCGGTATCGCGACGGTGTACGCCGCCGACAACGCGGGCTTCCCCTATGGCCCCAAAACCGAGGCGGAGATAGCCGCGCGCGTGCCCGTGCTGCTCGGGCGGCTGACCGAACGGTATCGGCCCGCGCTGGTGGTGATCGCGTGCAACACCGCATCCACGATCGCGCTCGCCCCCACGCGCGCCGCGCTGGGGGTGCCGGTAGTCGGCACCGTGCCCGCGATCAAACCGGCGGCGGCGGCCACGCGCACCGGGGTGATCGGCGTACTGGGAACGAAGGCGACCGTGCGGCAGCCCTATGTCGACGCGCTGGTGGCGCAGTTCGCGGGCGGCATGACCGTGCTGCGCCACGGTGCGCCCGCGCTGGTCGAGGCGGCGGAGGCGAAGCTGCGCGGCCAAGCGGTGAACGGGGCGGTGATCCGCGCCGCGCTGGACGGGCTGCGGACCCAGCCCGGCGGCGAGGCGATGGACACGGTGGTGCTCGCGTGCACGCACTTCCCGCTGCTGGCGGACGAGCTTGCCGCCGCTCGCCCCGACCTGACTTGGATCGACAGCGGTGCGGGCATCGCGCGCCGGGTGGCGACCCTTCTCGCGGGAGACACGCCGCGCGGTGCGGGTCGCGCGGTCTTCACCGCCGCGTCCGACACCCTCGACGCGCTCGCCCCCGCGCTCGCGATGCGCGGGCTGGAGGCCATCGACCGGCTGTAACTCCAGATGCCATAAGCGGATTTTCCGCCGTGCTCGGTTTGCGGCTCATGTTCTTGCGTGCGGGAGTAGCAAGTTAACTGAGTTCTGGTTGAGCGAGGCGTCGTCTCGCCTTCCACCTCGGGGTGGCGCGAGATGCCGTGCTGCTGGAAGCAGCGGTGCAGCGACGAGCGCGTAAGGTGCGGGATTGTGGCGTGCAGCGAGGAGAGGCAATCCCGGACAAGCCCGCAACCACCATAGACCGGGACGAGATACCTAGGAGTTCGCGCTCGATATCTAGGCGCTCGCGCTCGCGCTCGCCTCGCTGGCTGGGCGGTCCATGGGTTCTGCGCTGCGTCGCCCCGCCCGGACCTTCTCGCTCGCGCTTTTCAGCTGGCCGCACGCCGCCATGATGTCCGCGCCGCGCGCGCGGCGGACGGGGGCGCTGATCCCCGCCTTGAAGACGATGTCGCTGAAGCGTTGGATGCGCTCGGGAGTCGAGCACTCGTACTCGCTGCCCGGCCACGGGTTGAACGGGATCAGGTTGACCTTGGCGGGCAAATCGTAGGCGCGCAACAGGCGCACGAGTTCGCGCGCGTCCGCTTCCGAGTCGTTCCTGTCCTTGAGCATCACATACTCAAAGGTGATCCGCCGCGCGTTGTTCGCGCCCGGGTAGGCGGCACACGCGGCGAGCAGTTCCTCGATGCCGTATTTACGGTTGAGCGGTACGATCTCGTCGCGCACCGCCTTGGTGACCGCGTGCAGGCTGACCGCGAGGTTGACCCCGATCTCGTCGCCCGCGCGCGCCATCATCGGTACGACGCCCGCGGTGGATAGCGTGATGCGGCGGCGAGACATGGCGATCCCGTCGGGTTGCATCACGATGCCGAGCGCGGTTTTGACGTTCTCGAAATTGTAGAGCGGTTCGCCCATGCCCATCAGGACGATGTTGGTCAGCAGACGGCCGTCGGTGGGCGAGGGCCACTCGCCGAGCGCGTCGCGCGCGAGCATGATCTGGCCGACGATCTCGCCCGCCGTAAGATTGCGCACGAGGCGCATCGTGCCGGTGTGACAGAAGCGGCAATTGAGCGTGCAGCCGACCTGGCTCGACACGCACAGCGTCCCTCGATCCGCCTCGGGGATGAATACCATCTCCGCCTCGGCCCCGTCCGCCATCCGCAGCAGCCACTTGCGCGTGCCATCGGTGGAGGTCTGCGCCTCACTGACCTCGGGCCGCGCGATCGAGAACCGCTCGGCAATCCGCGCGCGCGCGTCCTTGGCGATGTTGGTCATCAGCGCCGGATCGGTGACCCCGCGATTATACACCCATTGCCAAAGCTGGCTCGCGCGCATTTTGACGCTCGCCACCCCCGCTTCGGCGAGCGCGGCCGTCAGTTCGGCGCGCGTGAGGCCGATCAGCTCGACACGGCCGTCCGCTCGCGCAGGCGTGGGCGCGCGCGGGGCGACGACAGGCTCGACGAGGCCGGGGAGTTGCATCCCCAAGCACATAGGCGATCACGGCCCCGATGTCAGCGATGCGCGCTCAGGCGGGCCAGACGCCTTGGGCGCGGGCAAAGCGCGTCATCAGTTCGGGCCACGCGGAGGCAGGCTCGGTCTTGGGCAATCGCACACCCCACGCATGGCCGCCGGTGGCGAACAGGTGCATCTCAATGGGCCGTTTGCTGCGACGCATCGCCTGATAGAACAGGACCGCGTTCTCCGCGGGCACCACGGGATCGTCGTTCGCGTGCGCGAGAAACGTCGGCGGGGTGGTCGCGTCGACCCGCGTCTCGACCGAATAGCGCGCGGTCATCCGCGCGTTCGCACCGGGGCCGAGCAGGTTCGCGCTCGAACCGCCGTGCGTCCATTCGGGGGCGAACGTCACCACCGAGTAGATCAGCGCCGCCAGATCGGGCCGCGCCGCAAGCGTGTCCGCGCGGTCGATCGGAGCGTAGGTCGGCTCCGCATGGCGGGTGGCAAGCGAGCCCATTAAGTGCCCGCCCGCCGAGAAGCCGAGCGCGAGCACGCGCTGCGGATCGACGGCATAATCGCGTGCGCGCGCCCGGATCAGACGCATCGCACGCTGCGCATCCTGAAGCAGCACGTTGGCCCGGTCGCGCCAGCCTTCGCCGGGCAGGCGGTAGAGCAGCACGAACGCCGTGATGCCGAGCGCGTTCAGCCACGCGGCTTGCTCGACGCCCTCGTTATCGTAGGAAACATAGGCATAGCCGCCACCGGGCGCGATGAGCGCTGCACCGCCATTCGGTCGTGATGCGCGGAAAACGATCAGCTCGGGCGTGGCGACTCCACGGATCGTGCGGTTGGTCAGCGTGCCGTCCCGGCTCGTCTCGATGTGGGGGGTGACCAGCCCGACCGGACCGCCCGGAGGCTCTGCCGGCCACAGGCGCAACCGCTCCTGCTCGCCGAGCGCGATCGGTGCCTCCCTGGCCGCGACGAGCGCGGCCGATCCCGCCAGCATCGCGCGACGCGAAAACACCATCGGTCCAGGTTTGTGCTGTTCCATCGCCGTCCCCTCCTTCGCTCGAGCCACTATCCCCGGTCGCGCATCAGCCGCCCCTGCTCGCGTTTCCAGTCCTTCGCCTTGTCGGTCTCGCGCTTGTCGTGCAGCTTCTTGCCCTTGGCGAGCGCGATCTCGACCTTGGCGCGGCCCACTTCGTTGAAGTAGATCGACAGCGGCACCACCGTCATCCCCTGCCGCGAAATCGCGGTGTGCAGCTTGGTGATCTCCCTCGCGCGCATAAGCAGTTTGCGCGGGCGCTTGGGTTCGTGGTTGAAACGATTGCCTTGGCGGTACTCGGGGATGTTGGCGTTCACCAGCCACATCTCGTCCGCCTTCACCTCGGCATAGCTCTCCGCGATCGATCCCTCGCCGATGCGCAACGCTTTGACCTCGGTGCCCTGCAGCATGAGGCCGGCCTCGAACGTCTCTTCGATGAAATATTCGTATCGTGCGCGGCGATTTTCGGCGACGATCTTGTGCTTGGTCGCCGCCCGCCTCGGGCGCGCCATCAGACGATGCCCGCGTGCGCGAGCGCGGCGTCCACCGCCGCTCGCGCCGCAGTGCTCGCGATGACGAGGGGCAGGCGGACCTCGTCCGTCATCTTGCCAAGTCGCGCGAGCGCGTATTTGGCGGGCGCGGGCGACGCATCGCTAAACAGCGCCGCGTGGAGCGGATACAGCCGGTGCTGGATCGCGCGCGCGGTGTGATACGCTCCCGCGTGACACGCCTCCTGCAAGGCCGCGCACAGGCGGGGCGCGACGTTGGCGGTCACTGAAATGCAGCCCTCGCCGCCCATCGCGGTAAAGGCCAAGGCGGTATCGTCGTTGCCCGAGAGCTGGACGAAGCCCTCGCCCGCCGCGATGCGGGTGGCGGACACGCGGCCCAGATCCCCCGTCGCGTCCTTGATGCCGATGATGCGCTCGTGCCGTGATAGGCGCGCAACCGTCTCGATCGAAAGGTTCACACCCGTGCGCCCGGGCACGGTGTAGAGGATGATCGGCAGCGTGGCTTCGTCCGCCAGCCGCTCGTAATGCGCGATCAGCCCGTCCTGCGACGGACGGTTGTAGTAGGGCGTCACCACCAGCGCCGCCTCCGCGCCGTTCGCCGCCGCGCGCGCGAGGTGATCGAGCGCGGTCACCGTGTCGTTCGATCCGCATCCCGCGATCACCGGTACGCGCCCGTCCGCCGCCTTGACGCACGCGGCGATGATACGGTGATGCTCCTCGACGGGCAGGGTGGGAGCCTCGCCCGTCGTGCCGCACGGCACCAGCGCGGACGAGCCTTCGGCGATCTGCCACTCGACGAACGTTACGAACGCGTTCTCGTCGAACTTCCCATCGCGGAACGGCGTTACAAGCGCGGGAATGGAACCGAAGAACATGGCATACCTTGGGTTGGGCGCGCGGACGGGGCGGTCGCGGCGTGAACGCGCGAATATGAAGTTTACATGCGCAATGTCCAGTTTGGCGCTGCTGGGAACGCTCGCCTTCGCCGCGCCCGTGCAGGCGCAGGCGTCCGGGGCATGGCTGGAAGCCGCGCTCGCCTCGGACAGCGCGGGGCGGTTCGATATCGCCGTGCCGCCCGGTACCGATGCGCTTGCGGGCGCGATCGCCACATGGGATCGGCTGCGGAGCCCCGCCTACCCCGCCACCTTCCAGGACCTCGCGACCTTCCTTCTCACCAATCCCGGCTGGCCGCAGGAAGCCATGTTGCGCGGTCGTGCCGAGCGCGCGGTGGGCGCCGCGACGCCGATGGCCGACCGGATCGTGTTTTTCGAGCGTTACCCACCCCAGGGCGGCGGGGCGATCTATCGCCTTGCCGAAGCTTATGCCGCGACCGGACGGACCGCCGAAGCCACCAGCTTCGCGCGTCGCGCATGGTTGAGCGCCTCGCTCCCCGTTCCGCTCGAAGCCGATCTCCTCGCGCGCTTCGGGCCGACACTGGGGGCCGCCGATCACGCCGCGCGCGCCGACATCCTCCTGTGGACGAAACAGACTGGCGCGGCCGCCCGCGTGTTGCCGCTGCTCGCCACCGACGCGCAGGCGTGGACCACCGCACGCATCGCGCTGCAAACGCGCGCGCCCGATGCGGACACCCGCGTTGCCGCCGTGCCCCCCGCCTACACGGCCGATCCCGGCCTGCTGCTCGATCGCGCGCGCTGGCTGATGGGCGGCGGCGATATCGCCGGGGCGGAGCGCCTCATTGCCGACACCCCGATCGCGCCGGGCTCACCGCGCGATCCCGTTCGCTGGCTCAAGCTTCGCCTCGAACTCGCGCGCGCGGCGGAAAAGGCGGGCCAGTCCGATCTCGCGTTCAAGCTCGCCGCGAACCACGCCGCCTTCGCGATGGGCCGCGCATTGAACGACCGCAGTTTCGCCGAACGCGACGCCTTCACCGATGTCGAGTGGCTCGCGGGGTTCATCGCGTTGCACGATCTCCACCGCCCCGACGAGGCGATGGCCCATTTCAGCCGCTACCAGGCGGGCGCGCAGAGCCCTGCCACCCGCGCCAAGGGCCTGTACTGGGCCGCCCGCGCGGAGGAGGCGGCGGGCCAAGTGCCGCTCGCGCGAAGTTTCCTCGCCCAAGCCGGGACTGCGCCCGAGACCTTCTACGGCCAGCTCGCGACCGAACGGCTTGGCGCTCCGCTCGTGCTGCCCCCCACCCAGCCCGCCGCGATCACGACGGCGGACCAGCAGCGTTTCGACATCGATCCGCTCGTGCGCGCCGCGCGCCTGCTCGGCCAAATCGGCGCGCGCGATCGCCAGTCGATCGTCCTGCGCGCGCTCGCCGAGCATGCTACCGCGCCCGCCCAGGGACAGCTCGTCGCCCAGCTCGCCCCCACGGTCGCCAGGCCCGATCTCGCGGTGATCGTCGGCAAGGCGGGCCGCAACCGGGGCGGTGCCTGGACCGCCTACGCCTACCCGCTGCTCGCCTTTGCCAGCCTGCTCGATACGGGCTGGACGATGATGCACGCCATCACGCGCCAGGAAAGCCAGTTCGATCCGCAGGCGCGCAGCCGCGCGGGCGCGCTCGGCCTGATGCAGCTGATGCCCGGCACCGCGCAGCAGACCGCGGGCAAGCTGGGACTGGGCTACAGTGCCTCACGGCTCACGGGAGATCAGAATTACAACGCGCAACTCGGCTTGGGGTATTACCAGCAGCTGCTCGGCCAATGGGGCGGCAATCATATGCTTGCGGTCGCCAGCTACAACGCGGGTGCGGGGAATGTGCGTAAGTGGATCGCGCTCAACGGCGATCCCCGGATGCCCGGCGCGGACCCGGTCGCGTGGGTGGAGGCCATCCCGTTCAGCGAGACGCGCACCTACGTCGAGCGCGTGCTGGAGAATGCGGTCGTCTACGATCTCCTGCGCCCGGGCGGAATGCGATCTAAACAAACACAGACGATCAGCCGGTATCTGGGTAAGACTACGCTTGGCTGATCTTCTGATCCGGTCGAAGCCGTTGCGATCGGCGTGCCGTCACTCTGCGCCAACGCGAGCCCGGCGGCGATCCGGCAATCGGCGAAGACTTTCGGACAGCCCAATATCGTGTTCGAACCAGCGGGCACGGGTTCGCTCGGCCTGGCGATGGTCGGTTTCGCCGTGCATCGGCGCGCGCGCGACCGTCTGAACCGTCCACGCGCGCCGCGTTTCGTCAATCGAGCGTGGCGCGCGCGCGTTCCCAGTCGCGGCCATCGAACGCGCGCACCGGCGCATCGAGCGGCGCATCGAGGCAGCGCGCGTTGATACTCACGCCGTCGGGGTGGCTTCGGGGAACGTAGAAGCTTTTCACCCCGCAGACCTCGCAGAACCGATGTCGCGCCGCGCCCGTGCCGAAGCGATACTCGCGCAGCCGTTCCTCGCCCGCGAGCAGCGTGAACGCGTCCCCGGCCACGATCAGGTGCCGATAGCCCGTCATCGCGCAGATCGAGCAGTTGCATTCGATCAGCGTCGGCGCGGGGCCGGGATCGACGCTGAAGCGGACCGCGCCGCAGTGGCAGCCGCCCCGCATCCAACCTTGCGCGACGACGTCGGCGTCCGCGCCGCTCAGCTCGTCTTGGGTTCCCACAGCTCGATCTTCGTTCCGTCAGGATCGACGATCCACGCGAACTTGCCATGGTCGTTGGTGTCGTCGCGCTTCAGGATGGCGACGCCCTTCAGCTTCAGGCGCGCGACCAGGGCATCGAGATTATCCACCGCAAGGTTCAACATGAACTCGCGCTTGGAGGGCGCCATCTGGTCGGTCGCCTCGGGGAAGGCGTTCCAGACCAGAACGTGCGGATGGCCGGGCGCATCGTAGCGCAGCATGGCACCGCCCCAACTTTCGACCGAAATGCCGAGCACGTCGCGGTACCAGTCGGCCAAGGCTTTGGGGTTTGCGCTCTTGACGAAGATGCCGCCTACGCCGGTCACGTGGCCGGAAGGGGCGGCGTCAGCTTGCATCGGACATACCGCGACCGAAGACGAAAGGATTGCACATGTCAGTAACGCCTTTCTCACAACGTGATTTAGCACAGCCTCACTCCACCGTCACCGATTTCGCGAGATTGCGCGGCTGGTCCACATCCGTCCCCTTCACGACCGCCGTGTGATAGGCGAGCAGCTGGACTGGAACCGCGTAGACCAGCGGCGCGATGAACGGATCGACCGTGGGCATCGCGATGATGGCGGCCGCGCTATCGCCCTGCGCCGCCATCCCCTCGGTGTCCGAGATCAGGATCACCTGACCCCCGCGCGCCATGACTTCCTGCATATTGCTGACGGTCTTGTCGAACAGCGGACCAGACGGCGCGATCACCACCACGGGCACGTGCTCGTCGATCAACGCGATCGGGCCGTGCTTCATCTCGCCCGCCGCATAGCCTTCGGCATGAATATAGCTGATTTCCTTCAGCTTGAGCGCGCCTTCGAGCGCGAGCGGGTAGTCCGGCCCGCGCCCCAGATATAGCACGTCGCGCGCCGGGGCGATCCTGTGCGCGAGCCGCTCGATTTCGTCGTTCATCGCCAGCGCGGCGTTTATCGCGGCGGGGATCTCGCCCATCAAGTGAACATAGCGCTGCTCGTCCTCGCGCGTGAGGCGGCCCTGCGCGCGGCCAAGCGCGATCGCGAACGCGGCGAGCACCGCCAGCTGGCAGGTGAACGCCTTGGTCGATGCGACGCCGATCTCCGGCCCCGCGTGGGTGGGCAGCACCAATTCGCTCTCGCGCGCCATCGAACTGCTGGTCACATTGACCACGGTCGCGATGTGTTGCCTATGCGCCTTGGCGTGGCGCAGCGCGGCCAGCGTGTCGGCGGTCTCGCCCGACTGGCTGATGAACAGCGCAAGGCCACCCTCGTGCAGCGGCGGGTCGCGGTAGCGGAACTCGGACGCGATATCGAGTTCGACCGGCAATCGAGCGAGCGCCTCGATCCAGTATTTTCCGACCATGCCCGCGTAGAAGCTCGTCCCGCACGCGACGATCGAGACACGGCGGATCGTGGAGAGATCGAACGGCACCTCCGGCAACGCGACCAGCTCTTCGAGTGGGCGCAGATACGATCCCAGCGTCTGCGCCACCACCGTCGGCTGTTCGAAGATCTCCTTCTGCATGAAGTGGCGATAGCCGCCCTTGTCGATCAGCCCGCCCGTCACCTGGCTGTCCACGATCGGCCGCGTCACGGGCCGGTCCTCGGCATCGAACACCTGGACCGAGCCACGGCGGATCACCACCCAGTCGCCCTCCTCCAGATAGGAAATCTTCCGCGTCAAAGGCCCCAGCGCGATCGCGTCCGAGCCCAGGAACATCTCGTTCTCGCCATAGCCCACCACCAGCGGCGAGCCCCGCCGCGCGCCGATCAGCAAATCGGGATCGCGCGCGAACAGGATCGCCAGCGCGAACGCACCGTGCAGCCGCTTGAGCACGCGCGCGGTGGCGGTGGCAGGGTGCGCGCCCGCCTCGACCTCGCGGCTGATCAGGTGCGCCACCACCTCGCTATCGGTCTGGCTGTGCAGCACGCGACCTTGGGAGAGCAGCTCCTCGCGCAGCGGCTTGAAATTCTCGATAATGCCATTGTGAACCAGCGCGACCTCTTCGGTCGCATGCGGGTGCGCGTTGTCCACGGTAGGGGCACCATGCGTCGCCCAGCGCGTGTGCGCGATGCCGATCGTGCCCGTCAGCGGCTCCTCGCGCAGCACGCGCGCGAGATTCTGCAACTTGCCCTCGGCACGACGGCGCTCGATCCGCTGATCGACGATCGTGGCGATCCCGGCGCTGTCATAACCCCGGTATTCCAGCCGCTTGAGACCATCGAGCAGCCGATCGGAGACCTCGTCGTTGCTCAGGATTCCGATGATGCCGCACATGGTTGTCGTCCCCCTTCAGCCCTTCTTTGCCGCCACCGCGCTCTCGCGGAAGCGCGCCGCCCAGCCTGGGCGCTCGTCCTGCCGCGCGCGTGCCACACCCAATGCGCCCGGCGCGACGTCCCGCGTAATCGAGGATCCCGCGCCCACGATCGCGCCCTCGCCGATCGTCACCGGCGCGACCAGCGCGCTGTTGGATCCGATGAACGCGCCAGCACCGATCACCGTCTTGTGCTTGGCAAACCCGTCGTAATTGCACGTGATCGTCCCCGCGCCGATGTTCGCGCGCGCGCCCACGTCGGCATCGCCGATGTAGCTTAGATGGTTGGCCTTCGCTCCATTGCCTATCCGCGCCTGCTTCACCTCGACGAAGTTTCCGATTTTGACCCTTTCGCCCAGTTCCGCGCCAGGGCGCAGTCGGGCGAACGGGCCGATGTCGCTCCCCGCGCCGATCGTCGCGCCCTCGATATGGCTGAACGCGTGGATCGTCGCACCGTCGCCCACGCTCACGCCGGGGCCGAACCACACATTGGGCTCGATCGTCACGTCGCGGCCAAGGACAGTGTCATGGGCGAACCACACCGTCTCGGGCGCGATCAGCGTCACCCCGTCCGCCATCGCCTTACCACGCCGCCACGTCTGCCACGCCGACTCCACGCCCGCGAGTTCGGCGCGGCTGTTGATGCCCGCCACCTCGGCTTCGCGCGTTTCCACCGCCAGGCTCGGCCGACCATCCCCGCGCGCTAACATCACGATATCGGGCAGATAATATTCGCGCGCCGCATTATCGTCGCCCACCCGTTCTAAAAGCGGCCACAGGTCCGCCGCGCGGACCGCCATCAGCCCCGAATTGCACAGCGTCACCGCGCGCTGCTCGGGCGTGGCGTCCCCATATTCGACCATCGTCTCGATCCGCCCTTTCGCGTCGGCGATCACGCGCCCGTACGCGGCGGGATCGGCGGGTCGAAAGGCGAGCACCGCGATCCCGGGCGCGGGATCGGCGTGGAGAGCGTCCAGCATCGCGCGCATCGTGCCGGTCGAGATCAGCGGCACATCCCCGTACAGGATCAGCACATCGCCCTCGAACCCGGCCAGCGCCGCCTTCGCCTGCAACACCGCGTGCGCGGTGCCAAGCTGCGGGTCCTGCCTCACCACATCCACCCCGCGCCCTGCCACGGCGGCGAGCACCTGATCGCCCATCGCGCCGACGACTACCACCTGCCGCGACGTGCCCAGCGCCTCGACATTGGCGAGCAGATGCAGCAGCATCGGCTGCCCCGCGACCGGGTGCAGGACCTTGTGCATGCCCGATTTCATCCGGGTTCCCTTGCCCGCCGCAAGGATGATCGCGGCAACGGGTCGATCGGTCATGGCGTGGTTGCGACTTTCTGGCAGGTCATTTGGTCGGCCGCGCCTTTGCCACAACCCATGTCGGCGCGCTACCCGGGCCAGGCCGCGCGAGCCCGCGCCTATGGAAACCGTCCCACAATGCGGCTGCCCCGAACCATCGTCTTCGATCTGGACGGTACGCTGGTGGATACCGGCCCCGATCTCGCCGCCGCCTTGAACCATGCGCTGGCCACGCTCGGCCGCCCACCGCTGGCGCAAGGCGCGGTGCAGGACATGGTGGGATCCGGCGCCTTGAAGCTGATCGAGCGCGGGCTGGCGGCGACGGGCGAGGAAGCGCGCGAACTGACCGCCAGCCTGATGCCCGTGTTCCTGGACTATTACGCCGCCAACATCGCGGATTATTCGCAGCCCTTTCCGGGCGTGGTCGCGGCGATGGACGCGTTGGCGGCGGAGGGCTGCACGCTCGCGATCTGCACCAACAAGACCGAACGGCTCGCGCGGCTGCTGATCGATAAGCTCGGCTGGACGGCGCGGTTCGCCGCGATCTTGGGCGGGGACAGCTTGGCCGTGCGCAAGCCCGATCCCGAGCATCTGCTCGCCACGATCCGCGCCGCCGGGGGCGCAGCCGCCGATGCGGCGTTCGTCGGCGACACGCATTTCGATATCAACGCCGGCCGCGCGGCGGGCGTGCCCACGATCGCGGTCGGCTTCGGCTTCTCGACCGAGCCGATAGACACCCTGGGCGCGAGCGCGGTCATTCACCATTATGACGAGCTCATTCCAGCTCTCGTCCTGTTCAATCGCGTTGCGCGGACGCCGGTGGCGGTCCACTAGCGCGCGCCTGGCTGAGGAGAGAGGGATGCGCGGGCGGCTCGCGGCAGTTTTGGCGACTGCCGCCTTGGCGGCGCTGGCCGGGGCCGCGTGGCTCGCCGCCTCCCATGGCCTCAGTTTCGTGGCAGCCCTGATCTTCGCGGGGGCGGCGGCGGGCATCTGCCTTGTCCTGCTGCCCGTGCGGATCGAGTTGCCTTTGGCCGATCTGCGTGAGGAGCCGCCAGCTCCCCTCGTGCCCGAGGATAGGGTCGGGATCGAGGCGCTCCCCGATCCCGCCGTGCTGATCGATTCGGCGCTGCGCGTCACCCACGCCAACGCCGCCGCGCGCGCATTGCTGGGCGAACGCATTCTGGGCGAGGACGCGCGTATCGGGCTGCGCCATCCCGCCGTACTGCAGGCGGTGGGGCAGGCGCGCGACTCGGCGCAGCCCGGCGTGCGCGAGCTGATCGGCTTTGGCCGGCCCGAGAACATCTTTCGCTTGCGCGCGATTGGTCTTCGCGATGCGCGAGTGCTGGTAACATTCACCGACATCACCCAGACCCGCCTGGCCGAGCGGATGCGCGTCGATTTCGTCGCGAACGCCAGCCACGAGCTGAAGACGCCGCTGGCGACGATCCTGGGCTTTATCGAGACGCTGCAAGGCCCCGCCGCCGAGGATGAGCCCGCGCGCGCGCGATTTCTGGAGATCATGGCGCGCGAGGCGGGGCGGATGAGCCGGCTGATCGACGATCTGCTCTCGCTTAGCCGCATCGAACTCGACAAATATGTACCGCCGCGCAACCCCCTCGCGGTCGCGCCGTTGCTGCAGGATGTCGCCAAGACGCTTGCCGTTCGGCTCGAGGCGGATCAGCGCGTGCTCCGGACCGATGTGCCTGGCGACCTGCCGCTGGTGATCGCGGACCGTGACCAGCTCTTGCAGGTGCTGCACAATCTCGTTTCCAACGCACTCAAATATGGGCGCAGTGGAACGCCGATCATTGTGCGCGCCGAGGAACTCTTGGCACGTGGTCCGCGCGCCGAGCCGATGGTGCGCGTGAGCGTGGAGGACCAGGGCGAGGGCATTCCGGCCGAACACCTGCCGCGCCTGACCGAACGCTTCTACCGCGTGGACACCAGCCGCTCGCGGCTTGTGGGCGGCACCGGGCTGGGGCTGGCGATCGTCAAGCATATCGTCGAACGACATCGGGGCACGCTCGGCATCGTCAGCAAGCCGGGCGAGGGGACGGTGGTGAGCTTCACCTTGCCCGAGGCACGAGGGAGCGAGGTGGTCGGCGACGCGCCGCCAGCGGGAGGCCGTGCGGTCGAGTGAAGACATTGGTTACCGGGCCGGACCCGCTATATTATCGGTAATGTCCGAGCCCCCTATCCCGCCCGCGATCGCTGCGATGGCGGCCGCCGCCGAGGCGGCGCGCGTGCGGCCGGTGCAGGATTGGCATCCCACCCACTGCGGGGAGAGCCATATGCGTATTCTCAGCAATGGCGCATGGCTGCACGAGGAGCGACCGATTACTCGCCCCGCGCTCGTGAAGCTGTTTGCGTCCATCCTGCGCCGCGAGGGCGACGGCAGCTATGTGGTGGTGACGCCGGGCGAGAAGCTGACCGTGGCGGTGGACGATGCGCCCTTCGTGGCGGTGGAGCTGGCGACCGAGGGGGAGGGCGCGGCGCGGCGGCTCGCGTTTCGGCTCAACACCGAGGATATCGTCGTCGCGGGGCCTGGGCATCGGATCACGATCGATCGGGGTCGGCCATATCTCGACGTCCGCCATGGGCTGAGCGCGCGGATCGGCCGGTCGGTATACTACGAATTGGCCGAGCTCGCGCTGGGCGAGGGCGCGGAGGGGCTGCATAGCGATGGGGTGTTCTTTGCGCTCGCTTGACGACCGGATCGACGGGTTGCGCGCCGAACTGGCGGGCCTCAAGGGCCGCCCGATCGAGCCGATCGTGCCGCTGCCGCAGTTGACCGATCGACCCTACGTTGCCGCTGCCGTACTCGTGCCCATCGTGGGCCATGCGCGCCCGACGGTGCTGATGACCGAGCGGCTGGCGACAATGCGCGTCCATGCGGGGCAGATCAGCTTCCCGGGCGGGCGCGTCGATCCCGCGGACGCGGGACCGGTCGAGGCGGCGCTGCGCGAGGCGGAGGAGGAGATCAGCTTGCCGCGCAGCGTGCCCGATGTGCTCGGGCTGCTGGACGACGTGGTGGTGGGCACGGGCTTTATCGTCACTCCCGTGGTTGCGCGCGTGCCGCCGGGGCTGGTGCTGACGCCGCACGAATATGAGGTGGAAAGCCTGTTCGAGGCCCCGCTCGATTACCTGACCGATCCCGCCAATCAACGGTTGGAGACGACCGAGTTCGCGGGCGCACTACGCAGTTATTACGTGATACAATGGGAGGACCGCCGCATCTGGGGCGCGACCGCGCGGATGCTGGTGGAGCTGGGCAAACGCCTCGGCTGAACCCGCAGCCGTGGGCGACCGGACCGCAAGCCGCGCGGCTGCTGGATGCGCTCGGCGTGGAGATGGGCGCGGTCCGCATGGTGGGCGGCGCGGTGCGCGACGCGCTGCTTGGGGTGGAGGCGGCGGACATCGATCTGGCGACGGTGCATCCGCCCGAGGACATCGTACGCCGGGTGAAAGGCGCGGGGCTACGCGCGATCCCGACGGGCCTTGCGCACGGCACGGTGACCGCGATCGCGGACGGGCGGCCGTTCGAGGTCACGACGCTGCGCCGTGACGTGGCAACCGATGGGCGGCATGCGGTGGTCGCCTTCACACACGATTGGGCCGAGGACGCGGCGCGCCGCGATTTTACGATCAATGCGTTGCTCGCCGATCCGCTGACGGGCGAGGTGGTCGATTATTGGGACGGTGCGGCCGATCTCGCGGCGGGGCGCGTGCGCTTCATCGGGGAGCCACTGGCGCGCATCGCCGAGGATCATCTGCGCATCCTGCGCTTCTTCCGCTTTCATGCGCGCTTCGGGCGCGGAGAGCCCGACCTCGCCGCGCTCGCCGCCTGCACCGCCCGCACCAACGACCTGATGGCGCTCAGCCGCGAGCGCGTGCGCGACGAGTTGCTCAAGCTATTGTGCGCGCAGGATCCCGTGCCGACGCTGCGAACGATGCTGGCGCACGGCATCCTCGCGCCAATCCTGCCCGACGCGCGCGCTCCCGACGATCTGGCCCGCCTGATCGCGCACGAGACCGCCGCACAGGAGACCCCGGCGCGAAAGCCATGCGCGCCACTCCGTCGCCTCGCCGCGCTGCTGCCCGCCGATGCCGCGCTGCTCGACGCGATCGGTTACCGGCTGCGGCTATCGACCGCCGAGCGCAAGCGGCTGGCCGCGATGGCACCGCGCCTGCGCACGCTGCCCGCCGATCCGCGCGTTCTGGCGTGGGCGCATGGCCACGAGACCGCGCGCGACCTGCTGCTGCTGGGCGGGGCCGGACCGGAGCTGCTCGCCCGCCTTGCCGCATGGGAGCGGCCGCGCCTGCCGATCGGTGGCAGCGATCTGGTCGCGGCGGGCGTCGCGCCAGGGCCCGAGGTGGCGCGGCGGCTGCGGGTGGCGGAGGGTGCGTGGGTGGCGAGCGGGTTCGCGCTGGGACGCGACGATTTACTAGCGGTGGCGAGGGCGTGATGCTTCTTGCTCCCTTGCGGGGGGGCGAATGTTCCGGGCAGTAGCCTCGGACCATGACCACCGCCGACGACAAAGCCCTGCGTATCGCCCGCGCCATGTTCGCCGCGGAGGGCAGTGGCCCGGCGTGGGGGATCGAGCTCATCGACGTGCGCATCGACTACGCCAGGATCGCGATGCGCCTCACGCCCGCGATGATGAACGCGCACCGCACCGTGCATGGCGGGATGACGTTCGCGCTCGCCGATAGCGCGCTGGCCTATGCATCCAACGCGCGCAACGTCCGCGCGGTCGTCAGCCATGCATCGATGGTCTTTCTCACCCCCGCGTACGAAGGCGAACGGCTGATCGCGGAGGCGCACCTGCGGTTGCGCGAGGGGCGATCGTCGATCTTCGCGATCAGCATCACCGCCGAGGATGGGCGCGCGGTGGGCGAATTCCAGGGCCACACGCGTGACGTGGGCGGGTATATTCTCGATGAGTAAACCCGCCCGTCCTGCCTAGCAGGCGTGCGCGACACGCTCCTTCAGCGCGACCTGCCGCTCGACGCCCGAGAGGAAGCCCCACAGCGCGGCGGCGAGTTCCTGGCCCGCGTTGACCGCGTCGGCGCGGTCGACGCCATGCAGGCGGTCGAGGAGGTCGCGGCAAACGGCGGAGTGCGCGACGTCGGCGTGCTCGTGGACGCGGAAAAAGCGCAGCGTGGGCTCGTCGGTGACGCCATACCGCTCCACCAGCCCCTCGATCTTCGCGCGCGCGACGCCCGCGAACTGGCTTTCATAGGCATAGAGCGCGCCCAGCCCGGCAGCGTAGGAGCGTGTGGACAGGCGGCGGAAGGCATCGATCAGCGCGCGGGTTTCGAGGTTGAGTACCGTGCTTTCCACCTCGGGCCGGTCCGCGCCCATGCCTTGGGCAAACATCATCCACAACGACGCATGGTCCTGCCGACCTTCGCCCACGCCCTCCTCCTCGGCGAGGTTCTCGGCGAGCATCCGGCGGCCCAGGCGATCGGGGCAGGCGGCGTGGACCGCGCTGACCGCGCGCGGGAAGGCTTCGACATGGTGGAAATACTGGCCCGCATAGGCACGCAGATCGCCCAGCGTCAGCTGGCCGTCGGTCCACGCGCGGTAAAAGGGGTGGGCGAGCATCGCGCGCGCATCGACCGCGGCGTCGATCGCCTGCGAGGTGGGGGTGGTCTGAATGTCGGTCATCGCGGCGCTCCTGTGTTTCGTTCCCCTGTGGTATCGCCACAGCGCCCGTGAAACAACCATGGCCGGATGCCTGAGCCTACGCCGCTTGGGCAAACGCGGTGCGCGGCCCGTCGCGGGTGCGGTAAGCAGGATGAGAGGCTGGAGCAGTCTTGGCAACTTGCGCCGCGCGCGCCAGGTTGCTGTAACCACCCGCGGGCCGGGCACGGCGCCGTAGCGTTAGGGCAGCCCCCTAGCGTCGCCGCGCGAAACCGCTACCAATCGCGCAGGCCTACAGGAGATGGGGATGCGCGCGTTCATGTTTGCGACGGCATTGATGATCGGAACCGCGCACGCCGCGCCGTTGACCTACCCGCAAGCACCGCGCGGCGACACGGTGGACGTGAACCATGGCATCCGCGTCGCCGATCCGTACCGCTGGCTCGAGGGCGATGTCCGCAAGGACACCGCCGTGCAGGCTTGGGTGGAGGCTGAGAACAAGGTTACGCAGCCCTATCTGGCTTCGTTGCCGAGACGCGACGCGATCAAGGCACGGCTGACGCAATTGTTTAATTACGAGAAGACCGGCCTGCCGATCGCCAAGGGCGGGCGGGTATTCTATCGCCACAATACCGGCCTGCAGAACCAGTATACGCTAATGGTCGAGGTGCCGGGCGCGGCCCCGCGCGTGCTGCTCGATCCCAATGGCTGGTCCAAGGACGGCGCGACTGCGCTAGCCGAGTGGAAGCCGAGCCGGGATGGCCGGTATGTCGCTTATACGGTCCAGGACGGGGGCACCGACTGGCGTACGATCCAGGTCGTGGACGTGGCGAGCGGCCGCGTGCTCGAGGATCATCTCGATTGGGCGAAGTTCACCGATCTCGCGTGGGACCGGGACAGCAAGGGTTTCTTCTACTCGCGCCATCCCGCGAACCCCAAGGGCAAGGATTTCGTCTCGGCAGTCTACGATCACCAGGTCCATTATCACCGTATCAGCACGCCGCAGTCCGCCGACCGCCTGATCTTCCGTACGCCCGAGCATCTCAATTACTATAACGACGCGTCCGCGACCGCCGATGGGCGCTGGCTGGTCATTCGCTCGTCGCGCGGCAGCGATGACAATTACGAGATTACGGTCGTCGATCTGGCCAGGCCCGATTGGACTGCGCGCACGCTGATCCCCGGCCTTACCAACGACTACCGCTTCGCGGGCGGACACGGCGACGCGCTGTACTTTGTCACCAACAACGGCGCGCCGCGCTACCGCGTGGTCAGTGTCGACGCCGCCGCACTTGGTCCGGCGAAGCTGGTGACGGTGGTGCCCGAGAGCGCGGACCTGATCGAGGGGGCGACGCGCGCGGGCGACCGGCTGATCGTCGCCCGCCTACAGGACGCCAAGAGCACGCTCGCCGCCTATTCGCTCGGCGGAGGCACCGCGACCCCGCTCGCGTTGCCGGGCATCGGCAATGCCGCGCTCGGCGAGGAGACCGAGGATGGCCACCTGTTCTGGGCCTATTCGAGCTTCGCCACTCCATCGACGATCTACCGCTACACCGGCGCGGGCGCGGCGAGCACGCTGTACCGCGCGCCCAAGGCCCCGTTCGATCCGGCGGCCTATGAGGTCGCGCAGGTGTTCTACCGCTCAAAGGACGGCACCCGCGTGCCAATGTTCGTGGCGCGCAAGAAGGGTCAGACCGGTCCCGCGCCGACGATTCTTTACGGCTATGGCGGGTTCAACATTTCGTTGCCGCCCTCCTTCAGTCCCGCGACGGTGGGCTGGATGGAGATGGGCGGGGTGTGGGCGCTCGCGAATATCCGCGGCGGCGGCGAATATGGGACGCCGTGGCACACCGCGGGCAAGCTGTTCCAGAAGCAGCATGTGTTCGACGATTTTATCGCGGCGGGCGAGGCGCTGATCGCGACCGGCGTTACGCCGCGCACCGGCCTCGCCATCCTTGGCGGTTCGAACGGCGGGCTGCTGGTGGGCGCAGCGACCAACCAGCGCCCCGACCTGTTCGCCGCTGCGATCCCCGAGGTGGGCGTCATGGACATGACGCGCTTCCATCTGTTCACCGAGGGGCGCACCTGGACCGACGATTACGGCAACCCCGAGGATCCCAAGGCGCTCGCGTACAACCTGACCTACTCGCCCTACCATAATGTGAAGGCAGGCACGGACTATCCCGCGATCCTCGCGATGACGGCGGACACCGACGACCGCGTCGTTCCCGGCCACAGCTTTAAGTACGTGGCCGCGCTCCAGCACGCCGCGATCGGGGACAAGCCGCACATCATCCGCATCGAGACCCGCGCGGGTCACGGCTCGGGCAAGCCCACGAGCAAGCAGATCGAGGAGACGGCGGACATGTGGGCGTTCGCGGGCTATTGGACGGGGCTGACGCGGTAGAGGCGCGAGAGCAAACGATGCCGATCCCGCATCTCGTCGCCGCCATCCTGACTTGCCCGATCGAAAACGCGCGCTACCAGCTGCGCACCGCGCCCGAGGTAACCGCCGTGTTTCGACCGGTGCCGACTTCCGGGGGTTGGCGAAACGGCGTGGCGTTCCGGATCGCGATCGAATCGAGCGGTCGCCACTATTGGTTCCTGCCGTGGAACGGCGGCACCGACGGGATCCAACATCTTGCCTCGACGCGTGATCTCGAAGGCGCTGGCTGGACTCCTATCAACCCCGACAGTGGTCCGCGACCGCTCGGCGATATCGACTATATCGGGACGGATGCGCGCTACACCGTCCTGCCATCCGCGCCGGCGCGCGGCGACACGGCTCCCGCGCACATCCTTCTGCCCAACGTCGGCGACGCGCTGTGGCACCAACCGACCGAGGTGAAGGACTCCGTCCCCAAGCAGTTCTTCGACCTCGTCGCTTGCGCGAAGTTGAAGCCGGGGGCTGGGCCGGGCTGATGCGTAACGCCCGCCAGTCTCCCGCAAGTCCATAGGTGGGCGCGTCTAGTCAGTCCGCCTTCAAGGCCGCCAGCTCGTTGCCGCTTGGATCTCGGAAGTGGAAACGCCGGCCTCCCGGAAAGCCGAACACCGGCTTGGTGACCGTTCCTCCCGCCGCTTTGACCTTGGCCAGTGCGTCGTCGAGATCGTCCACAGCGATCACGGCTAGCGGAGCGGCGGTCGCCTCGGTGTGATCAGCCTGGAGACCAATATCGACGTCGCCCGTCATCGTGCATGAGTAGCTCAGTCCGAAGTCGGTGAGAGCGAAGCCGAATGCGTCCGCATAAAATCGGCGGTCGGCGCCGATGTTTGTGGTTGGCAGCTCGACGAAGTTGATCCGGGCCATCATCCTCTCCTGTTCGTGGTCTGTTCTATGTCTGATAACCAGCTTTTGTCATGCCGAAAACCGCAATAGCTTCTGCATGACTTCCAGCACCAGATCATCCCGCCTCGGCAGGCCGAACCCCGCGTCGCCATAGGGAAAGGCCTCGGTGCGCCCCGTCATCGCATAGCCGCGCCGTTCATAGTAGGCGATCAACTCGGGGCGCTGACGGATCGCGGTCATCTCGATGCGATCGTGGCCCAGCGCGTCACGCCCGTGCGCCTCGGCCGCCGCGAGCAACGCGCGCCCCAGTCCGCTCGCCTGCGCGTCTGCGCGGACGCTGAGCAGGCCCAGATACGCGTGCGTCCCCCGGCACGAGACCAGCACGCAGCCCGTCATCGCATCCGCCGCCTGCACGACGAGCATGGTGTTCGCCGGATCGGCGAGGATCGCGGCCAGTTGCCCCGGATCGGTGCGTTGCCCGTCGAGCAGGTCGGCCTCGTGCGTCCACCCGACCCGCGCGGCATCGCCCCGGTACGCGCCCTCGATCAGTGCGTGCAATGCGGGGATGTCCGCCGCCGTCGCCGCGCGCATCAGAAGCGCGCCGTGACCGAGCCGACCACGCCCGCGCCCGCGTGGCCACTGTCGCTGTCGGTATCGACATAGCTCAGTCCCAGCGTGAACCGCCGTCCTGCCGGAACCGTGCCGCCCAGCGACCAGTCCAGCTTGCGGCGCGCCTGGAACCCGTCCTCGTAGCCGACGCTCGCTTTCAGACTGACCGGCGTGCGCGGGATGCCGGTGGCGAGGCTGGTATAGACGTAGGTGTTGTCGCGCCCACCCCGCTGCAGCGGCGCGTAGTTGACGCCCACGGTCGCGCTCGCCGGGCCGAGATCGCGCGTGAGACTGCCGTAGACCTCGTACATATCCGCGCCGCGCCCGCCGGGGAACAGGTAGCCATAAACGCCCGCATCGGGGTGCCAGCCGCCATAGTTGCGCGTCCAGCCGCCGTAAAGATCGACCTCGGCGTCCGCGTGTGCGTAGCCCGCGACCGACGAGGCCCATGCGCTGGCATAAAAGCCGGGCGCCGTGTCCACCCGCGCCGACGCCTGCCCCGCGATACTCCCGCGCGATCGGCTGACGCCCCGGAAGCGATAGTCCGAGAGGAGGGCCGCCTCCCCGCTGAAGGTCGCGAAGGTAGGCGCGTCGGCGAGGCCGGCAGCGCGCGCGGGGATGGCGAGTGCGGCAAGGAGGAGCGCGCTCAGAACAATGGTCCGGGTTTGCATGTCGCAAGGCGGTAAACCGCGCTGCTCCCCAAGCCAAGGTGGCGATCGATCCCGCACGACGTGGGGTCTACCCGCGCGCGCGCACGATCAGTACCGTCGCCAGCGCGAAAGGCGCATCGTCGGATAGCGACAGCCAGATGTCCGCCCCGCCGTCCCCCGCAAGTTCCGCCAGCCTCGCGGCCGCGCCGCCGGTCAGCCGCATCGTCGGCCGCCCGCTCGGCAGGTTCACCACGCCCATGTCGCGATGGAACACGCCGCGCGCGAACCCCGTGCCGAGCGCCTTGGCGCACGCCTCCTTCGCCGCCCAGCGCTTGGCGTAGCTGCCCACGCGCAGCAGCGGGCGGCGTTCGGCGCGCGCGATCTCGATGTCGGTGAAGACGCGCCGCTCGAACCGGCCCTTGTGGCGGGTGAGCGTGGCGGCGATGCGATCGATGTTGGTGATGTCCGATCCGAAGCCGAGCACGGTCATGCGGGCGGACGCGCGCCCTCCCGCGCAGCCTCCATCGCGGCGCGCATCGAGCGGACCGCCGCGTCCAGCCCGGTGAAGATCGCTTCGCCCACTAGGAAATGACCGATGTTGAGTTCGGCGACTTCGGGAATGGCCGCGATCGCGGCCACATTGCCGAACGTCAGTCCGTGACCCGCGTGCACTTCCAGCCCGCGCGCGGTCGCGTCGGCGGCGGCGCGGCGGATGCGGCCGAATTCCATCGAGTGGCCAGTGCCGACGCAGTGCGCGTAGGCCCCCGTGTGCAGTTCGATCACCGGTGCTCCGAGCGCTAGCGCGGCATCGATCTGGCGCGCATCGGGCTCGACGAACAGGCTGACGCGAATGTTCGCCGCGCTCAGTTTCGCAACCAGCGGGCCCAGATGCGCGAGCATTCCCGCAGCGTCCAAGCCGCCCTCGGTCGTGCGTTCGGCGCGGCGTTCGGGGACGATGCAGGCGGCGTGCGGACGGTGCTTGAGCGCGATACCCAGCATTTCCTCGGTTGCGGCCATCTCAAGATTGAGCGGCAGCGGGATTTCGGCGGACAGCCGCGCGATGTCGTGATCGGTAATGTGCCGCCGGTCTTCGCGCAGATGCGCGGTGATGCCGTCCGCGCCCGCGTCCGCCGCCATGCGCGCGGCGCGTACGGGATCGGGGTGTGTACCGCCGCGCGCGTTGCGGATGGTTGCAACATGATCGATATTAACGCCGAGGCGGAGCTTGCTGGCCATCTACATGCGCTTAGCCTCGTCCGGTGGCCAATCCTAGAAGGCGAAGCGCACCCCCGTCGTCGCAGTCCAGCCAACGGTGAGCTGATAGCCGACAACGCGCTGATACACTGGCACCGCCACCTGCCCGTAGAGCCAGGTGCGCGGCGCGAGCCGACCGCTGAGACCGGGCGCGATATAGAGGAGTTCGCCGCCGCTGTTCAGCCGATCGGACTGCACCCCCGTGTCGCGCTGCGCGACTCGAAGATTGACCGCGAGTTCGGGCGTGATCCGAGGCCAGCGCAGATAGCGGACACCTGCTGCTCCATCGACGAGCACGCCGGGCTTGTACGCGTCCCGGTGATCGAAGGGGATATCGGCGGTGGCGCGCGCGAAATACCCAAAGCGTGCCGGAAGCGTGCCGAAATGGTACACGCCCGCGATCAGATCGGTCGTCCCCGTGCCCGCCTGCAGGCCGCGATCGAGCGGTTGACCGGCCTGCGGTCCCCGGAAGAAGCTATCGCCATAGCCGCCCGTGGGCAGCTTGAAGCCGAGCTGGACGCCGAAGATGGATTTGGTCGGGAAACCCTGGAAGCGCGCGATGATGCGCATATCGCCGATGTCCGAGGTGCGCGACGTGGAAATGGCGGTATCGCCCGGCGCGATGGTGGTGTGGCCGCGCCCGACGAAGGGCAGCTGCACCGTGACGCCCCAATCGGGCGAGCGGCTGTAATCGAGGCTGGCGGTCACGTAGTTGTTGACCGTGCGCTGCTCGATCTCGCGCTCCTGCGGGAGCGGGATCTGCGCGCGATCGAGGCGGTCCGTGCCCGACATCAGGATTCTCTGATCGATATGATCGTAGCGCAGATCGAACCGGAGGCCGGGCTGCGCGGCGAGCCCTTCGGACGACCAGTCCGAGGTGAGCATACAGCCGCACGCCGAACAGGCGGACGCGGCCGACGGCGCGCCCGCGAGAGCGAGCGCGAGAAATGGGGAAAATCGCATGGAAGCCTTCGTGGCGTGAGTGCGCGAGCTCAGGCCGCGCATTCCCGCGCAACCTAGGCTGTGTAGAGAGCGATCATCATGCCCTGTGGCGGCGCGCGCGCGGGCGGGGCGGGCGCACGGCGCGCGGGTACTGCTCGCGCGCGCGCAACGGCGCGCTGCGCGAAAGGGAACTCTGTGCGAATGGGCGCTGTGGGGAGCGGCGCATGCGCAGCGAGCGCGGGAGTGCCCAACGCCTCATAGGGGCAAGGCTTCGTGGGCGCGCCAGTGGGATCGCCAGCATGGTCCGCCATCCCCGAGCAGATCGTGATCGCCGGACCATTCGCGTCCCGTCCCGGCATCAGCCCGGGCGCGAAGAACAGCCGCACCGCGAGCGCCGCAACCAGCCACGGCAGCGCCCACGCGCGAAGCGAGGTTGCGTTCATGCGGCTCGGCTTCCGGGTTTCATGGGCGAGATGGCGGCAAGTTCGGGCGGTAGCGCGTCGGCCGGGTAGGTAGGGACGTCCAGCCGGATCAGCGCGAACAGCGGCACGCCCACGTCCGCCGCGCCGTTCGATCGATCCACCAGGCACGCGGCGGCGACCACTTTGCCCCCCGCCGCGTCGACCGCCGCGATCGCCTCGCGCGAGCTGAGGCCGGTGGTGACCACATCCTCGCACAACAGCACGCGGGTGCCGGGCGCGAGGGCGAAGCCGCGCCGCAGCTCGAACACCCCTTGCGGCCGCTCGACGAACATCGATTGGAGGCCGAGCTGGCGCGCGAGTTCATAGCCGATGATCAACCCGCCAATTGCGGGCGCGATCACCACCTGCGCGTCCCCCCCGGCGGCGCGAACCTGCCCTGCCAGCGCCGACGCCAGCCGGGCGGCGCGCGCTGGATCGGTCAGCACGCGCGCGCACTGGAGATAGCGGGGTGAGCGCAGCCCGGAGGAGAGAATGAAATGCCCCTCCAGCAACGCGCCCGCGTTGCGGAATTCGGACAGGACCTGCTCGGACGTCATCGCGTGCGGCCTACCAGCGGGCCAGCCTTGCGACTACCCCCGCTCGCGCTCTGCGGCGACGATGCCCGGCAGGTCGCGCAGGCCAGCGAGGATGCTCATCAGCTGGGCCAGGTTCTCCACCTCGATGTCGAGCACGTAGGTGTGGTGCTGCCGGTCGCGGTCGCGCGTGGCGACGTTGACGATGTTCGCCCCCTCGCGCGCGATCAGGCCCATCACTGCAGCGAGCGCGCCGGGCTGGTTCGCGACTGTCACCGCGATGCGCGCGGTGTGGGTTTCAGCATCCACGCCCCACGAAAGATCGAGCCATTCGTCGCGCTCGTCCGCGTCGGCCAGGCGCGGGCAGTCGATCACATGAACCTCGATGCCGATTCCGGGCTTGCGTAGCCCCACGATCCGGTCGCCCGGCACGGGGGCGCAGCGGCCCAGATGCACCGCGACGCCGGGCGTCAGCCCCCGGATGCTGATCGCCTCGCCCTTGGCGGCCACCGGCGTCCGCCGCGCCTTCGCCTTGGCACCGCCGGGCACGAGCGCGTAGAGTACCGCCTCGTCCTCGACCGCGCCCTTGGCGAGCGCGACAAACAACGCGGCGCGATCGGGCAATTTCATCCGCTTGAGCGCGGTCGTCACCGCTTCCTCGGACACCGGCGTGGACAGGCGCGCGGCGAGCGCCTCGAACATGCTCGCGCCCAAAGCCGCCTGCTCCTCGCGTTCGCGCGCGCGCACGTGGCGACGGATCGCGGCGCGCGCCTTGCCCGACACTGCGAAGGCCGCCCACATCGGATCGGGCTGCTGCGCGGTCGATCGCAGGATCTCCACCTGATCGCCGTTCGCGAGCTTGAACCGCAGCGGCACGACGATGCCGTTCACTTTCGCGCCGACGCAGGTGTCGCCCAACTGCGAGTGAACCGCATAAGCGAAATCGATCGGCGTCGAGCCTGCGGGCAACTGGATCAGCTCGCCCTTGGGGGTGAAGCAGAAGACCTGGTCCTGGTACATCGCCAGACGGGTATGTTCGAGCAGCTCCTCGGGCGTGTCCGCGTGATCGAGGATTTCGAGCAGGTCGCGCACCCACGGATAATGGGTGGCGGGCTCCTTGCCATTCATCCCCTGCTTGTACGCCCAGTGCGCGGCGAGCCCGAGTTCGGCCTGGCGGTGCATCTCGCGCGTGCGAATCTGGATTTCGGTGCGGATGCGGTCGCGTTGCACCACGGTAGTGTGCAGCGATCGATAGCCGTTGCGGCGCGGGGTGGAGATGAAATCCTTGAACCGCCCCGGCACCATCGGCCAGCGCGTCTGGATCGCGCCCAGCGCGCGGTAACAGGTGTCCACCTCGTCCACGATCACACGAAAGCCGATCACGTCCGCCAGCTTCTCGAAGCCAAGATGCCGGCGCTGCATCTTACGCCAGATCGAGTAGGGAGCCTTCTCGCGGCCGGAGACATCGGCCTCGATGTCGTGCTCGGCGAGTACGGTCCGCACGTCGGCGGTGATCGCGCGCACCAGGTCCTCCCCACCCTCCCGCAGATCGGCCAGCCGCTTGACGATCGAGGCGTGGGCTTCGGGTTCGAGTTCCCGAAAGGCGATCTCTTCCATTTCCTCCATGAACTCGTACATGCCGACGCGCCCGGCCAATGGCGCATAGATGTCCATCGTCTCGCGCGCGATGCGCCTGCGCTTGTCGGGTGATTTTATGAAATGAAGCGTGCGCATGTTGTGCAACCGGTCCGCCAGCTTCACCAGCAACACACGAATATCGCCCGACATCGCGATCAGGAACTTACGCAGGTTCTCCGCCGCACGTTCGGTCTCGGTCTGCGCCTCGATCCGGCTGAGCTTGGTGACGCCGTCCACGAGGCGCAGCACATTGGGGCCGAACAGCCGTTCGATGTCGGCGGGCGTGGCGACGGTGTCTTCCAGCGTATCGTGCAGGATGCCCGTCGCGATCGTCTCGTCGTCGAGGTGCAGATCGGTCAGGATACCCGCCACCTCGACCGGATGGCTGAAATAGGGGTCGCCCGACGCGCGCAGTTGCGAGCCATGCGCCTTGACGCTGAACACGTAGGCGCGGTTCAGCAGATCCTCGTCCGCGTCCGGATTATAGGCCTTTACACGCTCGACCAGCTCATACTGCCGCAACATTCCCCTATCGTGGGGCGCGCACGCGCGCGAAGCAACCGCGTATCGAGGCTAACCGCCCGCGTTCAGCCGATCGAGTTCGGCCTGGACGGCGTGCAGATCGGGAAGCGCGTCGGTGACGGTTAATCGCTTGAGCCATATCGTCGATCGCGGCCAGGGCGCGGCACCGCAATCGACTCCGCCGCAATAAACGTCCGCCCAAACCTCGTTGATCGCCGATTGCGGCGCGTTGCTGTCCCGCCAGATAATTCCGCCCGCCGCCTGCATCCGCTTGCCACCGGGCGCGGTCGCGTGATCGATCAGCCAATAGGCGATCTCGCCGTTGGCGCGGCCCTTATCGTTCAGCTTGACACGCTCGACATAAGCCACCCAGCGCCCCTTGGGCAGCGGCTGTGTCCAGTAATCGACGACGCCATGCCCCTCCGTCGGGCTGAGCGCGTAAAAATAGGTGCCCGAACCGATGCTTCCGTCGCGCACGCCTCGGAATACGGTGCGCGCGGACCAGCGGCAGCCATTGGCGGGACGTCCGCCCCAACCGCCGGGTATCGCGGGCACGCCATTGATCATGCACGTGTCGAGCGGCTTATTCTGCCCGGTGTTCGAGAACCCGGGCAGTTTGCCGCCCGCCGCCGTCCAGTCCTTGTCGATCTTGAGGACGACAGTCAGATATGCTTCGGTCCGGGCACCGGGCAGCGGCACGACATCGCTGACTGCGGCGAGCGTATCGCCCTCGATCCACGCGACCATGGTATCGCCGACGATGCGGCTGGTCGGTCGCGCCTTCAGCTTGGCGCCGCTAATGTTGAGGAGCACCCTGGCGGGGCCGCGCCGCGCAGGCTCGGGAGAACCACGTGTCATCTGGGCGAGCTGCGCGGGATTGCCGCGCAGTTCGACGGGCCGCGGTGGATCGTAGGTGGCGCCCGCCGCAACCAGCGTCGGCACCGACAGCACCGCGGGACGGAACAGGAGCAGCCTGGGCGTCGTGCCGAAGGTCTTGAGCGCGGTGAGCGTCAGTACCGCGCGGCTGATCCCCGGATCGGCTGACTGATCGAAGCGCACCAGCGCGCCATAGTGCGTGTTCAGGTAGGGCAGCGCGCCGAGCGGACGATAGGTGGTCGCGTCCATCGTGGTATCGGCGCTGGCCGCCAGCGTGCGTGTCTCGCCATTTCTGGTCACGCGGAGTTCGGGCTGGCCGGATTGGGCTTCGCGGCTGGCCAACGTGGCGAAGCCGTCGACCGAGTTGACGCGGAAATCGGCACCGTGCGCCCGCACGAGGCGCGTCACATCGATCCGGATCGGCGTCGGACTGCTGACACTGGGAAGTTGCCCGCTGGCGAAGGCATCCGCCCCCATCGCCCTGCCGCTCGCATCCACCCAGTCCCCCAGGCTGTTCGCCCAGGCGAGGTGAAGCGTGCCATCATGGTCCATGCGCGTCGCGTCCTCGCTCCACACGGGGGAAGCCGCGCGCGTAACCCCCGGTCCAGAAGCGATCAGCACCGCGAGCGCGATCGTAAAGCCAGTCCGCATGGCGTGTGTGTCCTCAGAGCGTCAATCATCCAGACGAGCTTTGAAGTCGCGGCGCAAGAGCACGCATGAACCCGGGAACGTTCGTGTCACGCGCTTGCGGGCGTTCACGCTAGAGACGGACCAGCATCTTGCCGGTGTTCGCACCCGTGAACAGGCCCATGAAGGCATCGGGCGCGCGGTTCAGGCCGTCGACCACGGTCTCCTCCCACTTGAGTCGTCCGGCCGCCACGTGCGCCGAGACTTCGGCGATGAACTCGGGCTGCTTGTGCTGGAAATCGAAGACGATGAAGCCCTGGAGCCGCAGGCGCTTGCCGATGATCAGTGTCATGTTGCGCGGCCCTGCAAGTGGCATATCATTACCATATTGCGAAATCATCCCGCATTCGATCAGCCTTGCGAACGGTCGCGCGAGCGCCATCGCGACTTCGAGATGCTCGCCACCGACATTGTCGAAATAGAGATCGATCCCCTTGGGAACAGCCGCCTTGACCCGCGCTTCCAGATCGCCACCCTTGTAGTTGATTGCGTGATCGACGCCCAATTCACGCAGCCACTCGCATTTGGCGTCCGATCCCGCCGTGCCGACGACGGTGCAGCCGCGTAGCTTGGCGAGCTGACAGGCGATCGAGCCGACAGCACCAGCCGCGCCCGAGACGAACACCGTTTCGCCGTCCTTGATCTGCCCCACCTGCGTCAGCCCCGCCCATGCGGTCAGCCCCGGCATCCCGAGCGCGCCCAGATATACCTGATCCGCGATGCCCGGAATGCGCGGCAGCGGCTCGAACAGTTTCGCCGGCCCTTGCGCGATCGTTCGCCAGCCGAGCATCGACTGGACGAGCGTGCCAACGGGTCGGCTCGCGTCGTGGCTTTCGATCACCTCGCCCACCGCGCCACCCTGCAGTGCCTCCCCGATCACGAACGGCGGCACATAGCTCGGCCGATCGGTCATGCGCCCGCGCATATAGGGATCGACCGACATCCAGCGGTTCGCCACGCGGACGTCTCCGGGAGCGAGCGGGGGCAGCTCGGCTTGCGCGGCGGCGAAATTCTCGGGCCGGGGCATCCCCTCGGGGCGCGAGGCGAGGTGGATTTCATGCGTTTCCATCGGTTCCGATCTCTCTTTGGGCAGTGCCCATTTGCGGCTATCATGGCCCGGTGTTCCCCCGAGGCCAAGCCCTGCAATGACCGCGTCCAGCCAGCAGTTCTACGTGTTCGTCAAAGTGACGATCGGCCAGACCTACGATGTGGGCCGCGCCATCCTGCACGACGTGCCGCACGTGCGCGAGGTGCTATCGATCAGCGGTCGCTGGGACCTGCTGATCAAGATCGTGATCGACACGCGCGAGGACGTAGGCGAACTAATCAACAAGCGATTGGCAGGGGTGGGAGGAATATTGGATACGGAGACGATCGTGGCGTATCCGGTTTATGATAAGGGGGACGTGTATTTTTGACGATTGGTATTGTCATATCTCTATCTAGAATAGCTCCGACCTGCATCGTTGGACAAACGTGATAGCAATAGGCCCGTTCGCCTTTACCTCCACTCATGCTGGGTTTGTCGAAGCAGGGTCACACACGCCAAAGTCGTCAAATTATGGCCTCTCACGTCAATATTCTGTGCTGCGCGACGGCAGCTACTATACCGGACATACCCATAACCTGGACCGCCGTACCAACGAGCATGAAGTCGGGTGCGGCGGCTACACATGCACTCGTCGACCCGTTCTCCTTGTTTATGCCAAGTATTATGCCAGTCACGAAGAGGCGATCAGCGCCGAGCGGCAGACCAAAGGACGGAGCCGCGCAAAGAAGGAGGCACTTATCGCCGGTGACCGGGATCGAGTAGCGTTGCTGGCGCGCAATCGGTAGAACGCGTCCACACTGATTGCGAGAACCGCTTCGCCTAAGCTTGTTGAAGGTGGCCTGCGCGACCCGCCTTCGACAAGCTCAGGCTGAGCGGATTATTTGCGGATTAGATTTCCTTCCGCTTCACCACGAACGGCCCCGGCCCTTGCACCGTTGGCATCAGCTCGATCCGATTGACATTCAGGTGCGCCGGCAGGCCCACGATCCACGCCACGGTCTCGGCGATGTCGTCGGGTCCCATGGCCACCGTGTTCGCGTACATCGCGGTGGCTTTCGCGTCGTCGCCCTTGAAGCGGACGGTCGAGAATTCGGTGCCGCCCACCAGCCCGGGCTGGATGTCGCTCACGCGGACTCCCGTCCCCACCAGGTCGGCCTTCAGCCCGAGCGTGAACTGCTGCACGAACGCCTTGGTCGCACCGTACACGTTGCCGCCCGGGTAGGGGTAGTTTGCCGCGACGCTGCCCAGGTTCACCACGTCGCCGCGTCCGCGCGCGACCATGCCCGGCAGGATGGCGTGGGTGAGGCGCATCAGGCCGAGCACATTGGTTGCGACCATCCGCTCCCAGTCGGCGAGCGATGCCTCGTGCGCGGGCGCGACGCCGAGCGCGAGGCCCGCATTGTTGACCAGGATATCGATCGTGCGCCACGCTGCGGGCAGCGCATCGGGGAGCGCGGCGAGCGCGTGGGCGTCGGTCACGTCGAGCGGCCACGGCAGGAAAGCCTCGCCCAGCTCGCCCGCCAGCGCGTCGAGGCGTTCGGGGCGTCGGCCAGCGCCGATGACTCGGTGGCCGTCGGCGATCAGGCGGCGGGTAATGGCGGTGCCGAAGCCGGCGGTCGCGCCGGTGACGAGGGCGGTACGTGGGGTCATGCGCGGCATTTAGGTAAGGCATTGCGGGCGCGCCACCCACCCAGGCGCGGCTACATCACCGATTCGAGCAGATGGAGCAGCGGCGCATCGGCGGGCGGCATCGCGAGCGTGTGGAGCTGCTGCACGCGCAGCCACTGGGTCGGCGCCCCCACCGGCGTGCCGTCCCATTCGCGGCAGAGATACAGGAGCAGGATCAGGTGCTGATCGGGATAGGCGTGACTGGCGAAACCGGCGGGCGAGACACAGCAGATCTCGATCCCCAGTTCCTCGATCAGCTCGCGCTTGAGGGCGGCCTCGGGCGTTTCGCCGGGTTCGATCTTGCCGCCCGGGAACTCCCACAGGCCGCCGAGCGGTTTGTCGGCGGGGCGCTGCGCGACGAGCACGCGCCCGTCCGCGTCGATCAGCGCGGCGGCGACCACGAGCAGGAGCGAGGAGGGGGGCTGCGTCATCACGAGGCTTCCAGACAGTAAAACGGCGGCGCAGGGCCGTAAGCCACAACGCCGCCGCTAATCCGCTCGGCCGCAAGCGGCCGGGGTTTACTTGGTCGGAGGGGTGGTCGTGCTGGTCGAGGTCGTGCCGCTGCCGTCGGTGGTCGACGAGGTCATCGAACCCGAATCACCCTTCATCATCTTCTTGTGCATCGCGTGGTGGCGCGCATGATGACGGCTGTGGTGGCGCATCGTGTGATGCATCGGCTTGGTGCCCATGGAGCTGCTGCTGCTGTCGGTCGTCGTGGTGGTCGTCGCGGGCGCGGCGGCGTCCTGCGCGAACGAGGTACCCGCGAACGCAACAGTCGCGGCGGCGGCGAGGAGGAGGGTCTTGGTCATAGGGGAGGAGTCCTTCTTCGTTCGGGTCTTGCGGCCCGGATTGGGTTGCGCGCCCTGGGCGAGCGAGCACGCCCCGTTCCCCCAAGATGCCGACGGCGAGCGAAATTGCCCTCTCTCTCCGCCGCGACGATGACTATAATCGCTTCGATACGCGGATGAACAGCCCCGCGCGCGCCAGCTTTCCGATTAGTAACGCGCGGGCAGATGCGCCTCGTCCGCGAGGTCCGAGAAGCGCGTGATCTCCTTTTCGAATCGCAGCGGGACGATGCCGGTCGATCCATGGCGCTGCTTGGCGACGATCACCTCGGCCTTGCCTTCGATCGCATGACCCTCCGCGAGCCATTCGTCGAAACCTTTAGCCCCGTCGGCGGGCTTGCGCTGCGCGTGGTAATATTCCTCGCGGTAGACGAACAGCACGATATCGGCGTCCTGCTCGATCGATCCCGATTCGCGCAGGTCGGCGAGTTGCGGGCGCTTGTTCTCGCGCTGCTCGACCGCGCGGCTGAGCTGGGACAAGGCGAGCACGGGCACCGCGAGTTCCTTGGCAAGCGTTTTTAGCCCACGCGAAATCTCGGATACTTCCTGCACGCGGTTGTCGCCGTTCGCGCGGGTGGACCCCTGCAATAGCTGGAGATAATCGACCACGATCATTCCGACCTGCTTTTGCCGCTTGAGCCGCCGCGCGCGCGTGCGCAGCGCCGCGATGCTGAGCGCGGGCGTGTCGTCGATGAACAGCGGCAGATCGTTCAGCTCGGCGGCGGCGCGCGCGAGACCGCGAAATTCGGTCTGGTTGATGCGGCCCATGCGCAGGTTCTCCGACGTCAGCCCCGATTGCTCGGCGAGGACGCGCCCGGCGAGCTGATCGGCGGCCATCTCCAGGCTGAAGAACGCGACCGCCGCGCCCGCCGGATCGGCGCGGTCCGCCACATGCCGGCGCGCAGCGTTGAAGGCGATGTTGGTGGCGAGCGCGGTCTTGCCCATCGCGGGGCGGCCCGCAAGGATGATCAGATCGGACGGGTGCAGCCCGCCCAGCTTCTCGTTCAAGGCGGTCAGCCCGGTGGTGATGCCCGAGATGTGCCCGCCCGATTTGATCGCGATCTCCGCCATGCCGACGGCGGCCTTGACCGCTTCGCCAAACGACTTGGTTCCCCCCGAGACCTCGCCGTCCTCGGCGACCTTGTAGAGCGCGATCTCGGCCGCCTCGATCTGCTCGCGGGGGTTGATCTCCTGGCTGGTGTCGAGCGCGCCGGTCACCATGCCGCGTCCCACGCTCACCAGCTCGCGCAGCAGCGCCAGATCATAGATCTGCTGCGCGAAATCGGGCGCGGCGATCAGCGCGGCCGAGTTGGTCAGCTCGGCCAGATAGGCGGGGCCGCCCAGCGCCTTCATCTCCTCGTCCGCCACGAACAGCGGCCGCAGCGTCACCGGCGTGGCGATCATGTTGCGGTTCACGAGATTGAGGATGGCGGCGTACAGCCGCGCATGGAGGCTGGCCTCGCCTCCCATGAAATGTTCGGGGCGCAGCTTGGTCATCACGTCGGCGACGATGCGGTTGTCGATCATCAGCGCGCCGATCAGCGCGGCTTCCGCATCGAGGTTCTGCGGCAGCTGGACCGCGTCTGGGGTGGGCGGGGAGACGGCGCGGAGGACGGTTGCCATCCCCGGTCCTATGCGCGCGTCCGCCCTTACGCGAAAGGCGGCGGTGTCAATCCATTGGGACCGGATCACGGGATAAGAGCTGGAATTCCCGTTATGTTCCTGCGCGCACATACAGCGATCATCCGTTGCATCACGCGCCTTGACCCGCCCGCGCCCGCCCGGCACTTGGGGGCGGTGACCAGCGAACCCGTCTCCGACAGCCTGATCCCGTATGACGAGATCGTCCAGAACGCGCTTCGCAGCGTCGTGCGACGCGTCCTCGAAACCGTCGCCGCCGAAGGCCTGCCGGGCGCGCACCATTTCTATATCGCGTTTCGCACCAAACATCCGGGCGTGATCATCCCCAAGCACCTCGCGGAACGCTTCCCCGACGAGATGACGATCGTCGTCCAGCACCGCTACTGGGATCTGGGCGTCGACGACGAGGGCTTCCAGATCGGGCTCACCTTCAACCAGGTGCCCGCCAAGCTGCACGTGCCCTACGGCGCGATCACGGGCTTCGTCGATCCGGCGGTCAATTTCGCGCTGCAGTTCACCCCCAGCGACGCGCCCCCACCACCGCCCGAGCCCATCGCCGAAGAACGCCCGCCCGAGACGCAGACGGGCAATGTGGTCACGCTGGACCGGTTCCGGAAGAAATGACGCTTTTGCGATGACCAGCACCCGCACCGAGACCGACAGCTTCGGCCCGATCGACGTTCCCGCCGACGCGTACTGGGGCGCGCAGACACAACGGTCGATCGGCAATTTCCCCATTGGAACCGAGCGGATGCCCGTGCCGCTGATCCGCGCGCTGGGGCGGATCAAGCAGGCGGCGGCGCGGGTCAATCGCGCGCATGGGCTGGACGCGGGTTTGGCGGACGCGATCGAAGCGGCGGCCGCCGAGGTAGCGGACGGCAAGCATGACGATCAGTTCCCGCTCGTGGTCTGGCAGACGGGCAGCGGCACGCAGACCAATATGAACGCGAACGAGGTGATCGCGGGGCGGGCGAACGAGATGCTGACCGGCACGCGCGGCGGCAAGACGCCCGTGCACCCGAACGATCACGTCAACCGCTCGCAGTCGTCGAACGACACCTTCCCGACCGCGATGCACGTCTCGGTCGCGCTCGAGGCGCGAAACCGGCTGCTGGGCGCGTTGCGCGCGCTGGCCGGGGCCTTCCGGGCGAAGGAGACCGCCTGGGCCGACATCATCAAGATCGGCCGCACCCATATGCAGGACGCGACCCCGGTCACGCTCGGCCAGGAGATGAGCGGCTACGCGCAGACGTGCGAGGACGGCGCGGCGCGCATCGTCGGGCTATGGCCGAGGCTGTCGCGGTTGGCGCAGGGGGGCACGGCGGTCGGCACGGGGCTGAACGCGCCCGCCGGGTTCGCCGAGGATTTCGTCGCCGCGTTGGCCGAGGTGACGGGCGGCGTGCCGTGGGTGAGCGCGCCCAACAAGTTCGAGGCGCTGGGCACGCACGACGCGATGGTCGAGGTTTCGGGCGCGCTCAATACGATCGCGGCGGGGCTGAACAAGATCGCCAACGATCTGCGCCTGATGGGGAGCGGCCCGCGCTCGGGTCTGGGCGAACTCACCCTGCCCGAGAACGAGCCCGGCAGCTCGATCATGCCCGGCAAGGTCAACCCGACCCAGTGCGAGGCGATGACGATGGTCTGCGCGCAGGTGGTCGGCAACCACATGACCGTCACCGTCGGCGGGATGCAGGGCCATCTCGAACTGAACGTGTTCAAGCCGGTGATCGCCTACAATGTGCTGCAATCGATTCGCCTGCTCGCGGATGCGTGCGACAGCTTTCGCGAGCGGTGTGTCGAGGGCATGGAGCCCAACCGCGAACGGCTGGCCGAACTGGTCGAACGCTCGCTGATGCTGGTGACCGCGCTCGCCCCCGAGATCGGCTACGACAACGCCGCCAAGATCGCCAAGACCGCGCACCACGAGGGCACGTCGCTGCTCGAAGCCGGGCGCAAGCTCGGCCTGATCGACGAGCCGACCTTCCGCCGCGTGGTCCGGGCGGAGTTGATGCTGGGGCGGTAGCGCGCGGCCCCGCTTGAAGCCGACGCGCGCGGCGACTAAGCCCACGCGCTTGCGGATCGGTGGCCGAGCGGTCGAAGGCGCACGCCTGGAAAGTGTGTAGGGGTTAACGCTCCTCGAGGGTTCGAATCCCTCCCGATCCGCCAGTACGTTTACGTAAGTCGTCGAATAAGTGCAGTTTTTACGATCCGTCGCTTCGTTGTTCCCCCAAGCCTTGCCACATACCGGACGTCGTAGGCGATGGATGGAGGTGCACGAAGGCGCACGATTGGGGGCTTGATTCATTGCAGCCGCGCCCAATCCGGCGAAATGCGACCGCAAACAATAAAGGACCAGTGTAGAAAGCAGCGACTTGGCGAGTGGCGCGCGAGAGTTGCACAAAGCGGCGGCTCGCGCGTCCCGAGGCCGAGGCTGCCACGTCGGTGATCGCCTTGCCGATCTGTTCATCGCACGAGGGCCACCGGCCCACATCCGGTCGGACAACGGTGCCGAGTTCATCGCCACCGCCGTGCAGGCCTGCTTGCCCGGATCGGCGTGAAGACGCTCTCCATCGCACCGGGCTCGCCATGGAAGAATGGCTATAACGAGAGCTTTAACGGGTTGCTTGGCATTGCGCCGTCGGCTCGAACTCTTGGCGCCAGCTCGTCGGGGGATCGTCCGGCGCGCAACAGATCGACCGTCCGGCAACGAAACTCAGGCGTATACGGCGGGTGGGTCTTGGGCATCGAAGGCACTTCGGGCGAAAGCTTCCGGGTGTCCACCAAAGCGGGTCAATCCCAATCGCGGCACCTGTTCGCAGTTGCAGCACTTGTGGTTAGCTCGAGCTTTGGCGGATACGGAGCGGTATGAAAACAGCGTTTCTCATTCTCGCACACCGGCATCCAGAGCAGCTGCAGCGGCTCATGCGGCGGCTCGCGCACTCAACGGTGTCGGTGTTCGTACATATTGACGCAAAGGCCGATCGCGCTCGTTTCAGCGGTGTCCTCGACCCCGATTCTCATGCCAGCTTTCTCCCCGATGCGCAGCGCGTGGCAATCAACTGGTGCGGCTTCTCGATGGTGCGCGCGACGCTCGCCTTGTTGACCGCGGCCTACGCGGCCGGGGCCGACCGGTTCGTGCTTCTGTCGGGCGCGGACTATCCGGCGCGACCCCTGCCTGACATCCTGTCCCAATTGTCGGTGGATCGCGAGCTGATCGTGGTCGATCAACGCTGCGATCCGGCGGGCGAGGGCTGGTTTGATCGGTGCGCCTACCGGCGGTTCTTCGGAGATACGGCGTTGCTCAATCCGCGGTCTGGCTATGCGCCGCTGATCTGGCTTAGCGAGCGGATCGGCGGGCGCTTGCCGCGCCGGCGCTACGACCTGCCGATCTATTATGGTTCGTCATGGTGGAGCCTGACCCGCACCGCCGTCAGCGAGGTATTGAACTTCGCACAGGCGCGGCCGGCGCTGGTCGAGTGGTTCAAGGTTGCCCGCTCGCCCGACGAGATGGTGTTCCAGACGATCCTCAAGCAGTCGTCGCGGGCCACTTCGATCGCGGGCGATCTGACGTACGCTGCGGTGCTTCCTTCGGCCCGGGTGCTGACGCACTTCATTGACTTCGAGGGCTCAACGTCGGGGTCGCCAGCAACCCTGGGGCACCGCGACCTCGACCGCATCGTTGCTTCGCGGGCGCTGTTCGCCCGCAAGGTCGATCCGCTGGTGTCGGCCGAACTGCTCGATGAACTCGACCGGCGCTTTCATAGGGTGGCATAGCGGGCTGGCGAGCCCCGGCCGTTTCGCATAGCGCTCTGTAGAAAGGTCAGGATAACGATGCCGTCAGTCTCCATTGCGCTCGCCACCTACAACGGCGAGAAATACATCGGCGAGCAGCTCGACAGTCTGGCGGCACAGACGCTGCGGCCGGCTGAGTTGGTCGTCTGCGATGAAGCTTCCAGCGATGGGACGGTAGCAGCGGTCGAGGCTTTTGCGACAACAGCGCCCTTCCCGGTGCACATCACCCGCAATCCCGAGCGGCTCGGCTACCGGCGCAACTTCATGAAGGCGGCCGGCGTGTGCCAGGGCGAGCTGATCGCCTTTTGCGACCAGGACGATATCTGGCATCCGGAGAAGCTTCGGGTCATGGCGGCCTTCTTCGCCGATCCCGGCATGATGCTCGCCTCTCACAATGCCCGCCTTGTCGACGCCGACGGGAAGCCGTTCGGGCAAATCCGCGATTACGAGCACGCGACCCAGGTTTTTGAAGCGATGGCCTTCACCCCGTGGGCTTTTCCGCAAGGCTTTACGATGGTGTTCCGCCGCGAGTTGCTGGTGCTCTCGCCGCTGCAACACCTGTCGCTGGACTACACCTTTGTTGGTGAAATGCTCGCGCACGACCAGTGGATTTACCTATTGGCGACGATTTTCGGACGGATCGCCAATGTCGCCGACTTGCTGGCCGATTACCGGCAGCACGGCTCCAACCTGTACGGCATTGCCCACAAGCCCAAAACCCGCCGCGACCGCTGGAACGAGAAGTTCGAGAAGTTCTCGAACTTCCGACACTATGCCGACGCTTGCGACCGCATCGTGCAAATCCTCGATGCCGCGGCGCAGTTGCCGTTGCCCGACGACTTCCCGCACCGCCGCACCGCCGCCGCCGCGCGCTTCCGCGAGCTCGCCGAACTCTATCGCCGCCGCGGCATCGCTTACGCAGCCGCCTCGCCGGTTGAGCGTTTGCGTGGCTGGCTGGCGCTGGCGCGCGCGGGCGGTTACGGCAAACATCAGGCGTGGAGCTTCGGCCGAAAGGAACTCGTGCGCGACTTCGTCCTTGGCGTTTGCCTCGGCAAATTGCGCCGCCGGACCGGTAACGAGCCTACGCGCGACTGGTCGCTGTCCGTCAATCGCCCAGTGTAGCACCCTGATCTTCCCCTGGTTGCGTGGGCACCGATGAAGCGCTGCTGGGGGGCGAGGACGGTGTCGGATGACGACGAAGACGCGACGCGAGTTCACCGACGGGTTCAAGAGCCAGGCGGTGGCGCAGCTGGAGGGCGGCGGGTGGGCGTCGACGCGGGTGGCGGCCGAGCTGGGCATCTAGCCCTCGTGCTTCGCGCAACTGGCGGGCGAAGGCGTATGGCGGCGTGGCACGGTTGCGGGCGGGCCCGCCCGCAACCGTGCCGGGCGGCTCGGTGGGAGCCTCGCCAGCCGACTTGGCGTCACGAAATGCGAAGCTCAGCTCAAAGCCGTACCGTTCGCAGTCGCAGGGCGTTGACGATCACCGACACCGACGACAGCGCCATTGCGCCCGCCGCGATCACCGGGCTGAGCAGGATGCCGAACGCCGGATACAGCACACCCGCCGCAATCGGGATCCCGGCCGCGTTGTAGACGAACGCCAGCCAAAGGTTCTGCCGGATGTTGCGCATCGCCGCGTGGCTGAGCTTGCGCGCGCGCACGATGCCGGTCAGGTCGCCCTTGACGAGCGTGACGCCCGCTGCCTCGATCGCCACGTCCGCGCCCGCGCCCATCGCAATACCCACATCGGCGGCGGCGAGCGCGGGCGCGTCGTTCACCCCATCGCCCGCCATCGCCACCTTGCGGCCTTCGGATTTGAGCCGCTGGACGACCGCGCCCTTGCGCTCGGGCGAGACCTCGGCCTCGATCTCGGTGATGCCCACCTTCGTACCGATCGCGGCGGCGGTGGCGCGGTTGTCGCCCGTCAGCATCACGACGCGCAGGCCGAGCGCCTTCAGCTGCGCGACCGCGTCCGCCGTCGTCGGCTTGATGGGATCGGCGATGCCCAGCACGGCGGCAAGTTTGCCGTCCACTCCCAGGTACACCGCCGTGCGGCCCTCGTGCGCCCATGTCTCGGCGGTGGTCTCCGCCTGGCCGGTGTCGATCTTGTTCTCGCCAAGCCACGTCTTCGTTCCCGCGACCACCGCGCGGCCCTCGATGCGCCCGCTGACGCCCTTGCCGATCGTCGACATGAAGTCCTCGGCGGCAGGCAGTGACAGCCCGCGTTCTCTCGCGGCGGCGACAATCGCGGCCGCCAGCGGATGCGCGCTCCCCTGTTCGAGCGCGGCCTCCAGCCGGAGCGCATCGTTCTCGGCGATGCCGCCGAAGGTGACGATTGCCTCGACCTTGGGCTTGCCCTGCGTGAGCGTGCCCGTCTTGTCGACGACGAGCGTGTCGATCGTTTCCAGCTTCTGCAATGCGTCGGCGCTACGGATCAGCACGCCCATGCTCGCCCCGCGCCCGACCGCGACCATGATCGACATGGGCGTCGCCAGCCCGAGCGCGCACGGGCAGGCGATGATCAGCACCGCGACCGCCGCGACGAAGCCGTTGGCGATCGCCGGGGCGGGGCCGAACGTAACCCAAGCCGCGAACGCGAGCACGGCCGCGAGCAGCACGGCGGGAACGAACCAGCCCGCCACGCGATCGGCCAGGTTCTGGATCGGCGCGCGGCTGCGCTGTGCGTCCGCCACCAGAGCGACGATGCGCGCGAGCATGGTATCGCGCCCGATCGCGTCCGCGCGCATGACGAAGCTGCCGGTCTGGTTGAGCGTGCCGCCGATCACCGTGTCGCCGACGCCCTTGGTGGCGGGGATCGATTCGCCCGTGACCATCGCCTCGTCGATCGCGCTCGCGCCCGAGAGGATCGCGCCATCGACGGGCACCTTGTCGCCGGGGCGAACACGCAGAGCATCGCCGGTCATCACCTTATCGAGCGGCACTTCCTCGTCGGCACCGCCGTCGCGCACGCGAAGTGCCGTCTTGGGTGCGAGATCGAGCAGCGCGCGGATCGCGCCGCCGGTGCGGTCGCGGGCGCGCAGTTCGAGCACCTGCCCGAGCAGCACCAACACGGTGACACCGCTGCGGCTTCGAAATACAGCCCGATCATGCCGTGCGCGTCGCGGAACGCCGGGGGAAACAGCTGCGGCGCGAGCACGCCGATGAGGCTGTAGAAATAGGCCGCGCCGGTGCCGATAGCGATCAAGGTGAACATGTTGAGCTTGCACGTTACGACCGAGCGCCACCCGCGCACGAAGAACGGCGCACCCGCCCAGACCACCACCGGTGTCGCCAGCGCGAGCTGAAGCCAGGCCTCGACGGCGTTCGAGACCGGTAGGCGTAAGCCGAGCACATGGCTGCTCATTTCGATGACGAACAGCGGCAACGCAAAGACAAGCCCGATCCAGAAGCGCCGCGTCATATCGATCAGTTCGACATTGGGCGGTGCGTCGGCGGTGATCTCGACCGGCTCGAGCGCCATGCCGCAGATCGGGCATGGACCCGGACCTACCTGCCGGACTTGCGGGTGCATCGGACAGGTGTAGACCGCGCCCGCCGTACCGGGCTTGTTAGCGCCTGTGAGATCGTGATCGGCCATCAGCCTCCGAGGTGTCGCCCGCGAGGACATAAGTATTAAGATGTCGATCCACCATGCGCCGTCCCAGGTCGATCATCCGCCCCGCGACCGCACACCCGCCGCCGCAAGCGCTGCCGATCCGCGTGAAATCCGCCCGAAGCGGAAGTAAAGCAGCGCGGCCGCCGTCGCGCCAACGACCAAAGAGCCGCTTGCACCGGGCTGGGCACGACCAGTGCTGTGCTGGCTAACGCTAACCGTATGCGGTAAATTCGCGGCGATCGCTCGCTTTGTCGACAACGATCTTCATTGCGGCTTGCGATGCGGGACTGAAAACAGGCGACCAGAATGTCATCGGCAGCATGGCCGACAACGCGGTCAAGGCGGTCCGTCCGTCGAGCCGCTCGACAGCGCGCGTGCGGTACGCCGCCGCGAGCTCGAGATGCGCCGCGCGTGCGGGCTCCCCAGTAGCAGCAGCGGCACAACGATCTTCTTCGTCGGCGCGGACGAGATAATATGCGACATGATTATCGGACATCGAACCTCACTCGACCAAAAGCTGCGCAGACTCGGTGTGGCGCGATCGACCGACTTCGAGGCCGACCGAAGAAAAGTCGCGCATCAGCCGATCATTTGTCTGCAGACCGCCTCCCGCATTTGGCTCAACCGCTTCGCGCGGGCGGGCGCGATGAAGCGAACCCGAAGTAGGCCTCACCGGCGTGCGCCGGTGAGGCTTGTGCACGTCAGGCGACGATGAGATCATTCTCGACATCGGTCGCGCCGGGCGACGGCCATGCCGTCGTCCCCGCCGCCCAACGCTCGGAGATCGAATCGACCGAGCCGGTCAGCTTGACCTTGCCGCCGACCGCGGTGACCTTGATCTTGTCGTCGTCGAACCACGAGCGTCCGAGCGCGTCGTTGATGTCGTCGCTGATGTTGGTGGTATTGACGCGCGTCTTGAGCGTGGTCTGGTTCGAGATCCCGACAACACCCATCAGGCCGCGCACGGCGCTCTCCGCACCCTCTTTCTGGAACTGCCAGCTGACCTCGCCCGAGAGCGTCACCCAGCCCTTGTCGACCGCGACCTTGATCGCGTCGCGCGGCACGATCACCTCCCACATAAGCCGGTCGATCGCAGCTTCGGCGATCTCCTCGTCGCCGCGCTTCATCGTGCCGGGTATGTGCACCTCAAGTTCCTGCGCGACCGCCTTGACACCCTTGACGCGCGAGGCAGCCTCTTGCTCGGCGTGCTTCTCGGCGTAGGTCTGGACGTGCCCCGTCAGCGTGACGACGCCCGCGTTGGCGGTGACGCAGATGTGCGCGGCGGTGATGCTCGGCTCCCAGACAAACTCGGCGAGGACGGCTTCCTGAAGTTGACGGTCGGTGGACATGAAACGCTCCTGCGATTTTGTGAACGGAGCCGTTTGCCTCAATGGACCGCAACTCCGACGCGCCCACTCGACCGGCCGACGCAAGTGCGTTGCAACCAATCGAGCGGGCCACGGCAAGGTACCGGGTCGCGGGATCGAGGGCAGACTCGGGAACTACGTAACATAATCCTTCATCGGTGTTCGTCTGCTGCGTCTACGTAGTTCCCGAGTCTTTGGCGCTCGAACGATCGAACATATCCAACACTCTTTGCTGAGACCCGCTAGCGGGTTCGGAAAGTCTATTCGTTGATCCGTCGTCCGTCCTATTCTGCGGCGCAACGGTCGTGAACGTCGAAACATCGCTTGGCAGCATCGTTGCGATTCGCGGTGCCGTGGTGGATGTCAGCTTCGACGGGTCAGCGATGCCGCCGATCAACACCGCGCTTGTCGTGCATTGGGACCGGCCCGAACCGCTGGTCCTCGAAGTTCACAGTCATCTCGATGCGGCCACCGTTCGCGGCATCGCGCTCCAGGCGACGGCGGGGCTCGCGCGCAACACCGAAGTCTACGCAACCGGCGCACCGATTTCCGTGCCGGTCGGAGACGCGGTCCTGGGCCGGTTGCTCGACGTCGTCGGCGAGGTGCGCGACGGTGGGCCGACACTGCCTTCCGATACGCCGCGCCGTGGCATCCACAATCCGCCGCCCGCGCTTGCGGACGAGGCGTCTACCATCGAAATCTTCGAAACCGGCATCAAGGTGCTCGACCTGCTGACTCCGCTCGCCCAAGGCGGCAAGGCGGCAATGTTTGGCGGCGCGGGGGTCGGCAAGACCGTGCTGGTGATGGAACTGATCCACGCCATGGTCGAAAAATACGAAGGCATCTCGGTCTTCGCTGGCGTCGGCGAGCGCTCGCGCGAGGGCCACGAGTTATTGACCGACATGCAGGGCTCGGGCGTGCTGGCGCGCACCGTCCTGGTTTATGGGCAGATGAACGAACCGCCAGGGGCGCGCTGGCGGGTGCCGCTGACCGCGCTCACCATCGCGGAATATTTCCGCGATCAGAAGCATCAGAACGTCCTGCTACTGATGGATAACGTGTTCCGCTTCGTGCAGGCGGGGAGCGAAATCTCGAGCCTGCTGGGGCGTCTGCCGTCGCGCGTAGGGTATCAGCCCACGCTCGCGAGCGAGATCGCCGCGTTGCAGGAGCGCATCGCTTCGGTGGCGGGCACCGCTGTGACCGCGATCCAGGCGGTGTATGTCCCGGCGGACGATTTCACCGATCCTGCGGTCACGGCGATTTCGAGCCATATGGACAGTATCGTCACGCTGTCGCGCGGGTTGGCCGCAGAGGGCTTCTATCCGGCGGTCGATCCGCTCGCGTCGTCCTCGGTCCTGCTCGATCCGCTGGTCGTTGGAGACGAGCATTACCAATTGGCCGAGCGCGCGCGCGAGGCGCTCGCCCGGTTCACGGATCTGAAGGACATCATTTCGCTGCTCGGCGTCGAGGAGCTGGGCGCGGCCGATCGGCTCGTCGTCAAACGGGCGCGCCGATTGCAGCGGTTCCTGAGCCAGCCGTTCATGGTCACCGAAGCGATTACCGGCACGCCTGGGCGCAGTGTTCGCCGCGCCGACACGCTGGCCGGCTGCCGCGCCATCCTCGACGGCGAGACCGACGAATGGGCGGAAAGTTCGCTCTACATGGTGGGAACGCTCGACGAAGCGCGCGAAAAAGAGGCCGCCGCCGCCGCCGGGCATGGCGCATGAAGCTGCGGATCGTGACACCCTTGTCGATGATCGTCGACGATGACGACGTGACCGCAGTGCGCGCGGAGGACGACAGCGGCAGTTTCGGGATTTTACCCGGGTTTGCCGACTTCTTGACCAGCCTCGCGGTCTCGGTTGTCACTTGGCAACGCACCAAGGGCGCGCGACGCTTCGCTGCCGTGCGCCAAGGCGTCCTGACGGTCACCGCCGGGCGGGAGGTCCTCATCGCGACGCGCGAAGCCATCGTCGGGCAGGATTTCGCAACGCTGGACACGGCCGTGCTCGATCGTTTCCGCGCCGACGCCGAGGCGGAGCGGACCGAGCGAACCCAAAGCACGCGTCTGCAACTGACGGCGATTCGCGAGATCATGCGCCACTTGCGGTCCGGTGGCGTCCGCGATGCGGGGAACTTGGCATGACCGATTTCGACGAGCAGGACCCACTGGTGAAGGGCGTCCGCCTGCGCAGCGAGCGCGACCGGCGTTGGTTGCAGGATGGCAGCCCGTCGGTGGCGCGCCGCCTGGCGCAGATCGGCGTGCTCGGCTGGATCATCGTCGTGCCCGCGCTGCTCGGCATGTTTGTCGGGCGCTGGCTGGACCGAATGTTGGGCTCGGGACTGCTCCTGACCGCCCCGCTGCTGATCCTGGGTGTCGTGCTCGGCTGCTGGTCCGCGTCCAAGTGGATGAGGAGGGCATGAGTCCGATCTCGATGAGCAATCCTTCCTCGTGGCTTTGGGTCGCAAGCATTGCCGTGCATTTCGGTGCGGGGCTCCTGCTTGGCATCCTCTACTTCTACGGCGTTTGGTGGAATGCGCGTCTGTTCGCCTCCGGGGGCCGTGTGGGAACGTCCATCCTCGTGATGCTAAGCCGCATCGCGCTGCTGGGTGTCGTACTCACCCTCGCGAGCCTCGAAGGCGCGCTGCCGCTCTTGGTCACGGCGGTCGGCATCCTGCTCGGCCGGTTCATCGTCATGCGCAGGCTTAGGAAAATTGCGGCATGATGAAGTCTCCCCTCGCCAGCGGTGCGCTGTTCCATCTCGGCCCGGTGCCGGTCGCCGCGAGTGTCGTCGTCACCTGGGCGATCATGGCGGTCCTGGTCGTCGGCGCGTTCCTCGTCACGCGGCGCCTCAAGGTCGTGCCGTCCGCGATCCAAGAGTTTTTCGAGCTGGTCGTCGAGACCGTCGACGATCAGATCCGGGAGACGATGCAGGTCGAACCCGGACCGTACCGCGCCTTCATCGGCACGTTGTTCGCGTTCATTTTCGTCGCCAACTGGTCGTCGTTGGTGCCGGGCGTCGAGCCGCCGACCGCGCATATCGAGATCGACGCGGCGCTGGCGCTGATCGTCTTCGTCGCCGTGATCGGGTTCGGCATCCGTGCGGGCGGTGTGCGCGGCTATCTCGCCACCTTCGCCTCGCCCAATCCGATCATGATCCCGCTCAACTTCATCGAGAGCATCACGCGAACCTTCTCGCTGCTCGTGCGCTTGTTCGGCAACGTCATGAGCGGTGTTTTCGTCGTTGGCATCGTCCTGTCGCTCGCCGGGCTGCTCGTCCCCATCCCGCTGATGGCGCTCGATCTGCTGACCGGTGCCGTCCAGGCCTACATCTTCGCCATTCTGGCGATGGTCTTCATCGCCGGCGCCGTGAACGACAGCAATATCGTCGCGGCCGATTCACCCGATAGGAAACACCCATGAACTATATCGCCCTCGCCAGCACCGTGTGCGCCGCGCTGGCGGTCTCCTTCGGGGCAATCGGCCCGGCCTTGGCCGAGGGACGCGCGGTCGCCGCCGCGATGGACGCGATCGCCCGCCAGCCCGAATCCGCGAGCACGATCTCGCGCACGCTCTTTGTCGGGCTGGCGATGATCGAAACGATGGCGATCTACTGTTTGGTGATCGCGTTGCTGCTTCTGTTCGCCAATCCGCTGCTTCTGGTGAAATGACTCCGCCGTGACAATCGACTGGTGGACGCTCGGACTCGAAACCGTCAATGTCGTCGTACTGATCTGGCTATTGCGGCGGTTCTTCTGGCGTCCGCTGGCCGATACGATCGAGCAGCGTCGCAAAGCCATGCAGGCGACGTTGGCCGAAGCGGAAGCCAAGTCGGCGGAGGCCAAGACGGCGCTGACCGAGATCGAGAAAACGCGCGCGCGCTTCGTGGACGAGCGCGATGCGATCCTGGCGGCCGCCCACACCAGCGCCGAGCAAGCGCGGACGTTGCGACTGGAGGAGACCGCGAAGGATGTGGCTGTCCTCGAAACCACCGCGAAGTCCGCGATCGAAAAGGACAGGGACGCGGCGGAGGCGAGCTGGGCCGACCGGTCCAGTCGTCTCGCGGTGGACATCGCCGGACGCCTTGCCGCCCGGCTCGACGGCCCGGCGATCCGCGCGACATTCCTGGACTGGCTGCTCAACGAAATACGAACCCTGCCCGACGCGCAACGCCACGCCATGGCGGGCAAGTCCGTCCTCGATGCGGTCAGCGCAGCACCGCTCGAACCCGCCGAGCAGGAACGCACCCGCAGCCTGATCGCCGAAGCTTTCGGCGGCCACCCCGAGATCGCCTTCAAGGTCGACGCCGCGCTGATCGGCGGTTTGGAGCTGCACGCGCCCGACTTTCGCGTGACCAGCAGCTGGCGCGCCGGCCTCTCCCGCATTCTCGCAGACCTGACCCGTGTTGCCGGACACTAGCGCCCGCGCGGACGCCTGGCTGGTGGGGGCGCAGCGCAAGCTCGCCGCCGCGACGCTCGGCCCGCATACCCAGCAGATCGGCCGGGTCGAGGAGATCGGCGACGGCATCGCGCTCCTGTCCGGATTGCTCGACGTCCGGCTCGACGAGCTGCTGCGGTTCGACAAGGGACAGGTCGGCTTCGCGCAGGTGCTCGAACGCGACCGGATCGGTTGTGTCCTGCTGGACGACGTGGATTTAGTCGAGGCGGGCGACACGGTCTTGGGCACGGGCGACGTGGTGCGCGTGCCGGTGGGACCCGGGCTACTTGGCCGCGTCGTCGATCCGCTTGGCCGTCCGCTGGACGGCAAGGGCTCGATCGCGGCCGAGACGATGGAGCCGATCGAACGGCCGGCGCCGTCGATTATCGAGCGCGATCTTGTCGTCCAGCCGGTGCAGACCGGCCTTGTCGTCGTCGATACGCTCTTCGCGCTCGGCCGCGGCCAGCGCGAACTCATCATCGGCGACCGGGCAATCGGGAAGACCACGATCGGCATCGAGACGATCATTAATCAGAAAACGACCGACATCGTCTGCGTTTACATCGCGGTCGGCCAGAAGACCTCGAGCGTCCGTCGCGCCATCGATACGATCCACGGCAAAGGCGCGGCGGACCGCAGCATCATCGTCGTGGCGGGTCCGGCGAGTTCTCCGGGCCTGCAATGGATCGCACCGTTCGCGGGTTTCACGATGGCGGAGTATTTCCGCGATCGCGGTCAGCATGCGCTGGTCGTGATCGACGATCTGACCAAGCACGCCGCGACCCACCGCGAGATTGCATTGTTGACGCGCCAGTCGCCCGGCCGCGAGGCCTATCCCGGCGACGTGTTCTACGTGCACGCGCGGCTGCTCGAGCGGGCGGCGAAGTTGTCCAAGGCCAAAGGCGGCGGCTCGCTGACCGCGCTGCCGATCGCGGAAACCGATGCGGGGAATCTCGGCGCGTTCATCCCGACCAACCTGATCTCGATCACCGACGGGCAGATCGTGCTCAATGCCAAGCTCTTCTACGAGGGGCGCAAACCCGCGGTCGATGTCGGTACCAGCGTCAGCCGCGTCGGCGCCAAGACTCAGGCGCACGCGCTGCGCGACGCGGCCAAGTCGCTACGACTGGATTACGCCCAATTCCTCGAGATGGAGATGTTCACCCGCTTCGGCGGGATGCCCGACAGCCGCGTCCGCGATCAGCTGACGCGCGGCGCACGGATCCGCGCGATCCTCGATCAGCCGCAGAACGCTCCCCTGCGGCTGGCCGAGCAGGTGGCGATGGTGATGGCGGTCCAATCCGGCCTACTCGACCAGCTTGCCTTGCCGGTCATCCCGGATTTTCGACGCGGCCTGGGCGGGATGCTCGACCGCGACGCTGCGGGAGCCGTCCGATCGATCCAAAACACCGGCACGCTGGACGAAGCGCAGAAGCAGGCCCTGCAGGAGGCGCTGGCCCGATATGCTGAGACTTTTAAATCGGCCGTTCCGCCCCAATCCGAACCCCCCTCGGCATGACCGATCGACTGGCGGACATCAACGCACGTATTTCTGGCATTCGCCAGCTCGGCACCGTGGTAAACGCGATGCGCGGCATCGCGGCCGCGCGCGCCCAGCAGGCCCGCACTCAACTCGTCGCCGTCGACAGCTACACGGCCACGATCGCCGCCGCGATCGGACGCGCCACGGCGCTGCTACCCGCCCAACCTCTCGACGGCGCGCGCCAGCCTTCCCGCACGGCGATCGTGCTGTTCTGCGCCGAGCAAGGCTTCGCCGGCTCCTTCAGCGAGCGCGTACTCGACACTGTCGGCGCTGATCTCGCGACGGCGGAACTGTTCGTGATCGGCACACGAGGGGCCATCGTCGCCGCCGAGAAAGGTCTGACCGCCGCCTGGAATCGCGCGGTACCGGCCCATTCGTCCGGCATCCCCAAGCTCGCCGACGCGGTAGCCGAGGCGCTGTACGCGCGCATCGCGGCGGGAATGATCCAGCAGCTCGACATGGTTTTCAGCCAATGCCAGCCCGGAAAGAGCATGGAGATCGAGCGACGTCGGCTATTTCCGATCGAGAGGACAAGCTTCCGGCACGTGGCCGACGTTAATCCACCACTGGTCAACCTAAAGCCGACCGACCTCCTGAACGCGCTGACGGCGGATTACGTCTACGCCCAGCTTTGCAACGCGGCGCTTCACGCCTTCGCTGCGGAGAACGAGGCGCGCATGGAGGCGATGGCTGGGGCGCACAGCCAGATCGATCGTCAGCTCGCCTCGCTGCAAGCGACGCAGCGGCAAGTGCGACAGGAAGACATCACCGCCGAAATCATCGAACTCGCCGCCGGCGAGACGGCGAGCCGGATCACGCGCGCCTGAATTGGCCGTGTGTCGCGCGATCTGCTCGCCCTGTTGCGAAGGAATCGGTCGTCGCGTCATATGCGCCGCGCAGCGCGGCGTGGTTGCACTGCGCGCGGTGGACGAGCGCGAGCTGCGCCGCCGCGACATTGGCGTCGGAGCCGCGCCAGCGGTCGAGCGCGGGCTGCTGGATCGCCCGGGCGAAGGAAAAGACCAGCGGCCAGGGGTGGCGGTCGGTCGACACGCCATCGTTCATCGCATCGAGCCGCGCCGACGCCAGTTCGGCCGATTGGCCGCCCGAAAGGAAGGCGATACCGGCAACGGCGGCCGGGACGGTGCGCGACAGGCACTCGACCGTCGCCGCCGCCACCGTCCCCACCGATTCTTGCGTCGGGCAGTCGAGGCCCGGCAGCACCATGTTGGGCTTCAGGATTATGCCTTCCAGCATAACACCCTGGACATGCAGTTCCTCGAACAGCGCGGTCAGCACGTCGCCGGTGACGGATCGGCATCGTTCGAGCGAATGGTCTCCCTCCATGAGCACCTCGGGCTCGACGATCGGCACCATCCCGGCCTCCTGACACAGCGCCGCGTAGCGGGCGAGCGCCTGCATGTTGGCGCGGATGCAGGCGTTGCCGGGATGATCGCTATCGAGTCCGATCACGGCGCGCCACTTCGCGAACCGCGCACCCATGCCGGCATACTCCGCCAGCCGCTCGCGCAGACCGTCGAGCCCCTCGGTGACTTTCTCGCCCGAGTGGAGCGCCAGCGGCTTGGCGCCGAGATCGACCTTGATGCCGGGAATGATGCCGAGTTGCGTCAAACAGTCGACGAAAAGGTGGCCGTCGCGGTCCCGCTGGCGGATCGTCTCGTCGTAAAGGATCGCGCCGCCGATGCTCTCCTCGAGCCCCGGCGCGGTAACGAGCAACTCGCGCCACGCGCGCCGCATCTCGACCGTCTGCGGAATGCCGAGCGCGGCGAAGCGCCGGTTGCAGGTGGGATTGCTCTCGTCCATCGCCAGCAGGCCCTTGCCGCTCCCGACAAGCGCGGTGGCGCACGCGACGAGCGCCGCCGTGTTCATGCCGATTGGCCCCAGACCCAGTTGACGATCTCGGGCAGGTCCTCGCCATGCTTGTCGATGTAATGCTTATGCTCGATCAGCTTGTCGCGCATGTGCTGCTGGAGATAGACGCCCTTTGTGCCGAGGTTCGGCACGTGATCGACGACATCCTGCACGAGATGAAAGCGATCGAGCTCGTTCTGGACCCGCATGTCGAACGCCGTCGTGATCGTGCCCTCTTCCTTGTAGCCGCGGACATGGAGATTGCGGTTGGCTCGCCGGTAGGTCAGCCGGTGGACCAGCCCCGGATAGCCGTGAAAGCCGAAGACGATCGACGTGTCTGTGGTGAAGAGCCCGTCATAGTCCCGCTCGCTCAGCCCGTGCGGATGTTCGTCCTTGGGTTGCAGCCGCATCAGATCGACGACGTTGATGACGCGGATGCGCAGATCGGGCAGATGCTCGCGCAGGATCGAGACCGCCGCCAGGATTTCGAGCGTCGGCGTGTCGCCGCAGCACGCCATCACGACATCGGGCTCGGCGTCCTGATCGTTGCTCGCCCATTGCCAGATGCCGAGCCCCTCGGTGCAATGGACGACCGCCGCTTCCATCGACAGCCATTGCGGCAACGCATGTTTGCCCGCGACGACGACGTTCACATAGTGACGGCTGCGCAGGCAATGATCGAACACTGATAGCAGGCAGTTGGCATCGGGCGGCAGGTAACAGCGCACCACGTCAGCCTTCTTGTTGATGACGTGATCGAGGAAACCGGGGTCCTGGTGAGTAAAGCCATTATGGTCCTGCTGCCAGACGTGGCTGGCGAGCAGGTAGTTCAAGGACGAGATCGGGCGACGCCAGGGCAGTTCGGACGTGACCTTTAGCCACTTGGCATGCTGGCTGAACATCGAATCAATGATGCGGATGAAGGCTTCGTAGCTGTTGAACAGCCCATGACGTCCGGTCAGCAGATAGCCTTCAAGCCAGCCCTGGCATTGATGCTCGCTAAGCATCGAATCGAGCACCTGGCCTTGAGGCGCGAGGAACTCATCGTCGTCGATCTCGCGCGCGTCCCACTGGCGGTTCGTCACCTCGAACACCGCGCCGAGCAGGTTGGACAGCGTCTCGTCGGGTCCGAAATGCGGAAGTTGCGCTGATCCTGGTTCGCCAGCGCGACGTCGCGCAGGAATTGGCCGAGCACCATCGTGTCCTGCGCGGCGACCGCGCCGGGTGCGGGCACGTCGATCGCATAGTGCCGGAAATCGGGCATCTTCAGGTCGTGCAGCAGTTTGCCCCCGTTGGTATGCGGATTGGCGCCCATGCGCCGATCGCCCTCGGGCGCGAGCGCCGCCAGTTCGGCGATCAGGCGACCGTCGGCGTCGAACAACTCCTCGGCCCGGTAGCTGCGCATCCAGCTTTCGAGGTCGGCGACATGGTCGGGGTGGTTGGCATCGACGAGGATCGGCACCTGGTGCGCGCGAAACGTGCCCTCGATCTTGAGGCCGTCGATCACTTTGGGGCCGGTCCAGCCCTTGGGGGAGCGCAGCACGATCATCGGCCAGCGCGGGCGCGCAGGATTGCCGCTCGATCGGGCCTCGTGCTGTATCCGCTGAATATCGCCGATCGCGCGTTCGAGCGTTTCGGCCATCAACGGGTGCATCTTCGCGGGATCGTCGCCCTCGACGAAATAGGGCGTCCAGCCGCAGCCGCGCAGGAAATGATCGAGTTCCTCGTGCGAGATCCGCGCCAGCAACGTGGGATTGCTAATCTTGAACCCGTTCAGGTGAAGGATCGGCAGCACCGCGCCATCGGTTACGGGATCGAGCAGCTTGTTCGACTGCCACGCGGTCGCCAGCGGGCCCGTCTCGGCCTCACCGTCGCCGATGATGCAGGCGACGATCAGCCCCGGATTGTCGAACGCCGCGCCGAACGCATGGCTGAGCGAATAACCGAGTTCGCCCCCTTCGTGGATCGATCCGGGCGTGGTCGGCGCGACATGGCTGGAGATGCCGCCGGGAAATGAGAACTGGGTGAACAGCCGTTGCATTCCAGCCTCGTCCTGGCTGATGTTCGGGTAGATCTCGCTGTAGCTGCCCTCGAGATAGGTGTTCGCCACCAGCGCGGGGCCGCCATGTCCGGGCCCGGCGATATAGAACATGTCGAGGTCGTGCTTCTTGATGACGCGGTTCAGGTGGACGTAGATGAAGTTCTGCCCCGGCGTCGTGCCCCAATGGCCGACCACCAGCGGCTTGACATGCGCGAGCGTGAGCGGCTCGCGCAGCAACGGGTTGTCGTAGAGATAGATCTGACCGACCGCCAGGTAGTTGGCGGCGCGCCAATAGGCGTCGATCAGTCGGAGCGCGTCGACGTCAAGCGCGGCTGGTGTCTTCTTTGTTTGGGCGACCTCGTCGAGGGCGGAGGAGTCTTGCGGCTTGAAGGATGCGTCCATCGTGTAGCTACTCCATTGGTGCCTTGATGGCGGATCATTGGCTCGTACGCCTCGCTGCCATCAATTCGGCAAGCATCGCGAGCCTGCAGTTAATTCCATAGACCGCCCCCAGCGGCTTGGAGTAGACTCGGAAACTACTCACATCGGCGCTACCGACGCTGTCTCGTAAGGCGCGGTCCCTATCATGCGTCCGTCGTCAGGTCCGCCCGGATCGACTGCAGTTGCGCCACGCGTTCCGCGCTCGCCTCGGGATAGTGCGCCTTTAGTCGCTCGAGCGCGTCGACGACGATCTGCGACACGATCAGGCGGGCATTGTCCTTGTCGTCGGCGGGGACGACGTACCATGGCGAGTTCTCGGTGCTCGTGGCGGCGATGCACGCCTCATATGCCTTTCGGTAATCCTTCCAGAACTTGCGCTCGGCGATGTCGGCCAAGCTGAACTTCCAGTTCTTGTCGGGATCGTCGATCCGCGCGAGGAAACGCTGGCGCTGCTCCTCCTTGGACAGGTGGAGGAAGATCTTGACGATCCGGGTGCCGTTGGCGTGCAGGTGCCGCTCCAGATCGACGATCGAACGATAACGCTCGTCCCAGACTTGGGCGTCGTGGTGCGGCGCGTCCGGGATGTGTTCGCTGTGCAGAATACTCGGATGCACCCGGACGACCAGCACTTCCTCGTAGTAGGAGCGATTAAAGATGCCAATCCGGCCGCGTTCGGGCAGGTCGCGTGTGGTGCGCCAAAGGAAATCATGCTTGAGTTCGGTGTCGCTCGGCTGCTTGAAGCTGAAGACTTGGCACCCTTGCGGGTTTACGCCCGACATCACGTGCCGGATCGCGCCGTCCTTGCCCGCCGAGTCCATGCCCTGGAAGATCAGCAATACGGCATGCTTGCTGGCGGCATAGTGGAGCTTCTGCAACGCGCTCATTCGTTCAATGTTGTCTGTGAGCTGCTTCTGGTAATCTTCCTTCGATTTGTAAACCGGATCGACGACGGTGCATCGTTCCTTGAGGTCCACCTCTGCGCCTTCGGGCACGCGAAACTGCTTGAGATGAATTTTCACGGTGTTTTCTCCTGTCGACCGATCATTCGGGCGCTACGGGCTGCGGCACGGCCGGCTCGGTTGGCTTGTCTTCCGGCTTCCCCGGCGCTGCCGCCTCGGCCTCGGCGATGGCATCGGTGATGAGGTGCCCCGCTTGCTCCGGGTGCTTGAGGACGCCCGCCAGCAAGACATCTCCCAGCTTCATGTCGAGCAGCGCGGCGACACTCGGCGCGGCACCGGCATAGTCGGCGACAGCTGGCGGCACCGGCTTGCCCGGCGGTGCGGGCGCCGCCGCGTGCGCGGGCTGCAACTGCGGACTGCCGGAAGCCTGAGATCCCGGCTTGGGGACAGACGCCGCAGGCGGAGGCAATGCGGCGGCCGGTGAGGGACCGGCTTTCGCATCGGCCTTGCCGTCGTCGGCATCGGAAGCGGAAGCGGCGGACACCTGCGGCTGCGGTGCTACCGCTCCCTTCGCCTCGCTGATATTCATGCGATCGAGCACCGAATAGGCCAGCAGCTTGAACCGGTCGTTGACGAGAAACCAAGCCAGCGCCCAGCCCCAGACCAGCAGCGCCCAGTACCACGCCAGCGGCGTCACCAGGCCAAATCCAAACAGCGCGATGCACGTGGCCAGCGCCTGCGTTCCAAGCACCGCACCCCACAGGATGCGCGCGGGACGGATCGACCTGAATGGGCCGCGCGTGCGCGTCAGGAAGATCGTCAGGTGCCCGGCGACCGAGAGCTTCAGGTACATCATCGTCTGGATGTGCGCGCGGTCGATGTGGAACACGCGCTCGGCGAGAAAGAACAACCCGAACGCGGCGATGACGCCGAGCACGCCGAGCACCGTGGACACGCCAAGCACGACGCGCATGTTCCAGGCTTCGGGCGCGTTTCTGTAGTGGACGCGGTCGTAGGCGATCGACAGGATCGCGCCGTCGTTGAGCAACGCCAGCATGACGATCATCACGGCGGTGAGCGGGTAGAAATTGAACACCAGGATCGCGAGCGTCATGAAGAACAGGACGCGCAGTGTCTCCGCGATGCGGTAGATCGCGTAACTGTTCATTCGCTGGAAGATCTTGCGACTTTCCTTGATCGCCTCGATGATCACCGACAGTCCGGGCGTCATCAGCACGATCGCGGCGGCTGCGCGCGCCGCATCGGTCGCGCCCGAGACGGCAATGCCGCAATCCGCTTTCTTGAGCGCGGGAGCGTCGTTCACGCCGTCGCCGGTCATACCGACGATGTGTCCATGCTTCTGCAGCACGTCGACGATGTGGAATTTATGCTCGGGGAAGACCTGGGCGAAGCCGTCCGCCTTTTCGATCGACGCGGTTACCTCGGCGGTTTCGTCGTGCTTGGAATCCCCCAGACTCGCGCCGTCGAGGATGTTGGTGCCCATATCGAGCGTCTTCGCGGTTTCGCGCGCGATGGCGAGCGCGTCGCCCGTGACCATCTTGAGATGCACACCCATCTGCCGGGCGGTCGCGATGGTCGCCTTGGCGTCGTCGCGCGGCGGATCGTAGAGCGGCAGCACGCCGAGCAGCGTCCAGGGGCCGTCGCCTTCCGCCCGCGCCACGCCGAGCGCGCGGAAGCCCCGCGCGGCAAAGTCGCCGACCGCCTTTTCGACGGCGGCCTTGTCCTCGGCGGGAGAGATTGGCGGCCAGCTTGAGGATGACCTGCGGCGCGCCCTTGGTGACCTTGAAGACCTTGCCGTCAGCGCCCTTGACGGCCGCCTCGGTGCGCTTGTGCACCGGATCGAACGGCGTGAAATGCTGGACCTCGAAGCCGTTCAGCGCCTTGTCGTCCTTTATGCCGCCGAGCACCGCGAGATCGATCGTGTCATCGTCGTCCTTGCGCGACGCGAGCGCGCCCGCGAGGATCACCTGCGCCGCAGTCGCATCGCCCAGCCCGAAAGGATCGCCGAGCGTAAGCTTGTTCTGCGTGAGCGTGCCCGTCTTGTCGGCGCACAATATGTCGACGCCGGCGAGTTCCTCGATCGCGACAAGCTTGCTGACGATCGCCTGCTTCTTCGCCAGCAGCCGCGCACCGACCGCCATGGTGACCGAGAGCACGGTGGGCATGGCGACGGGAATCGCGGCCACGGTCAGCACCAGCGCGAATTGCAGCGTCGTCAGGATCGCTTCGCCGCGATCAATGCCGACCCCGATGACGATCGCAACGAGCACCACCGCGAGCGCGATCAGATAGTTGCCGATCTTCAGCACCGCCTTTTGGAAGTGGCTGGTGGTGCGCGCGGTCTCGACCAGCTCGGCGGTCTTGCCGAAATAGGTTTTGCCGCCGGTCGCATAGACGAGCGCGCCGATCTCGCCGCGCCGCATGATCGAGCCGGAGAACACCGCGTCGCCGGACTTCTTGGTGGCGGGCAGCGATTCGCCCGTCAGCGCCGACTGGTCGACCGAAACCTCGTCGCCATCGAGCAGTCGCGCATCGGCGGGCACGATGTCGCCGAGCCGCAGGCGGATGACGTCGCCCGGCACCAGCTCCTTGGCGGGCGGCGTCACCCACTTGCCGTCGCGCTTCACCCGCGCCTTGATCGCGAGCTTGGCCTTCAGCGCCTCGATCGCGTTCCCCGCCTGCCGCTCCTCCCAGAAGCCGATCGTGGCGTTGGCGACCAGCAACAGCAGAATGATGAAGAAATCGGGCCAGTGCCCGACCACGCCCGACAGGATGACCGCGATCTCGATCATCCACGGGATCGGACCCCAGAAATAGGACAGGAACTTCAGGAGCGGGTTGGTCTTCTTCTCGGCGATCTCGTTCGCGCCGTAGTTCGTCAGCCGCGCGGTCGCCTCCGCCTGGGTCAGCCCGTCGGGCGACGTGTCGAGCGTCTTCTCTACCTCGGCGATCGGCACCGACTTCAGCTTGGCAGCCGCATCGGACGCCGATGCGGCCGAATGGTCTGGTGCCGGGGCGTTCGCCTTGGCGGTCGCTGCCATCATGCTCTCCTAAGATATATGCCCAAGCGCGCCGCTGTCCGGGGCACGCGGTCCGCCAGGACGCAGCGCGTGAGCTTAGTGCCCGGGCGGTAGCTGCGGTAGCTTCGGAAACTACGCAGGCGCAGCCGCTGCCGTTCGCCCGCGCGCGACATCGAGGATCACTTCGGAGTCCGCCGCCAACAGGCTGGCACCGCCGATCAGCACGGCAAGCTACGCGCCCGGAACCCGTGCATCTTCCAGTTGCCCGTGATCAGCGTCCGCGTCATCTACGCCATCGCCGCCGAGAGCAGCGGACCAAGTCCAACCGTCGCGAAGGTCGTGACGTTGTCGGCGATTTCATAGGGCAGCAGCAGCGTGCGGATCGCCAATATCCGATTGGCGATCCGCTGCGCGCGGGTGCAGTCCGCCGTGGCGAACTCGGGGTCGTCCTCGGCGGGCGCGAACGGCCGGATCACGACGCGCGCAGGGTCGGGCCTAAGAAGAATTGGCGAGTGCAAAACGATCTCCTCGACCATTTTACCTCAATCAGTCGGTATCGCATGGAAGGTACCCGATCCTCGCGAGACGCGGATCACGCGCCCACAAGGCGACCCGAGAAGCCCATGCTCACGTTCAGCGACGCCGCGAGCATGGTCTAGGATTTGAAGTGATCGAAGCGGCTGCCTTTAGCGGGCTGCGCCGACGATATCCGTTCTATACTGCGCATAATCTTCGCGCGTGATCTCTCCGCGCGCATAGCGCTCGCTTAGGATGTCAAGGGCGTCTTTATTAGGGGCCAGACCATATTTGCGGTGTGCACGGTACGTGTACCCCCAGTTGCCGACGCCTGAGAAGATCAGGAAGATAAACCCGAACCAAAGCATCCATCCCCAACCGAAATACCAATCGTTCCAAAACGGATGTTGCATCTACTGCTCCTGCGGGATCAAGGTGTGCGTTGCGCCTGACGCTGATCGATGACGCCTCCGGCTCGGTATGACCGATCGGATCATGGTCTATTGTGATGTGGATCGGCAAGCCGCGCGAGAGTCGGAAACTACCTACTGGAAGCATTCGTGTCGGACGCGCGATGATCCAAGGTCGATCGGATTCGCGGTGTTTCGAGCGATCTGCTCGTCCTCCTGCGAGGGCAGGACCAACCGCGCCGCCTCGGAGACCAGCTGGTCGAACGCGGGCAGGATGTAAGCCGCGAATCGTATGTCGGGCACGGGGCGCAGGCCATAGGCACCAATGCCGATCGCGGTCGCGATGATACCGCCTTCCGAGATCGGCGTGTCGAAGCAGCGCTTGATCCCGTGCTTGGCCTGCAGCCCATCGGTGACGCGCAACACGCCGCCAAAGTAGCCGACGTCCAAGCCGAAGACGCACACGTCGCGGTCCTGAGCGAGCTTGACGTCGAGCGCCGAGTTCAGCGCCTGGATCATTATCATGCTGGGCCTGTCAGACTGCCAGTTTCTGGCGCTGCTCGACCACGCGCCAGTCAGGCTCCTGGAATACGCCCTCGAACATCTCTGCCAGTCCACCCCAGATCGGCAGCGCGGTCGTCGCCTTATCTCGGACAGAGCGACGATCGAGTTGACCTCCCGTATGCCGGATATCTGGCTCAATCGCTCGAAGAAGAAGCGTTCTTAAGCATAGATGTCGGCCGCTACGATCCGCAACAAATCGACGGGTCCCATTAGCACATAGCATTCGAGCACTTCGGAAATGTGGCTGCCGGGATCACCGCGTGATCGCGGCGATCGCCTCCACCGTTCGATCGACTTCGTCCGCGGTGTTGTAGTGGCATAGTCCCAGGCGCAGCAGTCCGCCGCGATCCGCCAATCCCATGCGTGCGATCGCCTCGACCGCGTAGAAATTTCCCGACCAGGCGTAGATTTCGCGCGTCGCCAAGGCTTCAGCCATCGCGTGCGGCGCGTGATCGGCGTGGGTGACGCCGAAGGTGGGCACGCGGCCGTCCATCGTCGGCCGCCCAGAGCTTGAGCGCGTCCAGTCCGCGCAGGCCGTCCAGCAATCGGTCGCCCAGCCTACGCTCATAGGCGAGACAGCCCTCCATCGCCGCGCGCAGCATCACGGGCCGGGTGGTGGCTTGCGGCGCAAGCTGCGCTCCCAGCGCCGCGAGATATTCTACCGTGCCCAGCACCGCCGCCTGCCCCTCGAACGAGGGCGTTCCGGTCTCGAACCCATGTTCGCTCGAAGCGGAGCGAACCTTGTAGGGCTTCATCCGCGCGAGCAGCTCGCCGCGTCCCCATAGCACGCCCTGATGCGGACCGAAGAACTTGTAGGGCGAGCAGACCAGCAGATCGCAGCCGAGCGCGCGCACGTCGGTCACCAGATGCGGCACGGACTGGACC
>JAABUQ010000575.1_pt1 | contig 86220 bp, 79 predicted proteins | sample 5560001 | NCBI WGS metagenome assembly JAABUQ01 (sample SAMN10711888, study PRJNA513371) | rock metagenome | isolation source: Antarctica rocks | place: Antarctica: Victoria Land, Finger Mt nord | collected 2015-12-18 | reverse complement strand
CGCCTTTTGCACGATTCGCAGTTATCTTTCCACCATGCGCAAGCAAGGCCGTCCTCTGCTGGCTGCCATGGCGGCTGTCTTCGCTGGCTCTCCCTTCTCGGTCGCTTGGGGACCTGGGTAGTTACAAAGAATGAGTCTATCGAGCATTGATTTTTGTTAGAAATGAAAATGGTAGTATCTCATCAGTAGCACAGTACGTTCATTGACTCCAACAATTATCATCAGAACTCGCATTGAGAGGGAGACTCATACTTACGGTAGGGATGGCAAATATGTTCTGCTAGTGTATTAGCACTGCTGCAAGGGAGGTTATACCAACCTGACATCAAGAAGTGGCATGTAGATGTTCATATGGTTACTTAGTTAATACTACCCTATTAGTTTCGGCGATGCCAAAACTAATAGGGTAGTATTCATTAAACAGGAGTGAGATCATCACTGGTTGATAGCCTGATGAAGTAGGGTCCAGAATTGCTGGTCAGCTTGCAGGTACTGGCTCTGACCAGAGTCGAAATCCCGCGCAACAAAGACACAACTTGCTTCATAGGCACTTATGTGAAGAAGAGTCAGGGTATAGTGTGGACCCAATTCTTGTGTGCAAGCGATGTTCTCAGGCAGCTGTGGGAGAGCATAGATGGTGGCGAAGAGTTGCTGCACCATGTTGGCAAGTGTCAGGTTCACCACTGGGTTTTGCCTGGTAGACAGGTGGCGATCTATCTCAATCTGTACATGATCTGGCTTGCTGTCCGGCTGACTTCCTGAGATGCCGGTAGATGATCCGCAGTTGCTCAAGCAGATCAGGAGTACCAGCATCAACGCTGGAGATATGACAAGCTGGCTTTTTGTGAGTCTCACGATCCTCTCCTTACATTGATACTCTGAAATTGTTGTACTCTAAAAGAGAAGACGCTTGTGATCTCACTTTTGTTCCTTGCTTCCTCTGAGATACTAGAGGGATTTTATAACTCTAAATGTAGTCACGACTGTTAAGTAAAAACACAGCGGATTTCGTTAGGAGGATGAACTTTGAAACCACTCACAACAACAAATCTTGTGCTTGCACCAGATGCACCAGTCGATCTTCAACTGCATACTACTTATAGTGATGGTGAATGGACGCCTGAGGGGTTAGTTGACTACCTTGTACAGGAACAGTTTAGTTTGGTAGCCATAACAGATCATGATCGTGTAGATACAGCTCCTGCCCTACAACAGCTTGCTTTAAAGGATTGCCCATCCTTATAGCGGCTGAAATGAGTACGTCGTGGAGAGGTGAGGCAACCGACCTTCTTCGCTATGGATTTGATCCAGAACACAAAGAGTTGCGCGTGCTTGCCCAGGATGTGTTACGTCGTCAGCAAGAGATTTTGCAGGAGACGTACGCAAATTTATTGCGAAAAGGATACACATTTCCAAATCAGCACGAGGTGTTGAAGGTACATGGTGGAGAATTGCTTCAACCAATGGACCTTTTCATACTGCTGGAAAAACATGGGTATTGGGTTGATAAAGAGACATCATGGAAAAATATAGTTGATGCAGGTTTCTCTTATGTACACAACGACATTGCAGCAGTAGTTGACGCCGTTCATGGGAGTGGAGGTGTTTGCCTCATTGCACATCCCGGACGAGGAGCAGGTGAAACTCGTTATGATGTCTCCTTGCTAGACCAACTGCGTCAAGAAGTTCCCATAGATGGCTTCGAGGCTCACTATCCCACACATACAAAAGAGCAAACTGCTATGTATTTGGAGTATGCACAGAAGCACAATTTGCTCGTTAGTTCTGGTTCAGATTCACATAGACCCGAACATAAACCAATTAAGTATCGAGCGGAACTTAGCCGACGCCTCTTGGAACGTGTGGGTATTCAGGTTAGGTAATTAACGTGAGTTCTGTTTAAGGTAGGCCAATCAAGCAGCCAGCAGAGCGTGTTTATCGAGATGCAGCCCCGGTTTTTTGTCTTGATGGCTGTAGGCAATGAGCCCAGCAATCAAATGAACCACAAAATTGGCGGGACTGCGAAATATTCTTGAGCTGATCGATAATGGACTCGATACTCGCCCGTTTGCGTAGCAGGAGCTTGTCTGACAGATGCATGAGCTGGTTTGCGCATGTTTTTGCGCAGTCGGGTGATGAGACGCCCGTCCTTGTTCAAAGAGCAATTGGCACAGAGGAGCGGAAATGTAGCCACGATCCCCAAACAGCTTCCCTCGCAGTCTTTTGACCAGCTGAGGAACAGGAGTCCGATCATCGAGCCTTGCCTGGGGTCAGACAACATGCCAGCAACTCGCCTCGATCATTGACGGCCAGGTGCAGTTTAAAACCAAAGAACCAGCCCATGCTTGTCTTGCCACGCTTGGCATCAGCCGCAAAGACACGGTGCCCGCTAATCCGTTTAGGATCACAGACGCGCCATCCGAAGTTGAATCGATGAAGCTGATGCCTGTACAGGCCCCATAGCGGCTTTGCAAATAGGAAAGCCTCGGAAGCATCATACGCGGGATCAGTGCCACAAAGCGCGGATAACTCACCAGCTGAGGAAATTCCTTCGTCAGATGCACCTGGAATGTTCCGTATAGTACGCCTTGAACGTTCGATAGTGCGATTGGTGAAAATGAATGAGAATCGTCATCACCTCACTTGGACACAAGTGGCCCGCACGCTCTCGCTGCTTGCAGGCTTGCAGTTGAGAGGCTTTCCACGATGACGCAAAGTTGAGCATAAAATCATCGAGCCTCACAAAACAACTCGAGTAAACTCATTGCTAGATCCCTCCGATGATAGATAGAAGCTGTTTGTCTGACTCCTATTCTAACTCATCGGAGAGAGGTCTACTTATCCAGAACTCACGTTAAATAGGAAAAAAGGAGGACTTCCAAGACAGACATCGCTCCGATGTGAGAAAGTACAAAAAACGAAGCATTCTCAGGAGGAACGATGTCAATATCACTCAAATTCTTGTAGAGCTAATCTACCCAAGCCTTAAATGGCATGCTGGCCTATGCCATGAGGATTGTGCCGCTAATTTGGACAAAATTTAGGTATTTGAACAGTATTGAGCACAAGGGGTAATACATCAGACCCGTGCTGTCTAAGAAACGGTTTCGCTGCTCTCTGCGTGAGCGCCAACGCCCTTGCGTAGCATTGGTACTTTATCCAGTGCTTCCCAGGGGGCATCGATATCGGTACGTCCGAAGTGACCGAAGGCCGCCGTGGGTTGGTAGATGGGGCGACGCAGGTTTAGTGCCTGAATGATACCGGCAGGGCGCAGATCGAAATGCTCGCTGATGAGGCGAATAATTTCGTCATCGGAGACTTTTCCTGTACCAAAAGTTTCGACGAAGAGTGAGAGTGGACGCGCTACACCGATAGCGTAAGAGACTTGTAGTTCGAGCCGATCAGCAAGGCCAGCCGCAACAATATTTTTCGCGATATGACGTGCCGCATATGCTGCTGAGCGATCTACCTTTGTCGGGTCTTTGCCACTGAATGCGCCGCCACCGTGACGTGCTATGCCACCATACGTATCGACAATGATCTTACGTCCGGTGAGACCAGCATCACCCATTGGACCACCGGTAACAAAGCGCCCAGTTGGATTCACGAAAATCTTGGTTGACGAATCAATCAAATTCGCGGGAATAACAGGCTTGATGACGTGCTCTAGTACATCGGTGCGAATCTGCTCTTGATCGACGTAGCTGGCGTGTTGGGTAGAGATGACCACAGTATCAACACGTACAGGACGACCATGCTCGTACTGTACCGTTACCTGGCTCTTTCCATCGGGGCGCAGATACGCAAGTGGCCCGCTGCCCATCCATGCTTTACGACGCTCAACCGAGAGTTGACGCGTAAGCTTGTGGGCAAGGCTGATCGGCATAGGCATGTATTCGGGAGTTTCATTGCAGGCAAAGCCAATCATCATGCCCTGATCACCCGCGCCAATCTGTTCTAGTTCGTCGTCGCTCAGGTGCTTGACGACACCATCTTTTGCCTCTAACGAACGACTCACACCCATGTCGATATCGGGCGATTGCTTGCCAATCGAGGTGACGATCCCACAAGTGCGATAGTCAAAGCCATATTCGGCATTGACATAGCCGACTTGCTCGATTGTTTTACGCACGGTGGCGGACATGTCGATCCAGGCCGAGGTTGTGATCTCACCCGCTACCAGTACAAGACCAGTTGTGGTTGCAGTCTCGCAGGCTACACGCGCTAATGGGTCTTGCACAAGAATAGCATCGAGAATAGAGTCCGAGATTTGATCACAGAGTTTATCTGGATGTCCCTCTGTAACCGACTCACTGGTAAAAAATGATTTAGGACTCTCCATAAAATTACTCAAAGGATTGCCTCCTACTATTTATCGTATCAAAAAAGCCATAGAAATATGACTATAGGATAGGTGCAACTGAATGGTGCAGTGTGAGCGTCTTGAGGAGATAGAAGTCACAAAAAACCCCCTATAATGTAGGGGTATGGCGTATTGCACATTCCCCTCATCTTGCGGAATTCATAGTGCATATTCCGCCGGAATTGGCACCCTTCCTGCGTGGTAGCAGATGGGTTGCCGGGCTTCGTAGGGCCGTTTCCCTCCACCTCTCTGGATGAGAGCGATCTCATTGCTGTATTCGGTTGTTGTGTTTCTACACAAAGTACTTGCTTGGTGTTATTTGTATTCTACGATACCAGAGGGTACGTTGTCAATTCTGGAAGATTTGTAGGGACCCGATGTATCCAGTTGTTCCAACAAAATTGGAAATTGACTGTGGGGGCGGCATGGCAGGGGCAAGCCAATGGGCTCCAACTCACCCGTAAAATGGCTGTGGGGGCGGCATGACAGGGACAAGCCCTGTCACTCCGAGACGACGAAACGCCGCGTCATGGCTTGCCACGCGTCGGGATAGAGGAATGACAGGGCTTGTCCCTGTCATGCTCCCAACCCGCTTTGCAGGCTCTCGTAGTAGTTCTTGGAGTCCATTGGCTTGCCCCTGTCATGCTCCCTCCCCTTTGCAGGCAAATGTATGATTTTGTTGGAACAACTGGATTGATCGCGTCCGAAGCACGACTTGCCGGAAAGCAGATAGGCGATAAATCGCACCTGGACGCAATCAATCTGGTCCCTACGAAAAATGTGTCACAGCAAAGGTAACAGACTACTAGGTACCAGACTCCCAGGAGTTGAGGTACTTGTCCTGCTCAGATGTCAGGATATCAATATGAACACCCATCGCGTGGAGTTTGAGACGCGCAATCTCTTTGTCCATTTCGGTGGGAATGGTGTAGACATGCGGTTGCATCTGCCTGGCGTGCGAGAGCATATACTCGGAGCCAAGTGCTTGATTTGCAAAGCTCATATCCATCACGCTGGCAGGATGGCCCTCAGCGGCAGAGAGATTAACGAGACGGCCTTCGGCAAGCAGATACACATGACGACCATCGCTGTACGTGTATTCATCAACAAAGTCACGTACATGCTGTTTAGCGGTTGCCATCTTCTCTAGCGCGGGAATGTTGATTTCGTCGTTGAAGTGACCTGCGTTGGAGATCAACGCGCCCTCTTTCATATTCTCAAGGTGCTGTTGGTCGATGACGTTGACGTTTCCGGTGACTGTGACGAAGATATCACCAACTTTGGCTGCTTCGACACCAGGCATGACACGATAGCCGTCCATAACTGCTTCGAGCGCTCGTGTGGCATCTACTTCTGTCACAATAACGTTTGCACCCAGTCCATGAGCACGTGAGGCAACACCACGTCCACACCAGCCGTAGCCGAAGACTACCACTGTACGACCCGCGATGAGAATATTCGTCGAGCGAATGATAGCATCCAGTACGCTCTGTCCCGTACCATAGCGGTTGTCAAACAAGTGCTTGGTGTCGGAGTCATTTACTGCCAGAACAGGAAATTTGAGCACACCATCGCGCTCCATGCTTTTCAGACGGATCACGCCGGTTGTTGTCTCTTCCATACCGCCGATGATGTTGGTGATGAGTTCAGTACGCTTGGTGTGAATTGTCGAAACGAGATCACAGCCATCGTCCATCGTCATTTGGGGTTTGTGGTCAAGCACGGCATTGATATGGCGATAATAGGTCGCCTCGTCCTCACCTTTAATGGCGAAGGTGGGGATACCATATTCGTGTACGAGTGCTGCCGCCACATCATCTTGTGTAGAAAGCGGGTTGGAGGCACACAACACAAGGTCGGCCCCGCCAGCTTTTAATGTGATGGCAAGGTTCGCGGTCTCGGTGGTGATATGTAAGCAGCCGGACATACGAATACCTTCAAGCGGCTTGTCTTTCACGAAGCGCTCACGAATGAGGCGCAGGACAGGCATTTCTTTGGCAGCCCACTCGATGCGGCTCTTGCCACGAGCAGATAGGGCAATGTCTTTCACATCACCGGAAATTGAGGTTGTCATGATCTATAGTGTTCCCTTCGTTATGTAACACAACAAATGAGAGGCTTGAGTAAGACCTCTCATCTGTTGTGTTATTTCTGTTCTCTGACTCTATCTTACAACATTTTTTTAAGGGAAAGTTCTCTTCTGCATATTACCGCATACGGACTCGCACATTGCTTCGCTCGTGCGATGGCGCAATGAATTGCGCCCCTACCGATGAACTGGTTTCCAGGCAGGGTCAAAATGCGAGTAGGTTACTAGCTCTTTGTAGCGTTTGGCGATATCGTCTATGGTCAGGGCGCGGAGACGGTCGATGCTGAAGTCCGCACAGACGAAGGAGCCGATAATGTTGCCATGAACGACTGCGCGTTTGATATCGTCAACAGCATAGTGACCACCTGCTCTCGGTTCAACTGTAGAGAGATAGCCAAGAAGACCACCGGCGAAACTGTCACCCGCACCAGTTGGGTCGATAACTTCTTCGAGTGGATAGGATGGCGCAGTGAAATAGGTGCCGTCCGCTCCAAAGAGGAGCGCGCCATAACTTCCTAGTTTTACCACAACATATTGAAGCCCCATATCTAACAGGTGGCGCACGCCTTTGAGAATGCTGGCCTGCCCCGTGTAGTGACGAACCTCTTCCTCGCTCAACAGCAGGATGTCTACGCGCTTGATAACTTCTGTCAGTTGCTCTTTCGCGGTATTGATCCATAATTCCATTGTGTCAAGGACGGTCAAACGTGCATGAGGCATTTGATCGAGGACCTCTAGTTGAAGTCCTGGTTGGATATTGGCGAGAAAGACAAGCGGACTGTGCTTGTACTCATCGGGAATGATGGGATGAAAGTCTGCGTAGACGCCAAGCTGTGTTTCAAGCGTATCACGAGAATTCATATCCATATGATAGCGCCCCGACCAGTAGAACGTCTTTCCTTCCTCGATCTGTAAGCCATTAAGATTAATTGGTCGGCTGCGAAAAAAGTCGAGATACTGCTGTGGAAAATCATTGCCTACAACAGCGACAAGGTTCACTGAATCGTAGAGCGAGGCGGCGGTCGAAAAGAATGAGGCAGCGCCACCGAGAACGTGGTCTACCTTCGCAAAAGGTGTTTCTACACTATCAAAAGCGACAGACCCAACAACAAGAATAGGCACGAATAGCCCCTCCATTTAGAAAGAATAGCATAGCAGATGTCAAACAGGAGTCGCATCACTAAGATGCTCTATCACTCCATCAAGAAATGCAAGTGTGTTATTAAATTTCTCCCGAGCCATATTCCGGGCAGGTTCTGTATTTAAGGATTGGTACAGATCAATAAAGCGCTCCTCGACGTGGCGCAACATAGCGGTAAGCATATCTCCTGTCACAGCCCTATTCGTATAACGCGCACCAAATTCGATTAATGATGTCACAACCGCTAGGCCACTGAGCCGTCCTAATTTATCGGCATCGTAGAGAATACGCCCCTCCAGTGAGGATATATTGCTCTGCTCAGCAGCATTGGGAGTCATATGTGTCAGAATTGCTTGTTCCACCTTTTGCACGAGTTCAGGTGCTACCTGTTGGTTTTGCAAGAATTCCACTGCCATCTGTGCGGAAGCGATATGATGCTGCTGAAAACCTTGTGAAGCAGTTGAAATATCATGCAAGTAGGCGGCAATAACCAGCGCATCCATATTTACCGTTTCCGTGTCATCATTCTGTTCCGTGTCGAGTGCCTCACGCTGTAAAGCAAGCATTTTACAATTCGCTACAACAATACTAGCATAGCGAAATCCCTCACTGCCTAATGTCTTTTCGGCATAATGGGCGGCTGCCTGTATTGTCTTTTCCTGCGTCCCTATTTCCATCACTGTTGCCCCTTTCCAACACTCTTACCCTGCTGATTGTCAACACGCGCAGCACAAACGTTACGCAGTGTCTCATGATATGGAGATCGAACAATGCCTTGTTCTGTAATAATGGCTGTTATGTACTCATGAGGAGTGACATCAAATGCAGGATTAGCTACATGCACTCCCACTGGGGCAACGACAGTTCCACGCACTGTTGTCACTTCCTCCGTGTTACGTTGCTCAATAGGAATGTCCGCACCTGACGCTAGCGAGAGATCTACTGTTGAACATGGAGCGACAACATAGAACGGAATAGCATGCACGTGAGCTAATACAGCCACACCATATGTGCCGATCTTATTAGCAACATCACCATTAGCAGCAATGCGGTCAGCCCCCACGAATACAGCTTTTATGCCTCCATGACGCATGAAGTGTCCAGCCATATTATCAGTAATCAATGTCAGAGGCACACCTTCTTGCTGCAACTCCCAAGCAGTCAAGCGAGCCCCTTGTAGTACGGGACGTGTTTCGTCCACAAACACATGCACTTGTTTACCCTCTTTGTGCGCGGTATAGATTGGTGCAAGGGCGGTTCCCTTTCCGGCGGTTGCAAGCGCACCAGCATTACAATGTGTAAGCAGAATATCACCATCAGCTATTAAGCTTGCCCCATAGGAACCCATTTGTGTACATGCAAGAACATCTTCATCAGCAATCAAGAGGGCTTCATTGCGCAGAGAGTCTGCCATATTCCGCACACTACGTTCTTCGAGAGAGGCACAATGCAGCATGCGTTCTACGGCCCATGCAAGGTTTACAGCAGTTGGACGCGTACTACGCAGCAGAAGCCCAACAGTGCGTAGATGATCGCATGCCTGTTTTATTGTCACGTTCGTGCCTTGCTCTCGTAAGAGACGTAGTAGCGCAAGAGCCATGCCGAACGCTGCCGTAACACCAATTGCAGGCGCGCCACGTACTTTGAGCGTCGTGATCGCATGAGCGACCTCCTCTTCATGGGTAAGCCTGAGTGTAACCACCTGTTGAGGCAGGAGCGACTGATCTAGCAAGCAGACACAAGCACTAGCATTTTGCTCTTCCCACCACACAGTTCGCACATCTGTTTGCGTAAGCTGTTGTTTTTTGTCCACTGTAGCACGCACATCTTTCTTCGTTTCTTCTACCATCTCTATCTTCCAAAAGGAAATCGTTACAACGAGCAAACACCGTCGTGTGAGCGTGTTCCCCCAATAGTACTAACATAGAGGGACTATATAGCTTAACTTCCACAAGAGTATGCTAACATGATAGTCGATACCTAACGCGAGTGCAAGTATATATGACTATTCAGGTATGTTACTCGTAGCGTCGGTTGTCCGTTCCACTACACAGAAGGTTGAAAAGCCTTTTCCACATTGGCAGAAATGACATGTACAAGTCATACTGCACAACCTGGAGATGCGTTGCAATCACTTGCTTTGGAACGGACAAGATGATAATTGTAGCCATCGAAGGGATTGTAGCGCATGGCCCAGGTGGAAATGAAAGAAACTTCTTGGTCATTTGATCAGATTTATGACGAATACAAAACACCTATTTATAACTATGTTTATCACTTAGTAGGAGATCGTGAGCAGGCAGACGATCTCACCCAGGACACATTTTTAAAAGCGTTTAAGGCTCTGCCTAAAATGGATGGGAACCTGAAGCTTTCGGCGTGGTTGTATCGTATTGCAACGAATACAGCATATGACGCACTGCGACGCCGTAAGTTGATTGCATGGTTGCCCTGGCAAGACCTCGATCACGAACCAGCAGATGTTGAGAGTGCGGACCCGCAGGAGATTTACGGCACAACAGAGCTTGTGCGTGCTGCACTGCGGCGCATGCCTCAACAATACAGATCAGCATTGCTTTTGTACACGCAAGAGGGCTTCTCCTACAGTGAGATTGCCCACACGTTAAACATTGCCGAGAGCGGCGTCAAGATGTATCTCTCTCGTGCACGACAGTCGTTTCGCGAACATTATCGGTCCCTTGAACAAGGAGGAGGCACACAATGAGTACTGAGCATGTCGAGGATTTACTAAGCGCCTACCTTGACAATGCTCTTACTCAGGAGGAACATGCCTATGTTGCTGCACATTTACAGACATGTTCAGCATGCAATGTCATTCTTGCAGACCTCCGTCATCTTGATGCTCTTCTCGCAAAACAACCTCGCGTGAGTCCTTCTGCTGCACTGCGTGAGAAGATATTTTCCGCACCGGAGTATCTGGAACTCATCGGGGACGTGCCGAGACAGTTTACGAATAGTAATTCATTGGTGAACAATATACAAAGTCGGCAGACGGTTCCTCAAAAAAGGATAGATTCCGATAGTGCGAGTCGTCCGCAGTTGGTCGCCATACCAGGAAATAGCAAATCATCTCTATCTAATCAGGAAACAAAAGCACTTGTTCGGGTTCCGCAACGTCGGAATATGTATATACAACGCTTCATGCAAGTGATGATTGCAGCCTGTCTTCTGCTTACGCTGGGAGTTGGTAGCTTTATCGGGTGGAACCTTTGGCAAGAGCAGGGAAAAACCGCACATGATGCACCAGGCATAACTCCTCCACAGTCCCTCCGTCAGGGTGGACCACTACCAGCAGGTATACGTTTTGTTTTCTTGAACAATGCAAGTTTGTGGAGTGGACCAGAAGATGGCAGTGCACAGGCTGTACGCTTGACACCAGCAACGGTTACGGTTGCGCCACACTGGGTTGTTAGTCCTGCTCTTTCGGGTCATGAGGTCGGCAATCTTCTTGCATATGTCGATACAAAACAGGGCTACATTCACATTATTCGTACTGATGGACAAAGCGATATGGTTGTTAAGCAACCACTCTTAAAGAGCGTATCAGAAGCTTCTTGGAACACACCTACTGGCTCGGCTATTTTGAGTAGCCTTTCCTGGTCTCCTGACGGTCACTTCCTCGCGTTTATCGCTGCTCCGACAGAAACGTCTACATTGTACATTTACTCGACGAACACAAATCAGACGCAAGAAGTGACTCTTTCAGGCAAAGGTTCAGTCTCTCACCTCGTCTGGTCTCCAAACGGAGCGCGTATCGCCTTCGAATTTATGCACAACGATGTTACAAGCATTCTCGACTATAATGTATTGACACGTAACGTATTAACAGTTGTAACAGCAGATCATCCCAACGATACTGTGCTTACGCTTGATTGGGCGACTACTAATGATGCTCCTGCTATCACGTGGAGCGTAGGAACACAAGGTCATGTACATGGTATATGGCTACGACCCGTCGGGGATGTTAATGGGGTTGATGGAGTACAAGCGCTAGCTAGTGGAGAGTACACGCAAGCCGTCTATAGCCGTAGTGGAGGAGCTGGTATGGGAAGTTGGCTCCTCAGTCGGCCTCGTACAACAAATGCAGATACACTACTCGCGCTGACTCTGGCAGGTGTAGTTCACAAGATAGCAGATGGCAATAAGATAGATGTAGTTCAATGGACACGGGATGGAAAGCATATCACTTACTTCGACTCATTCGCTTCTGGAGTGGGAACACTACACAGTGTAGATACAATAACTGGTAGTAATACATTGGTGACATCTACTGTACGTAGTACGCCTGTACCAACGTGGTCTTCTGATGGACAACACCTTCTGTACAGCAGTGGGGCCCATAGCTTTGTCGCTGATATACAGAATGGGAAGACACAACTTTTGGTCGCAGGTTCGATCTCCGCATTTGCATGGTCTCCAACATCATCGCACACGGTTATCGTAGCAGTACAAGATGGAACGCGAGGCGTTTATCTTGTTGACACACAACGTAATACCGCAAAATCATTAAGCAAACAGGATGCTAACGGTCCCGTTGTGTGGACTCAGATTCCGTAAATGTAGTTTTACGTTTGTTATGCCAGAATAGAAGCATTCATACAATCTTCATTGTCGATATTCACATAAAATTCATATAACCTGGTGCAATCTTTATAGGTTTTTTATAGAGAATGTGTATAGTGTAAGAGGAGTCTTGTTTTGTAGCCACGCGTGTGGTGGGGTGTATGTGTGTTTTGGAGGAATATTCGATGGTAACAACAGCACAGGCATCTGTTACAGGTGTTACAAATGGTCGTCCATTTTCTCATACGGCCGCTGTTCAGACCGATGAGATAGCAAAGGTCAGCATTCACGCAATCTTTCGGGCGCGTGAGAGCGCAATTGTGGCACATGTGCTTGAACGAATGGAGAGACGAGATCGTATTGTGCTCATCCTTCTGGATGGTCGACGCACTATTCAAGACGTGATACGTTTGCTCCATCGCAGTGAAGAAGAGATGGCCCAGGTGCTGGTACGCCTGCTTAAAAGTGGATTCATTGACTATATGGGGACCCAAAGCACATAACCTGTACCAGTTTTTCTAACCTGAAGAAATTGGTAGCAAAAGTGCTAACAAATTTACTCTTCATGCGTTATAATACATAGGCTTAGGACGGAAGGCGGAATATATGTGAGCAGGCACATTCACCTCGACGAGCAGCTTGTAGCATATATTTATTTACTCGTGTAACCTTTTCCCCATAGGGTTCGCACGCGCGCCGCCCAGAGTTGTGCTTTGCTTTCTGCATATGCGCAGTAAGGGGAAGACGAGCTGGCACCCCGTTTTCTCCTTACATTTCAGCTAGACAAGCGAGAAAGGGTCGCATGCAATTTCCAATGCGGTCATTAGGGGGAAAACTTACAATAAGTGCTGCGTTAGTTCTCTTGCTCAGTCTGCTTCTATTTATGGTAACGGCATGGGGATTGCTCACCTTCTATGCTGAACGTGAAGCCAAGAACAATGCACAGCTTCACCTGGCACGCGCGAAGAAAGCGTATAGTGCTCACAATGCATCACTGATCCAAGCACTACAAACAATAGCCGATGACTCGGTTGTTATCTCTTCCATAAAGCAGCCGGGACCCACCGTACAGAATCGCCTGAAGGAAATCTCTTCCTCTGCACAGTATCATTTCTCATTATCCGCGCTAGATATCGTCTCGCCAAACCACAGCATTCTTGCGCAAGTAGAGAATGATAAGAATAATCAGATACCTGTCAACGCTATCGCGCTTGTAGATCAAGCGGCTCAGGGAAAAATCGCGACATCACTACAAACGGAGATGTTTAGTCTATCTCCTACACAAAACAGTAGTTGGATGCTCCGTGCGGCTCTTCCCATTCTGCAAGGAAACAATATTCCTGCTGGCGTTTTATTAGCAACTCAGCCAATTGATGATACGCTTGCACAGGCAGTAGTGGCCCATTCAAATGCAAATATTCTGCTTTGTTTAGCAGGTCAGGTACAGGGCATCGGAGAAACAACACTCAATAGCCTTGCTCGTGCTCAGATTTCTTCGTCCAATACAGCAAACAGTGTGTGTCAAACACAGAGTCACAATATAAGCGATGGTACACAACGCTATATTGCATTAGGAAGTTTGATACCAACCGAGTATCAAATAGCTGCTTCGTCTCAACTTCTTATGATTGCTATAGAGCCGCCAAGCACAATTACTTTGTATAGTCAGCGTGTGTTACTGCTCCTGCTTGGCGTAGGAATATTTACCTTTGCTCTAGGAATTTTTCTCTACGCATTTATAACACAGATATTTTTTATCCGTCCTCTACACCAGCTACAAGCACAAGTGCGAACCCAGGTCGTTGAGAATGCAGGAGTTATTCTTCCGGCACAAGATGAGTTAGGGATGCTTACGCGCTCATTTGATCTGCTCTCTGAGTCTTTAGAAAGTGAAAGTCAGGCTATGATAGGGCAGATGAGCAATATTCTTGTGATGAGTGATGCCCTGATTTCGACGGTCAACCTAGAACACCTATTGGGAGAAATTGTGAGTCGTCTTGGACATATTATGCAGGCGAAACATGTCTCATTGCTTTTGTATGGGCGTGAAATGCTCGCACCATGGGCCGTTGCACAGTGGTCCGAGACCGGAGCAACTGGAACAACTTCTCCTATACCTCTGTCACCTCATGTGTCAGATTCGCATGCATTGCAGGAAAAGGGTGCTGTTACCGTTCATGCTGACCCTGATGGAGATGTTACGATGGCGGCGACAACAAAAATGGTTGCTTTGACCAACGTTAGCAGTGGAAAGGGAAAAGCAGTTCGCCCAGCACAATCTTCTCAGCCATCTTATGGTATACGTCGCCCACGCATTCCACGCCCTGCATTGCGCGATCTGGATATGATCCTGGCTCGCATGGTCATTGCAAAGCAAAAGATCGCCTATGATGAGGATATTGCCACAGGCCCTTGGGAGCGTGATAGTTGGGCGCGTCTAGCCCTTAATGCTGGCTATCATGCGGTGATTGCAGTACCACTCCTTTTACAGGATCAGGCTATTGGAGCGTTCATGCTCTATCTGGATAAACCCTATCAGGTCAGCAAACGAGATACCTTCCTTCTAAGTACTGCTGCAATTCAAGCGTCAATGGCGCTTCAGAACGCACTCCTGTTCGCAGAGGTAAAAGAGAAAAATGCAGCCCTTGAACGTGCAAATGCGTTGAAATCACAGTTCTTAGCAACTGTCACACATGAGCTACGCTCTCCATTGCATAGCATTATTGGTTATGGGTCGATGATTGTCGATGGCTTCGTCGAGGGCGAACTAACACCACAGCAAGAAGAGGATATCCGCTTCATTGTGAGACGTGCCGAAGATCTTTCACATCTCGTGGACGAGATGCTGGACCTCTCGAAGATCGAGGCCGATAAGATCGAGGTGACTCCAGAACCAATAGAACTTGCCACAAGTTTACGAGATATTATTAATCAACTCAAGTTGGCGGCGGACGAAAAGAGAATTTACCTTGTTTTAGACATGGAAGAGAACATGCCTTTGGTACGTGCAGATAGCTACCGTTTACGGCAGGTTGTCACCAATCTTGTCGCTAACGCAGTAAAATTTACTGAGCAGGGGGGGGTTACAATTCGTTGTACCTGTATAAATGATGACAGTATGGTACGTATAGCCGTACAAGATACAGGTATTGGTATCTCACCAGCCGCCCTCGGCTATATCTTTGAAGCGTTCCGTCAGGCAGATGGAAGTACGACTCGTCGCTTCGGAGGTACCGGTCTAGGACTAACAATTGCGAAGAAACTCGTTGAATTACAAGGGGGTGAAGTCGCAGTAGAGAGCGTCGTGGGCCAAGGATCAACGTTCTCTTTGACATTGCCTGTTGCAGCATCGCCCGATATGAAAGCGTAGAGATTGACACAAGAAAGTACACGAGCAAATATATGAGTACCCCTACAGTAGGCACGCCCGTAATTCTGGTTGTTGAGAATGAGGCGTCAAACCGCATTCTGATTGAGCGTGTTTTGTCAACACGCGGATACCGTTGTATTTCGGCTTCAAATGGTCAGGAGGCCCTTGACCTGCTTGATCGCGAACGTGTAGACCTTATTCTGACGGACCTGTCAATGCCTGTGCTCGATGGATATCGTACAACACAACTTATTCGCTCACGGCCACATCTCGCCAACGTACCTATTGTTGCAGTGACCGCCTTTGCATTGAGCGACGAAGGTGAAGCGGCCAAGCGCATCGGTTGCACTGAATATTTGACGAAGCCATTCAAGCCGCGCCAACTGTTGGAACTGGTGGCCCGTCTACTGCCAGCTAAGTAATTCAAAGCATACTTGTCGTTGAACTCATCCATTATACTACGTATAACCCTTCTGACCGACCAGGCCGCTGGTCGGTCAATATCTTTTTGGCAGTTGAGCAAGGAGTTTGCAGATGAATATTTCAGCAGTAATGCAGGCGGTACAAGAAGTATCAACCGATGTATTGATCGTGTCAGCAGCACGCAAGACAGAAAAAGACGAAGCTGGTGTGCAGCTATCCGCAACAGCCGCGACCATAGATAAACTCTTGAATGGTCTTGTCGGTGAGTTGTGTACAGATGGAGAGTTCAAGGGTGGGCTCGGTGAGTTGCTGACGATTCATACAATGGGTCAAATGACAACCAAACGTGTAATCGTTGTTGGCTTGGGAGCACAAGATAAGATCACTACGCAGTCCATTCGCCGTGCCAGTGCTGTTGCGGCACGCCATGCACAAAATACAGGAGCACATCAAGTTACCCTTGCTTTGCAATGGAATGAGACGCAGAGCGAGACACTGCGAGGCGAAGTGCAGGCAGAGGTTGAGGGAGCATTGCTAGGACTCTATACTTTCAGGATGTATAAGCATACTGAGCATACCAGTAATGGAAACAGTGTCTCGCAATTGAACATCTTGACAGAGAGTAGCGCGGATACGGCGAGTATTTCACAGGCAATCGAGCAGGGGCAAGCACTGGCGGAGGCGACGAACTTCGCACGAAACCTGATCAATGAGCCACCAAATGTTCTCACTCCTGCTGAACTTGCCAATCGTGCTACACACATGGCGAAGCAGTTTGGTCTTGAGTACGAAGTATTCGACAAGGCGAAGATTACAGAGTTAGGTATGGGTGGTCTTCTTGGTGTAACTCAAGGTAGTGCCGAACCACCACAGTTTATCGTCCTACGCTATCGTGGTGGACAGACAACAGATAAAGGCATGGCACTTGTCGGTAAAGGTATTACATTTGATACAGGCGGCATCTCCATTAAGCCAGCGGCAGGAATGGATGAGATGAAGGGAGATATGGGCGGCGCAGCAGCAGTGCTTGGAGCGATACAAGCTATTGCCGCATTGAAACTTAACATCAATGTAACAGCACTTGTGCCAACCTGTGAAAATATGCCGAGTGGGACTGCGTATCGTCCGGGGGACATTCTACGCATCTCAAATGGCAAGACCATTGAGATCGTCAATACAGATGCCGAAGGTCGCTTGATTCTAGCTGATGCCCTCTCCTACGCGGTCAAAGAGGGCCTTTCGCCCATCGTCGATCTCGCCACGCTTACAGGAGGCATAGTGATTGCGTTAGGCAACGTCACAACTGGCGTGTTCAGCAACGATGAGCAGTTGACTCATGAGATCGTCGCTGCTGGTCGTGTCGCGGGCGAGAAGTTTTGGCCTATGCCAATGGACGAAGAATATGGTGAAGCAATTAAAAGTGATATTGCCGACATCAAGCAGACAGGGGGACGCGCGGCATCGTCGATCACAGCAGCAAAAATCCTGGAACACTTTGTTGCTGATACGAAATGGGCGCATCTGGATATCGCAGGCACAAGCTACCTTGAAAACAAAAAGGCCTATCAAGAAAAGGGCGCTACTGGAGTTGGTGTACGCACATTGGCAGAGCTAGCACGTCAGCTAGCCAGGTAGTTTTTTGAAATACGAACTATTCTGCTACACAATGACGTGCACGTCATTGTGTAGCAGAATAGTTCGTATTTTTTAGAATGCTCTTTGTAACGCGGCTTTCGCAGCATAGTAGCCACACAGACCGTGTACGCCACCGGAGGGCGGGGTTGAAGATGAGCAGATGTAGATACGCTTGTTGGGTGTTGTATAGGGATTAAGACGGATTGTTGGGCGTGTGAAGAATTGGAGCAAGTCAGCTATTCCACCATTGATATCACCACCGATGTAGTTTGCGTTATACTCTTCTAATGCATTTGGCGGAATACTGTTTTTTGCGAGAATACGATCTCGAAAACCAGGGGCAAAGCGTTCGATCTGCGCATCAATGCGTTCTGTCATATCGAAGGTCGAGCCATTGGGAGTATGACTGTATGCCCATACAGTATGTTTCCCAGCAGGCGCTCGTGTATCATCAAACAGACTTTGCTGAGCAAGTAGCACAAATGGCTTTTCGGGCGGCACTCCTTGCCATATCTGTCGCTCTGAGAGCATCACTTCTGAAAGCGTTCCGCCAATATGTACCGTTCCTGCACGCAGACAGTCCTGTGCCTGCCAGGGAATAGGTCCGTCAAGCGCGTAATCAACCTTGAACACACCAGGACCATAACGATAGCGTGCCAGGCTATGTCGATAACTATTTGGTAGATGGTTGCCAGCAATACGTAGTAGTTGGCGTGGTGTTATGTCGAATAAAAGAGCACGCGATGCAGGTAACATTTCAATTGACGTGACTTCAACACCTGTGACGATTTCACCGCCGAGCGTGCGTAGATATGCGGCAAGCGCATCGACAATAGCTTGTGAACCACTCCGTGGAATAGGCCAGCCAACACCATGTCCGAAGAGGGCAAGTATGATGCCAAAGGCGGCACTCAAACTGTGTTCGAGTGGCAGGAATGAGTGAGCTGCCATGCCCGCGAAGAGCGCACGCGCACGCTCTCCTCTGAACAGTTGTTTGGCAAGACTTTCCGCGGAACGAATGGCATGCAGGCCAAAGGGTGCTAACAGGAAAGGATGCCGAAAGGATTGGGGACGCAGAGGACCAAGCAGGGTGTCAGCAAGTGTTTGCCAATGTGCAACAAGTGGTGTCATGAAGCGGCTATAAGCCCCAGCATCGCAACCCAATGTCTTAGTTGTCGCCTCAATAGATTGCTCCAAAAGCATAGCACTGCCATCGTCGAGTGGATGCGCGAGAGCGACTGGTGGTTGCATCCATTCCAGCCCATATTGCTCTAGTGGTAAGGCACGAAAAAAAGGCGATGCTAGCACAAGTGGATGAATAGCGGAACATATGTCGTGTTTGAACCCTGGAAGTGTCAGTTCTTCCGTACGCGAGCCACCACCAATAGTGTCTTTTGCCTCGAAAACAACAACAGACTTTCCCGCCTGGGCCAAGGTGATTGCGGCTGCAAGACCGTTCGGTCCTGAGCCGATCACAACTGCATCGTAGTTATTTTGTAAGGACATGAAGATACCTACTGTACTGCATCAGCATAACTAGCTTTTCCTGAACGAAACGCGTCAAAGTTGAGAATCATATAGTAAAAACTCCTATCATAGACATACTCTGAATATAGGATAGCATATCTCGTTAAGAGACGTTAGCATGGCTTCTTTGTCATTGATAATGTCCCAGAAGGTTTGTGCTATACTGCTTTCATGGACATACATATTCGCTATTTTGCCTCGTTGCGCGAGATTGTGGAGCGCAATGAGGAGACACTTTCAATACATGAAGGCACTCGTGTTGCAGATGTGCGTACACTACTTGCTACACGCTATCCACGTCTGCAACCGATTTTGGAACGCTCGGTTTGTGCGGTTAATCGTGGCTACGTACCGCCAGAGACGGTACTACATGATAATGATGAGCTTGTGTTTATTCCCCCAATGGGTGGAGGAACATCTATGGAGCCGTTGATTCAACTTACACGGAAACCACTCAATCGGGATGCTCTCGTCGCTGCTACGAGTCATCCTAGTGTTGGTGGAATTGTTGTTTTCGAGGGCGTGGTACGCGATAACGCACGCGGAAAACAAGTGCGCTACCTCGAATATGAGGCATATGAGGAGATGGCAGAGCAGCAAATACGGGCAATTGTCACGGAGGCACAACAGCGTTGGGGTATCGAGCGTGTTGCAGTTGCGCATCGCTTTGGACGGTTAGAGATTGGTGAAGCGAGTGTGATTATCGTCGTGGCAAGCCCTCATCGCGGAGAGGCCTTTGAAGCGTGCCGTTATATCATCGATACGCTAAAAAAGACGGTCCCCATTTGGAAAAAAGAGGTTGCTACTAATGGGGAAGAGTGGGTTGAGGGATAAGAGCATGTGCTTTCGACACGATGAGGCTATGTGGAAAGCACATGCTCTTAAAAAAAGTATGGTATACTTGCGGTAAGGACTAGTGTGGTTTTCGTCTTCTCTGGAGGTGTTGATGAACTTATTTGAAAAACAAGCTCGACTCAACCAACTCTTCACACAGAGTCCCGTCAATGCGGCCTACCTCGCCGGTTCTCTCAGCACTCGGACCTCTTTTGGACACCTCAGCGACGTGGATATTGCAATTCTCCTGACAGATTCCATCAAAGCTGACCAGTTTCTGGATTACCAACTCTACTTTTTCAGTGAACTAGCGAAACGCTTAGAGTCAGATACTATCGACGTGGTTATTCTGAACCAGGCATCGCTCCTGCTCAAGCTCCAGGTCATCAAATATGGGCAAATTTTGTTCAGTCGCAACGAAAAGCAGCGTGTCTCATTTGAGTCTAAGGCTGTGATGGACTACCTGGACTTTAAAAAGTTTGATGAAATTCAGAATCAAGCGTTGAGCCGTCGTCTCTACGGGCAGGTAAACCCTGTCATGCCACTTGATAAAGAGACGTTACAGCCTAAGCTCAAGCAGATACGCGATGCCGTAACTATCCTGCATGAGTTGGGCAATACAGAACGAGAAGTGTTCATAAAGGATTATCACGTGTACAGCATCGCGGAACGCTACTTGCAACTAGCAATTGAGGCGTGTCTTCATGTCTGTAGCACCATCGTTGCATCATTAGGGTTGCGGCGTCCTGAGGGCTATCATGAGTTACTAAGTATTATCGCGGCACAGGAAATCATTCCTCGTTCGTTAGCGTATCGTTTAGAAGTGCTCACAGACCTGCGCGATACACTTTTATGTAACCCGAGTACGCTTAGCCGTGATATCCTCTATGAGCACGTTCAGTATCGTCTCAGTGATCTTGAAGCGTTCGCGCACGTGATAGACGAAAAGATTGGTCAATAGTTTCAACCAAAAGATGCTGGCATCAGTTGATGCCAGCATCTTTTGGTTGAAACTCCTACGCAATGATACCTTCGCGCTCACGAAGTGCATCGGCCTGTTGCTTAGCTTCGTCAGCTTCGGCAGGGCGGCCCGTCTCTCGGTAGATTTGCTCTAATGTCTCGTAGGCAAGCAGCATTGAGGGATCCATCGAGATTGCCTGTTGTGCAGCATCAAGTGCCTCGCCATAGCGCTTGGCTTCGCGCAGAGTATCAGCAAGATCGTTGTAGTAATCGACATTCAATGGGTCGCTATCGATGGCGTTCTGATAGTTCTCGATGGCCTCATCATAGCGTCCAAGCGCATCGTATGCACTAGCAAGCTGATAGTAGCCTTCTGGGTCGTCCTCAGAACGCTCTAACAAAGCTTTAGCGGTCTCGATAGCCTGATCGTGCTGACCTAGCGCGTTGTACGTATCAGCGAGACCAGCGTAGGCGGCGGCGATATCATCAGATTGTAATTCGTCGGTACGGTCAACGAGTCCCTGATACGCAGTCAAAGCTTCCTCATAGCGCTCGGCTTCGAGGTAGGCTTCTGCAAGGCTAAAGCGTGCTGTGATACGCTGTGGGTCGATTTGAATAGCATGCACATAGGCATCAATCGCCTCGCTCGTGTTCTCCTGCACGGAAAGCCATGTTCCAAGGTGCTCCCATGCCTCAGCGTCCTCGGGATCGATGGTGACGATACGTTTGTAGACCTCGACTGCCTGATCGCGCTCACCCATCTGCTCATAAACGGCGGCAAGCATATCGTAGCCAGTGCGCCCTTCTGGATCGAGCGAGAGCATTTGATTGGCGATAGAGAGAGCATCATCATACCTACGCATATCGAGATAGATACTGGCAAGTTCTGCATAGCGCGTTGGGTCCGCGGGATCAGCGTCTACGCGTTTTTCTTGGTCCATCAAACGGCGCTGCTGATCGTTGATACGCTCACGCACGTCACGCAGACTATCGGCGGCAACGTTATTTTCTGGATTGAGAATGAGTGTTTGACGATAGGCTTGAATGGCATCCTGATATAGATTTTGTGTACGATAGGCATCGCCAATACTCATGTACAGTTCGTCGTTCTCAGGGTCAATCTCCTGTGCCAACTGGAATGTCTCTAACGACTCTTCATGCAATCCAAGTTCGCCGTACAGGTTGCCGAGGTTGATGTAGGCATCGAGCAGTTGTGGATCGAGATCAATAGCGCGACGATAGCCAGCAACGGCAAATTCTGTCTCACCAAGATATTGCTGAGCCAGCGCGAGGTTATAGCGGGCGCGGGCGTTCTCTGGGTCGAGTGCTACAGCTTGCTCGAATGCTTCAGCAGCCGTTTCGTAGTCTCCTTGTTCGGCAGCGGCATTGCCACGATCTGTCAATACCTGCTCTGTTGGTTCCTGGTTCGCCTCTTGCATTTCCTGGCGGCTCACAAAGTGAACCGGTGCACTATTTTGCGCTGGAGTAGGCGTGTCGTTTTCTGTATTTTGCATGTCATCCATAAAACTTTTCGCTCCTGAGTGGGTACGTAGTGTGTTGCAAGAATAAATAATAGGTCTTTGCGTAGTATAGCATAGTCGGTTTAGACGTGACAGACAGTATGAAAATTATTTGTCACTTACCGCCTTCGACGGCAAAGTGGAGGGGAAACTGGGGCACAGCCCCAGGCCCCAGTCAAGGGGCTGCTGCCCCTTGCATCCCCGCTTTTGAGAGGTGACAAATGGATTAGGCCCCTACTTCACGCGTAGAATGAGTTGCACGTCGTAGTGTGCGCTGGCATAAAACGCTTCGGTATACTCGATAGGTGCTCCTGTTTCATCGAAGGTTGTACAGGCTAAGCGTAACCCTGGATCGTGAGCAGCCATATGTAGTAGTTCGGCCTCACGTTCCGACGGAATATCGCCTTTCAGGGTTTGCTCAGTGATGTAAGGATGCATCCCTTCTGAGGCCATCAGGCTATAGAGTGATCCTTCAGCAGTCTCTTTCGCACGTTGATAGATGTTCGCGGCACGGGGATGGGGTAGGTAGTCAACTTCCAGTGCAATAGGAATGTCATTGGCAAGGCGTAAGCGTTCCAGACGGACAACCTGGTCCTCGTCACTCAAGCGCAATCGCTCACGTACAGTGTGTGAGCCACGTACTAATTCGCTTACAAGTAACATTCCACCTGGACGCTTGCCACGACGTTTCAGCTCTTCAGTAAAGCTGGTTAGCTCACTAATGTTTTGCTGAATGCGTGGTTCGCAGACGAATGTACCACGTCCATGTTGACGATAAAGTAATCCTTCATGCACAAGTTCAGTGAGGGCTTGGCGCACTGTAGCGCGACTCACCTGATACTGTGCTACCAGTTCTGGCTCTGAAGGTATAGCGGTATGAGGTGCAAGGTGACCAGCACGAATCTGCTGTTTCAACACCTCTTTAAGTTGATAATACAATGGGAGAGGATTTGAGCGTTCTAGTGTTGGCATATACGGTTTCCCTTATGTCCTGACAACATTTGGTATTGTGCAAGATGCGGATTATATATTGCACGTCAGGATATGGGAAGAATATATCACAAAAGCAGGAAAGCGTCGAGAGGAAAAAATAAATACATCCTCTGGTACTATAAGGAACCAGAGGATGTATTTATTTTTGTATGTATCAACGTTACCTAGCTGCGGTGTTCTGAGCCAGAACACGGTCGATTTCGCTCTTGAGGCGTGTTGGATGAGGACCAACCAGGCGACCAATAGGCTTACCATCCTGGAATATCATCAAGGTTGGAATAGCCTGAACACCCAATCTGCCAGGGGTTTCATTGTGCTCGTCGATATCCATCTTAGCGAAGCCCAATTTGCCCTGATACTCATCGCTCAAGCGCTCGTATACAGGTGCAATTGCTCGACAGGGTCCGCACCATGCAGCCCAGAAATCAACGATAACAGGAGTCTCAGACTTGAGGACTTTGGTCTCGAAGTCTTGATCGCCAACATGAAACAGGTTTGCGTGTGTAGTATCCATTATAATTTTTCTCTCTTTCCAATTTCAGTAGTCTATCTAGCTTCCTGGTACTGCGTTTGCTTGTGCCAAGATACAATTCTTTCACTAGAGACAACACCCTCGTACACTATTCTATTCCATTTACCTACGGCGGTCTCCTCCACCTTGAAGAATGGAGAGCAGGCGTAGAATATAGAGAAACAGGTTAAGTAGCGTGATAAAGAGCGAGACCGTCAAGCCAATTGCATTAGGCAACGTATCAGCCATATATCTAGCACGTTGTACATAGTACAGCACGTAACCAGAAAAGATGGCAACACCGATAACAGAGATGAGCAAGCCACCAATACCAGTGTTAAAGACCGGCAGGAAAATGCCCAGAATACCTGCGACAAGCAAGAGGAGTACACCAAAGAATAGGTAATCACCCAGGCGCGTGAAGTCGCGTTTTGTCGTCCAAGAGTATGCTGCTAGCCCAAAAGCTGTTAGTGTCGTAATCAGGAACGCCTCTGCTAAGATGTATCCACCATTGAGCAGGTAGTAGCTAATCAGCGGCGCAAGCGACATCCCTTCGAGAAAGGTGAATAGATAGAGCAAAAAGAGATTGATTCCGGGTTTCTGAATTAAGAAGTTCAGCGCAAACAAAACGACCAATCCCGCAATTGCCACAGCAAAGAACGACCCACTACTTGTAGCATGAGCAAAAACCACAAAGCCAGCAAAGGTGCCGAGCGTGGCGAAGAGAAATGAGAACGCTAGCAAACCCATGACCTTGCCAATTAAGCCACTTGATTGTGTACCTTCATAGGTAGGAGTAAGCGTTTGGTATTGATAGCGAGAACCAAATGTATTATTGCCTCCAAAGGGGCCATTATTTCTTGGGTTATACATGATGAACCTCGAATGCAAAACTATTGGTGCAGAACGAGCGCAACACAACAACTTATAGGACAGTATGGAAAAAATGCTTCCATCCTATAGTAATTACGCAAGGAAAATCGGATAAGTTGCATGATATGCTCTACATTAGATAAGCATGCTGATGCTGTTTTTATTCCCAATGGTACAGGTAATCACGGTTCATCGTGTGTATACTACATGACGCTCCATACCCCGCAAATCTCACAGATGGCAACACCGACTTCGCCAAAAGTTTTGCTACGCGTATTCCAACGGTCATATACAATAGCAAGCGAGCCACAATTCCAACAACGAGCACGACCACCATCTTTACTTTCCTGTGCAAGATGTTGTAGCAACTGACTTCGCGCCTCTTCCGCACCTGTGTAACCAGGATTGTAAGAAAGATGCAACAAGTTTCCTAATGGAAGGCTGATTTCATGAGAAGGTGGCTGCAGCGGTGGAACGGATGGTGCAGTTGTGTTTACTGGTGGTATTGTCTGTGGCGGTACCTGTGGAGGACGGCGAAACAGCTCGCCCCGAGGAGTGCGACGACCACCTTCAATTGACGTCTCCTGCCTCTCTCCACTGTGTCTTTCTGATGCGTGTCGCTCTGGACGGTCACCATTAGTTACAGGCATCGCGGATGCTGGAGAAGGTTGCACAGGAGGCTGTGCCTCGATAGGAGACGATGACCGAGAAGTATGCTCAGCATGGTCTACAGAAGGAGATACAGATGTTTGCGCGGTGCGTTCTGTCTCAGCTTGTGTAGTCTCAGATTGAGCAGTTACAGGTGTCTCACCTGTAGTTTCAGTTGTTTCAGCACTGGCATTATTGTTATTTTCAGGCTGATCAGGTGGATTGGCGCGTCTTCTTCGCGTTATTGGCATAGGGGTGTGCTCCATGAGAAGTAATATGTGGACGGTTCACAATGGTGTGTATATACACTAAGTACAGAGATGGACACCAAAACGTGTAGCACGTGTAGTATAACACAGAACGAAGAGATAAAAAAGAAGTAATATATTTTGAGGGTGAATGCCCATCTCAATAGAAGAGATAGGCTCACTCCGAAACAAACATATGGAAACAGGATACAAATACTGTATATCTATCCCCTAAAGAAACTTGTGTTTATTTAAAGAAGTCTGCATTTATCTTGATAAAACTCTTCCACTCTTCGGGAACGGCTGACTCTTCAAAAATAGCGGTAACAGGGCATGCAGGCTCACATGCACCGCAGTCGATGCACTCATCGGGATTAATAAAAAGCTGCTGATTCTCCTCAAAGACTGCTTCACTTTGTGATGGATGAATACAATCAACGGGACAGACATCTACACAAGATGCATCTTTCACGCCGATACAAGGTTGGGTAATTACATATGTCATGAACTTGAAATCCTCCTCTTAGCTCGCCAGCAAAAACTCGATAACAGTTCGTAGTGACTGTTTTTGGCAACCTTAGTATAGAGGGTTACATGTGCAATGTCAACGCTTGCCACGAGCAAATCAGCATCAATTTCTGCCAAGGAGCATGCAACAGGGGCTACAATTGAGCCTTGCATGCTCCTTGCAAAAACTCGTGTGTTACTGGGCGTCGCCAAAGATGGTGTAGTGCCAACTCTTATTCGGTTCACCACCTAGCTCGATCATGACATGTTTGATTTGTGTGTATTCCTCGAACGAGTACATCGACATATCTTTGCCGATTCCACTTTCTTTATAGCCCCCATGTGGCATTTCAGAGGTCAGAGGTAGATGATCATTGACCCAAACGGTTCCAAATTGCAGTGTCTTACTAGCACGCATGGCCTTGTAGATGTCGCGTGTCCAGACAGAGGCAGCCAGACCGTAGACAACATCATTGGCTTTCGTGAGTACCTCTTCCTCCGTCTTGAAGCGACTCACGACAAGCACGGGACCGAAGACCTCGTTCTGAATAATATCAGCATCGTTGCGGTCTTCTGCAATCACCGTTGGCTCAAAGAAAAAGCCCTTCTCAAAGCCTGCAATTGATGCACGTTTGCCACCAGTCAGAATATTCGCTCCAGCTCGCAGCGCACGCTCGACGTGACCTTCAACACTATCACGCTGACGCGCAGAGATCAATGGCCCCATATCGGTCATTTCTTGCGAGGGATCGCCAACACGAATCTGCTTGACCTTGCTCATGAATGTTTGCATGAAGGTATCATACACGCTATCCTGTACATAGATACGCGTTGCAGCCGTGCAATCTTGTCCACAGTTGACATAGCCACCAACCACAGCACCACTGGTCGCGGCATCCAGGTCCGCATCATCAAAGACGATGAAGGGCGCCTTTCCACCGAGTTCAAGATGCACACGCTTGATCGTATCGGCTGCCGCACGCATAACATACTTACCACTACGTGTGCTACCTGTGATAGACACCATATTGACATTTTTATGGCTGACAAGGCTGGGTGCTATCTCTGGTCCATCAGTGATGATATTGAGTACCCCATCAGGAATACCAGCTTCTAGCGCAAGTTCACCGAGTTTTAGCGCGGTCAGGGGTGTCTCAGGCGAAGGCTTGAAGATAACAGCGTTGCCAGCAGCAAGAGCAGGGCCAAGCTTCCAGGCGGCCATCATGAAGGGATAGTTCCAGGGAGCAACCGAGGCCACAACACCGACTGGCTCACGACGGATGATGCTGGTATGTCCACCAGTGTACTCGCTCGATGCAGTGCCAGCAAGATGTCGCGCGGCACCCGCGAAGAAGTGCAGGTTGTCAGCCGCGAACGGAATATCACTATCACGAGCTAGCTTAATGGGCTTGCCTGTATCCTGCGATTCCAGATCGGCGAGTTCGCCTGCATGTTCTTCGACTAATGACGCCAGTTTTTCCAGAATTGAGGAACGCGCACCATGTGTCTGGCCCGACCAACGTCCATCGTCATACGCGGCACGGGCCGCAGCGACAGCGCGGTTCATATCGTCCATTGTGCTTTCTGGCACTTCTGCAATAGTATTGCCAGTCGCGGGGTTGATGTTCGCAATCGTTTTGCCAGTACTACTTCCAACGAGTTTTCCGTCAATCAAAAGTTTAAAATCGCTCACCGTCGTTGTTCCTTTCGGGTGACTCAAATAACGTTCTCACAAGAGATTACAACTATATTACCACCTACTCACGACAGTGTACGTTGCGCGCTTTCAACACGCATATCGTAGCGTGCAGCTTCACGGAAGAAGATATCGGTCGGCACACCTGCTTCAGGACCGAAGGCACCACGCTTTGTAATCTCACCGCGAGCAAGCATTCTTCCAGCTATTGCAAGTGGTGCTCCGGTATCTAATGCTCCAGCACCGATACCCCAACGTGTGTAGGGAAGAACAACAACTTGATGCATAAGCTCAAGTTGTTGCCCGGCTGCTTTGCCTGTCGCAACAATGCGCAACACATCACAATCTCGCGGCTCGACTTCTTCGACAGGAGCAATTTCAAGCAGACGTGCTAGCACTTCGCGCGGTGATACCTTGACTCCTTGTACACTGATTGGCTCGTTACTACCAATGCCCAGGTCAACCAGGAATTTGAGTTTCGTCAGGAAATCATTGGGAAAAGCAATCTTGAATGAGACGTAGCGGATACCTTTATCCTGAAATGACACTGGAAAGGTCGCGCATTCGGAGTGCAGCGAATAGACGGCGGTGGCGCGTCCAACTGGTGCTGGAAAAACGAGTTCTTCCTGACCTGTCAGGGGTTGTTGTGCATGCCAGGTACCATTCTCGAATACCTGGGGCTGCTTGGTAAATTCATCGAGTATAGTGCGAATAGAATATGGTGCGACAAGAGGTGCCGTTGACGGTGTTTCGTCACCACAGCCAAGTTGTACTTTGATACTTTCCACGCTATCGAGCTTATCGACAGCCATTCGCGCAAGCAGGTTTGTGATACCAGGCGTGCCGCCCATGCCTAGAATAGCGGTGATGCCTGCCGCCTCTACCTCATCATTCATCGCTAGCAGTTTGCGTGACATGTGAAATAGGCCGCCAAGATCGGCATAATGAACTTTGTTACGGATACATGCTTGCAAAATGGGCATGTTATAGACATATTCAACAGCGCTCAACACCACATCGGCTCCATGCAGAAGTGCATCCAGCCGTTCTTCATTCGTTACATCAATCTGTTGCACACGAAGTTTGCTGCTGTTGAGCATTGAGGCGACTTCTTGGGCACGTGCCTCTTTGTAGTCCGCGACGGTAATCTGGTCTACGTCGTCATATTCTGTGAGCGTGCGTACCGTGATGCGCCCCATTGCGCCTGCACCACCCAGAACAATAATATGCATGATTTATACTCCGTTATGGCATAGGTACAGCGGTGGCAAGGACAGAGTAGTAAGGAAGCATGACAGGGACGAGCCCAGTGACTCCAACGAATTGCGACAGGCGTTAGCAGAGGTGGGTGGGAGCATGACAGGGGCAAGCCCTGTCACTACTATACTACCGTTGTCCTTGCCGCCGCTGTACCTATGCCACCGCTGTATCTGACTCGTCTTTTGGCACAACGCTAAGTGTGCTTGCTTCAGGAACACTCGGCGTTGAGGTAGAGGCATGCATCTCCTGAAGCGTGTCTTCCAGGCGATTCAAGATTGTGTCGATCTCTTCACGGGTGATGACCAGTGGAGGCTCAACACGAATGACACGCGAATTGTTCAACGTGCCAGAGATGAGGACGCCTCGTTTGAACAAACCCGATGCAACAGCGTAGCCAATATCGTCGTTAATGAAGTGCTGTCCGATTAACAAGCCTTTTCCTGTGATGTGCGTATATATATCACTATAGCGAGTTGCGATGTCCTTCAACTGTTTGATGAAGTAGTCACCCTTCTCGGCGGCTTGCTCAGAAATGCCCTCTTCAAGCGTGACATTGATCGCTGCAATGGCAGCGGCACAGGCAAGCGGATTGCCACCCGTTGTGGAGGTGTGGATAAACGGGTTGCTGTTCATCACGCTCCAAATCTTTGGCGTGGACATAAAGGCACCAATAGGCATGACGCCACCACCAAGTGCCTTCGCGGAACAAATGATGTCGGGCGCAACATCCCAGTGGTTCACGCCCCAAAGTTTGCCCGTACGACCCATACCTGTCTGCACTTCATCGGCTATAAGAAGAACCTCGTACTCATCACAGATTTGGCGTAAGCGAGGCCAGAAATCATCAGGTGGCACAATCGCACCTGCTTCACCCTGCACTGGCTCCATGACGACGGCGGCAATGTCGTTGCCAACTTCGCGTGCGATACGCAACTGCTGCTCAACAGCGTCGGCATCGCCATAGGGGACGTGGAAGACGTTATTGTGTAGTGGCAGAGCGGGCTTGCGGAAGATAGCCTTACCTGTGAGGGAAAGCGAGCCTGTTGTCTTGCCGTGGAAACCACGCACAGAAGCAATAAAGCCGCTCTTGCGTGTGTAAAGCTTCGCAAGTTTCATAGCACCTTCAACTGCTTCGGTACCACTACCCACAAAGAAGCTATATTGGATGTCACCGGGAGTAATCTCAGCGAGCAAGTGAGAGAGCATACCACGCAAGGGATCAAGAAGTTCTTGTGTTGGTAGAGGACTCTTCTCTAGCTGTGCTTGCACGGCCCCAACGACTTTTGGATGTGACCAACCAAGGTTGAACACGCCAAATCCACCCAGGCAGTCGATATATTCGCGACCTAGCACGTCCTTAAACGTTGCGCCGCGTCCTGTCCATTCAACTGCTGCGTAGTCGCTTGCTTCAGCGACTGACTTACGATACTCGATAAAACCACTATTATAATATTTCGCAAAATTGCTGATGGTGGTCTCAATCAACCACTCGGCCTCGCTCTTGCTCAACTGTGGCTTGTGCACAATATCGAGATAACGCTGAGAATCGTTGAGGGCCTTGAGTAATCCATCGGTACTCATAAAAAACCTTTCAGGTAACGCAACACTTGTTAACCACTCTACGTCGGGCTGCGCTCCGAACTAGCAACTATCGGTCTGTCGATGACCTACACGTTCAGCTTGTAGATATGGTGATACACATTTTCACTTATCTATAAAGATAGGCGAAAGTTCTTAGAAACATAGGAAGCTTGCTACGGACTACAGTATAGCTATCTGTGAAAAAGCTTCAAAAACTAAGGAGTGCTTGATGTAAGAATACAAAAACTTCGTCCTAACGCAGAGTGTTAAGGATGTGGGAAGACAATGAGGGAAGAAGCATCAGGGGTAGCATGTGGAGACGTGCGTCACACTATCCGCCCTCTCTTTTCTATAGGTATTGCTCATAATTAGCTCTTGGATCTCGGGAAGGTTGGCCTCAATTCTCCAGATCAAATCTTCCCGGCGCTTGTCCGACCTGTCGATAAAGACTTTTATACCGAGGATACGCAAGAAGTCCCTCTTCTTTTGATAGGACAATTCCTCTCTGGCTTCTTTGACGGTCTTACACCATGCAAGGATTTTGTCGGCCTCCCCGGCTAACCGTTCCATATCGACGATGCCAGACTCGACAAGCGTTTTTTCTTTTTGCTTGATTTGGAGGTTGGTATATTCGTCGCTCAGTAACCCTAGTATAACATCTCTTGCTGTTCCTTTCAAGGCAGGGTTAGTAATATCCTCGGTGTATTGCGCTATACTTTTTTGAGAATTGACAATGCTATGCTCGATGGCCTGTATCTCGCGGAGGCTGGCGCTATTATTGGTTGCCAACTGGATTGCCCGCTCGATCAGCTCTATTTCGTCCGCCAGCTGTACCATGTAGCCCCATACCAGCGTGTCGATCTTTTCCGAGTTAACGGTGTTACTGTGGCTGCTATCATCACAAGAGTATATCGGCGCGGGTCTGCTCTTTGAGGCATTCACATGCATGTTGTATTTGCAGATTTCGCACTTGAGATACCCAGCGCGCAAAAGGAACCGCTCAGGCTCTTTACACTGCCGCACCGCCTCCGCCCGGTTTACGCTTAAGCGTTCCTGGTTCCGCTCAAACAGCTCCGGCTCTATGATTGCTGGGTAAGTGCCTTCCGGTAGGTCTACCGCCTCGAACGGCCTTTTGGCGTCTTTCTGGTGCCGGGTGAATGCTCTGGCATCTTTGCCAGTGCGGCGCGGGTCTATCAGTATTTGGTGGATGGCTCCCCTCGTCCATTTCCGTGAGGGGTCTTTCTTCTCGATGTAGCATCGTTTGTAAGTACAAAACCTACGCTTGCGTTAGATATGTCTAGTATCTCCCGTACCATTTCCGGCTGATCAGTCATCCCAACCCTCCATAAACCAAAATGTTTCGTATATAGCTTTCCGCAGCTCATCCGTGTTCGCTGATTGGGTCATGGATGCCTCCACATAGTAAAGTTAAAGTGCCAGCCTGCTATTGTAAACACGACAAACCATAGTATCTGAATAAGGGTGACATAACCTAGAATGAACATAAACCTTTCGATCTTAGGCGTCGTTAAAAAATAACTTCCGTACTAGCCAGCCGGGCTGGTGAGACGAGAAGACAGGAGGGAGAATAGGCGAGCAGTACCAACAGAGGTGAGGGGAACAAGCTCTGTCACGATCCGAGGTCCATCAATGCGAGTGCCCTGATTGCCAGCAGGAAACGTCTCATCCTGATCAAGAGTTGCATCGGCAGATGAATCTGCTGCTGAGTCGGCTGGATGAACAACAACGTCGCTGGTATGTGGCCGTGGAGTCCAACCGCATTGGCGCAGGGGGAGATCGGCTGCTTGCCCAAATCACGGGCCTGGACGAAAAGACGATCCAGCGGGGACGACAAGAACTGGCTGGGGAGCTTTCGCAGCGGCCAGTGCAACGAGTCCGTCTGCCCGGCGGAGGGCGGCCCCGCGCCGAAAAAAAGACCCAGCGCTAGAGGGAGCTCTGGACGCTTTGGTGCAGCCAGAAACGGCAGGTGATCCCATGAGTGAGCAAAAATGGGTGCGGAGCAGTTTGCGTCATCTCGCGCAGCGGTTGCAGGACGTGGGTCATCCTGCCAGTCCCCCGACGGGGGGTCGTCTGTGACGCAAGCTCGGCTACTCTTTGCGGGTCAAGGTGAAAAAGCAGGAGGCCAGCGCCGCGCATCCTGATCGGCACCAGCAGTTTGAGGTGATCGGGGGCCAGAAGCAAGTCTTTCAAGCTGCAGGCTGGCCGATCAGCAGTGTGGAGAGCAAGAAGAAAGAGGTGCTTGGCACCTTCAAAAACGCCGGGCAAGCCTGGGGTCAAGAAGCCGAGGCGTTGACTGTGCATGACTTTCCACACGATGCCCTGATGCGCGCTGTGCCCTACGGGATTTATGACGTGAGCAACAAGTGTGGCTCGGTCTACCTGGGTTCCTCTGCCGATACCCCGGACGGAGTTTGCCGTGACCGCTCTGGCCCGCTGGTGGCAAGAGGAGGGGCGAGAGCGCTTTCCCAGCGCCACAGAGCTCTTGATCCTGGCAGATGCCGGAGGCAGCAATGGCTGTCGGTCTCGCAGCTTTCAGCTCCAGCTGCAAGAGCCGCTCAGTGATCGCTATGGACTCAGCGTGACCGTCTGCCATTATCCGACCGGGTGTTCGAAATGGAATCCCATCGAGCATCGGCTCTTTAGTCAGATCAGCCTGAATTGGGCGGGCAAGCCTCTGCGCAGTCTGAACACCATGCTCAAGTATATTGGCGGTACCACCACCCAGACCGGGTTGAGGGTGCATGCTGCTTGCTGAGACGGAACTTGTGAGAAAGGGCAAAAGGTCTCCGATGACCAAATGCAGCAACTCAACCTCGAACAGCATAGTGTGTGTCGCCAGTGGAACTATCCCATCCGACCACGTCTCGCTGCCCTTTCTGGGGCTACTCAAGCCTCAGAAGGGCAGGAAGTTATTTTTTAACGGGTACTTAGGATGCATCTGCTTCTTTACTAGTCAAACAGATAGCAGTTGTTTCAGGAGGAGCAGGCGAGGTTTTTGTCATAAGGATTGGCGCGAAAAAGCTGGTATGCTTCAGTAGCATCTTGTTGTACCTGTATGGGAAGTCGAGCAAAAAGCTTATGAAACTGCTTCGTGCGAGTACTTCTCATAGACAATCAAAGCCACCATCTTCAATCTCTCCTGCCTTGTCTTCTTCTAGTGCCTGTCTGCCAAGTTCTCGTAAGCGAGATTGTACACGAGGCTTGCATACAATTGCGTCCCACTCCTGCTCTTCGATTTCTTCTAAGATGCGTGTCGCTATCGCATTCTGTGCATCAGCAGGCATCTGCTGCAAAGCTTCGATTGCATGCTGCAGTTGCTCGGTCATGATAACTTCTCCTCTATCCTTGAATACAGCTTTATGAGATTATACCATATATACTGTTTTTAAGTAAGAAAAGGCTCTTCTCTTTCTCCAGACGTGGTTCATATTTTTGCAGAATCTAAGCTCGTATACTCAAACTCCGAAGGCATCATGCTTACATCAGCAGGTTCCGCAAAAATATGACCACTCTCTACAAGTGGTATTATGGGAGTAGCTTAGGATCATTCATGACACCCAAATCAGAAAGAATATTTATGGACAAAAATCTTATGGAGGTACATAGGTCCTCTTCGTGGGGACTCACAAGAGTATGGGAACGTCTTACGCATCGAACGAGTCAGCAGAGTGGAGTTGTTAGTGCGCTACCACCACCTGTGATTGTGCTGCTGGCGATTATATCGGTGCAGGTTGGGGCGGCTCTAGCGAAGGGTCTATTTCAGACAATTGGTTCGAGTGGCACAGTATTTTTGCGCGTTGGGTTTGGCGCGCTTATCTTCTTACTTATGTGGCGTCCACGTGTACAAGGTTACTCGCGTGCCGATTATATGCTGATCGTGCTGTTCGGGCTAACAATTGCAGGTATGAATGCAGCGTTTTATGCAGCTATTGCGCGTATTCCACTTGGTATTGCTGTGACACTAGAATTTGTTGGTCCACTGGGGGTAAGCGTGTTTGCATCGCGTAAACGCCGCGACTTTTTATGGGCTGGCCTTGCGGCGGCTGGTGTTGTACTGCTTGCACCATTTGGGAGTACGACCATCGATCCGTTAGGTGTAGGGCTTGCGCTTTTAGCAGGAGGTTGTTGGGCGGCGTATATTCTGCTCAATGTTCGTGTTGGGAGCACATTTGCGGGGGGTAGTGGACTTGCATTAAGTATGAGTGTGGCGGCACTCGTTCTGTTACCTCTTGGCGTACTGAATGGTGGGGTAGCATTGCTTCAACCCAAGATTTTGCTATTAGGAGTGGGTGTGGCGATACTCTCTACCGTTATCCCCTTCTCGTTAGAACTAGAGGCGTTAAGGCGACTTCCAGCTCGTGTCTTTGGCGTGCTCATGAGTTTAGAGCCTGCTATTGCCGCGCTTGTTGGCTTTGTTGTGTTGAGAGAGACAACGGGCCTACGTGCGTTGATTGCGCTGGTACTCATCGTGATTGCGTCGGGTGGCGTCTCGTTTTTTCAGCAGCACGATAAGCATGATTCGACAAACGTATAGTTTAGGTCTCCATCCTTCCGGGGGAAATTGGTGAAAAAGCAGGGAGACCGCAAGGGTCTCCCTGCTTTCCCCCCAAAGGATGGAGAGCCTATAGTTTTCAGTTGTTGACGTTTCCGCTTTCCTTGTCTATACTTTTCTCATATATCTTGCTTGACTCAGCACTCATGATAGTTACAGGTATTTTTACTAGCCGTACATGAAAGCAGACGTCCATGAAAAAACTTGATGATATACCTTCTCTTAAGAAGCAAACAACTATTTCCCCTCGTTTTGTTGTTAGCACGCTTCTCTTGCTGCTTGCTGTGCTTGTCGTCGTATCTTTAGGGGTACTTTCTACCCAAAGTCATACCGCCGCTTCGTCAGTAGTGCATAGCACCTCTCCACAAGACGCTACTAGCATTAGCACGCAAGCGACACCAGCACCAGCAGCAGTAAAAGTGAATGTGACGCTGGCAGAGTTCAGCATTACCTCCTCGGTAACAACTTTTCATGTGGGGACGCCTTATTATTTCGTCGTGACAAATCGTGGACATTCGCTGCACGAATTTTTTATCATGCCCGATAAACCAGATGGTTCTAACTATTTAGTCAATGGGCAGTATAAAGGCACTATTGTTCAAGGGCAAGCCGTTCAGTCTGGCGGAACATTAATGGTTAACTACACATTCTCGCCTTCTTCTACCACTAGATATGAGATAGCATGCCTCATGCGCGGTCACTATGCGGCCGGTATGAGTCGTCCAATTGTTGTGCTACAATAGAAATCATCATGGTTAGTCTGCTCTTGCTAGTCTTCGCTCCAGGAAGCTGGAGAGCAGCGCCAGTGGGTAGCAGATCAGTAAGAAGATGAGTGCCCCGAGGATGTAGACGAAGAGTTGTCTGCTTGGATTTGACGACTGCGTGCTAGCTAATGCAGTTGTTGTTTGCTGCAGCTCAATGACACCACCAATGACCGACAGGAGTGCGGTATCTTGAACAAGGGTAATGAAGTAGTTTGTGAATGGGGGTATCGTCATGCGTACTGCTTGTGGCAGGATGATGTGACGCATCGTCTGCCGTGAGTTCAAACCAAGGCTCAGTGCTGCTTCTCCTTGTCCCTTATCGACTGACTCAATACCGCTACGAAATACCTCGGTAAGGTACGCACCGTAATTGAAGCTCAGCCCAATAATACCGTAAAATGCGGCATCGAATGGCTGCGGGTCGGGTAATAAGCTATTGCTTTGAAGTGCGGTCATAATCTGGTAAGCGATGTTGTATGGGTCAAATCCTAGTGCCGCCAGGGCTGTACTCACGCCAAAGCCCCAGAGCAGCAATTGTACAAGAATAGGTGAGCCGCGTATCACCTCGACATAGACAAACGCAATCCAGCGTATGGGAGCGAAACGTGAGAGACGAGCAAGTGCACCGATCAAGCCAAAGATGGTGGCAAGCACCATACTGATGATAGATAAAACAATCGTCAAACCCGCCCCTTGGAGAAGTACGGGTAAGTCCAAAAGTAGATAGTCGCGGTAGGAATAGAGATAGTAAAGAAAGCCTGCTATAGCAAGTGCTAGAATAACGTAAAATCCATAATTGAGTGCGGCAAAGCCAGAACGCGATCCATATAATCCACGTCGCTCGGCGACAGTTGCTCTTTGCATCTGTTAACCTCTTCTCTTACATAGCGGCGCGCAGCCGACGTTCAAAAGATCGTGCGAAGTATGAAGTGGGCAGACTCAGTATGAGATAAAACACGATGGTCAGAAAGTAGATTGGCAGTAAGTTGCTCCCGTTATGGTTACGCCAGAAGTCAAGCTTTGAGGTAAGCTCATAGCCTCCAATCACACTCACTATAGCTGAGTCTTTCAGCATATAAATCAAATCATTGGCAAAGGGCGGCATCATTAATGGAATTGCCTGTGGAAATACGACACGGAAGAAACTTTGTCGCTCTGTAAGTCCTAAGGAAAGGGCAGCTTCGGTTTGTCCCTTGTTCACAGATGCAAAGCCAGCACGAAAAACTTCAGCTTCATATGCCGAGTAGTTCAATGCAAGTGTAGCAATACCAGCCGTCCAAGCGTTATCGTAGGGTGCAAGTCCGTAGGTTGCGAGAACAAGGCTCAAGCCATAGTAAATGAGGAATATTTGTGCAATCATTGGCGTACTACGCACGATCTCGATATAGATACGCGCAGGAGTGTTAAGCCAGATTATAGGCGAGTTACTCGCTTGGGCTAGCCCAAAGCCCAGGAGTAATGCAAGAGAAAAAGAAACAACACAATAAATAATGGTATTTTTCATGCCATCAAAAAAATCTGGTAGGGCTTGTAGGATAAGTGCCATTGCGTTTGTCCTTCTTAAAAATAGTTTTGAGCTTGAGGGAGCATGACAGGCGGCATGACAGGGGCAAGCCCATAGACTCCAACTCACCCATGAAATGACTCTGGGGGCGACATGACAGGGACAAGCCCTGTCACTCCGAGAGACGGACGCGTGGCTTGCCTCGCCGTGGCCTCTCGTGGAGAGGAGTGACAGGGCTTGTCCCTGTCATACCCCCACCCCGCTTTCCAGGCTCTCGTAGAAGTTCGTTGGACTCAATGGGCTTGCCCTGTCACGACGATACGACGAGAGGCTACTGCATGGCTTGCCCCTGTCATGCTCCCCACCCGCTTTCCAGGCTCTCGTAGCAGTTCGTTGGACTCAATGGGCTTGCCCTTACCATGCCAACGCCGCGCACTTCAATGTCTTTTCAATAGCCTTGATTACATTACGCCTATTCCTGCCTGCTGATCGTTCATAAGTTGCCACTTGGTATAAATCTTTTTCAGCGTGCCATCCTTCTTAAGTGTGGCAAATGCCTGGTTAATCTCAGGTAGCAACTTCGAAGTGTTAGGACTCTTCATATTAAAGCCAACATAGTAGTCGTCAGGATAAATTGGCTTTCCAAGTAGCTTTAATTCAGGAATAGCGGTCGCACCAGGGCCTGTTCCCAGGACATAGTAGGCAGCAATTGGGAAGTCCAGAAAAAATGCGTCTACTTTCTTCTGTACAAGGTCACTAAAGGCAATATTCCCCTGATATGACTTCACGGTAATCTTCGAGTCTTGTTTCATCAAATCTTCAGCTTTGTAGCCCGACCCTGTTCCCACGGTAAAGCCTTCCAGGTCTTTCACGGAGGATGGAGTTACAGTTGCAAAACGACTATCGTCTTTACGCACGATGACTTGCTGACCATAGCGATAGTAGGGGTCGGAAAATAACTCTGTCTTCTGGCGGTCAGCAGTCTTTTCCCAGCCATTCATTACCATGTCAACCTGATTTGCTTGCAATGCTTGTACGAGATTGCCGTAACAGATCTCAACCTGCTTCTGTTTGATCCCCATGAGACCTGCAATTGCTGTTGCGATCTCAACCTCGAAGCCAACCAGTGGTCCATTAGGATGCGTGGGGTCTTGAAAGACATAGGGCGCACCACTGACGTAATCCGCACCCCATTGGAGCAAGGCAGGATTTTTCAAGCCAGCGGTGCCAACAGGAGTGACGCCAGCAGTAGCAGCAGTTGTGCCACCTGTCGAGGTGCCAACATTTCCACCACAGGCTGCCAATAGCGCCTCTAAGCCTCCTGCTCCGGCGAGAAGACTTCCAGTTTGCCCTGCACGTTTTAGCAATGTTCTACGGTTGATTTCATACGACATGGATTCCTATGCCTTTCTGTTCTCCAAGGAGAGAAAAATATACGACGGGTTAGGGTAAGACAGACAACACACGCTCCAGAAATACCTGCGTGCGTTTCTCTTTAGGCTTCCTGAAAAGGAGTTCAGGATCGCCCTGCTCAATGATGCAGCCATCGGACATAAATACCACTCGGTCAGATACATCACGTGCAAATTGCATCTCGTGTGTCACCACAACCATTGTACTGCCCTCATATGCGAGGTCCTTCATCACCTTAAGTACCTCACCCACCAGTTCGGGATCAAGCGCGGAGGTCGGCTCATCAAAGAGCAAAGCACGCGGCTGCATTGCCAATGCACGCGCAATGGCGACACGCTGCTTCTGCCCACCTGAGAGACGGCTGGGATAGACATCACGCTTCTCAGAAAGACCCACTTTTGACAATAGACTCTCGCCCAAAGCCACTGCTTGATCTTTTGGAAGTTTGCGTACAAGCAGAGGAGCTTTGATGACATTTTGTATTACCGTCATATGGGGGAAAAGATTGAAGTTCTGGAAGACCATACCAACTTCACGACGTATCGGACTCAACTGTTTTACGGAGAGCGAGGAGTCAAGCAATTTTCCCTCAATATAGATTTCGCCACTTGTTGCCTTCTCGAGCGCGTTGAGGCAACGAATAAGCGTACTTTTACCAGAACCACTAGGCCCAATCAATGCAACAACTTCACGTCTGCGCACCTCAAAATCAATATCTTTGAGGACATGCTTATCGCCAAAGAACTTGTTAAGTTTCTTGGCCTGGATAATAAAATCGCCCTCAACGGGTTTAATCGAAAGAGGGCCACTTTCTACGATGGTAGGAGTGGGAACAACACTGGATATCCTGTTCTCTTCGGAGTTCATGAGACGCTCCTTCGTTTGCTGCAAAGGCACTCCACGACGATACAAGGTAGCCATTATCGTCGAAAAACGCAGCCATTTAATGTTGGAATAAGTATATGAATCTGCTTATACTCTGTCAAGCATACCAATAAAGGTCTATGGTCGCTTACTTGACAAGCATATGGTACACTATTTTCACGCAAAAAATAAAGAGTTATTTGGTAGGTACATCATGACATTTTTTACCGCACCTCATGCTACTCTGTATTACGACGTTTTCTCGTCAGACATCACAGGAAACGGAGTAGAAGTTACATCTTCTCCTGTGCTACTTCTGCATGGCTTCGCGGGAACGCCTACGAGCGATTTCGTAGCACAACTACCACGCTTAATTAGTCAATATACTGTACTCGCGCCTCACCTTCATGGTTATGGACTTTCTTCCCATCGTACAGGGTATAACACCTCTTATTACCGTGAAGATGTTACTGATTTGATCGCACTCCTTGACGCACTACACCTTGATACAGTGAATATCCTTGCATTCAGCGATGGTAGCATTGTTGCATTATTGCTAGCGGCCCTGCATCCACAGCGCGTTACAGCACTCGCCGTCCTTGGTGCGCAAGCTACGGTTGACGCACAAGACGCTATCGCCATTCGGCAGTGGCTCCTTGAAAAACCACTTCCTGAGGCGTGGCAACAAGAGCTGACACAATTGCACGGAGATCCTTATTGGCGTTCACTCCTTCCTCTGTTTGTCAAAGTACAGGAAGACCTTGTTGCAGCAGGAGGGGTTCTCATTACAGAGAAAGAGCTTGCAGCGATTCGGTGTCCAACTTTACTTATGCACGGTAAGAGGGACCACGTTGTTCGTGTGGAGTATGCCAATGCCCTGCATGAACACATTCGGCACTCGCATTTGTTACTATTTGGCGCGGGTCATGCCGCCCATCTACGCTGTGAGCGAGCATATACAGAGACGGTAATGCGTTTTTTTGCAAGTCCGTATACATTTAGCGTAGATGTCTGAAATCAGACTCGTGAAGCTAGCTATTCAATTTCTGCTAAGATGTGTTAGAAGAGGGTGGAATGAAATCAGACCCGTACAGGTGGCATTCTGAAAATAACTCTTATCTAAAAACGTGATATGCTAGTGTAGAAACTTATCTATTGTCTCTATGTAGCTGAGGAGTTGTAGTCTGATGACAACCGAAAAGGTTGCTATTATCATTCCCGCATTGAATGAAGAGGCCGCTCTTCCACCCCTATTGGCAGAAATTTCCCCTGATAGTGCGCAGTGGATTATTGTTGTTGATAATGGAAGTACGGATGCCACGGCTACTGTAGCGGAAGAGGCGGGTGCTATTGTTGCACATGAACTGACACGAGGCTATGGTCGCGCTTGTTTACGTGGCTTTCAAACAGCGATGCAATTGGGGGCTGATGTCCTGGTATTTATGGATGGAGATGGAAGTGATGATCCCGCCGATCTTGCACTGATGCTTGCACCAACGCTTGAAAGACGAGCAGATTTGGTTATTGGTTCGCGTGTAAGTAACCGCGCTGAACGAGGAGCTATTCTTGCTCAGGCACGCTTGGGCAATTGGCTTGTCAGTGGAATGATTCGTACTTTGTATAGTACACGTATTCATGATATAGGCTCGTTCCGCGTCATCCGTTGCTCTTCACTAGAGGAACTGCATATGCGCGAAATGACGTATGGATGGCCTGTTGAGATGGTCGTTAAAGCAGCACGTGCGGGCTATCGCATTCTTGAATTGCCCATTCACTACCGTAAGCGTAGTCATGGACAATCAAAGGTTGCCGGTACGATACTTGGCAGTATCAAAGCAGCGTACTATATGCTGAGCACAACGCTACGTTACGTTGGGGTAAAGAGTTCAACAAATGTGGCGATGATACGGGAGGCACAAGAGACGCATGTTTGATTCCAATACTGCTACCGCTTTGGTCGTGATGGCTCGTTACCCTGAGTTAGGCAAAACCAAAACGCGGCTCGCTCGTACTCTTGGTGAACATGAGACACTTGACCTCTATCATGCATTTCTTAGCGACATTGCGCAACATCACGCTGGACAGGCGGCATATACACTTTGTTGGGCCTATACACCTACTGAAGTCAATTATCAGGAACTTGCAACGACACTCGCTCCTGAACATACGACGACTATGCGCTACTTTCCACAACAGGGAGCAGAGCTTGGTGCACGTCTGCATCATGCATTTCATTGGACACAACAGCAGGGCTTCGCGTACACTATCCTTATCGGCTCTGACTCACCACAAATCAGTCGAGAAGTTATTGCGACAGCGCGAAAAGCACTTGACGAAGTTGATGTGGTGCTAGGACCATGTAATGATGGGGGTTACTACCTGCTCGGCATGCGCACAGCGCACGATGTTTTTAGTGGTATTCCTATGAGTACCAATGTTGTAACACGAATGACAATTGAAGCGGCACAACGTCAAGGCTTGACCGTTCGTCTCATCAATACTCTTTTTGATGTAGATGAACTTCCTGATTTGGTGCGACTCGCACAATTGCTTAGGCTAGACCCTACACTTGCACCGATTACCGCCGCCCACCTGAATTCTATGAGGAGCTTTCATGACAACCACGCAAGCACAACCGATAACACCAGCGATAGCACTTCCACGCTCAATTTACATCGAGCCAACCAGCCGATGTAATGAGTTTTGCCAGCAATGCCCACGCACTCTGCTCTCACGGGAGGATGACCGTGATCTGAGCTACGATAACTTTCTGCGAATTGTAGAGCAGTTTCCTGTGCTTGATCGCGTCGTGTTGCATGGTTTGGGTGAGCCCCTGCTCAACAAAGACTTACCACGCATGATTCGCTATCTTAAAGATCGCGGGACCTATGTGCTCTTCAACTCCAATGGTATTCTACTCAATGAGAAACGGGGTCAAGCACTGATTGATGCTGGTCTCGACGAATATCGCCTTTCAATGGATGGTTCGACGCGTGAGATGTATGCACATGTACGTGGCGTCGATGCATTCGATAAAATCTGGCGGAATGTACGAGGCTTCATTTCGATGCAGAAGGCACAGGACGCAAGCAAACCTGCCCTCTCGGTCTGGTTTACAGCGATGCGCGAAAACCTGCATGAGCTTCCTGGCTTGGTCGAGCTTGCGAGTGATGCGTGTGTCAAAGAGGTCTATATGCAACGCCTCGTCTATTTTGAAGAAGGGTTAGCAGCTTCACAGCAAGCATTGTTCCGCCGCTCATCAGCAGAAGAGCTAGCACTTGTGCGTGCATGCGAGAAGCGCTGTAAAGAACTCGGCATTCGCTTTAACGCCGCAGGGTCAGCGACGCCTGTAGAGAGCCTTGTGCGTGACTTTGGAGAGCGCCCCTGGTCAGGGTGTAGACGCCCCTACACCTTGACGTATATTACCTCTAGCGGTAATATACTTTCTTGTTGCTTCGCACCATTTGGACATAAGAGCGCACGAGAATATAAAGAGGAGCGTGTCCTGGGCAATGTCTTTGAGCAGTCCATACAAGACATCTGGCATGGCGAGACCTATGAGTCCTTCCGCCGAGCTTTCGAGAGCCATACTCCTGCGAAGCACTGTTCACAGTGTGGATTAAATTGGAGCTATTAGAATTTGTTGATGGGCAGGGAGACCGCGAGGGTCCCCCCTACACATAGAATGCATGAAATGTAGGGGAGACCGCGAGGGTCTCCCCTACATTTCATGGAAAGCGAGTGCAATGATGCTAACAGACCTTATTTACTATCTCACCTTCTACCTCATTCTTCCGGCGGTGTATATTTGCGTTATAGGGCCACTTGAGACACTTGTTCATGAGTTCGCACATGCACTTACCAGCCGTATGCTCACGAAGCAGCCTGTACGGGTATATCTCGGTATTATTCCGCAGGACGATGAGATGTTTGACCCGTCTAACAAGAGACCACGCACGCTCATTTTTACACTTGTAGGAGTCACATTTCAGCTTAAACCTTTTAGCGGGCCAATTGGTTTTGCTCATTGGGAGCCTGTCGATGAGCATGAACTGTGGACGTATCTTGTAGGTCCCCTGGCATCACTGCTACTCGCAATTATTTTTAGTGTCACGACATATTTCGCTCGGTCACACACACATACATTTTCTATCTGGTACTATATCAATGAGATTGCGGCGATTGCAGCGTTTGTGCAGTTTCTTGTCACCATCATCCCCATACGCTATCCATCCTGGTGGTGGTTGTATGCTGGCTATCCGAGTGATGGCTATCAGGTGCTACAAATTCTAAGAAGTAGGCGTCAGACCATGCAAACGCAGTAAGTCATGAGCATATTTTCCTTCCCCTCGCTACTACAGAAGAGCGTCATTGCCAATGTCTGCCCTGGCACCTCCATCGTTGGACGCGATCAATCGGTCCCTATGTTCAGGAGTTGAGCGACGAGATCCAACTTTTGAGCACGAATACTAGCTCGTCTTGCTCTTCTATGAAGACCATATGTCCCGAATGCTCAAATATATGTAGTTGGGCGTTCGGGATGGTACGCGCCATCTCTTCGGCACCAGCCATTGGTGTTACCCAGTCGTAGCGGCCTTGTAGGACGAGTGCAGGAACTTTAATAGCTTTCAGGGATGGGCGCAAATCGTATTCTTTGCTGAGCGTCCCCATCATATACGTAGCAATGTCCATATTCATTGGCGTGCTGTTGTACAACTCTTCCAGATATTCTTGCTTGAAGCCTTGATGCCAGTACAGGGGCATGATTTCTTGTTCAAAGCGCTTTAGCTCGGCCTCGTTCGCCTGTCCAGTCGATTCGCGATAAGCAATTTCACGGAGTTCCTTGCCACGTTCTCCACCCACGAGTTGCTCTAATGCATCCAGATCATAGCCACCAGTCCAGGCAGGTGACGTATCAAAGAGGACGATGCCAGAGGCAAAATTTGGATGGCGGTGTGCGATGCTCAGAGCAACAAAACCGCCAAAAGACTGTCCAAGCACGATAGGCTGCTCGATGTGTAATGCCTGACACAATAGCACAATATCATCAGCCATAATGCCTAGCTGATAATATTCGTGTGTGTGACGCTGAGAACGTCCACAGCCACGTTGATCGACATACACAAGTTGTGCAACGTCGCTCACAGGATCAAGCCAAGGACGGAGATAGCTATGGTCAAAACCCGGTCCACCGTGCAAGATTATCATTGTCGGCTTTTGCTGAAAGCCTGTTGAGGGATTCAGTGCGCTGCCTACCACATCAAAATAGAGTTCGGTCCCGTTCACTTGTAGCTTCATATGTTGCCTCTTTCTCTAGCTCATTCGCTATTTCTCTCTACAAGCATATCATCCTGAGTCTGTTTTTGTCGCGTTTCGTAGGTACGGCGGCGCTGCAAGCGCAGCATACCTTGATCCAGGTTCACTCTCTTTTGCAAGCGAAACAGGAGAACGGCACACATTAATAGCGCTTCTGCTGTTGCTGCTCCTGACAAGGCAAGCGGAATTGCTAGAATAATGTATATACCATGCAAGGCCTGCAAGAGCAGCAAAATAAGGCCATAACGAGTACCAAGCGCAAAAATATTTGTGAAGAGAGGTGTGCGTGTATCTTTAAGTGCGAAGAAGCCACCAGCTATGAGTTCTCCAGCAATAATTCCAGGCAGGCCGATGGCATAGCCAGTGACTGCGAGATTCGTCAGTACTGACGAATGAGCAGTGAAGGCTCCATGTTGGAACAGGAGACGAATAATTGGTTTTCCGAGTAACCAAAGAAGAAGAGCACATGGAACGGCAAGTACGATTGCTCCCCCCATCACTTTTAGGGCTGTTTGACGCATGCGTACAAAACTTCCTGAGGCAGCTTGTATTGCAAGATGAGGTAACAGGGCAAGCCCAATAGCTTGAGCCATCAATGCTTCTGGAAGAGAGTAGAGCATTTGCGCATTATGAATTGCGGCAAGGCTAGCTTGGTCAGGCAAGTATGAAACGAATGCAGTATCCACAATAGAGCCAATCGAGCCGATAGCTACTGCAAGAGCGTTTGGGACTAAGAGCTTCATCACCTCCCAAAGTCCAGGGTCGCGGATGTTCCATACAAACGAGTAGCGGAAGCCTTGCTTGAGCAGTGCAGGTACCTGCACCAATGCTTGTGATGCCGCCGCCGCAAGAATACCATACGTTGGGCCATAAATCCCTACACCAGGTACAGCCAGTGATACGAGTAGACCACCTATCAAGCCAATGTTGTAGACAGCGATAGAGAGTGCAGGAAGCAAAAACTGACGTTTGCCATTGAGTACAGCAGTAACAACGGTACCGAGTCCCAAAAGGAGGGGCTGGAGCAAGATGATGCGCGTTAACGATGTCGTTAGTACCTGTTCAGAGTGCGAGTAGCCTGGTACGATAATTGTATTGACAAATGTTGGTGTGAGAAACTCACCGATAAAAATAAGCAGTGCGAGAGCAACAAGCATCAAATTAAAAACAAGGCTAGCTAGTCTCCATGCTTCTTGCTTGCCATAATTCTTCTCGTGAGAAAGAAAGACAGGAATGAATGCATGTGTTAAAGCACCGCCTGCAATAAGATTAAAAAGCGTATCAGGGAGACGAGCAGCAGCATAATATGCGTTTGCCTCAGGCCCGGTGCCGAAGAGAGCATTAAAAATAGTTTGACGTAACACTCCTAAACCACGTGACGCAAGTAGGGCAAGCATGAGTAGAAGAGCCGCCTCTACAATACTAAAGCGACGCAGAGAAAAATTACCTCCTGGAAGAAAGTTTTTAAGGTTGAAACGGAATGTTCTTCCTCCCCACACGGTACGTCGTCGCTTTCCAGGCTCTTTCTCTTGTAAAGGGGCAGAAGATACTTCAGGGGGCAATGTTTGTAGATGAGCATCTGTTGCTGTTATTGTAGTGTTTCGCTCAGACTCAGGCAATTCGTGTAAAATGACGTGTCCTCCTCCAAATAAAGAGCATATAGCAGAGATACTTTAGCTGTCATTATACCAGTGATAGCTATATCTTACTAGCAACTGCTCAAAAAGTACCGTTTGGCATGCTACCCTTGCATAGGAGGGTTGTGATAGAAAGAGTGGAGGAAGTATTTACCTATAGTAAAAGGCTGGCGGGGGTGCCAGCCTTTTGCTCTCTTTGTCTTATTTATGCCTGTGCGGTGTATTTCGAGCGTCGGCGACTGATCGAGCCACCCTTGCGACCCGCAGCCTGGGCTTCTTCGCTGGTCCACTTGTGCGCGGTACCTAAAGCATGAGCAGCCTTGCCACCTTTGCTGGCAATCTCGCGCTTCTTCTCAGATGTCATTGAAGCAAAACCACGTCCGCGACCCTTTTGTGTCTGCATTGTTATTTCTCCTTTTACGTTTAACAAATACACTTTCTCTATGCGTAGAGAGTTTCTTTTCTTCAAAACAGATTGTGGTGACTTCCACCACCCAAAGCATAACAGGTACACTACTTTAGTTCAAGTCATCTATAGAAATATAAGCTTCCTCTAAGGTAGCCTCAACCATTTCTAAGATAAATGATGAGCTAATTATGTTACTTGTGCTCATTTCTTCCTTAGGAAACGTTAGAAATACCATCATTTTATTAGAAATTGATGGGATGGAATTTGAGGAAATATGACAAAAAATTCTTCTTTTTTCTTTAAAGAAGGCTATGGTAAACTACATTGTAGTCTTACATGCTATTGATTTGCGTTAAATTTTTGATGAGTGAAGACATATCATCAACTGAAAAAGGCTTTTCAAGAAGTGCAACATGGAGACGTTGTAACTCTTCTATGTCATTGAATGTTGCCGCGGTAGTCAAAATAATAGGGAGCGTATCGAGAACAGGAATGAGACGAATTTGCTCTATCACTTCAGCACCGGAGATAGTACCGCCAAGTCGCCAATCGATAATGAGGAGATCAATAGGGGAGAGCTCTCGGTCTGTGAGAGAAGTCAACGCTTGAAGACATTCTGTAGCGTTGGAATAATTCGTGACGTGATATCCTTCATCCTCTAGCACAAGAAGAAGCATTTCTTGGATTGCTACGTCGTCTTCAAGAAGTCCTACATGCATGGCTCAATCCTTTACAGTACAAAAATCTGCAAATTTCCACGTTTTCACTATAACAAACTGGACAGTTTTTCGCAAGAGTAAAGGAAGGAATTCAGGTACAAGGCTTCTCGGAAGTCGCAGGCAGACGTGGTGGGAACAGACGGGCGACTACAAGGGTGCGCCCGTTTTTAACTGATACGTATTGCTATATAGCGGAAGCATGCGGTGCTGCTACATAGCGACAAGTTGTGTAGTAGTGCTAGTAGTGCTAGTAGCACAGCCCCTATCATGACTACTTGGTAGCGTAAATGAGATACTTGTCCCATTGCCTTCGCTACTGCGCACTGTGATAGAGCCGTCCATTGCCTCTATCAATGTCCGTACAATATAAAGGCCGAGGCCAAGACCACCAATCCTTCGTTGTTTCAACTGTTCGCCTCGACTAAATGCATGAAAAAGTGAGTCTTGCTGCTGCCGCGGAATTCCTAACCCCCAATCGCGTACAGTGATTGAGGATGTCATAGTGGAATTGCTGCGCACGCGTACTTCAATCAGTCCGCCATCTGGTGAGTATTTTACAGCATTCTCGACAAGATTCATCAAGACTTGTAGTAGTCTATCTGGATCAGCCCAGACAAGTTCAGACTCTGCGTCAAAACGACAACGAATAGTATATTTTCCTGGCTGTTGCTGATCACACTTGTCCTGCACTATTTGTGCCACACGTCGGCTGAGAGAGACAATGTTGACCTGGGTATAACGAAGGGTAAGTTGCCTGCTTTGTATACGAGACACATCGAGGAGATCATTGACAAGTACCTCCATATGCTGTGTCTGTTCCATAATGACGTCGAGAAAGTGCTGTTGTAGTTCCGGTGTCAGGTCTGCCTGTGTCGATGTCCTACGAGAAGAAGGCATTGGCCCGTATGCCTGTAAAAGACCAGTATAGCCCTTGATAGCAGTCAAAGGCATACGCAAATCGTGGCCTACTAACGATACGAGCGTGTGCTGTTCCTGTAAGACCGCACGCGATTGTGATACCCGTTCATCTTGTGAGAAAGGGATCATTGTAGTACAAAGAATGTTTTCTACCTCCCGCGCAATAGATGGTACAGCTTGTTCTAATAACGTGTATTCGCCTTGCAGAAATCTGTTGGATTGTGTATCTACACATATCAGAAAACCGAGTATTCCAGCCGGGCGTTCAAGAGGCACAATAGCAATACTTCTGAAAATTACGTCGCGAAATTGAAGAGCGCAAGCATTGATGCGTTGTATTGATCGCTCTTGCATAGCACAAATCATCAATGCTTGTACCTGTTGCAAACTGAGAAGAGAAGCTACATCATTTTCTTGTAGTGCAGTGCATATGTTAAGTAAAGGATGGCACGCTTCGGAAGGGGACGCAAGGGACAAGGTTGCACCGGAGCATTCAAGAAGTGTACAAACGCTGTGTGCTAAAGTGTGTAAAGATGTTCTTATTGTCATGAAATCCCTCCCAACCATACCAAATATAAATTCCTTTTCAGTATAGGAAGGGCTGCAACAAGCAAGCGGCAATTAGTATTTGTATCACTTTATATATGTGTGGTAAGCATATGCTATGATGGGAACAAACTATTTTTACAGAGGAGGAATCTTTCATGAGCATTGATGCAGCATTTACTCACTTCCCATTCCTCACTACAAACCGTTTGCGCCTTCGCCAAATTGAGCAAAGTGATGCAGAGGCACTCTTTGCAATCCTTTCCGACAAGGAAGTTACGGAATTCTATGGACACGAACCTCATCGATCTCTCGATGACACACAGAAATTGATTGGGCAGATACACACACGCTACGCCCGACGAGAAGCCATCCGCTGGGGTATCACGCTACAGAGCGAAGATAGACTGATCGGCTCTTGCAGCTTTCATCATTTTGACTCGGTCTTTCATCGTGCTGAGACAGGCTACGAACTCAATCGTGCATTATGGGGAAAGGGCATTATGGCGGAAGCTATGCCTGCTCTCCTGACCTATGGTTTTGCTGAACTAGGGTTGCATCGCGTTGAAGCGATTATTGATATCGTGAACGAGCGCTCTAAAGGTCTATTACTCAAGCTTGGCTTTCTCTATGAAGGAAATTTGCGCCAGCGTTACTTCTTCCGGGACCGTTTCGAGGATGAATATTACTTTGGATTGCTCAAAGATGAATGGCACTGGGCAGTGTAAACAATCGTGATCCATACCCATCGAGCTAAGAAGTGTGAGATGAACATGAGCGAAAAACAGGTCGTTGGGAGCATGACAGGGGCAAGCCCTGTCACGACGATACACGCTTCGCCATGCCCTGGTGGTCAATATAGTCATGCTCCCCACAACCCAACGTGTGATTACAAGCTCAGCAATTCTTAGCTTGATGCGTATGGATGTAAACAATCGTAATCGCTTGAACCTACTTTACTTGGGACCATCCTCAATCCACATTTCTTTCTCGCACATATTCATGACTTATCTTTCACAACTGGTCTGTCTATTGACAAATAGTTACTAGCATGCTAACATATTAGCATGCTAGTAACTTAACATAGTATCTGAAAGGGCAGAACCATGAAACAAGAAAAACAGCAATTCAATGTGTATCTTACTCCTGATACGGTTAAACGGATGAAGCACCGCTCAGTTGATGAGCAACTTTCTCTGTCTGATCTGGTTGAGAAAGTGTTTGTTGCCTACTTGTCAAAAGCTCGGGAGAGCACTAGCTCTGAGGAGCAATTGCAATTAGTGCAAGAGAAAGCTAGAGTCAGCTTGCAGCCAATGCTGCATGTTGACGATATGGGTAAGGCTTTAGACTTTTACAGCAAGCTTGGTGCAACGGTTCTTAATGGTAGTCGTGATGGAGATTGGGCGTTACTACGCTTTGGTACAAGCGAATTAGGTTTACTGGCTCATCCAGCTAACCCAGAGCAGAACGAAGGCAAGGTTGAATTGAACTTCGAATATCCTGCCTCGTTAGAAGAGTTGGAGAAAAGGTTGCGTGAAGCTGGTGTGACTATAGTGCGTCCAACTGGTGATGAGGGATTTGGGTATCAGCTTCAAGTTGAAGGCCCAGATGGAATGTTAATAAAAATCAATCAGATTGATCCTAAGCTTTACAGCTAGACAACAAATTAGCAGCACAGTATAATAGGCCACTACACAAATCCTCACAAAATATCATCCCTAAGACCACTCCCAAAGCCAGCCTACATATTCAACAAGCGACAAAATAATATGCTTGACAGCAAAATCGACAGCAATTTCGCTTTCCCATAGTCCCACTGTAACGCACCGAACATATTGACAAGCTTAAGTACATCATGTAGTATGTAGAAATCTTTGATAGGAGTATTTCAATACTTTTACATAAGGCTAAATTTCTTTGGTTAGATGAAAAGTAGAAGGGTAAGATTTCATGTATCGCGATTTTACATACCTTGACACAGATAGAATACAATCAATTATTGCTCAACTTCAAGAAGGCGTTCTTACTTCGGTTATGACAGGAAAAGCAAGGGAGTTAACAGGAAAAGCAGGAATAGCGGCAGGAATACTATCAAGCTTACTCCCTATTAGCTTAGAGGGAACTGCGTCTCGCACAGCCAGCACCCAATCAAGTAAGATTTTACACGACTATGCTTTTAACATAGCACTTGAAGCACTTGAAGACAATGACCTTCTGTTAAAAGACGATGAGTTAGGTCAAGATGGAACCTTTGTAGTAGATTCTGCATTTATCTTAGTACACGGTGACGTATCAATATTGGATTACAATATTTTACAAAAGATGACTGAAGATGAAGAAATGCTCAAAATGTTTGGTATGGATACAAACACTCAACCACAGCCTAATCGTGAGCAACGTTGAGCTGGTGTAGTAGTACAAGAAAACCCTAACGCAGAACTCTTAAAACAAATTAAGAGTTTCATCAGAGTTTTTATGGAAGATGGTCTACAAGTTCGTTTAAAACAATCTGCTGATGTACTCTTCATAGGACCAATGTCAAGAAAGTTCCTTCGAGAGGAAATACAAAGCATTATCTTTAAATATGGTAGTGGTCCTCAAGAAAATTGGACGATGCTAGCACAAATCAGCTACGCTCCCACCGAGAACGACAATAAACTTGCAGCCCTGTCAAATATAAAGCTGACAAACACCACCAATCCCAACACAGCTGTAGACGTACTCAGTCCAATGATTGAAGTATTGAATACCTTGCAGGAAGCGATGGTATCCGTCTCTTACCCAGTGATTGCTGTTACACCTATTGCTATTTATCGCGAATTAAACTCTCTAAGGTAGTGTAAACCAAAAATCTCTAGCGGAGAAACTTATGTGTCAAAACATTTTTCTCCACTAGAATTATTCTACAACGTTTTGAACTCATCATCCATTTTATTCGTTGCGTCTTGCTGCATTGAAGGCATAACATGGGAATAAGTATCCATTGTCATGGCTATACTGCTATGCCCTAGTAGTTCTTGCACAACCTTCGGATGCACGCCTTTTGTAACCAGATCGTGAAGTTAAAAACAATTCCTCAAACCAGAACCTTCGGTTTTGGGATAGGTCGTCCTAAAGCTTCGTAAGCTTCAATCCAAACCTGTATAGCCTCTAGCCCATTTTTGACAGCCTCTTCATGCGTCTCGCCATGCGTTCGGCAGCCCGGAAGTTCAGGAACGTCAACAATGTACGCCTGATCTTCCTCGCTCCATTGAATAATCATTGAATAGCGGTCATAGAGATGTCTCTTCATTTACGCTTCTCCCACTCCTTCAATGCTCTTAAAGCACCTTCGACATCACGCACCTGATACGGTTTTGCATCCTTCCCATCATTACCAGCAACGACCACTGGTTCAGGCAAAGAGGGATGGTTCCAAACGGTATGGCTTCCTCGCGTTCTTACAAGAAAAAAGCCAGCCCTACTTAATCGAGCTTTCAGTTCACGGATTTTCGGTGGCATACCATCTCTCTTCCTGACAAGATGTGGCATCTAACCTCATATACATTATACAACAATATACAGAAATGACGACTCGTAACAATGTACTAGTCCCTACAAATCTATAGAAGAACTCTAACACCTACAACTCCTTAAACTCATCATCCATTTTGTTTGTTGCGTCTTGCTGCATTGAAGGCATGACATGCGAATATATATCCATTGTCATAGCAATACTGCTATGTCCTAGCAATTCCTGTACTACTTTTGGATGCATACCTTTTGTAAGCAAGATAGTCGCAGCGCTATGACGTAAATCATGAAAGCGTATACGAGGTAGACCAACATCACACATCAAAGCATGAAACCACGCAATCACTGTAGTAGGTACGAGTAAACGACCAAAACTATTAGAAAAGACTAAATCATGCTCTATCCATTTATCGCCAGCGTTCAAACGAGCACTTGCTTAGGATAAACGATGCTTTTTCAGAGCATCTATAGCAACATTGGGCAGCATAATTTTTCTTCGGCTCGACTTCGTTTTCGGGTCATTCTCGACAAAACGATATCCACTGATGTGGTTCAAAGTGCGACGAATTGAAAGAACCTTATGCTCCATATCTATATCATCCCAACGCAGACCCAAAAGTTCACCACGTCTCGCACCAGTCGTTATAGCGAGAATAAGTAATGTTTCTATTCGACTACCCTTCGCAGCCTCTAAGAGTTTGTGCGCCTGCTCAATAGACAAAGCTTTTGTCTCGTAACGCTCAAGATGTGGAGTAGAAACCTGTGTTGTAACATTGGGTGATATCAGGTTCCACTTAATAGCATTGTCCAATGCGTTATACATCTTTGGTATATCATGTGTTGAGCCTGACACGTCTACTCTTGGAAGATAGCGAGCAGGCAAAGTGTCTCTCGATGCACAAATACGCTGAGTCGGACGGAACTGGCAAGGTCTGTGAAGTTCTGACGTATGGCGGGCTGACCTGCATACTCAGTGAAGGCGTGCGGAGAAGCCACCGCACGTGGATAGCGTTGTCTAAACTGTTGCACGGCAGGATGAGTGTAGACGTGGACACAGGCGTTCGTCATCGGGTGAATAGCACAGGTGTCACACTCGACGACTAAAAAGAGATTCGCCCTTTGATCTGGAGGTACAAGATCAGTGCGAAAGAGGGTAGCATACTCCTCAATACTCATCAGACGAGCTGGTTTTCGTTCTCCACACTGGAGGCACATTCCCCATCCATTGTGATAGCTCACCACAAAGGTGTGAAACGCTTGTAGCACCCGTTTCCGTGCTGGCCGCAGTGAGCGTACGCCATCGAGTGGTACGCATCCTTCGGTGTCAAAGCACTGTCCACATTGAGGACAACGCATCACGAAGTTGATACGACCATCCGGCAGAGGCTTGTAGAGGCCATACAAACAACGTTGCCCGCAATCCCAGCACCACTCGCGCCCCTGGTGCCAACCGACGAGAGGCTCGTCGGCCAACGTCAGTCCAAACCCCTCGGCATCGGCACGCAACTCTCGGGTGAGGACCTGCTGAAGCTGCCGACGCGCACGATAAAGCCGTGACTCTAAGGCACGGATCGTCATCCCCAAGCGCAGTGCGGTTTCGCGTTGTGGCATCTCAGCAAGATAGCATAGTTCGATGAGCAGGCGGTTCTCATCAGACAAGTAGCCCAAAGCGCGGTCAAGGAGGATCTGAAGATCCTGAAGGTCCAATGCCTCGGCGGGATCAAGGGGCAATGGGTCGGCAACATCAAACGAAGAGGTCTCTTGCAGTGCCTCCAGAGGCAGGATATGTGGTGTCTGCGCTCCCCTCTCTCTCATCCAACGACGGCACACATTGCGGCAGATGCCGTGAAGCCACGCTTCGAAATGCTCCAAGGAGTAGAGTTGATCAAGATGCCGCCAGGCTTCCAGCAGTGTCTCTTGCACCACATCATCAGCAGCATCCGCTGTGATGCCTTGCACATAGGCAAAGCGCACAAGACGTGGGCGGACTACCGCCATGAGATCTTCCACATTTGTCGTCACAACCTTACAAGCCATACACGTAATCCCTCCTGAACATTCCCATATTCGGGAACACCTATCGACTTCTCTCTTCCACGAGAGGACCTATCAAATGGGATGAGACGCCCCAACTTACGAAGGTACTTGGCTGTCGGCCTGGTTTTTGCGCATGATACCACATTCTGTCATCAGCGCTACCATACCCGCACTGAGGTAGAGGATGCCCCAAGCTGTGAACCATGGCGTAATACCAATGCGATCACCTGTTGTGCTCGCTAAGATCTGCCCAACTAATGCGCTCGCCATCGTCGTAGCCCCAAAGGCACCAAAGACTCGTCCCCTGTATATATCCTTTGTCTGTTGTTGCAACAGCGTTTCATAGCTCGTTACCCAGAACATCACGAAGACCCCTATCAGCGTGAAGCAGGCAACAGCCAGTGGAAGTGATGGCATGGAGATCATAAGAAGTAAGAGACATCCATCAGCCATCAGGCCGAGCGTCAGAAGCTTTGCTGGTCGTACAAACCTACTGAGGAACCCAACAAGCACTCCACCAAGCAGACCACCAACTCCTCGTCCGAGGAACATCCAACTCATCCCTATGGCATTACTATGGAGGATATGCGTCACGAAGGGCACAAGAAGCACACCAGTAGCGTAATCGACAAATTCTGTCATACTTATCATGACAAAAATCATTAGGATCATGTGTTGGTTCTTCACAAGCATGAGTCCATCAATCCATTCCCTCCATACCTTTGCAAAAATAGCTTCTTTCGTTTGCATGAATGGTCCCTTGATAGAGACAGAAGGAACTGCCGGGGTGGTGATTAGCCAGATCATCAGACCAGAAAACAGGAACGTGGCGCTATCGACAAAGACGACACTCGTGAGTCCTCCCGAAATGCTGAGCAACACACCGCCCATTATGGGGCCGAGCAGGCGCGGGAGGTTGTTGCCTATATCGCTCAATGCGTTTGCAGTTGTGAGATCCTGCTCGTTGACCAACGATGGGACAAGCGCACTTTTCGCCGGGCCGAAGAAGAGTGAACAGGTTGCATCAAGCACGCCCACTAGATAAATCAGCCAGATTGCTCCAGGTGAACGGACCACAAGGAGCAGCAGCAGAAGGAAGGCTCGCAAGAAGTCCATACTCATCATGGTCCATTTGCGATTCCAGCGATCCACAAATACTCCTGCTACTGAGCCGAGTAGAGCCCGTGGGATGTTCCCAGCCAGAGCTGCTATTCCAGTGGCCAGTACAGACCCCGTCAGTTGATAGGTGTAGTAGGGAAGCGCGAGGCCGAGGGCAAAATCACCGATACTGGAGATGATTTGCCCAAACCAGAGCAAGGAAAAGTTGCGTTGTCGCAACACTGCAAGCATAAGCTCCTCCTTTCTCTTTGAGAAATGATGGTAGACGTTCCTCGAAGCCTCATTCGGCTACGAACCACCATCAAATAAAAAAACGACGCAATCTGCCAGGCTTCCCTGTTCTATCGTAAAAAGAAGGTATCTCCTCGCGCTTTTTTGGCATACGTTGGGGTATTTTTGGAATCCGATCATGCACAGGCAAAAGCTACCTCAGACACGAAAGTTGAGGGAGAACCCAAAACCGGCAGCAAAGACGGTGAAAAGCAGCTTACAGTTGCGAACAATAACGGACAAAAACGTAGAACCGCAAGCGGGAACAACGCTGTAACGCTGTAAAGAAGGGTGATTGAAAAGTCAGGCGGGAGCATGAGAGGGACAAGCCCTCTCACTCCTCTCCACGCGCAAGTGGCCCGCTCTCATGCCACTTGCGCATGCTGCAATGACGTTTGAATCCGTGGGGGCACTCTGCCCGTCCATGTGAGCGTAGTGACGGGTGTCTGCTTGAGCATGTTTGTACAGACAGAGTGCCCCCACGGTTTGAATAGCCCTGGCTGTAAAGTAGCCTGTGTAGACAACAGTTTAGTACCACAGTATAATAAGCCAATACTTGCGGTCAACAATCGAAAAAGATACGTTCATGGTGTCACGAGAGTTACTTGGCATACATGGAACGAAAGGGAAAAAGGGAGTTATGGCAGAAACAGACCTGAGACAGATAGAGCCAGTAGAGCCAGGACCTTCTCTTGGTGGTGACATAACAGAGTCTGCTGGCTCTGGCGGCTTCCTTCATATAGAGGAAAAGCAAGAAGATGCGATGCTAACATCTGATAACATGCAGGTGACGGCTCCGCGCCCAAGTGTGCAAACTACAGTCCCTATTTCATCGCGTGCAATGGAGCGTACAGGAACGGCGGAACACTTGGCGGCACGTCGTCCAGTGACAGAGTTAGATGTAGATGAGCCAGATGTGAAGAACCGCTTGAGTGAGCTACGGGTAGAGATTACACGGCTTGTGACGGCTCTGCGTTGGGGCGGTCAATCGGTAGATGAGACAGCAGAACTTGTTGTTCCACTGCTCAATCTTGGTCCAGTCCAGCAATGGCGACTCGTCCTCATTCCATTTCTTTTTGAGATTGATCGTGCAGGCAATATGATTCCAGTATGGCTCAAAATTCTTGAGAAAGAGGAACTTGATGATTTGCCTGCAACAGCTAACCCTGCCGAAACACCAGTAGGCCGTGCGCGACGCTATGCGATTCTCATGCTGGGCAACTACAAAACGCAAGACGGGGCTGACTCAAACAAAGCTGTAGGCTTCGCGAAGGCAGGTACAAGTGTTGGAACGATTAAGACGCCGAAATTTATCAAGACATTAGGCGTGTTAGCCACCGATCCTAACACCTCGTTGTACGCGACGCAATCGCTGGCAAAGCAAAACACAACGCCATCAATACAGGCGCTCGTCACTGCGCTCAAAGATGCAGAGGGCTGGGCAAAGGTCGATGTGGTAGAGGCTATCCTGGCACTCAAGCAGACGCAATTTCACGAGATCGTACTTGCCAGTAGCCTTGATCACGTACCTGGATTAGAAAGCTATGTTGCGGTTCCCATCTACCGTGCGATTCCATTAGCGAGCTATTTGCGAAATGACAATGATGTTGTGCCACGCCTCTCACAGCAAGCGGCACTTGTTATTGGACAAGTACTACAAGATAGCATGACACTCCCTAGACAAGGAGAGTTACCACTGATTCTTGAAAACGATCTTCCGCCCATTGCGAATGCGCTTTTTGAGGGTGCGCGTCGTAGTCCAACGTGGCAATCGGCACTCGCGCTGCATCGTCTTGGTCTCTTCCTTGGTCGCTATTGGGGTGAAGCTTCACGGGGAGCGATTCAAGATGCACGCATTCTTGATCCTGTCTATGCTATAGCGCCAATGATGAACGAAGTAGAGCGGTGGATGAATGGTCCTGGGAGAGATGTACTGCTCTCCTCGCTTGCTGATACTCATGAGGATGCATTTCCACTCCTCGTGAAAACGCTCGGCGAACTTCGTGATCCGCGTGCCACTTCTGTACTGTTAGCACGTCTTGACGATACACGTGAGCTTGTAAGCCGCGAACAGGCACTAGCATTGGCTACTGCATGTGAGACATTGGCTCGTTTGGGAGATCGACGCTCTATTGCATTCATGTTCCAGCTTTTAAACAGAGTAGTGGATATCAATAGACGGAGCCAACTTTCCAAGCGGCGCGATAACCTTCCATCAGGCGATAAAGAAATTCCAGGAAGCATACTTTATGCCGCTGTGTTACGTGCGAGTGGACAATTTGGTGAGCGTGAAGCGTTAGAGAGCACTCTTCGCGCAACCCAAGACTTCGATCCCTACGTCCGCACTCAGGCCATCGAAACACTCAAGCGTATAGACCCTAGGGGAGAGGATATGCGTAGTCGTCTCGCGGCACGTGAAGCACTCACCGACTCTCGCGGCACCGTAGTACGTGCGGCATGCCAGCTTGTCGTACAGTATCGAGATGGTGATGCAGTACCTGTACTACGCAACATCATTGACATGCGCAATGACCTATCACCTGCCGCATATGATGCACTACGCCAACTTGGTGTGTAGTCTCTCTCTCTAAAAGAAAAATGCGCTGTGCCATGTGGAATTAGCAGAACTAATTTCCACATGGCACAGCGCATTTTCCCCTCTCAACATAAGGCGGCAAACGGGCTATGCAATCCCAAGCTATAGACCATTTGTCTCATATATTTTTTCTTGCGCGGTATACTATCTTCATAGGGATAATTGTGATGTTTATAGGTTGACGTGGAAGGGATATCCTTTCATTGCTATACTCTCACTTTCGTTGTAGAGGGATATAGAATGACTATGTTGGTGGGGAAAACGCTCGGTGGGTATCGTCTTATACGCCTCATCGAGAGCGGTGGTATGGGTGACATCTATTTGGCCCAGCATGCGCGCATTGGACGAAAAGTAGCAATCAAGGTTGTATGTGGTGATCTACGCTCCGTCCCAAATACGCCAGAGGGACGGCAAGCGGCGATACGTTTTGAGCGTGAGGCACAAGCCGTTGCAGAGTTAGATCATGAACACATTTTGCCACTGTATCACTTTGGCGATGAGTTGTTGGATGGGGGAAGCATCCCCATCACCTATCTTGTGATGCCATATCTCTCGGAGGGGTCGCTCTGGAATTGGTTGCAGCGCCGAACGCAACAGTTTGGTTTTGGCTGGCCTATTTCGGCAGAAGAAGCTGGTTTTTACCTGTTACAAGCCGCCGCATCACTGCAATGTGCGCATGACAACGGCATCATTCATCGTGATATCAAGCCAACGAACTTTTTGATTCGCGTTGAACGAGGTCCATTGAAAGCAAATCAACCGTCCTATCTCTCCACCATTTTCCCGCATGGAAGGCCACATCTTTTGCTCGCGGACTTTGGCTTGGCGGCTTTTTATCGTAATGGGCGCTCGTTGCACCGCTCCGTAGGTACTCCCCTTTACATGGCACCAGAGCAATTTGACGATCCCTCGCTGGCAACATCTGTTCAGGTTGGACCCGCCGCCGATCAATATGCGCTAGCAGTCATGATGTATCAGCTTATGACGGGCCATGCGGTCTTTGAAGGGAACGCAGCTCAACTCCTGCATCATCATCATCATACACCGCCAACACCGCCGAGCGTCTCGAATCCTCTGCTACCACAGGAAATAGATGAGGTATTTTTGCGTGCGCTTGCCAAGAAGCCAGAGCAACGCTACCCTAACATCATTTCATTCGCCCGCGCCTACGATACAACGCTGCAAAGAGTGCTAAAAACACGCCAGATACGGGCCCAAGGCCGTAGTATCGAGACACCTCACGAACTCTCGAAAGAGACAAAGGTACTTGCGGCACGTGTAAAACATGCTAAGGGAACAGCACTCCCGCATCAAACATTAGGAAAGATCGCCGTTCCTGCTCTCGTACCTGCAGCGGCCCCTGTCCCACGATCAACTCACGCAGTTGCAACGTCTACCCGTACTGCCACGTTGGAAGAGACACGAATACAAAAACAATCGCCGCTTCCACCTGCGCAAGAATATGCAGACCCTGCATTCATTCCAACATTGTCAATGCCACATGCGCGACATAAATCAGGAGTATTACGCGTATTTTTGGATTCACCGACCGCTGGTATTGTTGTCATCGGTCTTGTCTTACTTTTATTACTTATTATAGGACTAATGGTTATGCTACTCTTTTTGGGTCATGGACGCTAAAAAATATATAAAATCATTTGCCCGTCTTTTGGGGTAAGACCCAGTATACTCTAATAATAAAGAACATTGCAATATTTCCTTTTTCAATCGTGGGCACAATGAATTGGGTCCCTACGGCTACCTATGTACTTGATGGACGCACTACTAAGGATAGATAGCTCTATTTAGCAAGAGAAGTGACTTGTACATAACAGAACAATGATACGCAGTGATACAGTAATAAGCGGGGAAACTCTCGTAGTCTCCCCGCTTATTAACCAAAACAACACTACGCTGTAGGATTTACTATCGACACAAGTGGTAACACTATATAGGATGCATGCTCGGTATCATGCAAAATGGTTTGTTGTGCAACAGCTAGTTCACTATCGCTGCCAGTATCATGACTAGTGTTAGGATTGCGGTCCCAGCGCGGGAAGTTGCTACTGGTGACATCGAGACGAATATGATGGCCTTGCTTGAAGACGTTACTGGTCGCCCACAGGTCAATTTCGTATTCGTATGGCTTTCCAGACTCGATCAATGATGGTTTTTCACCTTTTGGAAAGTTACGATAACGCGCACGAATAATGCCATCTGTTAGGTTTTGTGCGTAGCCGCCGGGATGTACATCAACAAGACGTGCTACAAAGTCTGTATCAGGAGCACTTGAGGTAGCCCAAAGGTGTACCGTAATTGGACCTGTTACCTCTACATCTTGCGTTAGTTCGGGTGTGCTATACACAAGCACATCTTCCCGCTTCTCTGTCTCACGTTGATCATATGGACCACTAGGGAATTCTGGGGACATCAGAAGCGCACCACCACGCGTCATGACCGGATGAGCAGGATCATACGTGTAGGAATCGGACTGTCCAGAGGCAGGTTTGTCGGTACTTAGCACACCATCACCATGCAATGTATTCGCGTGTCCACTGCTATGCAGGTAGTAAGGCGTATTCACGGCACGCGCGAGAGGCCATTCCTGCTCATCACGCCAGATATTCGCACCCATGACGAAGATTTTGATTGGAGCCTCTTTCTCTACTCCGTTATCGATACCTTTCAAAAAGTGATCGAACCAGCGCACCTGCAAGCTCACAAAGTCGATTTTCAGGTCTATTAGAGCAGCAGTCGCACCAAAGCCAAAGTTTAGCTCACCAATAGGATTATTGACACCGCCGTGTGTCCACGGGCCAATGAGTAGGTTACTTTGACGTGCCTCTGGCGTACTGCCATGCTCACGCATAATTCTAAAATTTTCAATGGTATCTTTCAAGAAGATATCGTACCAGCCGCCGACATTGAGCGAAGGAGCAGTTACTTGCTCATGCCTGCCAAGAATGGTCAACGGCTCGGCATGCTCACGATCCATGACATAATCGACGGACTCGAAGAAGGCTTTGCCAACATTGTTATGCTTGATAGGCGCGAACTCTTTCAGAGGCAGAGACCAATAACCCTGTGTACCCAACGCATCAATGTCTTTGACAAGCCCATAGAGAGCATAGCCAAAGTGACGCGGGTCAGGATCGCCACGGAAACGACGCAGCAGTTCATCAATACCCATTGTAAGTTGCCAGCTCGCCGCCGTTCCCAATTCTAATGCGCCACCACGGAACAACACACCATTGAGGGGGTCATTCCATGTGATAAAAGGCACTATCGCTTTCAGTGCGGGAGGTTGCAACACTGCTGACGCCCATTGGGTGAAGCCAAAGTAAGAGGCACCATACATGCCGACATTCCCATTGCTGTAGGACAGTTTTGCAGCCCATTCAAGCGTATCAACACCATCAAGTGCCTCGTTACGCATTGGGTCCCACTCGCCCTCGGATGCAGAACGCCCACGCGTATCTTGAACAATCACGACATAGCCACGCCGCGCAACCTGTGCTGGGTCCAATACAGATGTAGCAATAGGCAGGTCTTTTCCATAGGGTAGGCGTGTGAGCAGAACAGGCCACTGTCCCTCACCTTGTGGACGATAAATATTGGCACGCAGAGTGATGCCATCTCGCATCTTCGCAGGCACGTCAAAATCTACGGCGATTTGCTGATCCATTTGCATAACCATGTAGGGAATTTCTCCTCTTTACTTATGAAGTTTTGTTCGTAATGGCGTAAAGCACCATTACGATATGATACAACGTGGTATGAACAAGATGTTAGCAACGCTTGACACTCCTTTATTCAATTCGCTATACTCGCGCAAATAGGAAAATACTTCTAAATATCTACAGGTCTATCAATATAGGCAACTAATTTTGGTACGGGATAGAGTGGAAAACATGACAGAAAAGCCAACAACAGGTGCATACCTTGTAATACAAATGGGAGCAGTCGGCAAACGCGTTGAACTGTGGAAAGACCTCACAACGATTGGGCGCAGCCGTGATTGTGATATTTTTTTGTCGGACATCGCCGTGCATAGAAAGCAAGCAAGCATTGTCTGGACAATTGCTGGCTATGTGCTACGGGATGACAATGGGAGCAACGATAGTTTTGTCAATGGACGTCCAGTACAAGAGAAGCTTTTGAACAACGGCGATCAGCTTCTCTTTGGCAATAGTCAGATTACTTTTCATGCAAACGAAGGAACTCGACCATTTCAACTTCCTGTTTCGCGTGGACATGAATTGCATATAGGAAAGCAGCCCGATACTCAGCCACAAGCAATTGCGCGACTAGAGCTTATGCATGGGCATTCAGTGGTACATCGCATTGAATTGTTCGACGGCATGACCATTGGGCGTAGCAGTGAATGTGATATTTTCCTGGAGGACCTGGCGGTCAGTCGTCTTCACATTACTATCAAGGAACTCGCAGGTGGAGAATACGAAATAGTTGATAATCGTTCCGCAACTGGAACACGTATCAATGGGCGTGCAGTGAAACGAGCAGTAATGCATGATGGTGATAGTGTACAAATCGGCGCTAGCACATTCGTGTTTCGTGTGTCACACACATAAAGTTTCGTGCGTTGCGTAAACTACACCGATCCTGTAAACTCTGATATATGCATGTGATCGAAAGGAATCAACACAACAGCTTGGAATTTACATTCACGCCAGCAGTGACGACAGAGGAGAGCAAATGCAGCCACAAGAACTCGAACCAACGCTTGAGCTCCAGCTACGGGGACTGACGGAGAGCGAGGTCGCGGCACGACGCTCACAAGGCCTCACCAATGTTCTACCTGTGAAGACCAGCCGAACATATCTGCAGATTATTGGCGAAAACGTCTTTACAGTGATCAATGATATCCTGTTTGTGCTGGGTCTGGCCCTGGTGCTGCTGGGTCAGGTCAGCAATGCCGTGGTGTCAGTGTCGGTGGTACTGCTCAACGTGGCGGTCAGTGTGATCCAGGAGGTGCGTGCTAAGCGCATACTCGATCAGATTGCTCTGCTCAATCGACCCACGACGACGGTCATCCGCGATGGGCGGCAACTCACGATTGATGCGCAGGAGGTTGTGGTGGGCGATGTGCTGCAGGTGCGTCCAGGAGATCAGATAGTGGTGGATGGGCCAATCCTTGAGACGGAACGAATCGACATCAACGAGTCATTGCTTACTGGGGAGTCCGATCTCGTGGCTAAGCAGCAGGGGGATCGCCTATACTCGGGCAGCTTTTGCGTGAGCGGCAGCGCGCAGTACCAGGCCGAGAAGGTAGGGGCGCAGAGTGTCGCGTATAAGCTGACGGCAGGAGCACGGGCTTTTCGTCGTATCTACACTCCCCTGCAGCGTAAGATCAACCTCGTGATTCGCGTGATGCTGCTACTCGCGCTCTTTTTCGAGCTTTTGTTGTTGCTCGGGGCCGTGGCCAGCCAGCTCCCTACCGTAGAAACGCTCAAGATGGCAGTCGTCATCATCGGGCTGGTGCCCAACGGCTTGTTTCTGTCGATCAGCGTGGCCTACGCGCTGGGGGCGGTGCGTATCGCTGGCAAGGGGGCGCTGGTGCAGCAGGCAAATTCTGTGGAGTCGCTCAACAATGTCGATGTGCTCTGTATGGATAAGACTGGCACGTTGACCACCAATGCATTGCAGCTTGAACGCCTGCATCCGCTCGGTATCGAGGAGGCCGAGTTACGGCGGTTGCTTGGCGACTATGTCACGAGCAGCTCGGTAGGAAACACGACGAGTTCGGCGATAGGAACTGCGTGTCCGGGCCAGGCACGTCAAGTACGAGAGGAATTGCCGTTCTCTTCAGCCTATAAATGGAGTGGCCTGGTCATTGATGATGAGGCTATGCAGGGTACCTATATCCTTGGTGCGGTAGAGATACTCGCGCCAGCTTTGCGTATAGGGAGCGAGCTGCAGGCGATAGTTGAGCAGGAGTCCACGCAGGGGCTGCGCGTTTTGCTCTTTACCTCTCTCCCGGAACGAGTGGCGCTGCGGAATGCCGCTGACAAACCTACCTTGCCGCATGGGCTGATTCCCCTTGGCATCATCAGCTTAAGCGACGAACTGCGCCCCCAGGCGCGCGAGACGCTCAGGCAATTGAGCGAAACTGGGATCCGGTTCAAGGTGATCTCTGGGGATAACCCACAAACTGTGGCCGCATTGGTCAAGCAGGTGGGCTTGAGCAAAGACATCAGTGCTGTATCAGGGCTTGACCTGACTATGATGGACGCCGCGCATTTTGCTGCGACGGCCACGGACGCCACCGTTTTTGGACGCATCACGCCACAGCAGAAGGAGCAATTGGTCGATGTACTGCATAAGCAAGGGCATTATGTCGCGATGATCGGCGACGGCGTGAACGATGTCCTCTCGCTGAAAAAAGCGGACCTGGGCATCGCCATGCAGAGTGGCAGCCAGGCCACGCGCAGCGTGGCGGATATCGTGCTGCTCAACGACTCCTTTGCCAGCTTGCCCTCTGCATTCCGCGAAGGGCGACGCATTCGTAACGGCATGCAAGACATTTTAAAACTGTTCATGACGCGCGTCTTCTACTTTGTCGTGCTACTGATTGGAGTCGTGGTAGTGGGAGGATTTCCATTTGAACCAAAGCAGTCATCGATCCTGGTGCTTCTCACCGTCGGTATACCAAGCTTTTTGCTGGCAGCGTGGGCGCACCCGAGTACCGTAGAGAAAGATGAGCAACGTTCGCTCTGGCACTTCGTCCTGCCGGCGGCGAGCACGCTTGGCCTGGTAGGGCTCCTCCTGTACTTTAGCCAATATGTGCTCGCTGATTCCCTGGTGCTGCTTCATCCTGTATCGGCTGCGGTGGCGGCCAAGAAGGAACTGGCTGCGCAGACAGCCCTTACCATCTATGCCACATTTTGTGGCATAGCGCTCATCCTCTTTGTAGAGCCGCCGACGCCATTCTGGGTAGGTGGAAATGAGCTGCGCGGCGATAAACGCATCTCCTACCTGGTACTGGCGATGTGTATCGCATCGGTGCTCTTGTTCACTTTACCGCCGTTGCGCTCATTGTTCGACCTGGTGCTACTGGATGGGTTGGACTACCTGGTTATAGCAGTGTGTGTAGTAATCTGGCTGTTTGTCGTGCGATGGGTCTGGCGTGGGCGTATCCTGGAGAGATTCTTCTTGACGTAAATACAACCTTTAAGCGGCCCTTACGCAACCTCGCTCCTTTGTGCTGTGAGCCATCTCATTGATGAAGTGGGGGTTCATATGCGTGTGTCTCGCGTATGAACTGTTGCACTTCGCGAGGTACGTCCTGCAGAGACGCAGCATTCCCCTGACGTATACGAGTTGATGACATGTTACGGTACTGGATGTCAAAGGGGAGCGGATGGACATAATGAGCAAAACGTTTGTTTTTGGGATGATGTAAGAGAGCATCTAGTTCTTTCTCACCATCGTTGCCTCGTGGCGCAACCAGGAGTTCCGCGAGTTGAAAGAGAGCCGCAAGTGAGGCATCGCGATTCTCATAGTAGCGTGGATCGAATATCTGTACAACTTTATCAAATCCTAACAAGAAGAAGATACGCTCTACACTGGGGAACGAGGCTCGAATTGCCTGCGCTTGCTCTACATACAGGCCACGATTGAATAAAATAATGCCTGTATCGCCGACATATTTTTGTAGCACAGTGTTAAGCAGGTCGATACGGTCAAGCAGTGTTGGTCGCTCCACCTTCTCTTTATTAACGGTACGCTTGCTGATAGCTGCGTAAAGAGACACTAGTTCATAGGCTTGTGCAAAGAGACGCGCCTGTTGCAAGAGTGCGATATGTGCATTCGTAGGCGGGTTGAATGAGCCGGGAAACACAATGATGTTGACATGAGGCAGTGGTGAGCCTGGTACAAGCAAGGCTTGCGGCTCTGTGTCAGGATTAAGTTGGTCAAGCAGCGCTTGTATCCGTTTCAAATGTTGCATAGTATGTGTAGAGAGTGCATGCATATATTTTATCATATCTTAACCACATCTCAACCTTCATGAGAATACAATAAGATACTTTGCCTAGGATAGCCTTTGTAGCTTTCATATATGTTATTCGAGAAGGCTCCTGGCCTTGTCATATGCTTGCTGTGCTTCTTCTTGCCTGCCAAGTTTTTTTAGCACATCACCCTTGTTTTTGTAAAAGGCTGCTGTTTCAGGTTGAAGCTGAATAGCGTGCTTGTAGGCTGCAAGTGCTTCATCGTAGCGTTTGAGGTCGGCTAGTGTGTTGCCACGCCCATTGTGAGCAGAGGCTGTAGTCGGAGCCAGCTTTAATGCCTCTTCAAACGAGGCAAGTGACTCTTCATAGCGTTTCAAGTCAGAAAGTACACTTCCTTTTCCCTCATACGCTGTTTCAAGCTTCGGATTGAGTATAATGGCTCGCTCAAAGCATGGTAAAGCCTCTTCTGGACGCTGGAGACGCCATAATGTCTTTGCCTTTCCATCGTAGGTGGAAGCAGTATTCGCATTGAGTTCAATAGCTCGATTGTAGGCCACGAGCGCCTCTTGATAACGCTTTAAAGTGTACAGTGTATCGCCACGAAATTCGTAGACTAAGGCTATATTCGCGTCAAGTCGTATTGCCTGCTCAAAAAATGGCAACGCTTCTTGATAGCGCCCCACTCGGTACAGTGTGCGTCCCATGCCGTTATAGGATGAAGGGTTGTTCGGGTCAAGTTCGATTGCGCGTTTGTAGACACCCAACGCCTCTTCACGACGTAATAATTGTCGCAACGTCCAACCCATGCCATCATATGCCTGTGCACAGTGAGTGTCACGATGTGCAACTTCTTCGTAGGCAACAAGTGCCTCGGCAAAACGTCCCATGTAGTACAGCACATTGGCCTTAGTCAAATAGGCATCGGTCAATGTTGGCTCAATCTCAAGTGCCTGCTCCTGACATGCTAATGCCTCCTCTAAGCGTTTCAGAGAATAGAGCACATTGCCTTTCCCAAAATATGCCTGAGCGAATTGAGGGTCTAAGCTGATCGCTTGCTCATAGGAGGCAAGCGCCTCAGCATAGCGTTCCATGAGGTACAGTACGCTGCCACGCCCCTCGTATGCGTCAGCATAAGTAGAATCAATGCGAATTGCACGGTCAAACGCATTCAATGCTTCCATGTAACGGCCCGCGTTGAACAGCGCATTGCCATCATCGACCCATTCCTGCTTCGTCTTGGAACTCTTCGAGACTGATGTGCGCGGTGTTAGCAGATCGCTCACGAACGAGGCAACATCGTGATAGCGGTCTTCACGCTTTTTCGCTAGTGCTGTAAGTATGGCCTTCTCAATATGTGCAGGTACGGCAGGGTTAATTTCAGTGAGTGGGCGAGGTGGTTCGTTTTGATGCTTGTTCCATAGGGCAATGGGGTGTCCCGCAGTAAACGGAGGTTGCCCTGTAAATAGCTCGTAGGCGATGCAGGCCAGCGCGTACTGGTCGCTACGCCGACTGGCAAAGCCCTCGAATTGCTCTGGTGGCATATAGTGTGGCGAACCAATCACGTTGACATATTTGGTTTTCTGTGTCTCTAAAAAGACTGCAATACCAAAGTCAGCAATTAAGGCCTCATTCTTCGCGTTGAACAAAATGTTTTCTGGTTTGAGGTCACGATGCACAATCAATTGTTCATGCACATAATACAGTGCTTGCCCAACCTGGGTCAGAATAGTCAATGCCTCTTGTTGTGGCATGGATTTGGGAAGATATTGTTGAATACGTTTACGCAACGAGCCATTCGGCGCAAATTCGGCTATGAAGTACGGATAGCCTTCGTCGATGCCAAGGTCGTAGATAGATAAGATATTAGGATGCTTGGATATTTCCAGCAGGCGTGCCTCTTGTAGAAAGTTCTCGCGCTCTTTCTGTGATCCCAGGTAGGTAAGATGCATAACCTTAATAGCAACAATGCGGTTAGGCAGATAGATATGCGTGGCGCGATAGATACGTCCAAACGAGCCACTATCAAAAAGGTCGGTGATGCGGTAGTTGCCAATCTGTTTTCCGATGTAGCTGTCTTCGCTTTCTGTCATTGCGCTTGTTCCTTGCTGTTATGTAGATGTCGCACGGTATACGTACAACAAAAGCGATTCGATGGGGTCAGTGTACGTGCAGTAGAGACACTCTTAAGCATTCATATATAATAAGACGTTGTGGAGAGATAAAAATAAAGAATGCATGCTTTTTTTGTGTACACGAGTGTTCTGTAGTATCTCTCGGCGTGGAATATTATAACATATAGCGACGGCTGCGTTTTTGTCCAGTTGTGCGCAAGCTTCCTTGTGACACCAACGTCTCTAAATCGCGTAGAGCAGTATTACAGAGAATATAACAGCAAGTGATGCATTTTACTAGATTTTTGTCTCGAAAAACGGATATTACACCTTTCGGTTTGTATATGTCCATCTCTTCGGATATAAAACAGGTTACTATGTCCATCAATCATGAGATGGACCATGCAAACGATGACGCGTTCTTTCCGAGAAAGTTGCAGCAAAAGATGCTCTTCCAACGGAATCGTGTGATGAAATACTTTCTCCTTTAACACGAGCGAAGCATCGAAGGACAACAACGGCTGCGACGGTGCAGATGGCGAGAATGGTGGAGGAAGCGGTTGATGGAGTTGCTCGACTTCAACCACCCATTCTTCTCTGTCTTGCAGAGCACGCAGCGCGAGCGATCCTTGCAGATGAAATCCGTCTTTTCCGTCGATCCAACAAGTGTCAATGTTTCCATCCCTCAGACGAATACATCCGTAAGACGGGTAGGGATAGTTTGGTATACCCTGTGGAAGAGGGGTACACAAGAGGACAGGCATATCTCCAAGGAGTTTTTGTAACGTCGAGAGATCAAGATAATAGGTTTGCATCTGGTTGCTCTTGCGCTCCACGTTTGTTATAGTTCATCGTGTGGTATTCGTTCATCCATGTGTCAGTATCCTTATCCAGCGTTGGGAAGCATTGTCCACTGGAACGCCTTTTCGTGTGGCGACTATTTACATCATCGCATGCATGGAAGCAGAATGAGCGTGTCTCATTGCTGGCCTTTGTGGTGTGTCAAGACGAGAGGCCGCTTGACAAAGACACCGCGTCCCTGATACTCAAGCCATTGCTGGGTGTCCTCGGCAAAGGCATCCATGACGCGACAATATTCCTGCCACTCCTGCTCGGCTTTTTGCATGATTTCGTGATGTGTAGTTCTTGCGACGCCAATACGTTCGAGATAGGCCGCAAACCGTTGGTCGTAGGTGTCGGGATGCACTTCGATCTCGGTGCCATCCTCTAAGCGAGCAAAATGATGTCCATTAGGGCTATAACTGTATCCACCACGTCCAGCGTACCAGTTCATCCGAGCCATTACATTTTCTCTCCTTCTTCGTGTATTTCGTTGTGCGGTGTCTGTTTCCCTTGTTCTTCCATGCCCCAATTCTCAGCGAACAAGAGGGCATGCGCCTCGTCGTGCTTGGCCTGCTGAATGAGTCCAAGAATACTCTTCGCTCCTTGCTCCATACGTACCGTAATGCTGGCATGGCTGGCGACTATTGCCAGCCCTGAAAGTCCTTGTTGTGCCGCTTGCTCCTGTAAGGCTTGTTGCTGGCGAAAGTGAGCAACTTCACTTCCATTACTGTTCATAAGTGTCTTTTTCTCCATTCATTGTTCGTTAGGGATAAGTGTCTGTTCCTCTATAAGAAGGATAAGTGATTTTTATGGGAGAGAACATACCTTCAATTCAACTTCTATTGCCACTCTTTCGTAACGCCCTTGCCTTCGATTCCACTTGAATAGCAGCGGTGAAATTATCTCTTGCAAATACACTTTCTATCGGGTACAATCAACGCGAAGGCAGAGATACCCTTGAACGTGTGCTTCTCAATAAAGGATGTTCTCGTGATGAGGAAGGCAAAAGCTCCAAATCAAGTGCTACGCAATCATCGAGAGTGGCACAACTGGACACAAGAACAGGCTGCCGAAGCACTGCTGAGCTTATGTGGACCAGGACGACGCGGAGAGATCAATGCTAGAATGATCTCACGATGGGAGCGAGGCGAGCAGGTCCCAAGTTTTGAATATCGAGAGAAATTGTGCCGATTGTATGGGGTCACATCTCCTCAAGAGCTAGGGTTTCTCAAGCCATGCGAAGTGGAGCAAGAGGAACAAAAAACAAAGCACGAGACAGATGTAAAGCAAATCGCTCAATTATTACCACAAGCATCAAGTTCCGCACAAGTAGTAGAGCAACAAAAATGGAATACAGATATTAATAGGTCAAGAGACAGTATTCTTACACTTCCAGACATCACATTGCAAACAGGTAAGACTATCGAGGCTTTAGTTGCTGATTGTGCAACATGTTTCGGTCTAAAGACAGCAGAAATTGTAACGCTTGTTCAGCAATGGTATGGTATGACAGTATTCTGTCATGAACTGCAGAAACAGCTCGATCAAGAGATCAAAAAGCTTGACACTCTCAAGGGCATGTATCCTCATCAAGAATTTACATTTTCACGAAGAAGCTTCCTCGTTACACTTGCGGGACTTCCTACTGCTTGGCTCGCTTCGCAAAAACAGAAACACAAACTGGTAGTGGAGTTAGAAGAATTACTTCCCCAATGCGCTGCTAGCATTATTGCCTGCTGGCATCTAAGTGGTGGTAACAATCTTGAAGCAATTGAACCAATTCTCAACTCTTACTTGCCAACACTCATCTTAGTTACAAAACATGCACCATCTTATAGAGAAGTTGCCGCAAAGTTAGTAGCGCAAATTTATTCACTCAAAGCGATTTTAGCGTGGCACCTAGAAGACTTATTCAAAGCAGAAACTTATTGTATTGAAGTACTGGACTATAGTGATATAGCAAATGATACGAATTTGCGACTCACTGCGTTAAATCAACATGCGCTCATTGCATACTATGCAAAAAACTTTGAACAGGCACTTGCAAAGAGCGAAGAGGCAGATACAATCCTTCATACAACAACGAAGGAGCATATTTTTCCAATAGTACAAGGTCGTGTGTACATGTATTTATCCGCTCTGCAAGCACAACAAAATATGAAAGAGGCAGAACATACTCTCGAACATGCACATAAAGCCTTTGCATTACAAACTACCTCTGCTGAACCTGTGCCTTTATATGCTGATTGTGGACATGCATCACTGTCCCTTTGGGATGGACTGACGTACTACCATCTTGGGCAACATAATGCAACATTGACACAACAAGCTTTAACCTCATTACAAACGTTTGGATCATTGCACTTAAACACATCAATACCTGAACGTTTTCGTTTAGAATGCTTGAACAATCGGACATTAGCAGCAATCCAACTGAATGAGTTGGAAGAGGCTACCACATGCTTTGAGGCTGCTAAGCAAGGTGCAACCGAACTTGAGAGTAAACAGAGAGGCATGGAAGTTAACTACGCTTACTTAAAAATGCTCAAACAGTGGCCTAAGGAGGTACTAGTACAAGATTTAAAGCTATTATGATGAAGAATAAAAACTTATCATAAACAGTAAAGTGATAGAGAAAGAAGATTAAATTTTTATTTATCAGGTCGGTAGGAGAGGTAATGAGACAAGATATACTCTGCGTGGGCTTGATTGGCTATGGAGCTATTGGGCAGGAAGTGAATCGCCTCCTGACACAACGAAACAAGGATGATATCACAATAGTGGGCGCACTCATCCACCACCCTACACTCCCGCGCCCTCATAACAGTCCAAACATTGTCACCACACTTTCTGACCTTCTTGCAGCACAACCACAGGTGATTGTCGAGGTAGCAGGGCATGGAGGACTCCGTGAGCATGGGCCAGCCATTCTTCGCGCGGGGATTGACCTTCTATTTGTCAGCGTTGGTGCGCTTGCCGAGCCGGGCGTATTACAAGTCCTCTTTGATGAAGCACAAAAAAGTGGAGCAAAAGCCAAAGTGGTGTCGGGAGCTATTGGTGCTTTAGATGCCCTTGCGTCTGCATCAATAGGTGAACTCTCAACTGTAATACATACCATGCGACGTTTTCCCGAAACGTTGCTTCCTCCCGAAGAAGCCGCACGACTTACAACCGCTCGTGAAGTCTTTCGCGGAAATGCACGACAAGCAGCACAGAAATTTCCCGAATTTTTGAACATAGCAGCAGCAGTAGCACTAGCGGGCATCGGTTTTGACCGGACAGAAGTGCGTGTTGTGGCTGATCCAATTGTAAAACATAGTGTCCATGAAGTGTATGCTGAAGGGACGTTTGGCATTTTCCGTTTTGGGATCGAGAACGTACCAATGGACCTTCCTACACCTCGTGGAGCAAAGTTAGTCGCTATGAGTATTGTGCGCTCCTTACTCTTACGAGATGCCTCCCTAGTTGTTGGATAACAACGCTAAGATACCACGAGACGGCCACAAGAATTTTTTGCTCTTTTTCAGCGGATGAAGGAGACATGGCACAACGAATCACGAGTACGCCATTCGCTCACATAATCACGCCATTACCACAAATAAATACGCCATCTATACGCCACGAAGAAATGTTAATCCTCCCATTGTCTCAACTACACACGTTTCTTTATAACGTTGGATGTAAGATGACATACAAATCATCCTTTATCAAGTATTTAACAACTCCCTATGTGTTTTATTTTATGCAAGGACAAATTCAAGGGCTATGATGTTGATCACAAATGGATAATAGTAATTCAAGTAACAAAAAGTGGGAACGGACACAAGACGTTGTATCCGTTCCCACTTTTTGCAGCCAATTACCCCTTCATTAATCTTCTTAAGACTGTTGGCAGAATACCACCGTTCACGTAGTAGGTTACGTCGATGGGGCTATCAAGACGTGCAATTGTTGAGAAGGTGAAGGTTGAACCGTCTGCGCGTGTGGCTTTGATGGTCACTTGCTGCCGTGGCTTCAAGCCTTGCTCGATACCATCGATGTCATAAGTTTCATGACCTGTGAGGCCGAGCGATTCTTTGTTTTCGCCCTGCTTAAACTGCAATGGCAGAATACCCATGCCAACGAGGTTACTACGGTGAATACGCTCGAAGCTTTCGGCAATGGCGGCACGCACTCCTAACAGTAAGGGACCCTTTGCCGCCCAGTCACGCGAACTACCGGAGCCGTACTCCTTGCCTGCGATTAAGATCAGAGGCACACCATCTTGTTGATAGCGCACCGAGGCATCGTAAATGGTCGTCTGCTCCCCTTCGGGCAAGTGTACTGTGTAGTAACCTTCCTTGTCCGTCAGCTTGTTATGCAAGCGGATATTGCCGAAGGTGCCACGTACCATCACTTCGTGGTTGCCACGACGTGCACCGTAGGTATTGAAGTCTCGCTTCTGCACACCCTTCTCAAGCAGGTATTTGCCAGCAGGACTGGTGGGCGAGAAGTTACCGGCAGGCGAGATGTGGTCGGTTGTAATGGAGTCGTCAACCATGACCAGCACTCTTGCCCCATGAATGTCTTTTACTGGCTCTATGGTATCTGAAATGTCGTGGAAGAATGGCGGCTCCTGCACGTACGTCGAATTTGTGTCCCACTCAAACAATGCACCAGTTGAGTTTGAGAGGGCCTGCCAATGCTCATCACCATCAAAGACGTGTGCGTAGTTTTGCTCAAACATCTCTGGCGAGAGTGAGTGGGCCACAACGTCGCGCACCTCTTCCTGTGAAGGCCAGAGGTCTTTTAGATAGACGCTGTCTCCGTTGATATCAGTTCCAACAGGGTCCTTCGTCAGGTCTATATCGACGGTTCCCGCGAGGGCATACGCGACCACGAGTGGCGGTGAAGCCAGGAAGCTTGCGCGTACCTGTGGGTGAATACGCCCTTCAAAGTTGCGATTGCCACTCAAAACGGCTGCGACAACAAGGTCGTTGTCCTGTACAGCTTCCGCAACTGGCTCTGATAATGGACCACTATTGCCGATACAGGTTGTGCAGCCATAGCCAACAAGGTGGAAGCGCAGTGCCTCAAGATAGGAAAGCAGTTCAGCATTCTTGAGGTAGTCAACGACAGCACGTGAGCCGGGAGCAAGGCTTGTCTTGACCGTTGGTTTTACAGAAAGGCCACGCTCAACGGCATGTTTTGCGACCAGACCTGCCGCCACCATCACAGATGGGTTAGAAGTGTTAGTACAGCTTGTGATCGCGGCAATGGCGACGGACCCGTTTGTCATATGCGACTGCGAGCCGCCCATTTCGACTAATACGTCTTTGCCATGCCCATTCTGTCCATTTACATGCTTACCGTTTCCATTACTTGTTGCATGCACAAGTTTTTTCTCGGCATCTTCCTTCTGAACTACAGGGTCAGTTTGCCCCTGTATATCACCCTCTCCAAGGTAACGGTTGACGGCATCTTCCGATGTTATAGCGTCTTTCGCCTCTTTAAAGCAGTCAGCATAGGAGGCGCGGAAGACCTGACCCAAATTCTGCATTGGGACGCGATCTTGAGGGCGGCGTGGTCCTGCCAGACTTGGCTCAATCGCGGCAAGGTCCAGTTCGAGCAGGTCGTCGAATTGTGGCTCTACCGAATCGTCGGTACGGAATAGTCCCTGTGCCTTTGTGTAGTCTTCGACGAGTTCAACGAGTTTCGTGTCACGGCCTGTATCACGCAGATAGCGTAGTGTTTCAGCATCAACAGGAAAGAGTGTTGCAGTCGCGCCAAATTCTGGTGACATGTTGGCGATTGTGGCACGATCAGCCAACGGAAGGCGGCTTAAGCCAGGACCAGTAAATTCGACAAATTTACCGACGACACCACGCTTACGCAACATCTGTGTCACGGTCAACACGAGGTCTGTTGCGGTTGCACCCTCTGGCAATGCTCCTGTCAAGCGCACGCCGATCACTTCTGGTGTCAGCAGATACAAGGGTTGTCCGAGCAATACAGCCTCGGCCTCGATACCCCCAACGCCCCAACCAAGGACACCTAGACCATTGATCATTGTTGTGTGTGAGTCAGTACCAACAAGTGTATCAGGAAAGGCAACTGTTTCACCGTTTTCGTCCTTGGTGAGGACAACGTGTGCAAGATATTCGAGATTGACCTGGTGCACAATTCCTGTGCCGGGAGGCACAACACGAAAATTATCGAATGCCTGTTGCGCCCAACGTAGCAGTGCGTAGCGTTCGCTATTGCGTTCATACTCGCGATCAACATTGCGCTCAAATGCTAGTGTTGAACCAAACGAGTCAACCTGTACCGAGTGGTCGATTACAAGATCAGCAGGGACAAGTGGATTGATTTTTTGCGGGTCCCCGCCTATACGAGCCACAGCCGAACGCATGGCAGCAAGGTCCGCCACGGCTGGTACACCGGTAAAATCTTGTAGCAGCACACGTCCTGCCATAAAAGGATACTCGGCCTCAGAGGTCGAGGCATTTCCGGGAGTCCAGCGTGCGAGAGAAAGCACATCGTCTTCAGATATCAGTTCGCTGCCAGCATTGCGCAGCAGGTTTTCTAGCACAATTCTTACTGTGAAAGGCAAGCGATCAAGGTTCTGAACTCCCTTTTCAGCGAGTGTCGCCAGTTTGTAGTAGGTAACTTTTCCATACGCACCCTCAAGAGTTGAGCGCGCGCCGAATACATCGTTGTACGTCATAATATAGGTCCTTTAGCGTCAAGTTGTAGAGAATGGGAAAGCATGAGGAGTGTTTTCCCTTATGCTCTGTAACAACATTTTCTTCTCTACTATTATATAACAGAATGGAGGGCGGTAATTTGTCACACGCATTAATGGAGGTCTTGCATATCATGCTCTAACTCGTTATAGTGGCAAGAGAATCTCTATTCAACAAGAGTCATATTTCTCTATTACTACAAGGAGGTACGCTTGTGCGACGCCCTGCATACATGCTATTCATTCTATTGCTGTTCCTCGTGAGTTGTGCCTCTTCCAATGGGTCTCCTGCACAGCCATCGCCCACTGCCACAAGCACACCTCCTCAGATGCAACAAACGAAGGCACCATCGAGCACGCCATATGGTACATCGAGTCTCCCGGGTATTCAGCTTCCGCAAGGATTTCAAATCAGCACGTATGCGAAAGGACTGAACACGCCACGTTTCATGACGATTGGTCCAGGTGATACGCTGCTCGTCGCGAACCGCGGTGGAAGCTCTGTTGTGGCGTATCCTAAAGGAGCAACAGCCGCACAGGCAGGAAATCCAATCGTTGTTGCTAGCGATCTGCATGATCCCACGAGCCTTGAGATGCACGATGGTTATCTTTACATTGGTGAAGGGTCGAGTATCGCACGAATGAAGCTGGGCAGCGATCTCAAAGCAGGACCTATTGAGCGTATCATCACAGACTTACCTGATGGTGGACAGCATAGTACACGTACTGTGCTGATTGGGCCTGATAATCACATTTACGTTTCCATTGGCTCAGATTGCAACGTTTGTATAGAGTCGGATCCGCATCGTGCCGCGATATGGATATATAACATGGATGGCTCTGGTGGACATCAGTACGCAAAGGGGCTACGCAACGCAGTTGGAATGGCGGTCAATCCCTGGACTAATCAAATTTGGGTGAATGTAAACGGGCGTGATCTGCTTGGTGACAATATTCCACCAGAAACCGTTTACTTACTTGTCGATCAGGGTGATTATGGGTGGCCCCGGTGTGATGCAGGAACTATTCGTGATCCTGATTTCGGTCAATCTGCCGATGCATGTAACGGAGTACAAAAGCCACTCGTCACAATGCAAGCACACTCTGCACCATTAGGCATGGACTTTTATCCTCAGAATAGTACACAGTTTCCTATGAACTATCGTAACAGTTTGTACATAGCGTTTCATGGCTCTTGGAACCGCAGTGTTCCTACAGGACATAAGATTGTGCGCGTGCCGTTACAAAACGGCAAGGTAGTAGGTCCAGCAGAAGATTTTATTACGGGATGGCTGGCAAGTGACGGAAATTCGACAGGAAGACCTACAGGAGTAACCTTTGCGCCAGATGGAACAATGTTCGTAAGTGATGATACGACTGGTGCAATCTACCATATATGGTATCAATCATGAGAAATGTAAAGTACATATTGACAAAGTAATACTATTTTCGTTAGAGTAGGCACAACCAAACGCTTGGACAATGTAGAGCAAAAAATGTGCAGGATAGGGAAGAGGAAAGGCATCATGGGGCAATGTTTTAATAAAGAAGCATGTGGGTTTCAGAATCGAGAGAGGGCTCGGTTCTGCGCTCTTTGTGGGATTCCTTTACAGGGGACATCTCTACTTGGTCGTTACGAAGTCCTTACATTCGTCAGTCAGGATCGCAATATCGTTACGCTTTCTGCAATCGATCATCACACTGGTCATCCTGTATTAGTACGCGTGCCTGTTCCACGCGAAACAATGACGGAAGAGCGTGAAAATTTCCTACAAGATGCCGAGTTAGCGGCTTCGTTCTCCGCGGATATTCATGATCCTGATAGTATTCGTGTCATTGACTATGGACAGGACGGAGCAGTTGCTTTCCTGGTAAAATCGGAAGACATGCCAACGGAACGTGACGCCTTGCCTGCGCAACCATATAGCGTCGCACGTACCGGAGGAGATGTTTCCCAACAACAACGCGTTTCAGCAAAAGCTACACCTCTACCTACAGTACACCCTGACGCGCTAGAGGGTGAAGACGCGCTTACTCAGCTAAGAATGGTCATTCCAACGGTAAAAGATGAGCAAGATGCCCCTGAAAAAATGCACCCTGCTGTGGTACAGCAAAGCGATGCTTGGTTAGCAGAAGGCAATCGCGCCTATGCTCTAGGCAATTATGAAGAGGCACGTGTAGCTTACGAGAGAGCATCTACGGCTGATGTAACCTCGGTTGATGCATGGAATGGCAAAGCTATTGTACTTTTCCACCTGGGACATGCCGAGGAATCGCTTGCGGCCTATGACCATACGCTTTCGTTGCAGCCCAACAATCCTGAATTATGGACTGCTCGCGCAAGTGTTCTACACGAACTACGCCGCTTTGATGAAGAAATGTACTGTTACGAGCAAGCGCTCAGATTCGACGCAAACTATGTGTATGCATGGAGTGGACGAGGAATGGCTTTTGCGGAGCAAGGTCGCTCAGAAGAAGCACTTCTCGCTTTTGATCGTGCGCTATTACTCGATCCGCAGCAGAGCGTCGTCTGGCAGGCCATGAGCGACACGTTATACACGCTGCAACGCTATGATGAGGCGCTGATTGCAATTGACCGTGCATTAGAATTAAATACAAGTAGCGCGTCTTTGTGGAACACAAAAGGTAATATTCTGCGCCGTATGAAGAAGCCAGAGCAAGCATTACCTATGCACGAACGAGCCACCCTGCTCGACCCTACTAATGCAATGATGTGGTTTGACCGTGCCAATGATCTACGCGACCTGCGACGTTTCGCCGAGGCACTCTCAGTATATGACCAGGCACTCAGTCTTGATCCAACATTAGCAGGAGCGTGGTATAATCGAGGAAACGTTCTTGCTGCGCTACAAATGTATGAAGATGCGCTAGAATCGTATGACCATGCACTGGAATATGACGATGGCTTGATTTCTGCCTGGTATAATAAAGGAAGTTTATTACACGAACTAAAACGTCATGAAGCCGCGCTTTTTGCTTTTGACCGCGCGCTAGGCATTGATGTACACTATATAGCAGCGTGGAACAATAAAGGGTTGTCCCTTTTTGCACTTGGGAGGATGGATGAGGCATTAGCAGCATTAGATCAGGCGACATCATTTGCACCAGACGAACCAGATGCCTGGTACAATAAAGCAGTTGTCCTTGAGAAATTGGGAAGGAAGCAAGAAGCACAAACGTGCCAGGAGTGGGCACATTCATTAGAACAACATATGCGACCTGTTGAAGCATAAGTAGCTTTTCTCTACACTACTTAATGTATTGAGACTCTCTATGTATTTAAGAAGGGATTAGCCCTATGACTCGGAGGAGGGAATGCGACGCTGCGCCGATCTTGTAGACTGCGGATATGACAATCGGGACAGCGATCTGTTTTGTCGAGCATGTGCATTGCCGCTATTAGATACCTCCCTAGCCGGACGATATCTTGTCGAAGCATTATTAAGTAAAGGTGGATATGCGGCAGTTTTTCGTGGAGTAGACCAAAATCTTTCGCGCCACATTGCTATCAAGGTGCTGTTACCAAGTAAAACTACATCGAACGAACGAGACCACTTCTTACGTGAGGCCAGGATCGCGGCAGCGTTGGATCATCCCAACATTGCGCCTATCCTGGATTATGGCAAGGGTGGTTTACATGTGCATGGCAGAGACGGTGTTGTATTTCTCGTTATGCCGCTCTATACCGCTGGTTCACTCCGTACACGCCTGGCACAGGTAAAGGGACCAATGCCAGCACCAGAAACGGTGCAAAACTTTCATCAACTGGCACAGGCACTGCACTATGCCCATACACGTCCACGTCCAGTTATTCACCGCGATATCAAACCCGAAAATATTTTAATTCACCAGGAAGATCATCGGCTTGTCATTACGGACTTTGGCATTGCTCGTTCATTAGAGCCGGGTGCACGTGTTGGCAAAACTGTCACAGTGCGTGGTACCGTAGGTTATATGGCACCTGAGCAAACCACAGGTGTTGTTGACCCACGTAGCGATCAGTATGGGAGCGCTATTGTACTCTACGAAATGCTCACTGGCTATCATCCTCTTGATCCAGCCGGGGGTAACATTCCCGCGGTCTCAACGCTCAATGCCGAGCTCCCAAATGCTCTCGATGCAGTGTTGCAACGTGCCCTCGAGTCACGACCAGAGAGCCGCTATGCTGATATGCTAGAGTTTATGTATACCTTTGACCAGGCATGTCGTCCTGCATTTACCGCGAAGATACGTGTTCCAACACAAAACCCACCTCTTGAACCGCGCGCACCATCAACAGTACGAGGGGCTACCAGTTCTTCCTTGCCTATTGCTCCTAACGGGACAGGAAAAAGTCCTGCTGGCAATGGCAATTATATATCAAGAGCTGTGCCTAATACGGGTAGTGTACGTGATAAATGCCGTGAGGGGGATCAATACCTCAAACAGCAGCACTACTCGCAAGCATTGCAAGCCTATGAAGAGGCGCTGCGTATTGACTCACGCAACTTTTATGCCTGGAATGGCAAGGGGACCGCCCTCTACAATCAAGGGAATTATCGTAAGGCACTTGAGGCATATCAACGTGCAACCGAAATCGACTCGAATAACGCTGTTGTATGGGTAAGTGCTGGCCTGGTACTCAATCGCTTACAGCGTTATCAACAAGCATCAGTTCATTTTGAACGTGCACTGAGTATAGACAAAACGTATGTTGCAGCATGGAATGGTAAGGCTGATGCGCAACTTGACATGAACATGCCGTCAGAGGCCCTCTCATCGTATGAGCAGGCACTTACTATCGAGCCGAAGAGTTTTCAGGCCTGGAATGGATTGGGCAACGCTCGCTCCTGCCTACGGGATTTCAATGGTGCTGTTGATGCCTATACGCGTGCGTTACTCGTCAATCCACGTAGTGCTGTTGCATGGTGCAACAAAGCTGAGGCACTTATCCGCCTCGGTCATAACCGGGCTGCCCTCGATGCCCTCAATGAAGCCACTGAAATGGATAAAAGCTATGCACGCGCCTGGACACTTAAGGCTGATGTCTACGAAGCCCTAGGCAATCCACAAGAAGCACAGAAAGCAAGAAGACGTGTCAGACCATGGGGACTATTGAGTTGACACGTATTTGTGCATTTCAACTTAGGAAGCTCGCAACACTCTGGTAAAAATAGTGTTATATAAGATTCAACAAAAAACACTATGATAAATAAACGCTTACTTCATTACCATAGTTCCCCCTATTACACTCTTTCTTAACGGCATCTTAACATGCCCTCAACCGTTTCTCAATGTCTCTTTGCTATTCTGTCTGCGGATAGATAAATATCAATGTGCCAATGATAATGCCTTTTGTGACACTCTGATAGAAGAAGTTTTTCCATCCTATTACATCTTGTCTATCCATACCGCGCCCACTGAAAAGAAGGATAGTGCTACAGTAGATATATTCATCTATCTTGCGTATTATCCTTCTTCTCATGTATGGTCCTCCACTATTTTTAGGAGGCAAAAACATTTGATGTATTACTCTTCTGAAGTAGTCATCAAATATATCGATTTGAAAGGACATAAATAGGACATGCAGAATCTTAATTCTTCATCTTCTCAGAAGTCACGTCGCAACATGATTAAAGGGGCAGTCGTAGGGACAGCCGGAGTCGCAGGGCTAGCAGCAGTTGGAGGAGTACTGACCTCCCAATCTCTTGGAAGTGCTCATGCCACCGCCGCAGTAAAATCAAAATGTGTTACCCCCATCGCTGATATTCTCACCATCGCACGCACAGCAGAGCGGCTCGCCGTCACATTCTATAGCAATGGCCTCAAGCATGCTGATAAACTTGGTATTAGTGGCGCCGACAGAGAGTATATCAGAGCTGCACTCATCGAAGAACAAATTCACGAATTCTTCTTTGCTAGTGCTGGCGGCAAATACCTTGCCAGTACATTCAGCTTCCCACATGGTGAAGCAACCTTTGAGAACCTCAAGCTGTTCATAGCAACTCAGCAGCAGCTCGAAGGTGTCTTCGACTCCGCATTCTTGGCGGCCGTGAAGGAGTTTGCGCTACAAGGTCATCCAGAGCTGTCACAGGTTGCAGCTCAGATCGCCTGTATTGAGGCCGAGCACCGTGCGCTTGGTCGTGCTATCGGTGGATTGGTTCCCGCAGACAACTGGGCGTTCACACCAGTGCTGATTGCAAAAGTAGGTGATGCACCTGCTCTTGTGAAAAAGGCTGGTTACCTTAATCCGCGTAATGACAACAGCTACACCTATGCACCAGTAAGTACCGACGATCCAGGTGTAGTGTACCGCAAGCCATTCGCCGTAGCCTGCAAATAATAGAGGAAAGTTGTAGCAAACAACAAAAAAGATGCAAGAGCTCTTGCATCTTTTTTGTTGTTTGCTATAAGAAACATGAAGTAGGCTGTCTTCTGTGTGAAGAGCAAAAGCTGTTTGCATCTTCTCTCCTTTCTCCTTTGCAGCCCTATTACCCTTGCATACCCATGAGATTGCCGCCTTCGTAGCGACGTAGACCAAGATGAAACACGCCTACTGCTATGCTTGTAAACACTGCGGTAAAGGTTATCAATGCAACGAATAAAGACCAGGTAAATTGATGTAACAACTGTAAAGGAATAAATGAGATGAAACCCGCTGGAATAACTGTAAACAACAGCAAGCGTACTGCACCCTGAAAGATGTCCATAGGATAGGTACTGAACGAGATTAATGCGCCAAACATCTGCTGCATTAGCCCTCGGTATTGCCTAGAAAGAACGCTAGAGAACCGAGTAGAATAGCAAAAGCGGTAAAGATGGTGCAGACGAAGAGTGTGAGTAGCACAAACAAGCCCAGATGCACCAGGTCGGGATGCAAAAATACGATGAATGCGGCAATGCCGAAGAGTACATCACCCCAAGCAGTTGGGTCAGTTGCAGCAATGCATACATGTAACAAGACATAACGGGGCATGCCTAGATACGCATCCAATGTACCCTTCGTTATCAAGGCGGATAGTTGACGCGCATTACCAAATATGCCAACACTAATTCCGAAACCGCATGCAGAGACGGACCAAAGAATCACGATATCTGTACTCTGCCAGCCATGTACTAATGGAAATTGATGAAAGTAGGTCCACCAGAAAAAGAGCCAGAGGCAATCAGTCGCTGTCATTGTTATAACCTGTACAAAGAAGGCTGTGCGGTACTCTAGCGCGGATTGCAGGTTGGCAACGGCATAGGCACTTACGAAGCGCAACATGCTGACACTTTTTTTAAGAATAGTCATACGTTTAGCCTCCATTGATGTTGACGCGACGCATCGCTATCGCATATAAACCTAGTAGTAGGCCGCTGCCTACAATCAAGGTTATTCCCTGCTGTACTAACGCCCATCCGAAACGGTTCCACTCGAAGTGAACGAGCGTTCGTGCTGGTACGTACAAAATTGTGCTAAATGGCAATGCTTGCGCAATACTGCGTAGTGGTTGTGGGAAAATCTCTAAGGGAGCAAGCACGCCACCAAGCACTAATGTTATACGGCTATAGAGGAACGCGAACGATTGCGTCTCCTCTGCCCAGAAGGCGAGTAAACCAATCGCAAAGTAGCACACAAACTCTATACCAAATGCCAGGAAGACCATGAGAGGCCATGCAACTATACCCATCCAGGTAAAATGCGGAGGACCAACTACAAGCAAGGCTAGCCCAGTTGCTACAATGCAATTGATACTAAAACGCACAATGCGCTCTCCCAGGTAATGTGCAAAATTGTAGAGCACATAGCTGCATGGGCGATTTAGCAAGTACGCGAGTTGACCAGAGCGTACCTCTTCGTCAATGCGCCGTGTCACTGGTGGTAAACTCATTGCTATTGCCTCAGCAGCACAGAGATACCACACCATATCAGAAATGCTAAAGCCACTCAGCGTCTTCGAGTTGTGTATTGCGTATGTCGTCTTCCATAATTGACTCAAGATGAAGACTATCGCAATGAGCATGAGGGCGCGGAAAAAGACCTCCATCATATATGTCAGATTATTAGCAACACTGACTTGCAATACAGCTACGTATTTCCCTATTCCTAACCAACGCCGTTTCCGTTTTATGGGCGTGTAGCGCTGCTGTTCTATCGCTGTCTCCATAGAAATTACTCTCCTCCACCTATTGAAATAATGGGATTCTGCTCTTGCACTTGTGGTACCTGATCAAGAGTTACGTTGCCTTTTTCACTATAGATTGCCGCGATGATCTCTTCCATCGGTGGATCAGTGATGGTCATATCCAGAATGTGGCATCGCTGCATGATCGCTGCAAGAATAGGCTCTAACGGACTTTGTGCGGTATCGATTTCTAATTTCAACCCATACCCTTTTGCCTTTACAATGCGTACACCTGTTGTATTCTGCAACTCTTCGTGAATAGAGCCGAATGATTGAATGCTCAGGCGTTGTAGCCCTGTGGTAGCATCTGTTTTTAGCAATGCCTCGGCAGGCTCTTCCAGCAACAAGTCTACCGTTTTTGCTTTCAGGTAGTCGCGTTTCAACGTCGATACAGGAGCATCAAGGATAATTTCACCATGATTGATGACGATGGCACGACGACATACTTGCTCTATGTCACCTGCGTCATGAGACGTTAAGAAAACTGTGAGACCCTCTTCCACATTCAGTTGCCCAATCAAATCACGAACGCGCTGTTTAGCGATTACATCCAGTCCGATGGTTGGTTCGTCCAGGAAAATCACTTTTGGTTTGTGCAGGAGTGCAGCTGCTAGTTCACAGCGCATACGTTCGCCTAGGCTCAGTTTACGCGTGGGTGTGCGCATATGCTCACGAATGTCAAAGACATCAATCAAGAAGTCACGCCGCTTGCGATACTCTTGGAGGTCTAGTTCATAGATGTGTGCGAGCAAGTTAAAGGTATCTTGCGGGGGCAGATGATACCATAACTGGGATTTCTGACCGAAGACGCTGGAAATCGAATAGGCCAGTTCGCGCCGTTGCCGCCATGGTGTTAGCCCCAATACATGGGCAGTACCGCCCGTTGGATAGAGGATGCCAGTGAGCATTTTTATCGTTGTGGATTTGCCTGCCCCATTTGGACCAATAAAGGCCAACACCTCGCCAGCGTCGAGTGTAAAGCGAATATGCTTCACAGCTTCCCGCTCTCGATAGCGAGGGGCTATAAGCGAGTTCAGGCTACCAGCAAGACCTGGCATGCGTTCTCTGCTTCTAAAGGTTTTCGCCAATCCATCCACTTCTATGATTGCCATTGGTCTTCTCCTCTTGTTTTGGGAAACTACGAATATGTGCGATGGCGCAATGAATTGGGCCCCTACGGGAATACATATCCTTCTATTCGTGGGAATAGGATGCTTCCAGGTGCAACCTTTGTGAACGTGGAACTGCCCCACGTACTATCGTATATCCACGCGCCCTCACGAACATCACCTAAGCCGAGTTGTGCAAGCATACGATTACTCGATGTAGGGATATAGGGAGCAAGCAGGACTGCAATAAGACGAGTCGCTTCAGCAGCAGAGTATAAGACGGTATCAAGCCGCTCTTGCTGCTCTACTTGACGCGCTAGCTTCCACGGCTCAC
>JAABUQ010000574.1_pt1 | contig 86261 bp, 65 predicted proteins | sample 5560001 | NCBI WGS metagenome assembly JAABUQ01 (sample SAMN10711888, study PRJNA513371) | rock metagenome | isolation source: Antarctica rocks | place: Antarctica: Victoria Land, Finger Mt nord | collected 2015-12-18 | reverse complement strand
CGCGGTCGCGGGGGTCGGGGATGTCGGCGAGGAAGGTAAGCAGGCTGTCGGATTCCGCCATCGGTATCGACTCCGAGGGGTGAATGGCAGCAGCCTACCGCAGATTAACGAACTGATCGACCCTGGGCGTCCCCCCAGGACGATTGCAAAGTCCGTTTCGACTGTTTATTCCTTGACAGAGGAGGGACTTGATTCGCCGATCACCGCGATGACCCCCATGACTCAACCTGCCGTCGATTCCTTGATGGCCGCCTTCGCGGGACTATCCGACCCTCGGCACCGCCGCGGCGTCCGCCACCCCTTCGCCGGCCTCCTGGCGCTGACCTTCCTCGGGCTGCTCTGCCGCCAGACCGATTTCGCCTCCATCGCCCGCTGGGCCCGACGGCATCGGGATGAGCTGGCCGGCCCGCTGGGCTTCACCCGCCGCGACGCCCCCCGCGCCACCACACTCAGCCGCGCCGCGGCCCGCGACTCCGTCGCCGAGTTCCGCGCCGCGCTGGCCGGGTGGCTGGCGCGGCTGCTGGCCGACGCCGAGCCGGTCGCCGCCGTCGACGGCAGGACGAGCAAGCAGGCCCGCGACGGCGACGGTCGCCAGGTCCACGTCCTGAACGTCTTCGCCCGGGGGCTGAAGCTCTGCCCGGCCGGCTGGCCCGTCGCCGCCGGCAAGGCGACCGAGCCGGAGGTGCTCCGGGCCCACCTCGACGAGCTGCTCGCCGCCTACCCCGGGCTGCGGGCCCTGACCGACGACGCCCTGTCCTGCCGGCGGCCGCTGGCGCGGGCGATCGTCGACGCCGGGCGCGACTACGTCCTGGCGGTCAAGGACAACCAGGCCGACCTGCACGAGGCAGCCCGCGTCACCTTCGCCGCGGCGGCGACGCGCGAAAAAAGCGCGGGTCGGTGGTCGTGCGGCGGGTCGGGTGCGACGCCGCGGCGGCGGATTACGCCCGCGAGGCGTTGAGCTTCCCCGGCCTGAGGCTGCTGGCGCGGGTGGACCGAGAGACGCGGCCGCGCGACGGCGTCGCGACGGTCGAGACGCGCTATCTCGCCTGCAGCCTCGGCCCGGGTCGGGTGACGCCGGCGCGGCTGCTGGGGCTGGTGCGGGGCCATCGGGAGGTGGAGAACAGCCTGCACGATGAGAAGGACCGGTGGTGGGACGAGGACCGGCACGTCTGCCGCCGCCCGGGGCTGGCGGCCGGGTTCACGACCTTGCTCTCGGCGGCGCCGACGGCGCTGCGCGCGACGGGCTGCGATGCGGGGGGCGGCCGACGCCCCCTGCTGGGACGTCGGCCGGGCCATCGGCCTCATCACAGGCCCAATCTCATGACTTTGCTATCGGCGTGGACCGCGAGGACGAGCACGGCCCCGAGGATCGCGACGATCGAGACCCGGCCGCCGACCTTCCCGGACGTCGGCATGTAGCGGAACTTGACGGTGCTGGTGCCCCGGCCGGGGAGGCGGACGGCCTGGAGCCCCCCGCAGGCGCGGCCGACGGGGGCCTCGGGGCCGTCGTCGATCCGGGCGAGCCAGCCGGGGTAGTGGGTCCGGCGGAGGACCAGGTCGCAGGTCCCGTCGTGCTCGACGACCGCCTCCCGACCGTCCCAGCGGACGACCCGCGCCGACCGGGCGCGGGGACCGGGGTCGTCGGGCGGGCGGTCCCCCTCCTCATAGGTGGCCTCGTCGGGCAGGTCGGCGGCCGAGAGCCGGGGATAGAGCCTGTACCAGTTCTCGACGACGACGGCCTTGGTCGCCGCCCAGGCGGCCGGGAAGGCCCCTTCATAGCGGAGGATCCGCCAGGTGGCGACGGCCGGCCGCGACGAGGGCTCGGGGAGGGTCCGGTCGAGCGACGGGTCGGACCCCTCGAAGATCACCTCGGCGCGACCCCGGTCGCCCCCGGCCTGGCGGACGGCGTGGGTGACGCCGAACCGTCGCATCCAGCGGCGGGCGACGGGGTCGGCGGGCTCCTCGGCGAGCCCCGCGGGCTCGAGCAGGTAGTTCGGCGGCGGGGGGGTGATCCCCAGGTACGGATAGGCCGGGGTCAGCCCCGCGGCGACGAGGAGGTCGCTCATCCCCCCCGCGACGAGGCCGACGCCGGGCTCCTCGGCGAGCCGACGAGCCACCGGTCCGTCGGCCGCGGGGGGGGCGGGCCAGCCCCATCCGGTGTCGACCGCGTAGTAGAGGGTCGCCAGCTCGACGGCCGCGGCCAGGATCGGGGCGGCCTCCGCCAGCCGGCGACCTCGGCCCGTCCCCCCGCCGCGATCGTCGGCCGCGACCCGTCCCCGCGCGATCAGGGCCGCCCCGGCGACGACCCAGGCCAGGGCGATCGAGCCGAGCCGGAGCGGCAGCGTCGAGGGGCCGAGTTCGGCGCGATAGTCGGCGCGATGGGTCCACTGCCACGCCGTCGAAGACACCGCCGCGAGGCCGAAGGCCATCGCCAGCGCCAGCCCGACCCGGGACCGACTCGCGGGGATGGATCGGTCGAGGCCCCGCCCCGCGAGCAGGGCCAGGCCGAGGCTCGTCAGCAATGTGTAGCGGCTCGAACAGCGGAACCAGCCGAACCCGGGCAGCCGGGTGACGAGCCAGTACCCCTCCGGCCAGAGCCTCGGCAGGATCGCCAGCGCGAAGCTCGCGACGACGACGACGCGCCACGGCCGGAGCGTCCGGTATCGCGGGCTGCCGTCGCCGACGAGGCCGACGCAGGCCAGCACGAGCGTGATCGTCCCGACATAGAAGCACGCCTCGCCGGGCATCGTGGCCATCGACGACCAGTAGGGCCCGACGGCGTCGCGGACCGGACCGAGGAACATCGCCGGCAGCGCGGGCTGGGCCCAGTGCGACGGCGGGAGGTTGTACCGGACGAGGTGCTCGAACGGCCGGCCGAACCCGGCGACCCGGGTCAGCTCCCAGGTCGGGCCGAGCTGCGCGGCGGCCACGGCGAGGCCCCAGCCGAGCCCCGCCATCAGGGCGACGATCCGGGGCCATGGCCGTCGATCGGCGAGGACCCGCCAGGTCCCGGTCAGGAGCGCCAGGCCGCCGGTCCATGCCTGGATCTGGAAGTGCCCGAGCGTGAGCTGCGCCCCCCAGGCCAGCGCCAGCAGCGCCAGCCATCGGGCCCGGCCGGCCTCGGCATAGAGGTCGGCCAGGAGGAGGACCAGCGGCAGGTATGGCATCAGGGTGAAGAAGGGCTCGTGGACGGCGTGCACCGCCTGGAAGCCGCAGAGGCTGAACGAGACCGAGGCCAGCGCCGCGCCCCGGTCGGTCAGGCCGATCCGCCGGGCGTAGAGGTACGTCGTCGCCGCCAGCGCGACGACGTGCAGCCACATCGACAGCCGGTAGGCGGCCACCACGCCCAGGAGACCATACAGGACGAGGTTGGGCGGGTAGAACGCGGCGACGTGGCTCTCCGCGAGCAGGGGCACGCCCAGGCCGAAGCGGTCGCTCCAGGTCGGGAGCGTCCCGGCGCGGAGGGCCCGCACCAGCTCGGCCTTGATCGGCCGGTAGAGCAGGTCGGCATCGCCGCCGACGGTCTCCATCCCGATCAGCAGGGGCGCCACGACCAGGGCCACCGCCCCGACGGCGATCCTCGCGGGGACGGGGATGCGGTCCCAGATCGGTCGCATTCGGATCGACGACTCCCCCCGATCGAGACGGATCGATCGACGCCCAGCCCTTCGAAGGCCCAACCGTTCCGGGCATCATTGTCCGTCGGACCCGGCCGCGCGTCGAGACGGCGACGGACACACGGTCAGGGCGCCTTGCGGATCAGCCGCAGGCCCGGGAATCTCCAGACGCCGACCGTCCGATAGCGGCGGTCGAAGACCTCGGGGACGGCGGCCTCCTTCGCCCCCGCGCCGGTCGCGAGCCCGACGCCGATCCAGACGTCGCGGCCCGTCGCGTCGCCGGCGAGGAACCGGGCCAGCTCGTCCGGGGTGGCGATCACGGTGGCCGTCGGCCCGAGATAGTAGCGCATCTCGGCCGCGGGCTCGACGCCGGCCGGGGCGACCGCGACCGGCGGGACGACGACCGTCGGCGACGGGTCGGCGGCCCGGATGAAGGCCGAGGCCGCCCGCCAGTCGGCCCGGAGGTCGGGGTCGTACACCATCGTCCGCAGCATCGAGGCGGACAGGATCGCCATGACCGTCGCCGCGGCGAATCGCGGGGCCGTCGGCAGCTTCGCCAGGCCCCGGGCGACCAGCAGCAGGTACACCGGCGCGACGAACAGGGTGTACCGCGCCGGCCCGAAGATCGGGTGCGCGACCGTGGAATATCCGTAGAGCAGCAGGGGAGGGACCGCGAACCAGGTCAGCAGGATCGTCGAGGTCGCGGGATCGTCGAGCCGGACCCGACCGGCGGCCGTCCCCCCCTCGGTCGCCCGTTCGCGCCGGAGCAGGCCCACGACGATCAGCGCGACCATGCCCGCCAGCGCGAGGCTATTGCCGCCGACGAACTCGATCGGCATCCCGATCAGGTAGCGGATCGGGTACCGGGGCAGCAGGTACTCCGGGGGGTGGTCGGTGTACCTCCCGATCCAGGGCAAGATCGCCAGCCCGGCGGCGGCCTGGATCGCCAGCCAGGGCCGCCACCCCAGGCGGAAGGAACGGGCATGGACGAGGTAGGCGAGGGCCAAAGCGACGTCCATGAAGAGGCCCAACGGGTGCGAGTACGCGAGCGCGACGAGGACGGCCGCGAAGAGCACGCCCCTCGCGGCCGTGGCCGGCCGGCGGAACGAGAGCAGGATCAGCCAGGCGAGGCAGGTCAGGAGGACGAGCCAGGCATACATCCGGACCTCGCGCGCATAGCGGACCAGCGCCGGGCTCAGGGCACAGAGCCACGCGGCCCAGAGCCCGACCCGACGGCCGGAGGCCTCGTGGCCGATCGCGTAGATGACGGCGACCGTCAGCAACCCGCAGAGGGCGCTCGACGCCCTGGCCGCGATGTCGGACGGCCCGAAGAGGGCGAGCCAGCCCTGGAGCAGGAGCGGGTGGAGCGGGGCCCGCGTGGCGTCGATCCGCCCGAGCAGTTGGAGCAACGCGGCCGGCCCCGGCTCGCGGGCGAGCCGGATGGTGATCACCTCGTCATACCAGAGGCTCGGCCCCGCCAGGTCGACCCCGCGCAAGAGGGCGGCGACCAGGAGGACGGCGACGAGCGCGAGGTATGGCGGAGGGCCCCCGTCCTGTCTCTCTCGTCCTGGCGTGTCGGGCGAATTCAAGGTGGGACCGGGGAAGGGGCGGACCGGGCTCGGGGAAGGACGCAAGAGTCCCCGGACGGAAGGGTCGTCGGGAATCGTGAACTCGTCGGGGGGCCGGCCAATCGTCGGCGGGACGCTTCCCTGTGGGCTCGATCCTACGACCTCGACTTCCACCTTCCCGGATCGCGAGAGCCGTGGACGACTGCCAGGACCACGGGCTCACCCAGGTGGATTCGATAATAGACCGCGAAAGGGAATCGACGGATCAAGGTACGCCTCACGTCGCGATGGACGACGGCGTGCAGCTCCGGCGTGGACTCGATCCGGACCAGCGCCGCCCGGACGGCACGGAGGAACTCGTCGCCCAGGCCGGCCCGCCGCGACTCGTAGTATGCCCGGGCGTCCGCAAGGTCGGCCTCGGCCTCCGGCCGGATGATCATCAATCAATCCCTCGGCCGCCCGTCAAGCGGTCGAGGACTTCATCCCAGCTCGATCCCGCCCGCGGGTCCCGCTCGTGGGCCTCGATCCGCCGGTCCAGCATGTCTCGGTGCGACTGGGGGATGTCGAGCGCCTCGGACTCCGCCGCGATCCCGTCCCAGATCTCCTCCACGAGGCGCAAACGCTCCGCGACGCTGAGGCGATCGATGCCCAATGCCCTGGCATTCACTTCCATGTCGGAATCTCCTCGGGGAAACTCGCGGCCGATCGACGATTTCGTCGCCCGGGGCGCGGGGGACGGGCGAGACGGTTATTGCCGGAGGCTCGATTGCGATGGTGGGGGCGTGACCGGACCGTCCTCGGCTCGCTCGCCGCTCGACCCTTCTCGATCTCCGATGGTCGAGAACCTCATCGCCGATCGATCGGGGAATCATCCTCGGAGTGGGGACCGATCCAGAACCAGGACACCGTGTCTCCTTCGTAGACTCCGAGCGCTCGCCAGCCGAGCCCCACCCGGGCGGAATAGATCGGCTCCGTCGGGTGGACGCGTTTGAATCCGACGCTTGCATGGGAGGGGTTGGCCTTCCAGAGGCGGTATGACCTCCGAGCCTGGGCCCTGACCGCGGCGGGCAACCGGGAGTAACACTTCATGAATTCCAGGGTCAGGAGAGACGTCACGTCCGTCGCTGCGACAGTCGGCGGACCCGACCCGCCGCGGCGTCCTCGCGGGCCCTCTGGGCCAGCCCGGCCAGGAGGTCCGGGGAGCGGGCGAACGACTCGTCCCAGGCCCGGTCGTCGGCGATCCGCGCGAGGATCAGCTCCCCGATCGCGTCTTGCTCGGATACCGGCAGCCGGCGAGCCTCTTCGATGTCGCGATCGAGGATCGTTTTCATCGGATCAATCCATGCAATAACGAACTTCTCTCCGCGTGGGTGGTGTCCTGGAGTCATTAGACTCGCTGCACAATTGCAATGGTTCCGACTCAACGCCTTGGTGAAAAGAGATTTGCGCCGAATCTCAGTGGACGGCTAAACTTCCCCACAACTCGTTCAATACCAAGGGCTTCCGATATTGTTGCCGCAATTGTGCAGCGACTCTATTGAGACGGAACCAGGCTGCGGAGCGTCGTCAGAACAGCAGGCCCGTGACCCAGCCCAAGGCCCAGAAGAAGACGAACAGGGCCACGGCCAAGGGCTTCGAGACCTCACGCCACAGGTAAATGGTGGGGATGATGCTGTACGTCCCGAGCGTCATCGCGAACAGCATGACGTACCCGCCCGCGATGCCCTGCTGGTGGAGCTGGGCGGCGAACATCACGTCGAGGGCGATCGGGACGGGCATGAACACCGAGATCAGGCTGACGCACGCCATCCTCGCGGGGGTCACTTCGGAGAGCAGCGACTGCCACGGGATGAGCGTCAGCATCGCCGCGGAGACGAGGCTGGCCAGCAGCATGATCGTCAGCGTCGGCTTGAGCAGCATCCAGACGTTCTTGGCGTAGTCCGCGGCCAGCTCACGGAGCACGGCCCCGAACGGCTCCGTGCAATCGGCCGCCGCGACCGGCAGGGAGCAGGCCCCGCCCGCGTCGCCAACCGTGAACACGTCGAGGGGCTTCCGGCGTTCCAGCAGGGAGACCAGGGCGGGTACGAGGACGAGGATGACCAGCAGCAGAACGGCGTACTTGGTCAGGCCCAACGCCAGCGGCAGGGCCATGAACGTCATCATCACGACCACCGGGTTGAAGTTCGGCGAGCTGAAGAGGAACCCGAGGGCCACTTCGATCCGCCCGTGGCCGCGTGTCACACCACAGGCGGTGGGTACCGCACAGTTCGCACACACGCCCATAGGCACCCCGATCAAAGCCCCTTTCAAGGAATTCAGGTAAAGATTCTTGCCGATTTTGAGGGGGTAATAGCGGAGGCAAGTATGGAGCAGGGCTCCGAGCAGGACGCCGAAGCTCATGCCGATCTTCATGCTGTCGAGCCAGTTGACGGCCCCGTACAGGATCTTCTGCCAGAGGGGGGCGTGGGACGCGGCGTGAAGGACCTCGCCGCTGAAGGCCATGCTCGGGAGGACCTGGCCGACGTGATCCGCCTTGGCGAGGAGCTGGGGGTAGCGGGACGCGAACCAGAATAGGCCCAAGAGCACGGCCGTCGCGGCGGCCAAGATCAGGGGCCGGTAATGACACTGCAGCGGGCGGGACAAGGGCCGGAGGCGGAGGGCATTTGACATCGATGGCATGGGGATACTCCTCAACAACGAACGGGCGTTTCAATGACCGCAGGACACCACCTCCGCGTGCGTCCCGCCGGAATCAGATCGACGGCGGATCGCGGGTCTCGACCGAGGCGCACGGCCGCAACCCGCCCGGACTTTCATTCTCCGTCGGGCCTGGGTCTGCGGCAAGGTAGGAACGGGTGGGGCCAGGAACGGACCGACCCCGCGGGCTGATGCGCCGCGGGGTCGGACGGCCCGGGACATGTCCCGGGACCGTCGGTCGGCCCGTGGTCAGGCGAAGAGTTCGTTCACGGACTTGCCGCCGTCGACGATCTTGATCGGGCGGCCGAGGGGGCTCATGTTCTCCTTGGCCGGGTCGATCTTCAGCGAGTGGCAGAAGCTGGACATCAGGTCGGGGACCGTGACCGGTCGGTCCTTGACGTCGGTCCCCTCGGCGTTCGAGCCGCCGACGACCTGCCCGCCCTTGATCCCGCCGCCGGCGAGGGCGACGTTGAATACCTTGGGGAAGTGGTCGCGGCCCGCCTTGGGGTTGATCTTCGGGGTCCGGCCGAACTCGCCCATCCAGATCACCAGGGTCCGGTCGAGCATCCCCTTCGCCCTGAGGTCGGCGACCAGGGTGCCGAAGCCGGCGTCGGCCTGGGCGCCGAGCTTGGCCATCCGGCCGCTCACGTCCTCGTGCATGTCCCAGCCGCCGAGGCGGACCTCGGCGAAGGTCACGCCCGCCTGGACGAGCCGACGGGCGAGCAGGCAGCCCTGCCCGAACGGGTTCTGGCCGTACGAGGCGCGGAGCTTGGGGTCTTCCCCTTCGAGGTCGAACGCCTTCATCCGGGGGGAGAGGACCATGTTCGCGGTCTGCCGGTAGACGCTGTGGTGCTCGCGGACCCGGTCCATCCCGCCGGAGGCCGCGAAGCCCGACGACTCGAGCGACTGGAGCAGGTTCAGGCGGCGGGCGAACCGCGGCGTCGGCACCGCCGGGGCGACGTTCTCGGGGAGCTTCAGCGGGTCGTTGATCTGGAACGGCTCGTAGCCGACGCCGAGGATGCCCGCGCCGACGACGTTGCCCCCCCCGCCGCCGATGCTGACGATGTGCGGCAGGTCGAACCTGGGGTCGCCCAGCTCGGCGGCGGCGACGCTGCCGAAGCCCGGGTGCTTGACCGTCCCCGAGGGGGCGTATCCGGTGTGGAGCTGATAGGTGGCCCGCTCGTGGTTGCCTTCCTTGTTCGACATCGACCGGATCAGGGCGATGTCCTTCATCGCCTTCGCGGTGACCGGCCAGTGCTCGGCGACCTGGATCCCGGGGACGGCGGTGTCGATCGCCTTGGTCTCGCCGCCGGTGCCGGTGCCGGGCTTGGGGTCGAACGTCTCGAACTGGCTCGGCCCGCCCCCCATCCAGAGGAGGATGCAGGCCATCTGCCGCTTGCGGAGGTCGTCGGCCTGGACGGCCATCAGGTCGGTGAAGCTCGCCGCGGCGAGGCCCGCGGCGCCCAGGCCCACCGATCGGAGGAACCCGCGGCGATGGAGCACGCCCTGGGCGTTCATCGCCACGTCGACGTTGAGGATCGTCTTGTCGAACATCGCGGCGTCCTGTGCGGGGAGGGAGGGGTCGGACCGGGGTCGGGGTCGGCTCATCGGGCGGGCTCAGCGTCGGCTGATGAACTCGGTCGAGTTGACCAGGCCCCAGAGGATGTCCTCGAAGGCCTCGACGCGGTTGCCGACCGCCTCGAGGTACCGGCCGCAGACCTGCACCTCCTTGCCGTTGGGGCGTCGGGCGAGGACCCGGAGGTAGAGGGCTTCGAGCACCGCGCGGTTGTCGGGGGTCGACCGGAGCAGCTCGCCGAGCATCGAGGTCCCCGACGCCTTCAGGCCGTTGTTCACCGCCGGGCTGTTCATCAGGAAGAGGGCCTGTGGGATCGTGCCGAGGACGTCGTCGTTGGGCGTCGAGGGGTCGACGCCGAAGGTCCGGTTGAATCGGTTCCTCGGGCCGTTCCTGAGGGCGATGGTGGCCAGGACGACCTGCTGGGTGCCCTTGGGCAGGGCGGCCAGCCGCTTGGCGGCCTCCTCGCGCTGGGCGGGGGCCATGTTCCGGCCGGGGCGGACGGCGAAGGTCTCGGCCGGGAGGTCGAGGGCCTGCGAGAGGGCGTCGAAGATCTGGTCGGCCCGGAGCCGGCTGGCGCAGTTGGCGGCGAACGGCGTCCGGCCCGAGGCGCTGTTGGTCGACCGCGACTCGCGCTGGTAGGCCTTCGTGTTCAGGATCGTCCGGAAGAGCCAGCGGACGTCGTAGCCCCCGTGTTGCCAGGCATCGGCGAGGGCGTCGAGGACCTCGGGGTCGTGGGGCTGCTTGGTCGGGCCGAGGTCGTCGATCGGGGTGTAGAACCCCTCGCCCATCAGCGAGCCCCAGACCCGGTTGACGAACGCCCTGGCGAACCAGGGGTTGTCCTGCCCGGTGACATAAGACGCCGCGAGGGCCCGCCTCTGGTCCGACTTCAGCCCCGTGAGCGGGGCGGCGGTCTCGCCGTTCGATCCGGCCAGGAAGAACTTCGGGGCGACCGGGATGGGCTTCGACGGGTCCTTCAGGTCCGGCATCGTGTACCGGGGGACGCCCGGGCCGGAGAACAGCTCGAAGACCGGCGGCATGCCCATCCCCGCCTTCTCGACCCGGCGGAGCTTGAGGCCGGCGAAGAAGGCGGCGAACTCGTGGAACTGCTCGCGCTTCCACGGGTCGTTCGGGTGGTCGTGGCACTGGGCGCACTGGATCTGCACGCCGAGGAAGATCCGCGAGACCTCGCCGGCCATCTCGACCGGCTGGGCCGACTCGGCCAGGCCGAACGAGGTCGCGCCGTTCTCGGTATTCAGCCCCTTCGCGGTGATGATCGCCGTGGCGACCTCGTCCCACGGGGCGTTCCGGGCGATCTCGCCCTTGAGCCAGGCCTCGAAGCCCGGGTAGTTCACCTGGGCGACGTTGGTGTTCGGCGCCCGGTAGGCGACCACGTCGCGCCAGTACCGGGCCCAGTTCGCGGCATAATTCTCCGTCTTCAGGAGGGCGTCGATCAGCCTCGCCCGTTTGCCTTTGTCGCGGGCGTTGACGAAGGCCCGCATCTCGTCGATCGTCGGCAGCTTGCCGGTGACGTCGAGGTAGATGCGGCGGACGAACTCCTCGTCGGTCGTGATCGGCGAGACCGGGGCCTTGGTCCCGGCGAGGGCCTTCTCGAGCAGCGAGTCGACCTCGGCCGGCTCGAGCGAGGGCGGGGAGACGACCTTCTTCGGCCGGTCGGGCAGGGGGGCCTCGGGGGCCTTGGCGGGCTCCTTCCCCGAGGCCTTGCCCGCGGTGGCGTCGGCCGGCCTGGCCTCGCCCTTCACGGCCGGCGCATCGCCGAGGGCCGGGCGGCCGAGCAGGGGGGCGGCGACCAGCACCGCGAGGATCGATCGTATCCAGGCGCCGCTCGTCTCGATGCTCATGCCGGTCCCAGCCTTTCGCGTCCGCAAGATCGAGGTCGCTCGGGGTGCGGCCGGATGCCGCCCCCATGACAGACTGAACACCACGACGGGCCGCGAGTTTCGCGACCCGGCCGGGATAGTCTAGGTCGCGACCTCGCAAGGAAGGGCGGGCTCAGACGACGATCGACCAGACCATCACGGCGATCACGACCACGCTCGCGACCGTGAGCATGCCCGACGGCATGAACTTCCGGGCGGTGACGGCCCGGGTCCCGAAGAAGAGGAACAGGACGATCGCCAGGATCAGGGCGATCGAGTAGCCGAGGTCCTCGTTGTAGGTCGACGAGAGCACGGCCGCTCCGGCGGCGATCAGGCCGCTGACGACACCGGCGATCAGGGACGGCCGGCTCCGTGCCTTGAGGAAGCCGATCAGACCGCCGACGATCAGCAGGACCGCGTAGACGCCCAGGACGCCTAGACCGACACGAGGATTCATGTTCCAAGGGGCCTCAAGACGGGGGAAGGGCAGACCGCAAGGGTTGCCGGTTTCTCAACTTGTGATTGCGACGACGCGGTCCACGATAGCGCGGCCGGGGCGGGCCGTCAACGGGGCAGGGCGGGTCTCGGGGGGCGCGTGCAGGCCGTCGCCGCGATCGAATTGACATCCAGGGACGGGATGTGAAGGGCCTTCACGATCGGGGTTGGACGAATCGGGGGCGTCGCTACAATGCCCCGGCGCGATCGAGGTCGGCCGGGTCGTCGGATCGCCCGACGCGGGGCTTGCAGGGGTCGAAAGGGGCGAGTCATCCATGCGGATCGGAAGCCCGTCGAGGCGGTATGGCAAGGGGAGGGCGGCGACGATGCAGCCCCTGGACGCGGCGGTCGCGCGGGCCGTCGGGCTCGCGACTCCGGCCGAGCCGATCGAGGTCTCGCTGGCGGAGGCGGTCGGCCTGGTCCTGGCCGAGCCGGCGATCGCCGACGTCGACCTCCCGCCGTTCGACCGGGCCTCGGCGTCGGGGTTCGCCGTCCGCGCGGCCGACGCCGTGGTCGGGGCTCTGCTGAGGGTGGCCTCTCCCTGGTCCGACGACGGGCATGAGATCGACCCGGGCGAGGCCGCGCGGGTCGAGGCCGGGGCCGCGATGCCGGTCGGGGCCGACGCCGTGCTCGACCCCGACGCGGTCCGCGCCGACCCGCTCGACGGCCCGCCGCGGGTGGTCGAGATCCTCCGGCGGGCCCGGCCCGGCCGGTCGGTCGCGCGACGAGGAACGACGCTCGCGGCGGGATCGGTCCTGCTGCCGGCCGGGACGAGGCTCCGGCCGTCGATGGTCCCGCTGCTGGCGTCGCAGGGGTGCGTCCACCCCGTCTGCCATCGCCGGGTCCGGGCGGCGATCGTCGCCGTCGGCGATCACCTGATCGGCCCGGCCGAGTCGCCGGTCCTCCACCGCGAGCGGAACGCGGCGAACCTCGCGGTCGGCTCGCTGCTCCTGGAGGCGTCGGCGATGACCCACGACCTCGGCTCGATCTCCGCCTCCGAGTTCCCCCGGGCCCTCGACCGGGCGCTGAACGCCCACGTCGTCCTGATCCTGGGCCGGCTCGACGGCGAGGCGAAGCGGGCGCTGGCGAAGGCCGGGGCCGAGCCGTCGCTGGCGGGGATCGCGCTGGAGCCCGGCGGGGCCGAGGTCGGCCATGCGGTCGTCCGCGAGGCCGAGGGCGGGCCGATCACCTGCCACGTCGTCCACCTGCCGCTCGACCCGATCGAGGCCGTCGTCGCCACCAGCCTGTTCGTCCTGCCCCTGGTGGCGCGGCTCCAGGGCGAGGCCGGCCCGACCCCGTCGCTGGTCGTCGTTTGGGACGGCCCCGCGCTCGACGACGGCGACCGCCCCCGCGCGGTGCCCGCGATCCTGAAGGTCGACGTTGGGGGCTGCCTGGTCGCCAGCCCGGCCGCGGGCCAGGGCCCGGCCGACCTGCCCGACCTTGCCCGGGCCGACGGCCTGGCCCTCATCGGCCCGGGTCCCGGCAACGCGACGGCCCGGTTCGTCCCGTTCGGGGGCTGGCCGGGCCGGGTCGGGCCCTGAGGCCGGGCCGATCGATCGACGGGATCGGAGGATGCCGGACGATCAGGCCGAGACCCGGTCGAGGAAGCGGGTCGCCGCGTCCATGATCGACTCCTCGGTCGCCTCCGACCTCGGCAGCTCGGCCGTGAGCCGGCCCTCGCAGAGGACGAGGATCCGGTCGGCGACGGTGAGCAGCTCGGGCAGCTCGCTCGACGTCATGAGGATCGCCATGCCGGCCCCGGCGAGGCGGCGGATCAGGGCGTAGATCTCGGCCTTGGCACCGACGTCGATCCCGCGGGTCGGCTCGTCCAGGAGCAGGAGCCTCGGCCTGGTCAGGAGCCACCGGGCGATGATGCACTTCTGCTGGTTGCCGCCGGAGAGGCTGGTGATCGCCGCGCGCCCGCCCGCCGTCTTGATCGACAGGTCGGCGATGGCCTGCGCGACCGCCCGCCGCTCGCGCCTCGGGTCGATCAGCCCGAGTGCCGTGAGCGAGTCCAGGTGGGCGAGGGTGATGTTCTCGGCGACGGTCATGGCGTTGAAGAGGCCGAGGGTCTTGCGGTCCTCGGTGACGAGCGCCACGCCCGCGGCGATCGCCCGGTCGGGGCGTCGGTAGGTGATCGGGGCGCCGTCGAGCAGGATCGTCCCGCCCGGGGGCTGGTCCGAGGCGGCGAAGAGGGCCTCGAGCAGCTCGGTCCGCCCCGCGCCGAGGAGCCCGGCGACCCCGACGACCTCGCCGGCCCGGACCTCGAAGTCGAGCCCGGAGAGCGAAGGCCGGCCGCTCCCGGGCCGGGCGGGCAGGCTCAGGCCCCGGACCCGGAGGGTGGCCTCGGCCGTCACGACGTGGGGGGCGAACGAGAGCGACGCGATCTCGCGGCCGACCATCCACCGGACCACCCGAGCCGGGTCGGTCTCGGACCGGGGGGCCGCGGCGACGAACCGGCCGTCGCGGAGGACCGTCACCGAGTCGGCCAGGGTGAACACCTCGTTCATCTTGTGCGAGATGTAGACGACCGTCGTGCCGCCGCGGCGGAGGTCGTTGATCACGCGGAAGAGGCGGGCGACCTCGGTGTCGGAGATCGCCGAGGTCGGCTCGTCCATGATCAGGATCGACGCCTCGAACATCAGCGCCTTGGCGATCTCGACCATCTGCTGGTCGCCGATCCGGAGGTCGCCGACGCGCGACCGGGGATGGATCGGCGCCCCGAGCCGGTCGAACATGGCGCGGGCGCGGGCCTCCATCGCGCGGTTGTCGACCTGGCCGAACCGCCCGGTCATCTCGCGGCCGAGGAAGATGTTGGCCGTCACCGAGAGGTCGGGCACCAGGTTCAGCTCCTGGTGGATGATCCGGACGCCCGCGTCCTCGGCGTCGCGCGGGCCCTTGAAGGCCGCCGGCTCGCCGTCGAGGACGACCTGGCCCTGATAGTCGACGATCGCGCCGGCGAGGATCTTCATGAGCGTGCTCTTGCCCGCCCCGTTCTCGCCGCAGAGCGCGTGGACCTCGCCCGCCCGGGCGCGGAAGTTCACCCCCTCGAGCGCGTGGACCCCGCCGAACCGCTTGGTGATCTCGCGCATCTCCAGGCGGACGGGCTCGCCGGCACCTGCGGTCATCGGAGATCCTCTCGAAGACTTGACCTCGTCGACGGCGTGCGGGAGACGCGCCGGGACCTGCCGGGGGGAGGGAGTCGCAGGACATCGAGCCATTCGTGGACTGCCAGGTCAGACATCGCGCACGCGATCCTCGGCGATCTCGGGAGTGCTATCCGGGAGCGGACCCCTGCGGTCGAGGATCCGCCTGTGGAGCACCTGGACCTCGTCGATCCAGGCCTGTAGATCCTTCGGCTCGACCCACTCGACGATCCGCGGGATGCGCCGATCCTCCCGAGAGGCGACCTCGCCCGGGGGCTTGAACACGTCCTCCCGGCCGATCGCTTCGAAGGACGCCACGGCTCAACCTCCGCTCCGAGACTTCGAGCCCCCGCTCAAGCGAGAATTCTACCTGGACCCATACCGGCCCGCCAGGTTCGCGAGGCATCTGGGCAACGCCCGCCTTGCGGGTGGAGGCGGGCGGCGGGCTCGGCTACGATGGGGCGAGCGGCAGCGCCCGTGATGTCCTTTCGTGATAGTCCGGCCGATCGGTCGATCGATCGATGGCTCGTCGAGGCCTCCCCGTGGCACCGGAAATCGCCTTCCTCGTGACCTATCCCTGCCCTCGGTGCGGCGTCGCGCTCGAGGCCAGGGCCGACGACTGGCAGGACTGGCTGCTCTGCCCGTCGTGCGGCCGCGCCGGCCGCCCCCCGGCCCAGCGACGGCTCGCCGCGCGGGACGACGGGGATACGCTCTACATCGGCACGTTCGCCACCGGGCCGTCGCATGCCTACGGCAACGGCAACGGCCACGGCCACGACCCGGCGGGGATGTACGGCCCGACCGGGTCGCCGACGGCGGCGATGCCCCGCCTCCCCGACCGCGGCGGGGCGACGGCCCGTCGGGTGATCATCGGCGGCGGGTTCTTCCTCGCGACCGTCCTCTCGCTGATCTCGGTCGCCCAGCAGAACCCGACCCCGGCCGGGGTCTGCGGCTTCGTCGCGTTCCTGCTGCTGCTCCTGCTCGCCCGGTCCTCGGCTCGGGAGTGAGCCGGCGACCCGTCGGGCGCCCGCGGCCGAGCGGGCCGGCCTGAGTCCCGATTCAACCCTCTTCCCCCCGGAGGCGTCCATGAATCGTCTGCAACTGGGCGACCAGGTCCCCTACGAGTTCTTCGAGCCCAAGGTGGGCCGCTTCTGGCTCTGGCTCGGCCGGCTCTACTCGCGTCGGTTCTTCCTCCCCAAGCAGCAGAAAGTCATGGGCGTCGAGGCGAGCGGGCTCGACGCCCTGCTCCCGCTGTTCGCGAAGGGAGACGGCGTCCTGATCGCGCCGAACCACCCCGACCACGCCGACTGCGGGGTGATGCTCGAGCTGGGCCGACGCGCCGGCCGCGCGTTCTACTTCATGGCCGCCTATCAGATCTTCCGGGGCCACGCCGGCATGGCCCGGTTCATGCTGCCGAGGGTCGGCGCCTTCCCCGTCGATCGCGAGGGGGCCGACCTCCGCGCCTTCAAGACCGCCGTGGACATCCTCGCCCGCGGCGGCGACCCGCTGGTGATCTTCCCCGAGGGGGAGATCTACCACGTCTGCGACCACCTGACGCCGATCCGCGAGGGGGCCGCCGCCGTCGCCACCACCGCCGCCAAGCGGTCGGCCGAGGCGGGCCGGACCGTCTGGGTCGTCCCGACGGCCATCAAGTACCGCTTCCTCGACGGCGAGGACCCGATCCCCGCGCTCGGCGCGACGATGGACCGGCTCGAGTCGTGGTTCACCTGGTGGCCCCGCAGGGGGCACGCGCTCGTCGACCGGATCTACGCCTATGCCGAGGGGATGCTCGGGCTGAAGGAGCTGGAATACTTCGGCGCCGCCCAGTCGGGGACGATTAAGGGACGGATCGTCGCCCTCCGCGACGCGATCCTCGACCGGCTCGAAGACCGTCACTTCGGCAAGCGGCGGGCCGACCCGGTGCCCGTCCGGGTCAAGGAGCTGAGACGCGCCTGCCTGGAAGGGCTCGCCGACGCCTCGACGACCCCCGAGTCGGCCGACGCGCTGCGGGCCGACCTCAACGACGTCTTCGTCGCCGTCCAGCTCTACAGCTACCCGGGCGACTATCTCCACCAGGGCCCGACCGTGGAGCGGGTGGCCGAGACGATCATGAAGTTCGAGCAGGACATCGTCGGGGCCGACCCCTCCCCCCCCGCCGCCCGCCGCGCGATCGTCGCGTTCGGCGAGCCGATCGACGTCCGCGCGCGGATGGCCGCGCACGACCGGCCGAGGAAGGCGGTCGCCTCGATCACGGCCGACCTGGAGTCGCGGATCCAGTCGATGCTCGACGCGATCGGCCCCGGCCGCCCGCTCGAAGGCCCCGCGTCCGCCCGCTCGCCGATCGTCCCGAGGCTCCGCCCGGCCCCGCCCGACCCCGTGCTCGCGCGGTGAACCCACCCGCCGCGGAGGTCCCCTTGCCGGCCCGGCCCGATCCGGCGACGATCGTGAAGGACCGGTCCGCGACGCACCCCAAGGGAGGAGGCCGCATGAGCACGACGATCGAGAAGACCCGGGTCGAGCCCGAACAACGGTTCGCCTTCTGGACGACCTGGGAGGGATACCAGGCGCTGACTCGGATCGTTGACGAGGGGGACAACCATGTCCGGATCGCCTTCGACGGCAGGATGGTTGAGCTGATGAGCCCGAGCTTGCCGCACGAGAGCGACCTGGCATCCCTGGAGGAAATCGTCCGGATCATCGCGGACGAGCGGTCTCTCCCCTTTCGGCCGATGCGGTCGACGCGATGGGACCGGCCCGAGACTTCGCGGGGCCTCGAACCTGACGCGTGCTTTTACCTTACCGCCGAGAAAGTCGCCGCTGCCCGGGGCCAGACGGATGCCGCCGAGTGTCCGGTCCCCGACATTGCCGCGGAGATCGATTACAGCGCCAGCCAGATCGACCGCGATTCGATCTACGAGGCATTGGGGGTCCCCGAGGTCTGGTCGTTCGACGGCGAGGGACTCGCGATCGAGGTGCTCTCACCCGCGGGTCGTCACGATCGGGTCGCGTCGAGCCCGTCGCTGGGGGTCTCGGCCGCCGAGGTCGCGGCGTGGATGCTCCGGGGCCGGTCGGAGGACTTCCTCGACTGGGCCCGGGGGTTCCGCGCCTGGGTCCGGGCGGGTCGCGAGGGGGAGGGGGGGACGTCATGAGCACGGCCGAGCGGGTGAAGGTCGAGCCGGAAGGACGGTTCGCCTTCCGCACGACCTGGGAGGGATACCGCGCCCTGACCCGGATCATCGATGAAGGGCCCGGCCGGGTCCGGATCGCCTTCGACGGCGGGATGGTGGAGCTGATGAGCCCGGGTGCATCGCACGAGAGCCAGGCCTATCGCCTGGAGCGGATCGTGGAGATCCTCACCGACGAGCGACGGACGCCATACCGCGCGCTCCGCTCGACGCGATGGGTGCGGGACGAGGCCCAGCGCGGGCTCGAACCCGATGCGTGCTTCTACCTGACCGCCGGGAAGGTCGCCGACTCCCGCGACCGGAAGAAGCGTGCCGAAGACTTGCCCAGCCCGGACCTCGCCGTCGAGGTCGACCACAGCGCCAGCCGGGTCGACCGGGCGTCGATCTACCTGGCGTTGGGCGTACCCGAAGTCTGGTGCTTCGACGGCGTGGAGCTGCGGATCGAGGTGCTGACGGACGGGGCCTATCCGGTCGCGATGGCGAGTCCTTCGTTGGGGATCTCGGCCGCGGACGTCGCGTCATGGGTCAACAACGACGAGTTCGAGGACGACAACGACTGGGCCCGGGGGTTCCGCGCCTGGGTCCGGGCGGGTCGCGAGGGGACGGGGGGGACGCCATGAGCACGGCCGAGCGGGTGAGGGTCGAGCCGGAGCGTTGCGTCGCCTTTCGGACGACCTGGGAGGGGTACCAGGCGCTGACCCGGATCGTCGACGAGGGGGACAACCATGTCCGGATCGCCTTCGACGGCAGGATGGCAGAGCTGATGAGCCCGGGATCGCCTCACGAACGGGACCGGATCCGCCTGGAGCGAATCATCGAAATCCTGGCCGATGAGAGGGGCTTGCCCTATCAACCCATGGGCTCGACGCGATGGGACCGACCCGAGGCCGAGCGCGGGCTCGAGCCCGACGCGTGCTTCTACCTCACCGCCGAGAAGATTGCAGACTCAGGGGGCCGGACGGACGCCGAGTGTCCGGTCCCCGACATTGCCGTGGAGATCGACCATCGCGCCAGCCAGATCGACCGCGATTCGATCTACGAGGCATTGGGGGTTCCCGAGGTCTGGTCGTTCGACGGCGAGGGACTCGCGATCGAGGTGCTCTCGCCCGCGGGTCGTCACGATCGGGTCGCGTCGAGCCCGTCGCTGGGGGTCTCGGCCGCCGAGGTCGCGGCGTGGATGCTCCGGGGCCGGTCGGAGGACTTCCTCGACTGGGCCCGGGGGTTCCGTGCGTGGGTCCGGGCCGGCCTGGGACGCTGATCGGACCTCGCCGCGGGGTCGGGTCAGAGGGCCTCGGCCGTCGCGTCGTCGTGGGGCTGGTAGTCGAGCCACTCGACGGCCTCGGTGAGGTCCCACCGGCTCCCGCCGTTGTTCGACATCCCGTTGACGACGAGGAACGCCCGGTCGCCGAGGTCGGCCTCGACCGCCGATTCGAACAGGTGGACGAGGTCGCCGTCGGAGAGCCACATCCGGCGGGACCAGTCGTCGGGGAGGGTCTCGGGGCGGTTGGCCCCGCGCTGGACCCAGCCGATCCGGATCGCGATGAAGGTCACGTCGAAGGCCGAGGCGAGGCTCCGCCCCAGCCGCTCCCCGACCAGCTTCGTCGCGCCGTAGGGCCCGTCGGGGCGGGGGGGGAGGTCGACGGTGATCGGGATGTCGCCGAGGTCGCGGTAGCCGCCCATCGCGTGGTTCGAGCTGGCGAAGATCACGCGCTCGACGCCGCCGTAGGCCGCGGCGTTGAAGACGTTCGCCGCCGCGTCGAGGTTGGGCCGGACCAGGTCGTCCCACGCGGCCGAGTCGTCCGGGTTGGCCGCGAGGTGCACGACCGTGTCGACGTCGTCGAAGTGCTCGACCCAGGACTCGTCCCATTCGGCGAGGTCGGCCTCGATCACCTCGGGGTCGTCGGGCGGAGCCTTCCGGTCGATCAGGACGAGGTCGTAGAGGCTCCGCCAGGCGTCGCGGAGCTTCCGGCCGATGTTCCCCGAGGCGCCCGTGATCAGGACGACGCGCGGCGACTCGTCGATGTCGTCCTCGTCGGGGTCGTCCTCGACCTCGTCCTGGCCGATGATCCGGAGCCCCGGCGCCTCGGGGGCGGACGTCGGCCGGTGGCCCGTGCCGTCGCCCCCGCTTTCGGACCCCTCGGTGAGGTTCCCGGGGCCGTTCCGCTCCTCGTAGTCGTCGGCGTGCATCGCGATCATCCCTCAGCGGCCGGCGGGCTCACGGGGTGGGACGGCCGCGATTCTAAGCGCGGCGTCAGATCCGACGCAACGCCTTGTCCACGGCCTCGACGAAGTAATAGTCGCCCCAGATCAGGGACTCGTCGACGCCCAGGCCCTTGGGGTAATGATAGACTCCGTGGCGGAGGATCCCCTCCCATTCGGGGTCTTCGGGCGCGAGGTAGCGGTCGGTGCAGAGGGTGTCGAGGATCGCGGTCGCCCTGTCGCGATACCGGGCCGACCGGGCCTCGTCGTCGTCCACGTCGGCCAGGGTGAGCAGGCCCGAGGCGGCGATGGCGGCGGCCGAGCTGTCGTCGAGCCGGTCGGGGCCCTCCGGGAGGTCGAGGTCCCACGCGGGGACGACGCCGCCGGGGCAACGCATCAGGTAATAGTCGGCGTTCCGCGCGGCGACGGCGAGGTCGGCCGGGTCGTTGGTGATCATGTAGACCGTCGCGAACCCGTAGAGCGACCACGCCAGCCCGCGGCTCCAGGTCGAGCCCGGGCCGATCCCCTGCTCGGCCTCGTGGCGGAGGAACGCGCCGGTCTCCAGGTCGAAGATCGCCTCCTGCGCGGTGCTGCCGTCGGGCCGGACGAGGGTCGCCTCGGTGGTCCGGCAGTGGGCGACGGCCAGGTCGTACAGCGGCTCGTCGCCGGTCTCGATCGCGGCGTGGAAGACCAGCGGGACGTTCATCACCAGGTCGATCAGCAGGCTGTCGGGCGCGAGGAACGAGCGGAGGTATCGCCCCTTGGCGTTGTACCGGGCCGCCAGCGACCGGCCGGCGGTGACGAGCACGTCGTCGAGGCCCGGGTCGTTCGTCAGCCGGAACCAGGGGAGGTACGTCGGCAGGAAGATGAAGCCGAGGTTGTGGATCGCCCGGTCGTGCTTCTTCGGCTCGAAGAGGCGGGAGTAGTGCTCGGCCGAGGCCCGCCACGCCTTCGAGCTCGTCCGGTCGGCGATGATCCACTGCATCCCGGCGAGGAAGCCCGAGCACCAGTCGGTCCAGACCTCGCCCCCGTGCCGCCAGCGGCCCCCCCTCGTGTAGCTGGGGAAGTAGTCCGGGTCGCGCTCGATCGTCGCCTTCACCTTGCGGGCGGCGAGGTCGAAGGCGCTCTCGAGGCGGGCGTGGAGGTCGCTCATGATCGGGTCCCCTCGATCTTCCCCGGCGCCGCGGGGACGGCCCTCAGGCGATCCCGCAGAGGACCCGGGCCGACCGGATGTCGCGGGCGAACGGCTGCCAGTAGTCGCCGCCGTTGAGCGTGACCCACATCTCGCCCGACTCGAACGCCACGGCGGCGTGCGACGGCTCGGCGGGGTCGAACTTGATGTCGGCGATCGCGTCGTCGTGCGGGTTCTCGGGGAAGTTGCGGAGGACGCGGGACCATGACTTGCCCGCGTCCTTGCTCTCGTACAGTCCGTAGCCGAGGCCGTCGCGGGCCGCGGCCCGGGGGCTCGCCGACGCGGCCGGGGCGGCCCCGGCGAGGAGGAAGCCGGGCTCGTCCGGGCACGACTCGATGACCCGGACGTGCCGGACGGCCTCCAGGCCCTTGCTCCGCTCCTCCCAGGTGACGCCCGCGTCCTCGCTCGCCCACACGCCGTCGGCGGTCGCCGCGTAGAGCCGCGCGGGCTCGCCCGCCACCGGGACGACCCCGTGGACGTCGGCGGGCAGCCCGACGACCTTCGACCACGACACGCCCGCGTCCTCGCTCCGGTACAGGCTCTGCCCGCCGACGGCGACGAACCAGGGCCCCGGGCCCACCGTCAGGGCGTCGATCCCCGGCGCGACCGGCGAGGGCTCGACCTTCGGGGCCCCGACTCGGGTCCAGCCGCGGAGGTCGTCGGCTCGCCTCGGGGCCGTCGCGGCCGTCGCCGTCCCGCCCCGGTTCACGAGCGACCGGGCCCTCGTGAGGATCGCCGGTCCCGCGCGTCGTGCCAGGTCGAGCGGCGACCCGCGGCGGAGGGTCGACCCCATCATCCGTCGATAGACGCCCAGGCCGCCCCCGGCCAGGAGGATCGACGCGGGGGTCCCCCCGACGGCGATCCGCGACGCCCGCCCGAGCCCCTCGGGCAGGGGGACCCCCCGCCAGCTCTGGCCGTTGTCGCCGGTCTCCCAGACCCGCCCGACGTTGTCGAGCGCCGCGACGAAGCCCGCCCCCGGCGAGGCCAGGCCGATGACGACCCGGTCCTGGAGCCCGTGGAAGACCGGCCAATTGTTCCCCTCGGTCCAGCGGTAGATCCCCTCGTCGGTCCCGATCAGAAGCATGGACGTCGTCCCCTTCGCGATGGCGGTGGTCGATCCGAGAGGCCAGTGCCGGTCCCGGGCGGGGGCTCGGGGAGCGGGAGGCCGATCATCTCGCCAGATATCAGAAGACTTGAGAATCCCATCGTCAACGGCCGAGCCACTCGCCCATCTTGGGCAGCGACTTCGACCCGTCGAAGACGTGGCCGGCGTCGAAGAGGTGATGGTCGAGCTTGCCGGCGGCCTCCTGCGCCTCGAAGGCCCGGGCGGCGGCGACCAGCGCGGCGCGGACGCCGGGCTCGGGGAAGATCGTGTCCTGCTTGCCGGCCTCGGCGAAGAGGCCGCGCGGGGCGATCAGCGCCGCGAGGTCGGCCGCCTCGAACCAGCGGAGGATGCCGGGGACATAGTTGTCGATGCAGTGCGCGATCGCGTAGATCGAGTCGCGGAAGGTGCAGAACGAGCAGGAGAGCACGGTGGCCGCGATCCGCTCGTCCAGCGCCGCGGCGTAGAGGGCGACGGTGCCGCCGCCGGAGATGCCGACCATCGCCAGCTTGGCCGGGTCGACCTCGGGGCGGTCCCGGAGGAAGTCCAGCGCCCGGATCGCGTCCCAGACCCGCCAGCCGAGGATCGTCTCGCCGAGCATCAGGGCCGCCCCCGCCGCCGGCTGGCAGCTGCTGGCCCCCGGGCCGGCCTTCCGCGACGCCGGGTCGCGGCGGCGGCCGAAGCCGATCGGCTCGATCGCCAGGGCGACATGCCCGCGCTCGACGCACTGGATGGCGAAATCGTGCTGATATCCGTCTTTGTGATCGCGCTCGGTGCCGTCCGCGAGGATGCCCACCAGGTCGTCGGCCCCCCGGCCGTGCCCCGGGACGCAGACGACGGCCGAGGCCCGCCCGCGGAGGCCGTCGGGCACGAGCAGGTATCCGGTCGAGGCCATGCCGGGCCTGGTGGCGAAGACGACCGACCGCCGGGTGTAGCCGGGCTTGCGGACCGGCTCGCCCAGGGCCGGCTCGGCGGCGACCCGCTCGGCGGGGAACGGGCCGATCAGCGCGGCGAGCCTGGCCCGGGCCTCGGCCTTCCAGCCCGCGATGGCCGCGGGGGTCCCGCCGGGGAAGGCGAGGGCGGGCCGAACCTCGGCGTACCGGGCGAGCGAATACGCCAGGCTGTCGAGTCGATCGGGCGAGGGTTCACGCATCGGTCCGAGCCGTCCCGGGGGGTTGGAGAAGGGGTAGGGACGCGCGATCGGCCCTCGCGCGCGGAGACTGCCACACGATACCGGCGAGGCGCGTCCCGGGCAAGGTCCGGACGGGCCCCGGCCGCGGCCGAACCCCCGTCGCGTCGGGCGGTTCGGCGCGTCGGGGAGGGCCCGCCGCGCTTGACAGTCCGGGGCCGTGCTCCTTAGAGTGGGCGATCTCTCGATCGAGGTCAGAGGCCGGGACGGTCCGCGCGCACGGGACGCGGCCTCTCCCGCCGATCGCGTGTCGGGCGGACCCCGCCCCTGCGTCGTCGCCGTCCTCCTTTCAGGTGCCGCTTCTCATGGACAACCCCCCGATTCAGGTCGACCTGGGCCGGATCGCGCAGGATCTCCAGATCCGTCGCGTTCAGGTCGAGAGCGTCGTCCAGTTGCTCGACGAGGGCAACACGGTCCCCTTCATCACGCGCTATCGGAAGGAGCGGACCGGCGGCCTGAACGAGGTGGTGATCCGCGAGGTCCAGCTCCGCGTCGGCCGACTCCGCGACCTGGCCGAGCGGAAGGAGACGATCCTCAAGTCGATCGAGGCCCAGGGCAAGCTCACCGACGAGCTCGCCGCCGCCGTCCGCGCCGCCGACAATCCCAAGCGGCTCGAAGACCTCTACCTCCCGTACAAGCCCAAGAAGAAGACCAAGGCCTCGGACGCCCGCGACCGGGGGCTCGAGCCGCTGGCCCTGCGGGTCTGGAACCGCGACGAGACCCTGCTCGACCTGGGCGCCGCCGCGGCCGAGTTCGTCGACCCGGCCAAGGAGCTGGAGACTCCCGAGAAGGTCCTCGAAGGGGTCGGCTACATCCTCGCCGAGGCGATCAGCGAGCTGGCGAACATCCGCGAGTCGGTCCGCCGGGTCGTCTGGAAGACGGGCAAGCTCGTGACGACCAAGGCCGAGATCCCCGAGGGGGAGGGCCTCGAGTACCGCGACTACTTCGCCTACTCCGAGCCGATCGCGCACATCCCGCCGCACCGGGTCCTCGCGATCAACCGGGGGGACAAGGAAGGGCCGCTGAAGGTCAAGCTCGAGGTCTCCCGGCCCGAGCTGGAGTCCGCCACGTTCGGCCAGCTCCCGCTGGAAGGGCACCCGCAGGGGGACACCTTCCGCGCCGCGGCGGTCGACGCCCTCGACCGGCTCCTGCTGCCGAGCCTGGAGCGCGAGGTCCGTCGCGACCTGACCGAGGCCGCCGAGCGGCACGCCGTCGACGTCTTCGCCCGCAACCTCCGCAGCCTCCTGCTCCAGCCGCCGATCCCCAAGCAGGTCGTCCTGGCGATCGACCCGGGGCTGAAGTCCGGCTGCAAGGTCGCGGTGCTCGACGGCCACGGCAACCTCGTCGAGCACGGCGTGATCCACCCGCACGCCCCCCAGAACCGGCGGCACGAGGCGAAGCTCTACCTCAAGGAGCTGGTGGGCAAGCACCAGGTCGGCGTCGTCGCCATCGGCAACGGCACCGCCTGCCGCGAGACCGAGGAGCTGATCGCCGAGATCATCGCCGAAGGGACCCACTTCTTCCTGAACCCGGGCGCCGAGCCGCTCGCCCCCGAGCCCGCCGCGTCGGCGGTCGCCGAGCCTTCGATCCCCTCCGAAGGCGCGGCCCCCACTCCGGACGAGAGCCAGGGCGGGGAAGGACGCCAGGGCGAGGGGCAGGAACCCGGCGAGGCCCCGACCTCGATCCCGATCGACCCCGAGGCCCCGCCCGCCTCGGCCGAGATCCCCGACGCGGCCGAGCCCGCGACGGCCGAGCCCACGGCGACAGGGCAAGCGGCGGCCGAGGGGGAGGCCGAGCCGCACTCGCCCCACGCCGTCGAGGAGCTGCCGCCGATCGTCGGCGGTGCCCCCGCGGAGGGGGAGGAGGGCCCGGACGAGACCCCGCCCTCGTCGACCGCCTCCGAGGCCCCGGCCTCGACGTCGCAGAAGGCCGACGTGCTCGAGAAGGACGACCAGACCAAGAACCCGGCCAAGCTCCCGGACGACCCGGCGCGTCAGCCCGAGGAGCCCCGGCCGATCTCGGGCGGCTCGCCCGAGGGGGATGAGCACGCCCAGGCCGTCGAGGCGGGACCGCAGCCGACGAATCACCAGGGCGAGGCCCCGCCCGAGGCGTCCGCGGCCCCCCACCACGCCGAGGGGGGCGAGGCCCCGCCGCAGGCCGAGCCCGAGCCCTCGCCGGCCCCCGGCCCCCCGGCCTCCGAGGCCGAGCACGCCCAGGCCCCGGCCTCCGAGGGGGGCGAGGCCCCGCCGCAGGCCGAGCCCGAGCCGGCCCCGTCTCCGGCCGCGACGGAGGGCCAGCCCGCCGCGGTCGAGGCCGCCGCGACGCCCGAGCCCGCGGCCGGCGACGCCCCCCCCCCGCCCGAAGGCACCGAGGCGACGGCGACCCCGCCCGCCCCGAATCGCTCGCAGGGTCAAGGGCAGGGGCAAGGCGGCGGCCGTCCTCCGCGTCCGAAGGGGGAGCAACGCCCGCAGAAGCCGAAGGGGCCGCCCCCGCCCCCGAGGCCGCACCCGGCCGACGCCCAGCTCGCGCAGCTCGCCTACGTGATCGTCAACGAGGCCGGCGCCAGCGTCTACTCGACGAGCAACGTCGGCCGCGAGGAGTTCCCCGAGTTCGACGCCACCCTCCGCGGCACCGTCTCGATCGGCCGACGGCTCCAGGACCCGCTCGCCGAGCTCGTCAAGATCGAGCCGCAGAACATCGGCGTCGGCCTCTACCAGCACGACGTCAACCCGAAGCAGCTCAAGGAGTCGCTCGAAGGGGTCATCGCCAGCTGCGTGAACTTCGTCGGCGTCGACCTGAACACGGCGAGCGTCCCGCTGCTGCGCCACGTCTCGGGCCTGAACCAGCTCACCGCGCGGCGGATCGTCGACCGTCGGAAGGAGAGGGGCCCGTTCTCGAGGCGCGAGGAGCTGTCGGAGATCGAGGGGGTCGGCCCGATCACCTACACGCAGGCCGCGGGCTTCCTCAAGCTCCCCGGCGGCGAGCACCCGTTCGACAAAACGTGGGTCCACCCCGAGAGCTACCCGGTCGCGTCGCGGGCCCTCGAAAAACTCGGGTTCGCGCCCGACGTGATCGACGACGCCGCGCGGCTGCCCGAGCTGCACGCGAAGATGAACGAGGTCGACCTGCCCGAGCTGGCCCGAGAGCTCGAGGTCGGCGAGCCGACCCTGCACGACATCTTCGAGGGGCTGGCGCGCCCCGATCGCGACCCGCGCGACGACCTCCCCAAGCCGATCTTCAAGAAGGGGGTCCTCAAGCTCGAGGACCTGACCGCCGGGATGGAGCTGAAGGGGACGGTCCTGAACGTCGTCGACTTCGGCGCGTTCATCGACATCGGCCTGAAGGACTCGGGGCTGGTCCACATCAGCCAGCTCGCCAACCGGTACATCAAGAGCCCGCACGACGTGGTGAGCGTGGGCGACGTGGTGACGGCCTGGGTGATCGGGGTGGACAACGAGCGGAAGCGGGTCTCGCTGACGATGGTCAAGCCCGGGACCGAGCGGCCGAGGGTCGAGCGCGGCCCGGGCGGCCCCGGCGGCGGTCGTCGCGGCCCCGGCGGTGGCGAACGGCAAGGCCAGGGGCAGGGGCAGGGGGACCGTCGCGGCGGCCAGAGGCCCCCCCGGCAAGGCACCGCGCCGTCGCCGCAGCTCCAGGCACCCCCAGCCGGCACGATGCCCGCCGGGGTCGGCGCGGGGCCGGGCGACGCCGGGCCCCGTCGCCCGTTCCCGGACCGAGGCCCGGCCCGGGGCCCCGGCGGTCCCGGCGGCAGGCCCGGCGGCGGAGGCCCCCCGGGGCGCGGCGGGCCCGGCGGCGGTCGTCCGGGCGGTGGAGGCCCGGGAGGGGCCACCGGCCGATTCGAGCGGGCCCAGGCACCCCGGCCGGCGATGCCGGTCAAGCCGTCCAGGCCCGCCCCGCCTCCGCCCCCGCTCTCCAAGGAAGCCCTCACCGGCGGCGTCCCGCTCCGGAGCTTCGGCCAGCTCAAGCAGCTCTGGCAGGCCAAGGTCGAGGAGCCCGAGCCGGGCGAGCCGGGGGCTCCGCCGGAGTCGCAAGGCCAGGCCCCGCCGCCCTCGGAAGGCCCCCCGCAGGCCGGGCCGGGCCCGGCCGACCACGCGCCGAGCCCCGACCAGTCATCGAACTGACCGCGACTAACCGATGCCGCCCGGGCCCCGGGAGAATCGGGCCGGGCCCCGGACCTCGTGGGGCACCGGCCGGCGGCCCTCCCGGACTCACCCGATGCTCGACGCCCTGGTGGTCGCCCCCCATCCCGACGACGCCGAGCTGGGCCTGGGCGGGACGATCACCGCGCTGATCGCCCGGGGATGGAAGGTCGGCATCCTCGACCTGACCTCGGGCGAGCCGACCCCGCTCGGCTCGGTCGAGGCCCGTCGCGCCGAGACCCGGGCCGCCAACGCCGCGCTGGGCGACCCCTGGAGGCGCAACCTCGGGCTGCCGAACCGGAGCCTGGAGCCGACCCTGATCCACCGCCGGGCCGTCGCCGAGGTCTTCCGCGAGGCCCGTCCCAGGCTCCTCTTCGCCCCCTTCTGGGAGGACGCCCACCCCGACCACACCGCCGCGACGAAGCTCGTCGAGGACGCCCGGTTCTGGAGCAAGCTGTCGAAGTCCGACCTCGCGGGCGAGCCCTTCCACCCGTCGCGCATCCTCTACTATTTCAGCGTCCATCTGAGGATCGTCGAGCGGCCGAGCTTCCTCGTGGACATCAGCGTTCATGCCGAGGCGAAGCGACGCGCCCTCGACGCCTACCGGACCCAGCTCGTCGACAACCAGCCGACGGGCCGTCGCGCCGTGATCGACGCGGTCTTCGACCGGACGCGGTTCTGGGGCCAGACCGTCGGCGTCCTGCACGCCGAGCCGATCGCCGCCCGCGAGCCGATCGGCCTGGCGAACCTCGACGGGCTGCTGCTCTGACGGACGCCCCGGTCGTCCGTCTGCCTCGCGCGATCCCCTGGGAGGCTGGGGCCGATCCCCTCGGGCCGGACCCTCAGCGCGGCCCTGTCGACCTCGGCCCGGCCGTGTCCTTCCGCGAGGGGCGGTCCGTCGCGCCGGCGGGGGGCTTGGGATCGTCCTTCCTCGCGGCGGGGTCGGAGCCCGGGGGGGCCTTGTCGTTCATCCTGGCCGGGTCGAACGGCTCGCCCATGAGCTTGTCGAGCCGGTCGCGCTGACGCTTGGTGAGGTGGCGGAGGATCCTCGACGTCGTGTCGGCCTGGATCTCGTCGTTGCCGCGGCGGAGCTTGCGGACGTCGTCCGTCCGCTTGCGGCGATTGACCTCGGCGGGATCATCGGCGGTCTTGCCTGCGGCGTCCTTCGTCGAGGCGGGGGCCGCCTCGGGCTTCGTCGCGTCGGCGTCGGGGGAGGCACCCGGCTTGGCACCGTGGTCGATCATGGCCTGGCCTTGCTGGACCAGGAGGCGGGCCTGCTTCTGCTTCGTCTCGTTGAGGATCTCCTGCACGGCGTCGACCTGGCCGGGATTCAGGCCGATGGCGGAGGCGACCTCCGGGCGACGGATACACGCGACTCCCTCCATCTGCATCACGATCTGGTCGAGCCGGGCCAGTTGCTTCCGGCTCAGGACCCGGGCGGGCCCGGCCTCTCCCTCGCTGACGAGGATCATCGCCGTCTCGAGCATCGCCGACGGGTCGACGTCCGCCGGACCCTCGCCGGCCGGGACGGCGGGGTCTGCCACGCCGGGGGCGGGGGGCTGGCCGGGCTTCGGCAGCATCGACTCGGCCCGCTTCTGGAACTGGTTCATCCCCTCGAGGATCGCCTTCGCCTGCGCCGGGGACAGCTTCAGCTCGCGCTGGACGGCCGGGTTCATGACCAGCATCAACCGGCTCATCCCGGCGAAGGTGGCGAAGCCGCCCATGCCGCCCCAGCCGCCCATCCGGGTGAACCGCGTGGTGTCGCCCATCGGGCCGTCGTCGGCACCGGACCGTTTGTCCCCGCCGGTCGAGGACGACCCCTTGGCCGCCGGCCCGGCCGGGGCCTGGGCCCACGACGGCGAGGCCAGGGCCAGCGTCGCCAGGATCGAGGCCGAGAGCGGCGCGATGCGACGGGTCGCGGTCGTCATGGTCGTGCTCCGGATGGAGGAATGGCCGGCCCGGGAGGATCGGACCTTCGTCGATGGGTCGGGCCTTCCTCCAGTCATACAGGAGTCCGAGCGGCGGTCAAGCGCCGAGTCCGAAATCCATCGGAGAAGTGCCGGCCTCTTCCTCGTCGTCGGTGTTGAACCGATGATTGACGGCGGGGTCGGGCGGGCGTAGGATCGGGCCATCCCTCCGTCCCCGCCTTCCCTCGTTTGCATGAGGAGCCGTACATGTCGGACGTCAACCGTCGGACCTTCCTGGCGGGCGCGGGTTCGGGTGCCGCGGCGCTGGCCCTCGGGTCGGGGACCCGGGCGGCGGGGCCGAACGACCGCCTCCGGGTCGCCGTGATCGGCTTCAACGGGCGGGGCCAGAGCCACATCGACGCCTTCACGGCCGACCGTCGGACGACCGTCGCGACCCTCTGCGACGTCGACACCCGGCTGTTCGACAAGGCCGCGGCGTCCGTCGAGTCGAAGGGGGGGGCCAGGCCCGAGTGCGTCCAGGACCTCCGGCGCGTCTTCGACGACAAGACGATCGACGTCGTCTCGATCGCGACGACCAACCACTGGCACGCGCTGGCGACGGTCTGGGCCTGCCAGGCGGGCAAGGACGTGTACGTCGAGAAGCCGGTCAGCCACAACTTCCTCGAAGGCCGGAAGATGGTCGAGGCGGCCCGGAAGCACGGGCGGGTCGTCCAGACGGGGACGCAGAGCCGGAGCATGAAGGGGATCGCCGAGGGGATCGCGTTCCTCCGGTCCGGGGGCATCGGCACGGTCTATCTGGCCAAGGGGCTCTGCTACAAGCCGCGCGGCTCGATCGGCCACAAGGCCGACGCCGCCGTGCCGGCCGGGGTCGACTACAACCTCTGGCTCGGCCCCGCACCCGAGCGGCCGTTCAACCCGAACCGGTTCCACTACGAGTGGCACTGGAACTGGGACTACGGCAACGGCGACCTCGGAAACCAGGGGATCCATCAGATGGACATCGCCCGCTGGGGCCTCGGCAAGGAAGGCTGGCCGACCGCGATCACCGGCTCGGGCGGCCGATTCGGATACAAGGACGACGGCGAGACGCCGAATACCGAGCTGTGCACGTATCGATTCGACGACGCCGAGCTTGTCTTCGAGGTCCGCGGCCTGGCGACCAACGCCGAGCAGGGCGTGAAGGTCGGCAACATCTTCTACGGGACCAAGGGCATTTTGACGATCAACGGGAACAGGTGGGCGACCTTCCTCGGCGAGGCCAGCAAGACGCTCGAGCCCGGGCCGAAGGGGGACGGCGGCGGCGACCACTTCGGCAACTTCATCGACGCCGTGCTCGCCCGCGACCCCAAGGCCCTCCACTCCGAGATCGTCGAGGGGCACCGGTCGAGCGCCCTGTGTCACCTGGGGAACATCGCCTACCGGACGGGCCGCGCCCTCAAGTTCGACGGCGCGACCGAGACCTTCCTCGGCGACGCCCCAGCCAACGCCCTGCTCGGCCGCGAGTACCGGTCGCCGTTCACGATGCCCGAGAAGGTCTGATCGCCACACGAAAACCTCTCGGAAAGTTCATTCGACACGGGTCCCTCCCCGCCCGATGATCGGGCGGAGGGGCCCGGCGTCGGCCGGTCCCCGCCGCCCGGACATGGGGAGGAGGGGACCGATGCATCGTCGATTCGAACGTCGCGCGACCTGGACGAGGAGGATCGGCCGCGCCGTCCTGCTGCTGGCGGCCGGGGCGGGGGCGACCCGGCCGGCCGTCGCGCAGGGGCCGCCGCCGGACGCCGCCTGGACCGCCGACGCGACCGTGGAGTCGGCCGAGACCCTCTCCGTGCCGGACCTCGGCGCCGGGCAGGGGATCGCAATCCGCGACGGCAAGGTCTACGCCTACGGCGACGTCTGGTCGGCCGCGCCCCGGGTCGGCGTGATCCGCGAATACGACCTCGACCTCAGGCCGACCGGCCGGGCCGTCTGGCTCCGCCGCGACGGCAAGCCGCTGATCATCCACCCGACCGGCCTGACCTGGGACGACCGCTGGGGGACCTTCCTCGGCGACACGGTCAAGAAGAAGGCCCTGATCTATCGGCTCGACTGGGCGCGGGCCTGGGCCGACGGCCACCTCGACCACGCCGTGCTCGACGTGATCGACGACGACGCGGCGATCAACGGGTGCCGGCCGATGTTCGTCAACCTCGGGGGCCGGACCCTGCTCGCGACCGCCGACTACGGCGATGTCCGGCCCGAGATCCGGCTGTACGAGCCCGGGGCCCTCCTGGCCGCCCGTCGGAGCAGCGCCCCCGGGGTCGTCGCCCATCGGGTGCTCGCCGGCCCCTGGAACCAGAACCTCCACTGGGACGGCCGGACCGGACGGCTGACCTGCGTCCAGAACGTCATCGAGGGGCGGGGCTGGCGGCTGGACACCCTCGACCTCCCGAAGGCGCTGGCCGACGGCCGGGCCGACGGGCCCTCGGTCCGGGTCCGGACGATGACCCTCGCCCCCCACGACGAGCTGGAGGGCTACTGGCCGCTCGACGAGGCCCGGGCGCTGCTGATCACCTCGGGCCATCGCGACAACGTGGTCCGGGGCGTCCTCCGGCCGACCGCGCCGAGGCCCTCGCCCGCCGGGACGAGGGGGCTCGACTGAGCCGGCCCGGGACGGTCGATCAGCCCCCGGCCTTGGCCGAGGCCGCGGCGACGTACGGGCTCTTGGGGTATTCCTGCTTGAGCCGTTCGAGGGCCTCGTCGGCCCGCTCGTCGCGCTTCAGGTCGCGCCAGATCTGGACGATCCGGGCGAGGGCCTTCGGGTGCTGCTCCTTGTCCTTGAAGAAGAGCAGGTCGGTGTGGAGGTAGGCGTAGAGCGCATCCTTCGGCCGGCCGGCGGCCCGGAGGCAATCGCCCAGGGTGTTGTGGGCGACGGCCTGGGTCGCGGCATCCTCGGCGGGGGCCCCCTTGATCACGCCCCGGACGAGGGCCTCGGCCTCGGGGTACTTCTTCAGGGCGACGAGGCTCTCGGCCTTCGCGAGCTGGGCGTCGCGCCGCTTGATCGAGCCCTCGGGGGCGGCGGCGATCATCGCGTCGAGCTCGGAGATGGCGGCGTCGTGGTCCCCCTTGCGGGTCGCCACCCGGGCCCGGAGGATCGCGGCGCGGTCGGCCGTCTGGGGGATCTTCGAGAGCCGGTCGATCGTCTGGGCGACGGCGTCGTAGCTCCCCTTCTGCATCTGGAGCTTGGCGAGGGCCTCCAGCGACGGCACGAGGTGGCGGCTCCCGGAGTGATCCCGGAGGAAGGCCTCGAGCAGGGCGATCGCGGCGTCGGTCCGCGACGGGTCGGTCAGGCCGAGGTCGGCGGTCACCCGCGCCTGGTTGAACAGGGCGTCGTCGACGATGAACGGCCGGCTCGCGGCCTCGGTCGCGGCCTTCTTGTACTGGTCGGCCGCCTCGGCGAGGTTGCCCGACGCCTCGCGCGCCGAGGCGAGGTCGAGGCTGGCGGGCCGGCCGTCGTAGCGGATCGAGGCGATCTGGCTCGTCGGGACGGCCTGGTTCGTGTTGCCGACCTTGACCGTCACCTCGGTCGGCGACTCCGCCGTCACCGTCCCCCGGACGGCGTTGCCCGTGGCCTTGTAGGTCGACCCGGGGATCAGGTTGATCAGGTCGGCCCGCGCGGCCGGGGCGGCCGTCACGGCGAGGGCAAGCGTCAGGAGGATGCGGCGGGGCATGGGGGTCGGAGTCTCCCTGGATGTGTGCGGTCGGTCACTTCAATTGCGACAGCATTTCCTGATATTTGGCCTTCATCTCGGGGGTGCCGACCTGGGGGGACAGCCGCATCACGCCGCCGAGGGTCTGCTTGGCGAGGGTCGACTTGCCGTCGGCCTGGAGGGCCTTGGCGGCGTTGAGCCAGGCCTCGTAGTACTGGACCGGCTTCGGGCTCGCGTTGCGGAGCCGGCCGGCGAGGTTCTGCCAGTAGGTCGAGGCGGCGGCCCAGGTCCCCTTCTTGGCGGCGGCGCGGTCGGAGAGGAGATAGCCCTTCTCCATCTGGGCCTCGATCAGGCGGGGGTTCTGGTCGGTGACCTCCTTGAGCTTCGCCTCGGCCTCGGGGAAGAGCTTCATCCCGCGGAGCGCGGCGGCCTGCTTGAGCCGGACGAGCACCAGGCGGTCGGCGGCGTTTGGCGTGGCCAGGAAGGCCGAGTCCTCGCCGTAGACCTTGAGGATCTGGTCGAAGACCCCCGCGGCCTCCTCCGCCGCGCCGAGCTTCAGGAGGCCGGTGCCGGCCCCGTTGAGCGACTCGAACGTCTGGCCCGTCTTGCTCGCGACCAGGGCCGTGAGGAACTTGCGGTAGGTCGCCTGGGTCCGCGCCAGCGCGGCGGTGTTGTTCTTCTTGCGGAGCGCGTCCATCTCGCGCTCGAGGAGCCGGCTCAGCTCGAGATAGAGCGTGGTCCGGTCGGCCCCGGCCCCGCCGGTCTGTTCCAGCGAGTTCATGTCGGCCAAGGCCAGCTCGACCTGGCCGACGGCGACGTGGCCGCGGAGCCGGACCGCCATGACGCGGGCGAAGGCCGCGGCGAGCGTCGGCGTCCGGTTGCCCACGGCGAGGGCCCGCGCCGGCCCCTCCAGGAGCTTCAAGGCCTCCTCGGGCTTGCCGACCTCCAGGTCGATCGTGGCGAGGTCGCAGGCGTTGCCGATCAGGCCGAGGTCGACGTCCCCCGCCCCCGAGTCCTTCCGTGCCTGGATCGCGGCCTTGAGCGCGGCGATCGCCTTCTGGACCTCGGCCTCGGCCTCCTTCGACGCCGGGTCCGCCTCGCGGAGCGCCAGCGACCGCTTCCAGTGGGCGTCGCCGGCGGAGCCCAGCGCGTCGGCCTTTCGAGCGGTGCCGGGCCGGACGGCCTCGAAAAGCGCGATCGCCTCGGGGTAGCGGCCCATGCCCAGGGCGATCTGGCCGGCGGTCATCCGGCCGGTGTCCCCCGGGTCGCTGTCGGGCCAGGTCTCGGCGGCGTACCGGGCGAGGTCTTCGAGCCGCCGGAGGTCGCCCGGCCAGTGCCCCGGCCGGCCGTTGGCCCCGGCCTCGTTGTAGGCGTCGACGAGCGAGGCGTTGGCGATCTCCGTCGCCTTGGCCGCCCACTCGGCCCCGGGATAGCGGCGGGCGATGTGCTCGAGGAGGATCGCCGCTTCGTAGTAACGCTTGCTCATGTAGAACGCAAAGGCGAGCGTGTATCGAACCTTGTTCAGCTTCTCGACCGGCTGGGTGCCGACTCCCTTGCGGAGGGCCATCCGGAGGATGGCGATCGCCTTGTCGTACTCGTTCGACGAGACGGCGGCGGTCGCCTCGGCGTCGGCGTCGTCGAAGCTCAGCCTGGCGATCGACTCGGCGCTGATGGCGGCCTTGGGGGCCACCTTGTTCAGCAGGGCCAGCGCCTCGGCCTTGAACGGCGAGTAGAACTTGACGACCGCCTGGAGCTGCTCGGTCGCCCGCTTCAGGGCGCGGTCCTTGTCGGTCGGGTTCAGGTCGGGGAACTGCGCCAGGATGCACTTGGCCAGCTCGAGCTGGACCCCCAGCGCCTCGTACGACCGGCGGTCGTTGGGGAAGGTCCGGAGCCAGGCGGCGGCCTCGTCGGCGGCCAGCGCGTAGTCCTTGCGCTTGCCCATGAGGATGATCCGGAAGTAGTCGACCTTCTTCTGGAGCGGGCGGAGGCGGGGGTCGGCGTGGTCGAGCAGCTCGTCGTAGATCCCCTTGGCGGGGCCGAAGTCGCCGCGCTCCTCGTAGCACTTGCCCTGCCACATCCGGGCGGTGATCCCGGCCAGCTGGGTCCGGTGCCGCTTGTACACGTCCTCGAACGCCTTGCCCGTCCGGTCGAGGATCTCCTTGCGCTGGGGCGAGTCGGCGGGGAAGGACTGGGCCTCCTCGTAGTCGACGACGGCCTTCTGCAATTCGGCGTTCATCATCGAGCCGGCGACCCGGTCCTTCTCGGCCTTGAGGGGCTCCCCCTCCTCGATGAAGTTGGGGAAGGTCTTGAACTTGGATTCGAGCCGCTCGAAGGCCTGGGTGTAGGCCGCCCGGGCGCTGCTGTAGAAGCCGCGGGCCTCGACGAGCTTCGTCTCCTTCTCGGCGGGGGTCTTGGCGTCGTCGGCGGCGATGGCGGTGGTCCGGCCGCGCTCGTAGAGGAGGTGGGCCAGCTCGATCAGGGCCTCGACGGTCTCGGGCTTGCCGGGGTTGGCCTTGATGTAGGCGTCGAGGTGGGTCCGGGCCTGGTCGAGCTGCTCCTTGGCGCGGTCGGGGTCGGAGCCGTGGGTGGCGGCGTCGATCAGGGCGCGGCCCTGCTCGAAGTCGAGCCGGGCGCGGATCTCCGGCGGCGTCTCGGCGTCCTTGCGGAGGTCGGCCAGGTAGTCGATCGCGAGGTCGTAGTACCCGCGCTCGCGGAGCCCCTGGGCGAAGCTCAGCGCGAACCTCGGGTCGTCGGCCGCGCGGCCGGGCGTCGTCGCGACCGCCGCCATCATCAGCGCGAGTCCGACCGGATGCGACAGGGCACGCCTCGTCATGTGCGACGGCTCCCCAGGTGATTCCGGATGTCCGACGGCTCGGCCGTCGCGGGCGGACGCCGCGGCCGGATGCCCGGCGGCCGTCGGGCCGCCGTGCCGGGGTCGCGAGCGTGGATGGGCTAATGGACTTCACTCTACGACCGCCGTCCAAGCCGAGTCAAGCGGACGAGCCGGACCCCCGGCCCCCTCGACGGCACCGCGTTTCCCGGCGATGGGTCAGGAGAAGTTGACGAACTGGAGCGGATACTCCGGCCCGTTCTCCTTCAGGTAGGCGATCACCGACTGGAGCTCGTCGATCTTCTTGGCCGTGACTCGGACCTTCTCGTCCATGATCTGCGACTGGACCTTGAGGCCGAGCCCCTTGATCTGCTTGACGATCTTCTTGGCGTCGTCGGTCTCGATCCCGACGTGGAGGGTGAGGGTCTCGCGGACCGAGTCGTGGGTCGCCTCCTCGAGCTTGCCGCGCCGGATCGCGTTCACCGCGACGCCGCGCTTGGCCATCTTCTCCTTGAGGATCTGGATGACCGTCTCGAGCTGCCCCTTGTGGTCGGCCGTGAGGGTCAGCGCGTTGTCCTTCTTGTTGAACTCGATCGTGGCGCGGGTCCCCTTGAAGTCGTAGCGGACCGTCAGCTCGTGCTGGGCCTGGGTCACGGCGTTGTGCATCTCGACGTGGTTGATCTCGCTCACGACGTCGAAGGAGTGGTTGTCGGCCACGGTGGGGAGGCTCCGATCGATCGATGGACATTCCGGGAGGGAACCCCCAGGATAATGCGTCCCCGGGTCGGACGGCCAGGGGAACCGGCCCGCGGAAAATGACGGGGGGCGGTCCCGGACGCCATCACGTCCGGGCCCGCCCCCCTCGGGCCATCGACCTCGGGACGATCCGGATCAGCGCGGGGCGGCGGGCTTGGTGGCCGCCCCCTTGGTGGCCGGCGCCGAGCCCGGGGCGGCCCCGGCGCCGGGGGCACCGGCGGGGGGGCGGGTCGGGGCGGGCGGGAAGAGGTCGGCGGGCATCGGCTTGATCTCGATCTTCGCCGTCTTCTTTTCGTCCTCGATGATCTTCTCCATCCGGTCGGCCATGTACTGGTTCATGACAGCGGCCTTATTCTGCTGGAAGTCGAACGGGAGGCCCGGCTTGCGGTCGGTCACCTGGATCAGGTGCATGCCGAACTCGGTCTCGACCGGGTCGGAGATCGTCCGCGGCTTCATCGCGAAGGCGACGGCGGCGAACTTCTCGATGAACTGGCCCTTGCGCTGGAAGTAGCCGAGGTCGCCGCCGTTGGGCGAGGTCTTGTTGGCGTCGTCCTCGGAGTACTTGTTCGCGGCGTCGGCGAAGGAGATCTTGCCGGCCTCGATGTCGCGCTTGATCCCTTCGAGCTTCGTCCGGGCCGCCGCCTTGGCCTCGGGCGTGGCGTCGGGCGGGACGAGCAGGAGGATGTGGCTGGCCTTGACCTGGACGCGGCTGAAGGCGTCCTTGTTGGCCTCGACGTACTTCTGCAGCTCGGCGTCGGTGGCGACCTCGGCGACGTACTTGCGCCACTGGAGGTTCGGGGTGATCTGGGCGCGGAAGTCGTCGATCGTCAGGTTGCTCTCGGCCAGGGCGGTCTTGAGGTCGCGGCCGTCCTCGGCCTTCATCTTGGCCTCGATCCCGCCGACCTCCTTGGCGAGCTCGGCCTCGGTCACCGCCACCCGTCGCTTGGTCAGGAACTGGCTGAGCAGCTTGTTGTTGGCGATGAACTCGATGCCCTGCTCGTACATCTCCTTCTCTTTGCCGGGGGAGAGGGGGAACCGGCTGAGGAAGTTGATCAGCTCGCCCCGGGTGATCGGCTGGCCGTTGACGGTGGCGAGGACCTGGACGAAGTTCGCGGGCCTGGGGGGCATGGCGCCCTTCGTGGCCGGGGCGGCGGGCCTGCCCGCGGGGGGGGCCGTCCCCTGGGCATCGGCGGGACGGGCCGGGGCGAGGGCCGCGACCGCGAGCGCCAGCAGGCCGGCGCGGAGACTCTGTCGCATCGAACGGATCTCCTCAGACTGGACGAGATGGGACCGGCCCGGGTGGATCTCCCCCCGATGTCCGGGTCGACCGGAGGCCGGTGACGGCCCGGCACCGCCGATTATACGGACAAGGACGTCCGGCGACGCCCCCATCCGCCCGATTCAGGGGCGGACCCGCCGGTTCAGGGTCGGCTTCCTCGGCCTCGACTCGCCCGGCTCCGGGAGGTCCAGCGGCCGGAAGTCGGAGATCGAGCCGGGGCCGTCGCCGGGCTGCGGGCCGGGATCGGGGGGAGGGGCTTCCTCCCCCGTACGACGGCGAGGGGCGTTGGGTTCGCGGCGGGCCGAGGGGTCGAACGGGCTCGGGCCCCACGCCTTCGGCCACTTCGGCCGAGGCCAGTTCGCGGGCCACTCGGGGGCGGCGATCGAGACGTCGTGCCGCATCGGGTCGTCCGGCCACTGGCGAATCGCCGTCCAGGTCAGGTAGCTGAGCAGGCCGTACATCGCCAGCGTCGACCAGATCGAGGGGGCCCAGAACTTGATCGCGGTCCCGAACGCCTTGTTCAGCCGGGCCCCCCGCAGGTCGACGCTGCAGATCTCGTCGAGCAGCAGGTGCGAGAAGAACCCGATCGCCACCCCCGCCCCCATCATCAGCCGGACCGGGTGGCTCTCCGACGGGTAGTGGAGGTACACCAGCTCGGCCCAGACGGCGCAGGTCGGCAGGCTGTGGCTGATCCCCCGGTGCATCGTGACGTGGAGCATGATCCGCTTCAGGCCGTGGCGGATCGCGAGGAAGGTGCCGACCATCGCCCAGAGGTGGATCTCGAAGACCGGCGGCGGCTGGATCTGGCCCACCTCCTGCCAGACCACCAGCGCCCCGATCACGCCGAGGATGCCGGTGAACCCCCGGAGCTCGATCCCCGACGCCGAGTCGAGGTCGGGCAGGAGCCCCCCGAGCGAGGCCAGCAGGACCGCGACCGAGCCGTAGAGCCAGTGCAGCCCGGCCAGGGCGTAGGCCGCGATGCCGTAGCAGACGCCCAGGGTCGACGCGAACGCGATGTGCTGGCGGTAGTTGCCCATCGGGGAATGGCGGCCGATCCGCAAAGGGGGGAAAGGCCGGATTCGCGGCCCTCTCCCCGTCACCTTCGAGATCGGTCGCCCCGGGCCGACAACACGCGGACGGCCCGGACTTCCCCCGATGATTCGGAGGGGGCGTCCGGGCCGTCATGCCTTCATCGAGAGCCCTTCCCCGTGGGGTCGGGACGCGGCTCAGGCGGCGGTGAGCCAGGTCCGGATCCGGCCGAGGTCGCCGGTCCAGTCGGGGCCGACCCGGCGACGCCCGTAGGCGTCGTAGAGCAGGTCGAGCGTCTCGACCAGGTGCCGGAGGCTGTCGACCCGCGCCCAGTGGACCTCGTGCGGCCCGCGCCCCTCGGCCTTGGGCAGCGCGGCGCCCGAGACGGCGAGGGTCTCGGCCTGGAGCGTCAGCTCGTACTGGAGGCCGTGGCGGACGACGATCAGGCCGGCCCGTCGCGGGAGCTTCCCGGCCTGGAGGGCGCGGAGCGCCTCCGGGAGCCGCGCCGGCCCCTCGTTGGTGAGCTGGTCGCGGCCGGTCTCGCCGCGCGGGCAGTCGAGGACTAGGGTCTTGGCTAGCATGACGGTCACGTCCGACCCGTCCGGCAGCGCGACCGTGTCGCCGTCGTGCTGGAGCCGGTGCCAGAGCCAGAGGAGGAACTCGTTGCCCCAGAAGTCGCGGCTCGAGGCGTCGGAGTCGGTCCAGGCGACCGTCCGCCCCGCGCCCTCGGCGGAGAAGGCGACGGGCCCGTTGTCCTCGACGGCGCGTCCCTCGCCCCGCTCGTCGGCCTGGGCCTGGGCCAGGCTGCCCGCGGTGATGGGTTCCAGGGTCCGCCCGAACGTCTCGCGGAAGAGGCCGGCGAGGCGGTCGAGGATGTTTACGCTGGTCGCGCCCGCGTAAAGGACATTCGCTCGGGCGTCCCAGAGGATCGGGTGGTGGGCCATCTTGCGGAACCGGCCATCGGCGGCCTCAGCCTCGGCCCGGATCTTCGCCGCCTCCTTGGCCTCCTGCCGCTGGGCCTTGGTCGGGTACCCGCTCGGGTTGCCGGCGGCCCGCGCGTCGGTCTCGATCCGGGTGTATGCCCTCAGGAGCGAGCCGGGGATCTTGTCGGTGTCGACCCGGATGGCCAGGTGCAGCGCGTCGTTGACGACGTTCTTGCCGAGGTCGATGGTCATGTCGAGGACGTGCTCGCCGCCGGCCCAGCCGACCGAGACCCCGTCGGCCGACGAGGCCGCGCCGTGCTTGCCGATCGCGTGGGCCCGCGCCATCTCCAGCAGGTCCTCACCGATCGGGAGCGGGGCGTCGCCGCCGACCCGGTAGCGTAGGTACGTCACACGACCGCTCAGGAAGCCCATGATTCGCACTCCTCGGACATGCCGCAGACGAGACCGATCCTCAACCCGGGACCCGTTCATGATCGGCCCGCCCGGATCGACGGCTCGACGTTATGGGCGGGCGGCGGCCGTCCGCCGGGCCGGTCCGTCCAGGTCCGAAGGGTCTGACGCCTGGACCAGTCGTCGGGATCGGCCTCGTATCCCGAGCGGCCCTCAGGACCGGCCGAGCCGGAGGCTGAGGGGGACTTCCAGGCCGTGACGGTCGAGGGCCTCCTCGTCGGAGAGGACCGCCCGGGTCGGCCCGTCGGCGACGACCCGGCCCGCGTCGAGGACCACGGTCCGTGTGCAAAGCTCCAGGACCATCTCGAGGTCGTGGGTGGCGATGAGCCGGGCGGCGGGGAGCCCGGCGATCAGGGCGAGGAACCGGCGACGGCCGCGCGGGTCGAGGTTGGCGGTCGGCTCGTCAAGGGCCAGCACCGTCGGGCGGCATGCCAGGACGCCCGCCAGGCACGCCCGCTTCCGCTCGCCGAACGAGAGGTGGTGCGGCGGCCGGTCGGCGGCGCCCGCCAGGTCGACCCGCGCCAGGCAGTCCAGCGCCCGGCTCCTGGCCTCGGCGCGGGACATCCCCAGGTTGAGCGGGCCGAAGGCGACGTCTTCGAGGACGCTCGTGCTGAAGAGCTGGTCGTCGGGGTCCTGGAAGACCAGCCCGACCCGGCGGCGGACCTCGTGCGCGGTCCGGTCGGTCAGCTCGATCCCGTCGACGACGATCGTTCCTCCCGCCCGACCCGCACCCGCCGTGTGGGGATGCCCGTGCCCGTGCAGCGGCGAGGCCGAGTGGGCCCGGTCGGGGAGGATGCCGTTGAGGTGGAGCAGGAGCGTGCTCTTGCCCGCCCCGTTCGGCCCGACCAGCGCGACGCACTCCCCGGCCGCGATCGAGAGCGAGACGTCGTCGAGCGCGAGTCGGCCGTCGGGGTAGCGGTAGGACAGGCCGGAGACGGCCAGGGCCGGCGGGGGGACCTCGGGCGCGGTCACGTCGGCCCGGCCCCGGCCCCGGCCTCGTCGCCCGGGCCGTCGAGGCTGCGGATCGTGCCATCCCAGCTCCGGGCGAGCATCGCCGCGTGGACCCGCTCCCCGCGCTCGAGCGAGCGGACCAGGAGCATCCCGATCAGGCCGGTGAGCGGGCCCCAGTCGAGCCGGCCGGAGCGGCGGAAGGTCCGCGACCGCCGGGCCTGGGTCATCCGCGCCAGCTCGTCGCCGAGGACGTGGACGTAGCGGCCCATGAAGTGGAGCGTCGAGACCAGGACGGCCGGCATCCCCAGCCGGCCGAGGCCGACGAGCACCCGGCGATACGGGGTCGTCCCGGCGAGGGTGAGCAGGGCGACGAAGGCCAGGCTGTTCTTGGCCAGCACCGAGAGCCAGACGTCCGCCCAGCCGAGCCTCGGCCGGTCGGGGTGGGCCTGCGCCACCATCGCGGCGAGGAACCCGACGAGGGCGAGGAACGAGAGCCAACGGGCCGCGAGGAGTCGGGGCGGGACCCGGGCGACCGCGACGACGACCGCCAGCGCCGCGGCCTCGGCGGCGATCGCCGACCAGAGCCCGACCGGGGTCGCCACCACGACGATCACGAAGGCGAACGCCGCGACGATCTTGGCCCTCGCGTCGAGCCCGCGGAATGGGCCAGGGGCCTCGGCGTGGCGCTCGAGCGCGGCGAGGTCAGGCCGCATCCGCCCCGGCCCCTTCCGCCCCGAGGATCGGCCCTCGGCCCGCCGCGAAGGCCCGGGCCAGGGCCGTCGCCACCCCGAAGACGATGAGCGTCCCGATCGCGCCGGCCGCCGCGACCGCCGCGGGCTTCCAGCCGATCCCCCCCAGCTCGTAATCCGGGATCGGCGCGGGGAGGATCGGCGGCGGGGCGTTCTCCGCGTCGAGGAACTTGAGCTGGAGCCCGACGTGTTCGAGCCCGTCGTGCTCCGGTGCGAGCATCGCCAGCGGCGAGAGGAAGACGGCGACCGCCAGCGCGATCCCGAGGCCGGCCCCGGCGACCCGGCCCCATCGCGTCGGGCCCGGGACGTCGTCCGGGCCGGGGTCGTGGATCAGGTCGGGCCGGACCCGGAGGACGAACCGGACGACCAGGCCGGTGATGATCGCCTCGCCGAGCCCGATCGCCGCATGGACGAGCACCATCCAGGTCAGGATGTTCGCGAAGTCGCCCCGGCGTCTGGAGGCGGCGAGCTCGACGGCGAACGCCCCCGAGGCGAGGATCACCGAGAACCAGGCCGCGGCCATCGACCCGAGCACGACGCCGCGACGCCCGCCGACGGCGCGTCGGATCGGGGCGTAGATCGCGTAGCCGCCGACCGAGCCGATCAGGCCCATGTTGATGAAGTTCGCCCCGAGCGCGGTCAGGCCGCCGTCGCCGCAGAGCAGGCACTGGACGATCAGGACGCAGGCGATCACGCACGCGCCGGCCCACGGGCCGAGCATCACCGCGGCGAGCACGCCGCCGAGCAGGTGGCCCGACGCCGGCAGGCCCGGCACCGGGAAGTTGACCATCTGCGCCGCGAAGACGAAGGCCGACATGATCCCCATCAGCACCGTCGTCCGGTCGCGGAGCTGGCCGCGGAGCCGGGAGACGCCGTAGCCGAGCCCGCCCGCGGCGATCGCGGCGGCGACGGCGGCGGTCCGGGGGTCGAGCACGGCATCGGGGATGTGCATCGGTCGCGGCCTCGCTTCGCCTCGCCTCGGCCCGGTCGACGGTCGGGCCGTCGGCGGTTGGACATCATCGCCGTCCATCGTACGGGGCGTAGGGCGTCTCGTCAAAAAGTTCATACCGACGTCCGCCCGGTCTCGACGGGCCGGGAGACCGGGAGGGCCCGGTCTCGGGGCCGGGCCTCCCTCCGGGTCGGCGGCCTCCGGTACGGAAATCGCGGTCGATCACCCGGGTACGACTCTCCGCGTCCGACCCCGGGAGACACACCCGATGCCCGCCAAGAACCGCGACCTCCACGGCAGCGCCCCCGACCAGGCGGACGTCGCCCTCCTGCTGATCGACGTGATCAACGACATGGACTTCCCGGAGTCCGACGGCCTCCTCCGCACGGCGATCCCGATGGCCGAGTGCGTCGCCGAACTCAGGCGACGCGCCAAGGAGGCGGGCGTCCCGGTCATCTACGTCAATGACAACTTCGGCCGGTGGCAGTCGAACTTCCGCGCGATCGTCGAGCACGCGACCCGGCCCGAGTCGAAGGGGCGGCGCGTCGCCGAGCGGCTCGTCCCGGACGAGGACGACTACTTCGTCCTCAAGCCGAAGCACTCGGGATTCTTCTCGACCACGCTCGACGTCCTGCTCGAATACCTCGGCGCCGAGACCCTGATCCTCGCCGGGATCGCCGCGGATATCTGCGTCCTGTTCACGGCCAACGACGCCTACATTCGTGATTTCCACCTGATCATCCCGCGCGACTGCGTCGCCTCGAACACCGAGGAGGCGAGCCGGGCCGCGCTCGACCAGATGGCTCGGGTCCTCAAGGCCGACACCCGCGCTTCTGCCGAGCTGACCTTTCCCCTCCGACCGGACGGCCGGCCCGAGCCCGACGCGCGGGCGGGTCGTCGCTGGGCCGCATCCCCCTCGACGGAGTTCGCCCCGGCCGGTTAGCCTGGGCCTCGCCCGGGGGACGGAGGACGCCCCGACCGTGGCCGAGGGGGGCGCAGCGTGCGAGTCTTGATGACGGGCGGCTACGGCTGCATCGGTTCGTGGGTGGCCCGGCAGCTGCTCGACGAGGGGCGCGAGGTCTGGATCTACGACCTCGCCGAGGACACCCACAGGCTCGACCTCCTGGTCGGCCCCGAGGAGCGCGGCCGCGCCCATTACATCCCGGGAGACGTGGCCGACCCGGCCGGGTTCCGCCGGGCCGTCGAGTCGGTCGGGGCGACGCACCTGCTCCACCTCGCGGGCTTGCAGGTCCCCACCTGCCGCGCCGACCCGATCCTCGGGGCCCGGGTCAACGTGATCGGCACCCTGTCGGTCTTCGAGGCCGCCGCGGCGCTGAAGGGGCAGGTCGAGCGGGTCGTCTACGCCAGCTCGGCCGCCGTCCACGGGCCGGCCGAATCCGACGGCGACGGCAGCCCCGGCCCGATCGGCGACGAGGTCCGCCTTGCCCCGCTGACGCACTACGGCGCCTTCAAGGTCTGCAACGAGCTGAACGCGCGCGTCTATTGGCTCGACCGCGGGGTCAGCAGCGTCGGCCTCCGGCCGTGGACCGTCTACGGCGTCGGCCGCGACTTCGGCGTGACGAGCGAGCCGACGAAGGCGATCAAGGCCGCCGCCGCCGGCCGGCCGTACCGGATCAGCTATGGCGGGACGCAGGACTTGCAGTATGTCGGCGACGTCGCCGCCACCTTCCTCCGGGCCCTCGCCGCCCCGTTCGAGGGGGCCGAGTCGTACAACGTCCGGGGCGCGGTCGTGCCCATCGAGGCCTTCGTCGCCGCCCTCGGCGAGGCCGTCCCGGCCGCGGCCGGGCTGGTGACTCATGGGGATCGCCAGCTCCCGATCGCGCCCGACCTCGACGACCGCCGCCTGGCCGGCCGCTTCGCGCCGCTGCCCCGGACCCCCCTGGCCGAGGGCATCGCCGAGACCTACCGGAGGTTCGCCGCCCTCCGGGCCGAAGGCCGGCTCGACCTGTCCGACCTCGGATGAAACCGACGAGTCAGGGCGGGCCTGACGACCACCCTCGCGAGCCGTCGGCCGGCCGCTTGAGACGCCTCGCCCTCCGTGCCCTGGGACTGCTCGCCGTCGCCGCCTTCCTCGTCTACGCGGCGCGACGGGGGGGGCATCGCGGCAACGACTTCAAGTATTTCTATGGGGCCTCGCGGCTCTACTGGTCGACCGGCGAGCTCCACGTCCGGTCGCAGCCGCGCTATCCGATCACCTTCCACGTCCTGCTCGTGCCGCTGGCCCGGCTGCCGATCGGGGTGGCCGCGGCGATCTGGGCGGTGCTCTCGGCGGCGGCCGTGGCCGTCCTGCCGGGCCTAATCGGGCGGCTCTCGGGCGTCGGGCCGAGGCGGCAGGTCTGGGCCTGGGCCCTGGTCGCGCCGTTCTTCATCGACGCGATCGCCCTCGGCCAGGGGGACCCGCTCAACATCGCGCTCGCGACGGCCGGGCTCCTCCTGGCCAGGCAGGGGCGAGGATTCTCCGGGACGGCGACGATCGGCCTGGCCGCGATGATCAAGATCCTGCCGATCGTCCAGTGGGCGACCGTCCTCTCCCGGCGGCGGACGCCGGGCGTCTTCGCCGGGATGGCGGCGACGGCCGTCGTCGGGCTCGCCGTGCTCGTCGTGGCGGTCGGCTGGGGGCCGGCCCTGGAGGCGCTCCGCCAGCAATACGAGTGGGTCCGCGACATGGAGAAGCCCTGGCACCTCGTCGCGCGCGGGGGTGACCTCCGCCCGAACAACGAGAGCCTCCCGATCGTCCTGGCCCGGACCCTCGGCGCGATCCCCGAGGCCTACCGGCCGGCCCGCGTCCCGGTGCTCGCCCGGCTGCCGCTCGGGGCGATCTGGGCGGCCTGGTACGCGGCCCTGTCGGCGGTCGGGGTCGCCTGGCTCGCCTCGGTCCGGCCCGCCGGCCGGCTCGACCCGGGACGGGGCTGGCTCGGGATGTTCGCGCTGACGTCGATCGTCATGCTCGCGGCCACGCCGATCTGCTGGCATCACTACTTCCTCTGGACCCTCCCCGCCGCCGTCTTCCTGGCCCACCGGCCGAGGCTCCTGGCGACGCTCGCGGCGCTCTCGCTCGCCGGCTCGGCCTCGCACGCGGCCCGGGGCCTGGGGTGCCACATGATCCTGGCCCTCGGCCTGTTCGCGGCCGTCGTCCGGGAAATCCGCCGGGAGTCGCGCGACCTCGGGTCGTCGACCGACGTGGGCCCGGTCCCGATCGGCGTTGGCACGCTCGCCCCGACGCCGTATCATCCGCCCGGCCCGGCGGCGGACGCTCCCGAGTAAGCTCGTCGCTCCCGGGCACGGAGGCCCGCGCGTGAACGGTCGGATCCCCGAGCTCGACGCCCTCCGCGGCCTCGCCGCGATCGTGATCGTCGTCTTCCACATGCGATTCGTCGACGCATACCCCGCGCTCGGGACGGCGGTCGACCTGTTCTTCGTCCTCTCGGGCTACCTGATCACGACGATCCTGCTGGAACGGGGCCGGGCCCCGGGCTTCTTCGCCGCCTTCTATGCCCGCCGCGCCCTGCGGATCTGGCCGATCTATTACCTCGCCCTCCTCGCCTGCGTGGCCGTGAACCCGCTGCTGAAGCGGCCCGAGCCGCTGTCGGGGTTCTGGCACTACTTCGCCTACCTGCAATACGTGCCAGGCTACTGGCACGGCGAGACCCCGGCGTTCAGCCGCCTGTTCCTCCACTCGTGGACCCTGGCCATCGAGGAGCAGTTCTATCTCCTCTGGCCGTTCGCGGTCGTCCTGCTCGGCCGGCGGGGCCTCCGCGCGGCGATCCTGCCGCTCCTGATCGCCCCGATCGTCCTGCGAGCATCCGGCTATCATCGCCACATGCTGCTGACCCGCTGCGACGGCCTGGCCCTCGGGGCCCTGCTGGCCGACCTCTTCTCCGACCGGGCGCGGGTCGAGGCGGCCCGAGGCTCGATGCGGCGGGGCTTCCTGGCGGTCGGCCTGATCGCCGTGGCGGCGCGGCAAGTGGCTGGGCCGTGGCTCGCCCGCCTCGACGGCACGACACCCGGCTTCTGGACGCTCCGGGCCTCGTCGTTGGCGACGGCCGAGATGGCCTGGCTCGCGTTCGCGGCCGTCGGCCTCGTGCTCCTCGACCGCGGGCATCGCCGCCTCGCCCCGCTGCGCGACCGCCGGCTCGTCCACCTCGGGACGATCAGCTACGGGATCTACCTGTACCATCCGTTCGTGCTGATCTTCGTGCCCATGATCCACAAGAGCCTAAGAATCCGAGGATCGATCGGGATGGACGCGATCAAGCTCGCGGCCTGCGTCGGGCTGGCCGAGGCGTCGTGGCGGCTGGTCGAGCGGCCGATCCTGCGGATCAAGGAGCGATTCCCCTATCCCGAAGGCCGGGGCGTCTTCCGCGGGCCGCATGCCGACGGAGCGACGCGCCTCGCTAGCGGGGATCGCCCTCGTCCCGGGGGATGGCTTCGTCGATCCCGGGTTCCAGCAACCGAAGGATCGCAGCCCGGTACTGAGGACCGGCGTCGTTGAGCAACATCGCGATCTCGGCGCGGGCGGAGTAGTCCCCCGCCCGGAGCTGTTCGGTCAGGACGGGCAACAGCTCCTGGACCGTCTGGGGGCTCACCCGGATCAGCTCGACCATCGCCCACCGCCGCCACGTCGTGGTCGAGTCCGGCCCGACGGCGATCCTCGCCAGCGCGGCGATCGGTCGATCGCGTCGGGCCGGGTCGATGTTCAGGAGCAGGCAGGCGGCATGATACCGCAAGACCTCATCCGCGTGGCCGAGCAGGTCGAGCAGGCCCGGGACGGCAGCCCTCGCCGAGGGGCCCAGGGATCGGAGGCAGAGGATCGCACCGTCGCGGACCTTCGCCTCCCGGCTGTTGAGCAGGTCGACCAGGGACCGGACGACGTCGGGGCGGGCTTCCGCGGCCTCGGCGGGGAGGCTGCTGATGGCCTGGAGCCGTAGCGGCTCGGGGTGACGCCCCGGGTCGGCGGCGATGTCGAGGATCGCCCCGATCGCGAGTTCGCGATCCTCGTCCCCTCGCCGGAGCAGCAGCCTCGCCGCCAGCAGCCGGCGCTCCGGGTCGTCGTGTCGGAGCATGTCTCGGATCGCCGGATCGACCGCGACCCCATGCCGGGCCCACGCGGTCCGGAGTCGGTCCCGGGGGACGGATAGGAGGAAGTTACCCGCCGCGAGCCGCGCCGGCTCGTCGCGATCCCCGAGGGCGACGATCATCGCCTCGACGGCCTCCGGGACGGCCGGGGGGAGCATCGCGAGCGTCGTGCAGGCGAGGGCGCGGACGTCCGGGTCGGTGTGCCGCATCGCGTCGAGCAGGGTCGGCGCGGCGGCGCGGCCGAACTTGCCCAGCCGCTGCGCCGCCACGTTCCGCCTCGCCCGGTTCGGGCCCCGGAGGTCGCGGCCGAGGGAGCTGATCTCCCACCAACGCTCCAGGGTCGGCCACGCATGGAACAGCCCTATGCCGATCGCGGTCGCCCCGGCGACCCCGAGCGTGATGTAGAGCAGGGGGCCGAACCGGCGTCGCGGGCTGCTCATCGCGGCACGCCTCCCCGGGAGGGCCGGCGATCCCCGCCGACCGGCCCAGTCATCTCGCCCCCGGATCGGGCCCGACCGGGGCGACGGCCGCGGCCATCTCGGATTGCAGGACGCGGAGCATCGACGCCTTCCCTTGCGGGCCGGCTTGCGTGAGCATCCTGCCGACCTCGACGCGGGCGGACAGGTCGCCGTCTCGGAACTGTTCGGTCAGGACGGGCAACAGTCCCCGGGCCGTCTCGGGGCTCTCTTTGATGAGCACGGTCATGGCGAACCACCGCCACGGGTTGGGCACGTCCGACTCGGCGGCGAGTTCCGCCAGCGCGGCGATCGGCCGATCGCGACGGGTCGGGTCGATCGCGAGGATCGCGCAGGCCGCTCGATATTTCTCCCCGGCTTCCGTGCCGCTGAGCGCGTCGAGGAGGCGTGGGACGGCCGCCGTCGCCGCCGGGCCGAGGATGGCTCGGCCCTGGAAGGATTGGTGGAAATCGATCGCATCGTGGCGGACCTTCGGGTCCCGGCTGTCGAGCAGGACCAGCAGGGCCGCGATGACCTCCGGCCGGTCTTCCGCGTTCCTCGCGGGGAGGCTCGTGATCGCCCGGTGGCGCAGCGGCTCCGAGAGCCTCGGATCGGTGGCGATCGCCAGCATCTCCCCGATCGCGAGCGTGCGCGACTCGTCGCCGAGCCCGAGGAGCACGTCGGCCGCCGTCAGCCGGTGCCGCGGGTCGTCGTGCCGAAGCATGCCGCGCATCGCCGCGACGATCGCGGCCCTCTGTCGCGACCATGCCGGCCACGTCTGGCCGGAGGAGGCGAGGCTCTGCGCGGCCCTGAGACGCACCGCATCGTTGCGATCCTTGAGGGCGACGATCATCGCCTCGACGACCTCGGGCGAACGAGGCGCCAGCCTCGCGAGCCCCCATCCCGCGACGGAGCGCACGGCATCGTCGGGGTGCTGCATTGCCGCGAGCAGGGTCGGCTCGGCGGCCAGCCCGATCCAGGCGAGCCGCGACGCCGCCTTGACCCGTCCGGCCCGGGTGGGCCCCCAGAGGTCGCGACGGAGCGAATCGATCTCCCGCCACCGTTCGAGGCCCGGCCACGCGCAGAACAGCCCCAGGCCGATGACGGTCGCGCCCGCGACCGCGAGCGTGACGTAGAGCAGGGGGCCGAACCGGCGTCGCGGGCGGGTCATGGCGGCGGGTCTCCCGGAGACGGGAGGGCCGATCCTCAACCGATCGGCCCGGTCACTTCGGCTTCTCTCGAAGCATCGAGGTGACCTGCTCCTTATCTTCGACGTTGATCTGGGTCGTCGCCAGGGCCTTCCGGATCGCGTCGAGGCGACCGGCCGGGATCGGGGTCTCGACCAGGTCGAGCGTCTCGAGCCGGGGGAGCCCTTCGAGTCGGGCCGCGGCGTCCGGGGTCAGTGTGCCCTTGTAGATCATCAGGCGGCGGAGGCCGGCGAGGTCGGCCAGCGGCTTGAGCCCTTCGGCGTCGAAGCGATTGTCGCCGAGCACAAGGGAGTTGAGGGCCGGCAGGCCCGCGAGCGTCGCCAGGCCGCGGCCCTCGACACGCGACCCTGCCAGGTTCAGGTCAGCCAGCGCCGTGAGGCGACGGAGCCGGGCGAGGCCGAGGTCGGTGAACCCCGGGGCCGACAGCCCGAGCAATCTGAGGTCGGTCAGGCCCTCGACATGGACGAGCCCGGCGTCGGTGAACCTCGGGGCGGCGAGGACCAGGCGACGGAGGGACTTGATCCCCGCCAGGTGGACGAGCCCGGCGTCGGTCAGCCCGGTGCCGCCGACCGTGGTTACGCCCGCCGCGTCGGTGTGGGTTCCCCCCAAATAGAGGGTCTCCAGCGCCGGGAGCTTGGCGAGGTGGGCGAGGGCGGCGTCGGTCAGGTTCGTCTCGACCAGGAGCATCGACTTCAGCGCGGTCAGGCCCTCGACCGCCTCGAAGTCGGCGTCGGTGACCTTCGAGTCGGCCGGGAAGAGGCTGAGCGCGGTGATCCGGCCGTCCTTGTCGCGGCGGATCTTGGCCCCGAGCGGGGCGAGCCGGTCGGCGGCCCGGTCGTCGCGGACATCGCCGAGCGCCGATCCCCCGGCCGTCGCGAGCGCCGCCAGGACCAGCACCGCGACGCGGGCGAGGGGAGGCCGATCTCCGGCGGCGCGCCCAGTCGATCTCGATCCGGTCTTCATAGCTTCGCCCCTCCAACACCAGACATGGTCCGAGATGTGCCGTCTCCGACAAAAGTCAGGATATGGCGTGGCCCCGGGTCTGTCAAGTGTCCGAGAGGAGCGATCGCCGGCGGGTTTGTCCCCGGATAGCGATCTTCAGAAACATTGTTTGTTATGTAATTTTATGATAATTCGATTTAGCCAAGCCATTTCGCCGCGAGGGACAAGAAGAGGGGTTCGAGGTCGACGTTGCCGCCGGTGATGATGATGCCGACCTTCAGGCCTCGGACGGGCAGGGAGCCGGTCAGGACCGGGGCGACGGCCACGGCGCAGGAGGGCTCGATGATGATCTTGAAGCGTTCCCAGACGAACCGCATGGCGTCGAGGGTCTCGGCCTCGGTGGCGGTGACGATGGCGTCGACCTGCTCGCGGATCACCGCGAATGGGCGGACCCCGAGCGAGGTCCGCAGGCCGTCGGAGACGGTCTTCGGGTCGCAGGAGGGCTCGATCCGGCCCGAGGCGAGCGAGCGGGCCGCGTCGTCGGCGGCCTTGGGCTCGGCCCCGACGACCCGGGTCGAGGGGGCCCGGCCCTTGACGGCCAGCGCCGTGCCGGCGAGCAGCCCGCCGCCGCCGACGGGCGCGAGCACCAGGTCGAGCGGGCCGGCCTGGTCGAGCAGCTCCCAGGCCGCCGTCGCCTGGCCCTCGATCACCGACCAGTCGTCGAACGGGTGGACGAGGTGATAGCCGTGCCGCTCGACGAGGTCGGCCACGGTCGACTCGCGGGCGGCGATCGTCGGCTCGCAGGGGACGACCGTGGCGCCGTAGCCCTCGGTCGCGGCCCGCTTGATCGCCGGGGCGGTCCTCGGCATGACGACCGTGACGGCGACGCCGAGGAGCTGCCCGGCGCGGGCGAGGGCCTGGGCGTGGTTGCCCGAGGAGTGGGTGACGACCCCCCGGGCCCTCGCGTCGTCGTCGAGCCGGAGCAGGGCGTTCATCGCCCCCCGGATCTTGAACGCGCCGACCTTCTGGAAATTCTCGGCCTTGAGGACGACCGAGCCGCCGCAGATCGCGTCGAGGGTCCGCGAGCTGAGCACGGGCGTCCGGTGGATGTACGGGGCGAGCCGACCCGAGGCGGATCGGATCGACTCGAGGTCGGGCGGGGCGTCGGTGCTTGTCATGGGCGAAGCCTGGATCGGGCGGGATGGCGGGGACGGAGGGGAGCGAGGTCGGCCGCGACGCCCCGACCTCCCCGGCGCGGGGGAGGCCTTCCGGGGCGACGGGTGGGCGGGCCGGCGGGGCAGGTGACTCGGAGAGGGGTGATCCGCGGAGGCTTAGCGGGCCGGGCTGTAGTCGGTCGGGTCCATGTAGACGGACTCGAACTTGGCGACGATCTTGCCGTCCTTCTCGCTCTCGTCCCTCGCCTTCTTCCACTCGGGGTCGGCCCCGAACGCCTTCCACGACGCCTCGGCGGCCTCCTTGCTCGGGTAGGCGAGGACGTAGATGAGCTTGTCCTTGTCGGCCTCGGCGCGGGGGGTCCAGAAGCCGATCAGCTCCATCCCGTGCTTCTTGAAGATCGCGCACGTATGGTCGCGAAATCGGGTGTGCATGGTCTCGGCCCGGCCCGGCAGGGCGGTGTAGGTCCGCAGCTCGAAGACGCGGGACGCCTTCGGGGCGGGGGCGGGCGAGGCGGTCGCGCGGAGGATCGCGAGCGAGCCGAGTGCCAGGATCGCGAGGCCGAGGGAGACGGTCGTTCGCATGGCGGGAGTGTCCTTCCCGGGGGAGGGCCGGCAAATGGAGTCGGACTGGGGTCGATGGGACCGTGGGGCGGTCGACTCGGTTATAAGGCGACGGCCGGCCTCGCTCAAGAGGCCGGGGAAGAGGCCACCGACATCGGCCGCCACTTCCTGGCGCCGTCCCGGCATGTTACAAGTGTCGGACGAGGAGGTCCGCGCGATGAGCCGAGCGACGACGGCGGAGGCGAGGCGGGTCGCCCGGGTGAGCCTCGGGGCGATGACGGTCTGGGTCGTGGGGGCGGCGGTGTACTTCGCCCTGGTGCGCGGTGCCCGGGGGTTCTGGTTGGTCATCCCCACGCCGCCGGGCCGGATGCTCGACCTGGACCGGGTCTTCGGCATCTTCCTGCTCGGCCCGGCGTTGGTGGTCGCGGCGGGGCTGGCGGCGGTCGTGCTCCGTCGCGCCCGGGCCCGCCGGGCCGACGGCGGGACGACGCCGCCCGCCCTCGGCCTGGCCTGGCGGGTGGCGGGGGTCGCGTATCTGGTCGGGATGGCCGCGGCCGAGTCGCGACTCCTGCGGCTGGACGTCTCCCCGAATGCGTCGTGGTCGATCTTCAACGGCGAGGGCTGGGCGGTGCGGCTCGTCGGGGTCAGCCTGGCGATCGGCCTGATCGGGCTCCTGCTCGGGTCCGTGCCGGCCCGGCCGCGGCGCCGGCCCGCGCGGGCGGCCGTCGGCCTGGCCTCGTCGGCCGTCTCGGTGGCGGTCGCGGGGGTCGCGGGGGTGCTGGTGCTGGCGAATGGGGCCATGCTCCTGCCCTACCTGGTCTTGACCGCGATCGAGGCGGTCTCCCTCGCGATGAAGCGGCCCGGGATGATGGCGGACTGGGTCGGCCACGGCGCCGGCCGTGCCGCGATCCCGGGCCCGGTCGGGCTCGGGCCCGGGCCGTCGCTGCACGGGCGGGTCGTCCTCGCGGGGATCGCCGCGGCCGCGGCCCTGATCGTCGCGGGCCTGACGGCCCACTGGATCGGCCGCGACCTCCGGCAGCCGATGGGCGGGCCGCCCCGATCGCGGTGGGGGCTCGCCTACCGGGCGGTCACGGCGACGGCGACCTTGGGGATGGGCATCGACCTCCTGTTCGTCGCCCTGCCGGGGGTCCATCCGGCGCTGGCCGAGGGGTTCTGGCGGGTCCTCAACCCGCTCGGGGGCTCGGTGATCGCGACGAGCTTCCTCGCGCTCGCCGCCGGGATCGCCGCGCGAGGGGTGGCGGGCCCGTCGGACGAGGGAGTGGACGTCGAGATCCCCGCGACGCCGACGAGGTTGCGGCCGTCGTGGCCTTCGGCGGTGGCCCTTTGTCTCGTCCGACTGACCGTCGCCGGGGTCGTCGCCCTGATCGTCCTGGCCGCCGTCTCGCACGTCCGGCAGGAGGGGTCGCGCCCCTGGTATGTCCCCCTCTCGCTCACGGAATGGCTGGAGATGGCCACCACCCCGCTGACGATCAAGACCCCGACCGCGATCGTCTTCGACCCGACCCGGGCTCCCGAGGCCCTGATCCCCGCGGCGGGGGCCGTCTGGCTGTCGATGATGACGATCCGATTCCTCGCCGCGGGCGACCGCGACGGCCGGCGATCCCCGATCGACCGGATCGGCACGGACCGCCGGCAGGTCGGCCGGTTCCTCGGGGCCTGGGCCGCGACGGCGGGCGTCATCTTCGCGCTGATGCCCGCGTTCGTCCTGGGGGCGCTCGCGGTGTTCGACCTGACCCTGCGGGCGACCTTCCCGTGATCGTCGGCGGAGGGCCGGGCTCTCATCGCGGGCGGGGCGGGATGCCGGCCAGGCCGGTCCCGGACCCCTCGACGAGCCTGAGCCGGCCGGTCGCCGCGAGGCCCGACCAGGTCTCGCGACGGCCGGACGGCCAGTCGACTTCGAGGCGATCGAGCCGCGAGGCCCCGGCGAGGCCGAGGTGGACGCGGCGATCCGAGGCCGAGAGGTAGCTGCCCCCGCCGACGACGCGGCGGACGAACGTCCTGCCGCCGGCCGTCGCCCGGACGACGGCGCCCACCGCCTCGCGGTTCGATGGCGAGCGACCGTCGAGGACGAGGGTCAGGCCGGGAGGGCCGGGCGAGGCGTTGCGGAGGAACAGGGGGGGCGCGTCGAGGCTGGCGATCACGGCGTCGGGGCGGCCGTCGTCGTCGAGGTCGCCGACGACGAGGCCTCGGCCGAGGATCGGGCGGGCGAAGGCGGGGCCGGCCGAGGCGGAGACGTCGACGAGGCGGCGGCCCTCGCCCCGGAGCACGAGCGGTCGCATGGCGGACGGGACCCCCAGCCGCTCGCGGTCGAGGACGTGGCCGTTGGCCTGGATCAGGTCGAGGTGGCCGTCGCCGTCGAAGTCGGCGAGGGCGACGCCGAAGCCGTTGACCCGCCACGTCGCCGCGTCGAGGCCGAGCCGAGCCGTCGCGTCGTCGAAGCCCCCCCGGCCGTCTCGGGCGAAGCCGACCGTCGAGCGGTCGAGGAAGTTCGTGACGACCAGGGTCGCGCGGCCGTCGAGGTCGCCGAGGGCCACGCCCATCCCGGCCAGGGGATTGCCCCGGCCGTCGAGGGCGACGCCCGAGGCGAGCGCGACCTCCTCGAACTTCAGGCCCCCTTTGTTCTCGAAGAGGAAGCAGGGCGAGCCGTCGTTGGCGATGTAGAGGTCCAACTTCGGGTCGCCGACGAGGTCGGCCGCGAGGACGCCGAGCCCCCGGCCGTCGGGTCGGTCGACCCCGGCGGCCTTCGAGACGTCGGTGAAGACGCCGCCATCGTTCCGGTAGAGCCGGTCGGGCTGGGCCGGGAAGTCCTCCGGGCCGGGGAAGTCGCGGCGGCCATCCGGCGCGGCGACGAACGGGGCGGTGTCGGGGTCGTAGTCGACATAGGCGGCGACGTAGAGGTCGAGGTCGCCATCGCCGTCGAGGTCGGCGAACGCCGCCGAGGTCGTCCAGAGGTCCGAGGCCAGTCCCGACCGGTCGGTCACGTCGGCGAACCGGCCCTCGCCGAGGTTCCGGTAGAGCCGCTGGCCGCGCCAGCCGGTGACGAACAGGTCGTCCCGGCCGTCGCCGTCGACGTCCCCGACCGCGCAGCCCATCGCGTACGGCGGCCCCGGGGGCGGGTCGGGGACGGGTTCGAACCGGCCGTCGCCCGTGTTCCGGTAGAGGGCCCCGGGCGGGTCGGGCAGGCCGGGGCCGCCGGCGACCGGGCCGCCGTTGGCGAAGTAGAGGTCGAGCCGGCCGTCGCCGTCGATGTCGATCAGGGCCAGGCCGCCCCCCATGATCTCGGGCAGGTCGTGTCGGCCCCGCGATCCGGTGTGGAACCCGAAGGCGAGGCCCGAGCCGGCCGAGGCGTCCCGGAACGCGATCGGCGGGGGATCGGCGGGGGGCGCAGGCCGGAGGACGAGGAGGGCCAGGGGGATCGCGGCGAAGGTCGTCGGTTGCACACGAAAAACTCATTGGACAGCGGGGAGGCCTGCCCCGATGATACCGGCTTCAACCCGTCCCGACGCCGACCCTCCTCGCGGGAGTCTCCCCATGCTCCGACGTTCAATCGCCCTCGCCGGGGCCCTGGCGGCGACACTGGCCGTCCCGCTCCTCCTGCTCGGCCAGGACAAGCCGCGATTCGCCGGGCCCACCGATCGCGGGTTCCTCCTGCCCAACGGGTGGACGCTCACCCCGGCCGGCGACCAGGTCGCGCTGACCGACCTCCCGCTGAACATCCTGCCGACGGCCGACGGCAAGCACGCGCTGGTGGCCACCAGCGGCTTCAACGCCCACGAGCTGAGCCTGGTCGACCTCGACGCCAGGGCCGTCGCGGCGAAGGCGGCGGTCCGCGAGAGCTGGTTCGGCCTGGCGCACGACGCGAGGGCGGGCAAGGTCTGGTGGTCGGGCGGCGGCACGGGGATCGTGCACACCTTCGACCTCAAAGGCGGCACGTTCGCGCGGACCGGGACCCCCGAGCCCGACCCGGCCGTCGCCGCCAAGGCCAAGGCCGCCCGCAAGGCCGACCCGAACCGGCCGGCGATCCCCGAAGGGTTCGAGGGGGCGCCCGACTTCAAGAGCGGCCTGACCCTCTCGCCCGACGGCAAGACCCTCTACTCGCTCGACATCGACGCCGGGACGCTCACCGCCGTCGACGTCGCCGGGTCCCGCCCGCCCCGGTCGGCCAGGGTCGGCAAGCGGCCGTACGACGTGGCCGTCGCCCGCGACGGGTCGATGCTCTACGTCTCCGACTGGGTCGGCCGGGCCGTGCTCGCGGTCGACCCCGCCGACCTCCGCGTCGTCTCGAAGATCGCCGTCGGCGAGCATCCGAACCAGATCGCCGTCCACCCGACGGACGACCGGATCTTCGTCGCCTGCGCGTCGAGCAACTGCGTCTCGGTGATCGACGCCCGGCGGGGGATCGTCACCGAGACGATCATGACCGCGCTCTTCCCCCGGGCCCCCGAGGGGAGCACGCCCGACGCCCTGGCCGTCGCCCCCGACGGCAAGACCCTCTACGTCGCCAACGCCGACAACAACTGCGTGGCCGTGGTCGACGTGGCCGCCCCGTCGCGGAGCGGGGTCAAGGGCTTCATCCCGACCGGCTGGTACCCGACGAGCGTCGCCGTCACCCCCGACGGCAGGCGGCTGCTCGTGGGCGTGGGCAAGGGGAACGCGACGAGGCCGAACCCGATCGACGCCCCGTCGCGGAAGCTCGAGGACAACCCGCCGCCCGCCGGGCGGAGGCTGCCCTTCCCGTACATCGGCACCACGCTCTCGGGCGCCCTGTCAATCGTCGCGGTGCCCGACGAGAAGGGGCTGGCGGCCTACACCGAGGCCGTCTACAAGAACTGCCCGTACTCCGATGCGCTGCTGACCGACGCCCCCTCGAAGGAGAAGACGGCGATCCCGACCCGGGTCGGCGACCCGTCGCCGATCAAGCATATCATCTACATCATCAAGGAGAACCGGACCTACGACCAGGTCTTCGGGGACATGCCCCGGGGCAACGGCGACTCGTCGCTCGTGATGTTCGGTGCCGAGGTGACGCCCAACCACCACAGGCTCGCCGACGAGTACGTCCTGCTCGACAACCTGTACTGCAACGGCCACGTCTCGGCCGACGGCCACCCCTGGTCGACGATGGCGTACAACACCGACTACACCGCGAGGAACTGGGCCCTGACCTACTCGCGCCGCGAGGGGATCGAGATCGACGACGAGGGGGACCTGGTCAAGGCCCCCTCGGGGTTCCTCTGGGACGCCTGCGCCCGCGCGAAATTGAGCTACCGGAGCTACGGCGAGCTGGGCCGCCGCGTGAGCCAGCCCGATGGCAAGATCATCATGGAGGGGATGGTCCCCGGCCTCGTCGGGCACATGTCGCCCGACTTCGGCGTCACTCAGGTCAAGGGGAAGAGGCCGCGCGACACCGACAACGTCGACGTGTTCCTCCGCGAGTTCCGCGAGTCCGAGCGGACGGGCGACCTGCCCCGCTTCACCGTGATGAGCCTGGGCGAGGACCACACGACGGGCACGGCCCCGGGGACGTTCACCCCGCGCGCCTGCGTGGCCAGCAACGACCTGGCGCTGGGGAGGCTGGTCGAGGCGGTGACCAAGAGCCGGTCCTGGCCCGAGACGGCGATCTTCGTCATCGAGGACGACGCGCAGAACGGCCCCGACCACGTCGACGCCCACCGGACCGTCGGCCTCGTCATCAGCCCGTACACGAAGCGGCACGCCCTCGACAGCACCCAGTACACGACGGTGAGCATGATCCGGACGATCGAGCTGATCCTCGGCCTCCCGCCCCTGAGCCAGTTCGACGCCGCGGCCACCCCGATGTTCGGCTGCTTCACCGACAAGGCCGACTCGACCCCTTATACGTGCCTCCCCGCCCGGATCGACCTGAACACCGTCAACACCGCCACGGCCTACGGCGCCGAGCGGTCGGGCCGGATGGACTTCTCCGAGTACGACAAGGTCGACGACTTCGAGCTGAACGAGATCCTCTGGACCTCGATCAAGGGCCAGGACGCGCCCCTGCCCCCGGCCGTCCGCCGCGCCATCGCCTACCGCCCGTCGCCCCGCCGGTGACGATCCGTCCGGGTGGCGACGCCGTCGAGCGGCGAGGGACGGCCCGTAGCCGACCCCGCCTCGGTCGGGCCCGATCGAGCGGGAATGAGACACATCCCAGGATGAGACTGCAAGCACGGGGCACAGATCGAATTCTCTGAGGATCTTGTGCTGTAACCCTGTGCTCCGTGCTCGCGAGATCTTCATCCCGATTCCACATCACGACTCGCCGAGCGTGACCTTGACCTCGACCTCCCGGCCCCCGCGGGAGACGGTGACGGTCACTTCGTCGCCCGGGGCGTGGGCCTCGACCTCGCTGAGCAGGTCGTCGAACGACTTCACCGGCTTGCCGTCGATCGCGACGATCGTGTCGGCCGAGCCGGGGTCGAGCCGGCGGACCAGCCCGAAGGCGGTCCGGACGACCCGGAGGCCGATCGGCCTGATCCCCGCGCGCTGCGCGGGGCCCCCCTCGGCGACCTCGAGGACGAGCAGGCCGTCGCCCCGCCGGTAGACGCGGAGCAGGCCGATGTCGGCGCGGATGACCCGACCGTTCTCGACCAGCGACCGGAGGATCCGGGTGATCGCGTTGATCGGCACCGCGAACGAGATCCCCGCCGACTGACCGACCTGGCTGAGGATCGCCGTGTTCATCCCGATCACCTCCCCGCGCGAGTTCAGCAGCGGGCCGCCCGAGTTGCCCGGGTTGATCGCGGCATCCGTCTGGATGATCCCCCGGATCATCCGGCCGTTCTTGGCGCGGAGCGACCTGTCGAGGCTGCTGACGATCCCCGTGGTGAGGGTCCGCTCGAGCCCGAACGGGTTGCCGACGGCGAGCACCTTCTGGCCGACCAGCAGGTTCGCCGAGTCCCCGAGGGCGACCGGGACGAGCCGGTCGGCCGGGGCGTCGACGCGGATCACGGCCACGTCGTTCGATGCGTCGCGGCCGACGACCGTGGCGTCGTGGGTCGACCCGTCGGAGAACGCGACCTGGACCGAGCCGGCCCCCTCGATGACGTGGTAGTTGGTGAGGATGTGCCCCGCCTTGTCGATCACGAACCCGGACCCCGACCCGGCCGACGACTCCTCGCCGAAGACGCCCGATCCCTCGGCCGCGGCCGTGATATTGACGACGCTCCGGTTCACGGCGGCATAGATGCGGATGTTGATCTGCTCGTCGGCGTCGACCCGCTTGAGCAGGTCTTCCGGCAGCGACGGCGGGGCCACGGGCGGGACGGCCGGGCCGGAGGGCGGGGCCGGCCGGCCCCCGCCGGCACGCCGGATCGGGATGCCGGCGTCGCCGAACCAGAGGGCGACCAGGGCGAACGTCGCCAGGGCCGTGATCACGTGCGATGCCGCGGGTCTCCAGGTCGACATGGCGCCTCGTCCTCCCCCTCCGCGCGGATCTGTCCCCGGGTCCGTCGGGCCTCGGCCCGCCCCCGTGATTGTATCAGGGCGATGCGGGCCCCCGAGCAGATCCCTCGGCCTCCCGCCTCCCGGGCCGATCGGGCCGGACGGCGGCGAGCCCGGGGCCGGCCACGAGCCTGGACGCGGGCGGCGCGGCGCGACACAATAGGCCGCGTCGGGCCCGCCCTCCGCCCCGCCCTCCGGTCGTGCCGCGCCCCGTTTGTGATCTGTCGACCCTCCCAGACCGAGGAGCCGCCGATGTCCGTCGTCCGCAAGCCGCGCGCCCGGGTCGCCCTCGGGGCGATCCTGGGCGCCGTCCTCTCCTGCCTCGCCCGGCCGGGCCTGGCCCCGGCGCAGGTCTCGCCCGAGCAGTCGGCGCGGCAGCTCAAGCCGGCCGAGGGGCTCGAGGCCACCCTCTGGGCGTCCGAGCCGATGGTCGTCAACCCGACCAACATGGACATCGATTCGCGCGGGCGCGTCTGGATCTCCGAGGGGCTGAACTACCGATACACCCACGACGCCGGCAAGGCCTTCCCGCGCGCCCCCGACGCCGACCGGATCAAGATCCTCGAGGACACCGACGGCGACGGCAAGGCCGACAAGGTCACCGTCTTCGCCGACAAGATCAGCCCGGTCCCGATGGGGCTCGCCGTCGAGGAGCGATGGGGCAGGGACGGGACCTATCTCGGCTCGAAGGTCTACGTCGGCAACAGCCCGGACGTCCTCGTCCTGGAGGACACCGACGGCGACGACCGGGCCGACCGGCGGTACGCCCTACTCACCGGCTTCGGCGGGGTCGACTCCGACCACGGCGTCCACGGGATGGTCCTCGGCCTCGACGGCAAGCTGTACTTCACCCACGGCGACGGCTGCTGCTCGGTCCAGCAGGACCACTCGCACAAGGACCAGAACTTCGACGTGATCGACAAGTCGGGCCGGCACGTCTCCTCGAATCAGCTCGCCAACACCCTCCGCGTCAATCGCGACGGCACCCAGTTCGAGGTCATCGCCGACCGCCAGCGGAACAACTACGAGACGGCGCTGAACGCGTTCGGCAACGGCTTCACCTCGGACAACGACGACGACGGCAACCGCGGCAGCCGGGTGATCTGGGTGATGGACGGCGGCCACTACGGTTACCGGACGACCGGCAGCGCCCGGCACTGGGGCGAGGACACCCCGGGGCCCGTCCCCAAGCTCGTCGGCACCGGCAACGGCAGCCCGTGCGGCATCATGGTGTATGAAGGGGGTGCCCTCCCCGAGGAGTACCGGGACTCGATCTTCGAGGCCGAGGCCGGCCCGCGCGTGATCAATTCGTTCCCGATCCGGCGGCACGGCGCGGCCTTCCGGACCGAGCACAAGATCCTCCTGGCGAGCGACGACCCGTGGTTCCGGCCGGTCGACGTGACCGCCGCCCCCGACGGCTCGATCTTCGTCGCCGACTGGTACGACGGCGGCGTCGGCGGCCACGCCTTCAAGGACCAGACGACCGGGCGGATCTACCGGGTCTCCCGCAAGGGGCACAAGTCCCAGCGGGTCGACCCCGACTTCTCGACGGCGGACGGCCAAATCAAGGCGCTGGCCTCGCCCGTGGTCGCGAAGCAATTCGCGGCCCGCGAGCTGCTCGTGACGACCGAGCCCGGCCCGTCGCGAGACGCGCTGGTCGAGAAGATCCGAGAGATCGTCGCGTCGCACTGGAAGGACTGGGACGGCGTGACGCCCCCGGTCCTCCTGGCGGCCCGGCTCCCGTGGGTCCTGCACGCGATGGCCGGCGACGAGGCGATCAAGCCGGCGCTGAAGGCGAAGGCCCCGCAGGCCCGCGAGCAGGCGGTCCGGATCCTCGGCCGCGACCTGAGCCGCAACGGCACCGTCGCCCTCGCCAAGGGGGAGGCCCGGGCCCCGCTCCGCGCCGAGGCGAACCTCGCCGCGCTCCTGCCCCTGGCCGACGACCCCGACGCGGGCGTCCGCCGCGAGCTGATCCTGGCCCTCCGCGACGTCCCGACCGCGCAGGCCGGCGAGGCGTTGAAGACGCTGGCCAGAGGATGGGACGGCCAGGACCGCTGGTACCTGGAGGCCCTCGGCCTGGCGCTGCAGGAGCGCGAGGGGTCGCTGATCGCCGAGCTGTTCGACGGCAGCCTCTACGGCGACCTCGACCTGGCCGAAGCCGGCCGCAACGGCGAGATCGCCGTGCCCCCGTACTTCCCGGCCGATCGCAACGAGGCGTACATCAAGGCCGGCACGCCCGACCTTCCCTCCAACGCGCTGGGCAGGACGCTCGGCCTGGCCTGGCGGCTGCACCGGCCCGAGGCCCTGGCCCTGATCGGCCGGATCCTGCCGAGCCTGGAAGCCCCCGCGCTGAAGGGGGCGGCCGACGACGTCCTGCTCCAGTTCAACGACAAGGAGGCGGCCGTCGTGCTCGCCGACCTGATCGCCCGGTCGGCCGACGCGACGAGGAAGAACCAGCTCCTGGCGATCCTCGCGCGGCGGATCGGCGGCGACTGGAAGAACGCCCGGGGCGACGCTAAGGTGATCGCCGCGATCGAGGGGTCGCTGGGCGAGCCCTCGGCGCGGGTCCAGGCGATCGGCGTCGCGGCGGCGAGCCTCGACGGCCGGTACGGGCCGGCCCTGATGGGCTTCGCCCGCGACGAGCGGGCGGATGAGCCGGTCCGCATCGCCGCGATCGAGGCGCTCGGGCGGATCAAGCCGGCGAAGACGCCCGAGTTCCTCGACGGCCTCGTCTCGGCCGTCAAGGGGAGGCCGACCTCGACGGCGGTCGCCGAGGCCGCCATCCGGACGATCCCCTCGGTCCGCGACTCCTCCGCCACCCTCTCGTCGATGATCGCCGGCACCGACTACCCGCTGGGCCTCCGCCGCGAGGCGCTCCGGACGTTCGCCCGGCTCGCCGGCGGCGGCCTGAAGGTGATCGCGCTTGCCCGCGACGGCAAGATCCCCGACGAGCTGAAGACCGAGGCGACCACCCTCGTCCACCGGGACGCCGACCGCCGCGTCCGGACCGAGGCGAACTCGGTCCTGCCGCTGCCCAAGACGGCGTCGGGCCGGCCCCTGCCCGGGATCTTCGAGCTGATCCGCCGCGAGGGCGATCCCGCGAAGGGCCGCGCCGTCTTCCACCGCGAAGGGGCGAACGCCTGCGCCACGTGCCACCGGGTGCAGGGCCTCGGCCAGTGGATCGGCCCCGACCTCTCGACCATCGGGTCGAAGTACGGCAAGTCCGAGCTGATCCAGTCGATCCTCAACCCGAGCGCCGCGGTCGGCTACAACTACCGGACGACGATCGCCACCACGGCCGACGGCCGGGTCGTCTCCGGGCTCGTCGTCGAGGAGACGCCCGACCGCCTGCTCCTCAAGACGGCCGAGGGCCAGCGCGTCGCGCTCCGGCCCTCCGAGGTCGAGGACCGCAAGCAGAGCGAGGTCTCGCTGATGCCCGAGGGCCTGGCCCAGACGATGGGCGAGGCCGAGTTCGTCGACCTGCTCGCCTTCCTCGGCACCCTGAAGCAGCCGGTGAGCATCGTCGGCCAGTACCAGGCGACGGGTCCGGTGGCGAAGGGAGATCCCGCCGAGGTCGCCTCCGGCAAGGCGGCCGGGGGCTCGTGGTCGCGCGCGACGGCCGACGCCGAGAGCCGGATCGACCTCGCGCCGATCGCCGGCGACGACCCCGCCCGGGTCGCCTACCTCAAGGCCCCCGTCCTCGCGACCGGGCCGACCGAGGCCCGGCTCGTCCTCGACGCCAGGGCGGACGTGGCCGCCTACCTGAACGGGAAGGAGGTCCCCCTCAAGGCCGAGGCCGCCGGCACGAGGACGGCCGACGTCCGGCTCGCCAAGGGGGAGAATCTCCTCGTCCTGAAGGTGCCGGGCGGCAGCCGTGGCGGCCTCGTCACGACCTTCGTGGCGGACAAGGCCCTGGAGTTCCGCTGACCGGCCCGGGGGTCGGCCGGCACCCCCGACGGCCGGCCGACCCCCCCTCCGCCGGGAGTGAGCCAGAGATCAAGGACCGATCCCGACCCGACGGCCGGCGGGCCGCGACCGGGCCGACGCCGTTGTCCGCCATCCCCCCCCCGCGGAAGCCCCGAATCGTGCCCGACGAGCCCACCACGCCCGGACCCGTCGCCCTCCCGGTCGCCGTCGCCATCCCCTGCTACAACGAGGCGGCGGCGGTCGAGGTCGTGGTCTCGGCCTGGCGGTCGGCCCTGCCCGAGGCGGAGGTCGTCGTCTTCGACAACCGCTCGACCGACGGCACCGGCGCGATCGCCCGGGGGCTGGGAGTCCGGGTCGTCGACGTGCCCGATCGCGGCAAGGGCTGTGCGGTCCGAGCGATCTTCGACGTCCTGGCCGACCGCCCGGCGGTGATCCTGGTCGACGGCGACGGCACGTACCCGGCCGACCGGGCGCGGGACCTGCTCGCGCCGGTCCTGGCGGGGGAGGCCGACATGGCCGTCGGGGCGCGGCGGCCGGTGGCCGCCCCCGGGGCGATGACGCCGATCCGCGGCCTGGGCAACCTGCTGATCCCGGCCGCCTTCCGGCTGCTGATCGGGCCCGGCAACGACGACCTGCTCTCGGGCTACCGTGCCTTCTCGCCGCGATTCCTCCGGGAGGTCCGGCTCCGGTCGACCGGCTTCGAGGTCGAGGCCGAGCTGGCGAGCGAGGCCGTGGCGCGGCGGATGCGCGTGGTCGAGGTCGCCGTGCCGTACCACCCGAGGATCGCCGGGACGGCGAGCAAGCTCAAGGCGTTCCGCGACGGCCGTCGGATCATCACGATGATCCTCGTCCAGGGCCTGAGGCTCCGGCCCTGGCGGCTCCTGGGCTGCGTCGGCGCCGCGGGCGGCCTCGGGGCGCTGGCGGTCGGCTCCCGCCCGATGCTGCTCGCGGCCGGGACGGTGCTGGTCGCGGCGGTCGCGCCGGCGGCGTGGGCCGGGTCGCGCGGGCGAGGCTAGGTCGGGCCGCCGTCGGGATCGCGGCCGCGGGCTACGGCGCCTTCGGCAGCCGGTCGCGGACCCGGGCGAGGGCCATCTCGATCTGCTCCCAGCTCACCGGCTTCTCCAGGTAGCCGTCGACCCCGGCCTCGCCGATCCGCCGTCGGTTGACGATCGTGACGTCGCCGGTCAGGGCGAAGATCGGGACGTCGCGGGTGAGCGGGTCGGCGCGGAGGGCCCGGGTGGCGTCGATCCCGTCCATCACGGGCATGTTCACGTCCATCAGGACGAGCAGCGGGCGCTCGCCGCGGGCCCGCTCGATCGCCTCGCGGCCGTCGCCGGCCTCGAGGACCCGATAGCCGAGCCGCTGGAGGACCCGCGCCATGGCGCGTCGGCTCGGCTCGTGGTCCTCCGCGATCAGGATCGGGCCGCTCGACGGGGGATGGATCGCGGGGGGCTCGGCCTCGTCGACCTGGCCCTCGACGATCTGCGAGAGGGGCAGCGAGAGGGTGAACGTGCTGCCCAGCCCCGGGGCGCTCCGGAGCACGACCTCTCCTTGGATCAGGGTCGCCAGGCGGCGGCAGATCGCCAGCCCGAGGCCCGTCCCCGGGCTCTCGCCCAGGTCGCGGCGCGACTTGCCGAGGGTGGCGAACTCGTCGAAGATCCGGGCGTGGTCCTCGGGGTCGATGCCGACCCCGGTGTCCTCGACGCTGATCCGGAGGTGCTCGGCCGTCCGGAGGCCGTAGAGCCGGATGTGGCCGCTCGACGTGTAGCGCAGCGCGTTGGAGAGGAAGTTCGCGAGGATCTGTTTGAGCTTGCCTCGGTCGCAATCGAGGTGGACGTCGTCGAGGCCGTCGGGCTCGAACCGGACGTCGAGCCCCTTGGCGCGCGCCTGCGGCTCGATCGAGGAGAGGCACTCGGCCAGGGTCGAGCCCAGCGGGAATCGCGAGATCGTGACGGGCGTGGCCCCGGCGTCGATCCGCGTCAGGTCGAGCAGGTCCGACAGGAGGTCCAGGACGTTGCGGACCGAGTCGCGGATGACGCGGAGGCTCTCCTGGACCTCGGGATCCTCCCGGACCGCGACCTGGGTCTCGAGCAGCTGCGCGGCGAGGAAGACGGCGTTGAGCGGGGTCCGCGCGTCGTGCGAGAGGGCGGCCATCAGCCGGCTCTTGTGCTCGGACTGCCGCTCCAGCGCGTCCTCGAACTCGACGCGCTCGGTGATGTCCAGGCACGAGCCGAGATAGCCGAGGAACCCCCCCCGGTCGTCGTAATACGGCGCGCCCCGGTCGACGATCGAGCGGTACACGCCGTCGCGGCGGAGGAGCCGGTACGTCATCTCGAAGGCTTCGCGACGGCCGAAGGCGCCCCGGAAGGTCTCGAGGCAGCCCGCCAGGTCGTCGGGATGGACGCCGTCGGCCCAGCCTTCGCCGGCCTCCTGGACCTCGCTCCGGCCCCGGAAGTCGAGCCAGGTCCGGTTGTAATAGTCGCACCGGCCGTCGGCGTCGGCCCGCCAGATCATCACCGGCGACTGCTCGGCGATCGTGCGGAACCTCGCCTCGGACCGCGCGAGGTCGGCCTTCAGGGCCTCGCGCTCGCTGACGTCCTGGGCGACGACCACGGCGCCGGCGATCCGGCCGTCGCCGGTCCGCAGGGGCGAGGCGTTGGCGGTGACCGACCGCGTCACGTCCCCGACCCGCCAGCGCAGCTCTTCCTGGAAGACGACCTCGCCTCGAAGGGCCCTCAGGGCGGGTATCTCGTCCGAGCGGAGCGGGCGGCCGTCCGGCCCGGCGAGCTGGTAGTGGGGCTCGTGCTCGTGGAGATTGACCCGGTCGATCGTCGCAGAGGCGGGGAATCCCTGGAGCCGCTCGGCCTCGCGGTTCAGGCCGACGATGACCCCCTCGCCGTTCAGCACCCAGACGCCGACGGGCAAGTTGTTGAGGACCGCCTGGAGCTTGCCCCGCTCGAGGGCCAGCGACCGGTTCCGGCGCTCGACCTGGTCGATCATCGCGCGGGACTGGGCCCGGCCGTCCTCCAGGAACTGGCGGGCCGACTCGGCGACGACCTCGTCGAGCACCTCGTTGATCGCGGCCGAGGCCCGCTCGATCGTCTCGAGGTCGAAGGAGGCCTCGTGGGCGTGGGCGAAGGTGGCCTGGAGCAGGGTCGTCCTGAGGTGCCCGAGCTCGCCGATGAGCTCGGCGATGTCGTAACCCTGGCTCCAGCGGACCGCCCCGTGCTTCTGCCCCTCGGCCGCGGCGTCGGACGGCGTCCCGCGGAGCCGGTCGGCGATCCGGTCGAGGATGTGGGGGACGTGGTCGACGAATTCCTGGTCGGAGAGCCGCCCGGCGTCGGGGACGTCCCCCCCGCGCTCGACGTTTGCCCTCCAGACGGCAATGATCGCGTCGGCGCGTTCGTCAATGTGGTCCGCCAGCGCGGCCGTGCGACTCATAAACGGGTCTAGACCTCGCGGCAGGGCGGCGTCGCGGAGGGAAGGCGGTCCAGGGGGGCGTCGTCGCGGCCCGGGTGCCTGTCGTCCGGCATCGTGGGACCAGTATGGGGGAACCCCTCGGGACAAGTCAAGCCGGCTCGACAGACGGGCGCCGTTGTAAGCCCCGATGTCACTCGGATAGGATGGAGCCACCTGCACCCGCCCCCCCGCGCCCGCCCCACCGCGCTCCAACATCAACGAGGCCCCACCCATGCGGATCGCTCGCGCCCGACGGGCCTGGCTCGCGCCGTTCGTCGCCCTGGCTCTGTCCTCCCCCGCGACCGGGGCGCTGCCGAAGGTGCCCGACGGGTTCAAGATCCGCCTGGTGGCCGCCGTCCCCGCCGTGACCTTCCCGTGCCAGATCGCCACGGGCCCAGACGGCGGCCTGTTCGTCGCCGAGGACCCGATGGACCAGGTCGGCCCGTACGAGGCCGACCTCGGCCGGATCCTCCTGCTCCGCGACGGCAAGGACCCGGTCGTCTTCGCCGAGGGCTTCCGCGCGATCTTCGGCATGGCCTGGCACGACGGCGCGCTGTACGTCATGAACATGCCGAGGCTGACCGTCCTCCGCGACGACGACGGCGACGGCAAGGCCGACGGCCGCAAGGAGCTGTTCCGGGACCTCGGGCCCGGCCCCAAGGCCCTGAACGACCACATCGTCTCGGGCCTCCAGTTCGGGATGGACGGGTGGCTGTACATCTCGGTCGGCGACAAGGGGGTGCCCGGCGTCCACGGGCCCGACGGCCGGGCCGCGCAGCTCGTCGGCGGCGGGACGATGCGGTGCCGCCCGGACGGCACCGGCATCGAGGTGATCTCGACCGGCACCCGCAACCACCTCGAGCCCAACCTCGACGCCGCGGACAACCTGTTCACCTACGACAACACCGACGACGGCGACGGCTGGTGGACCCGGGTCACCCATCACATCGACGGCGGCTATTACGGCTACCCGTACGACTATCACTCCCGGCCGGACCGCCACCTCCCCCGGATGGCCGAGTACGGCGGCGGCTCCCCGTGCGGCGGGGTCGTCTACAAGGAAGACGCCTGGCCCGAGCCGTACCGGGGCCGGGCCCTCTGGGCCGAGTGGGGCAAGCGGCACGTCGCCGCCGTCGAGTTCGCGCCCGACGGCGCGAGCTTCAAGGTGGTCGACTACGCGAAGCTCGTCGAGGGGGCCGACGGCGAGGAGTTCCGCCCGATCGACCTGGCGCTCTCGGGCGACGGCAGGACCCTGTACATCGCCGACTGGGGCATGGGGAGCTGGGGCAGCAAGACCGAGAAGGTCGGCCGGGTCTTCGCCGTCACCTACGCCGGCAAGGTCGAGACGGCCCCGCGCGGCAAGGACTCCGACCCGATCCCGGCCCTGATCCGGTCGCTGTCCCACCCGGCCTTCGGCGAGCGGATGCGGGCCCAGGCCGCCCTGATCAAGAGAGGGCGTGACGCCGTCGGCCCGGTCGCGACGGCCCTGGCCGACCCGAAGGTCGACCCGCTGGCCGCCCGGCACCTGGTCTGGACGCTCGACGGCCTGGCCGGCTCGACCCCCCGGGGGACGGCCGCGATCGTCGCGGCGCTCAAGTCGTCGACGGCTGACGTCCGGGCGCAGGCCGCCCGCGCCCTCGGCCTCCGACCGGTGCCGGCCGCCGTCAGGCCGCTGGCCCGGGCGCTGAAGGACCCCGAGCCGACGGTCCGGCTCCAGGCGATCGTCGCCCTCGGGCGGGTCCGCGACGCCGGCGCGATCCCCGCCTTGCTGCCGTCGCTGGCCGAGTCGGACCCGTTCCTCACATTCGCGGCCCGCGCGGCCCTCCGGCGGATCGACGACTGGAAGGCGGCGGCCCCGGGGCTGGCCGCGACGGCCGACCCGAAGCTCAGGGCCGGCCTGCTCGCCGCGCTCGAGCTCCAGTACGACCAGGAGGCGGTGGCGCTGCTCAAGGGGGCCGCGACCGGCCGCGACCGGCCCGCCGCCGAGCGGGCGAGGGCCCTGGCCCTGCTCGCCGAGGTCTATCGGAAGACTGCCCCCTGGAACGGCCAGTGGTGGGGGACCCGCCCGACCCAGGGGAAGCCCCCGGCCCGGACCGTCGCCTGGGAAGGGACGCCGACGGTCGTCTCCTCGGTCCGCGAGGCGCTGAGGGATGCCGACGCCCCGGTCCGGGTCGCCGCCATCTCCGCCGTGCGGGAGATGAACGACCGGGATTCCCTGCCGGCGCTCCGCGAGCGGTTCGCGGCCGAGCCCGACCCGGCGGTCCGCCGCGAGGTCGCGGTGGCGCTGGGGGCGATGGACGACCGGGCGGCGCTGCCGGCCCTGACCGCCGCGCTGCGCGACGCCCGGGTCGCCGACACGGTCCGCGAGGCGGCCCTGGCCAGCGTCGAGAAGATCGGGACCGACGCGGCGGTCAAGGCGCTGATCGACGTCCTGAACGAGCCCGGCCTGAAGGCCGACCGCCAGGCCCGGTTGATCGCCTCGCTCGGCCGGTTCAAGGCGAGGACGGCCGTCGCCCCGATCGTCGCGCGGCTCGCCGGCCCCGACCCGGCCGTCCGCGCGTCGGCGGTCGAGGCGCTCGCCAGGATCGGCGACACGGCGGTTGTCCCCAGGGTCCGGGGCCTCCTGAAGGACTCCTCGGTCGAGGTCCGCAAGGCGACGATCGCGGCGCTGGGCGTCCTCAAGGACCGCGAGTCGGTCCCCGCCCTGGTCGCCGCGGCCGAGGCCGAGCCGACCCGATACGAGGCGACGCTCGCCCTGGCCGCCCTGCCGGATATCCGCGGGCTCCAGGTGTACCTCGCCGGCCTGGCCGACAAGAGCCCCGAGGTCCGCAAGGGGTCGTCGGCGGCGATCCTGGCGATCCGCGACCAGGCGGGCCCGGCGCTCGACCGGCTGGCGGCCCGCAACGAGCTGGCCCCCGCCACGCTCCCCGAGCTGCGGAAGATCTACGGCTCGATCCAGCCGATCCGGGACTGGCACGTTCTCGGCATGTTCAAGGCGAACGAGCGGCCCCCGCTCCGGCCCGGGCAGCCGATCGACGTCCGCAAGCCGGTCGTCCTGCCCGACGGCAAGCGGATCGAGTGGAAGTCGGCCGCGCCGGTCGACGAGCACGGCCGGGTCGACCTGACCCGCTATTACCGCGACTCCAACGGCCGGTCGGCCTTCGGATACGCCGAGCTGCCGAGCGCCTCGGGACGCCCCGCGCGGATGGTCTTCGGCTCGGACGACACGCTCATCGTGTGGCTCAACGGCAAGCAAGTCTTCAAGCACGACGGGGACCGGGGCTACACGCCGGAGGAGGACTCGGCCGACGTGACCCTGGTCAAGGGCGTGAATCGGATCGTGGTCCGGTGCGGCAACTCGTCGGGGCCGTGGGCGTTCTCGGTCGGCGTGACGGCGCAGACCGGCGACCACGCCTTCCTGAAGGGGCCGGCCACGGGCGGGTTCGACCCCGACCGGTTCCGCGCCCTGGCCCTCGAAGGCAAGGGGAAGGCCGAGCACGGCAAGGCGCTCTTCCACGACCTGAAGGGGGTGGCCTGCATCAAGTGCCACGCCGTCGGCGGGCAGGGGGGGGCCGTCGGGCCGGCGCTCTCGGGCGTGGCGCTGAAGTACCCGAGGGAGGAGCTGATCGCGTCGGTCCTCTACCCGTCGCAGAAGATCGCCTCGGGGTACGAGCCGATCGTCCTGGCGACGGCCGACGGCCGGGTCCTGACCGGCATCCTCAAGGTGGAGACGGCCGAGTCCGTCGAGATCGAGGACGCCGAGGCGAAGCGGGTCGTGGTGGCGAAGGGCGACATCGACGCGCGGAAGCCGAGCGACGTCTCGCTGATGCCCAACGGCCTGGCCGAGGGGCTCACCCCGGCCGACTTCGCCGACCTGATCGCCTACCTCGAGACCCTGCGGGACACCGCCGCCCTGCACGGCCCGGTCGGGCCCGGCGCGGCGAAGGCGGGGGCCTCCGGGGGCCGTTGACCGGGAGATCCGGGCCCCGGGCGGAATCCGCCCGCCCGGGGCCTTGCGGCGTGGTCCCCGGTTCTGGCAAAACGGACGGGCCCGTCCCGCACCACGTCCGTCCGTAGGATCGAGCCCCCCCATGTCTCAAGACGAGCCTACGCAGGCCCGCTCCCGTCGCGAGCGGAGCACGCGGTATCCGGGCGTCCCGCTCCCGGACTGCGTCGACCTCTGCAAGTTCGTCGAGTCGCGCGGGCTCGACGGCCTGACGGCGCCCGACATCGCCTCGGCGCTCGGCTATAAGAACATCAAGACGAACACGTTCTCGGCCCGCCTGAGCGCGGCGAGGCAATTCGGCCTGCTCACGCTCTCGAATGAGGGCTACGCGCTGACCTCGCTGGCCAAGGCGATCCTCCACCCGGTCGACCCCGGCGAGCTGCCGAGGCTCTATCGCCAGGCCCTCCTGGAGCCGCCGATCTACGCCGACCTGGTCGGGCGTCTGTCCGAGAAGCGGGTGCCGGACGCGGCGATCCTCGGCAACGTCTTGTACCACAACCACCAGATCATCGCCTCGGCCAAGGAGGCGGCCGCCGAGGCGTTCCTCGCGTCGGCCCGGTACGCCGGCGCCCTCGGGGACGACCACGTCCTCCGGCTCCAGGCATCGGAGGCCGCCCCCGTCCCCGCCCCCTCGCCCGCCGAGCCGGCGCCGGAGCCTCGGCCGTCGCGGCCGCCGGCCGACGTCCGGATCGACCTCCGGCTCTGGGGGGCCGACTCGGGCAAGGTCCTCCGCGTCCGGGCCCCCGAGTCGATCACCGCCGAGAGCTTCGACCGGCTCCTCCAGGCGCTCCGGCTCCACGTCCGGATCGAGGACTGAGGCCGGCCCGCCTCGGCCCTGGACGCCCCGCCGGGCGTGGATTAGCATCCGGTCGGCCCGACGTCGGGCCGTCCCGACCGTCCCCCCATCGAGCGAGATCCCCCCATGATCCACGTCGAGCAGGACGACCCGATCAAGCCCGAGGACGCGACCGGGGCCGCGTCGCCCGTCCTGGAGTCCGCCGCGCGGTGGGCCCGGTTCACGTTCGTCGTCCTGTTCGCGATGAACCTGCTCGACTACACCGACCGCTGGGTCCTCTCGGCCGTCCTGCAGGACATCCAGAAGGACTTCCGGATCGACAACTACTCGGCCGGGCTGCTCGCGACCTACTTCCTGATCAGCTATTCGCTCATCAGCCCGGTCATGGGCTGGCTCGGCGACCGGACGAGGCGGACCTGGCTGCTGGGGGCCGGGGTCGGCGTCTGGAGCCTGGCGACCGTCGGCACGGGGCTGGCGCAAGACTACAACCACCTGGTGCTCGCCCGGAGCTTCCTGGGGATCGGCGAGGCGACCTACGGGGTGCTCGCCCCGGCGATCCTGATGGACCTGTTCTCGCGGGGGAAGCGGGCCCGGGTGATGTCGGGCTTCTACCTGGCGATGCCGATCGGCGGGGCCCTCGGGATCGGGCTCGGCGGGTGGATCGCGCACCATTACGGCTGGCGGACCTCATTCTTCGTCGTCGGGGCGCCGGGGCTGCTCGCGGCGTTCGCGGCGCTGGTGCTGCCCGAGCCGGTCCGCGGCTCGAGCGAGGGGGTCGACGAGTCGCGGCTGAAGGCCCACGAGAAGGCCGGGGCGTCGCGCGAGGACTATCGAGACCTGATGGTCAACTCGTCGTACACGTACTCGGTCTTCGGCATGGCGATGTACACCTTCGCGATCGGCGGCCTCGCCCTCTGGCTGCCGAAGCTCCTGACGTTCACCCGGGGGATCGACCCGGTCCGGGGGAAGATGGTCCTGGCCGGCGTGACGGCCGTCTCGGCGATCCTCGGCATGACGGCCGGCGGCTGGCTGGCCGACCGCCTCTCGCGGACGAACCCCCGGGCCCTCTTCCTCGTGCCGGGGGTGGCGATGCTGGCGTCGATCCCGTTCGTCCTCGTCGGCCTGCTGGCGACGGACCCGATCTGGATCTACGCCGGGATCTTCCTCGCCGAGGCCTTGATGTTCATCAACACGGGCCCGTGCAACGCCATCATCGCCAACGTGGTCGCCCCGAACATGCGGGCGGCGGCCTTCGCGGTGGCGGTCTTCGCGGTCCATTTCCTCGGCGACATCTGGTCCCCGCCGCTGATCGGCAAGGTGGCCGACCTCTTCGGCGCGGCCGACACGATGGCCAGCCCGATCGGCCGCGTCCTCCGCTCGATCGGCGCGGTGCCGGTGCTCGGCGAGGAGGGGACCCGGCCGCAGAACATGGTCGCCGGCCTCCTGATCGTCGTCCCGGCGATCCTCCTCTCGGGGATCGTCCTGCTGGCCGGCGCCAGGCACCTCCCGCGCGAGATGGCCCTGATGCTCGCGCGGCTCAAGGCGGCCCCGACGAAGGGGACGGGCTGAGCGATGCCCTCGGCGGCGATGGAACGCTGGATCACGACCAGGGCTGAGTCCCTGGACGACTTCAGGTTGGCACGGCGGGGCATCGGTCGGTCTGGGGCCGCCCGTCGTCGGATGGTGAACAAGTTATGTTGCTCCTATACGCTCGCCCTTTCGGCAGAGTTTCAAGGCTTCTGTCGAGATCTGCATGACGAATGCATCGCGCCGATGATTCCGCAAGGGCTGAATCCGCAGTGGTCGTTGGTCCTGGCAGCCCGACTGAGTGACGACAGAAGGCTTGATAAGGGCAATCCGAACTCCGGTACGATAGGGAGTGACTTTGGCCGTTTCGGCATTGCATTCTGGGATGAAGTGTACGCGTTCAATCCTAAGGGCAACCAATGCCGCGAGGCTCTGGACCTGCTCCTTGACGTCCGCAACGCGATCGCTCATCAATCGCCCCCCCGTTCGAAGCTGGACATCGCCTCGCTGCGATTTAAGATGGTCAAAGCCTGGCGCCGATCGTGTCAAGATCTGGCGGTCGCCTTCGACCAAATCATGTTGGTCCATATCACGACAACGACCGGTCGATCACCCTGGTGATCAGCACGGAGCCTACGATGAGCCAGGCGCAGCCTTCAGAGGTCATTTTCCGGGTCGGCGACCAGGTCATCGTGCCCTGGCAGAAACCGATCGTCGGCGAGGTCATCGAGGACCGCGGCACGATCGGGCATCGCGGGCGACATCACTATACGGTCCGCATCCCGATGGACCCCGACGAGCCGACGATCATCCAGGTGGCGGGGGATTATCTCCGGCCCGCCCCGGCGGCCGACAAGAAGGTGCCCGTCGCGGCCAGGATCGTCGCGTATCTCAGCGACGGTGGCCTCATCTCGATCCTGCGATCCAACACGGGCGGGGGGGCGAGCCCGCCGCGGGTCTGGCTCCGGTCGAACGGCCCGGAAGATCTTGTCCACACGTACGAGCCCAGTCGAGGAGTGATCGGCGGGCAGATCGTCCCGTTCAACGCGCTGCACGGCCCCGATCGGATCTTCGCGCCCAAGGTCGACGAGGTCGCGTCCTTCCTCCGGAGCTTCGGCCTCGACGAGGTCCAGGCCGACGAGGTCATCCGTGCCGTCGGGACGGCACCTTGATCGCCCGTCCGACTCGCTCCCGCGGGCCCTCGGCGGCCCGGGGTCGGCCCTCGAACTCGAACCTCGCGGGGACTCCTCGACGATGACGCAACCCATCCGGATCGCCGTGAGCGGGGCGGGGGGCCAGATCGGCTATGCCCTGATCTTCCGGATCGCCTCGGGCGGCCTGTTCGGCCCCGACCGGCCCGTGTCGCTCCGCCTGCTCGAGATCGCGCCGGCCCTGCCCGCCCTCGGCGGGACGATCATGGAGCTGGAGGACTGCGCCTTCCCGCTCCTGGCCGACGTCCGGTCCAGCGACCGGGCCGAGGAGGCGTTCGAGGGGGCCGACTGGGTCGTCCTCGTCGGCGGGATGCCGCGCAAGGACGGGATGAGCCGGGCCGACCTGATCCGCGCCAACGGCCCGATCTTCACCGGCCAGGGCCGGGCGATCCACGAGGCGGCCGGGCCGGACGTCCGGGTCCTGGTCGTCGCCAACCCGTGCAACACCAACGCCCTGATCGCCCGGTCGCACGCGCCGAGGGTCCCGGCCGACCGCTGGTACGCGATGACCCGGCTCGACCAGAACCGCGCGGCGTCCCAGCTCGCGATCAAGGCGGGGGTCCCGGTCGGACGGGTCGCGCGGGTCGCCATCTGGGGCAACCATAGCGACACCCAGTACCCGGACTACAAGAACGCGACGATCGACGGCCGGCCGGCCGCGGAGGTCATCGCCGACCCCGCCTGGTTCTCCGAGACGTTCATCCCGACCGTGGCGAAGCGCGGCGGGGCCGTGATCAAGGCGAGGGGGGCATCGTCGGCCGCCTCGGCGGCCAATGCGGCGATCGACAGCGTCCGGTCGGCCTCGACCCCGACCGCGGGGGACGGCTGGTTCAGCGCCGGGGTCGTCTCCGACGGGAGCTACGGCGTCCCGGAGGGCCTGATCTCCAGCTTCCCGCTCCGCTCCGACGGCAAGACGTGGACCGTCGTCACCGGCCTGCCGATCGACGAGGACGCCCGCCGCCGGATCGACGCCTCGGCGCAGGAGCTGGTCACCGAGCGCGACACGGTGAAGGACCTCCTCGGCCCGGCGGCCTGAGCCGCGCCGGCAGCCCCCCGCCCCGTCGGCGGCGACGGGACGGGGGGAGCGGCCCGTCCGGAGTCGCCTTGACCGGCCGGTTGCGGCCGGGTATCGTCCGACGCTAATCCCAGGAAGGGTGCGCGGTCCGGGGTGTCGACGGCCGTCCGATGCGGGGCGGGCGATCGGCGCGGGCGGGCCGCGTCGCGATCTCAAGGAGGAGAGACTCACCATGCCGTCCCTCGACCGTCGGGCCGTCGCACGCCGCCGCGCCTGGGGCCGCGGCCCCATGATCCTCCGGTTCGAGCCCCTCGAGGGCCGGCAACTGCTCGCGGGCGGCTTCGTCGAGACGAACCTCCCCGACCTGGTCGCCACCTCCTTCGACACCCCCCACAACGCCGACTGGAACAACACGATCGAGGCCAAGGGGGTCATCGCCAACCAGGGGGCCGCCCCCGTCCCCCCGGGTGCCCTGGCCGCGATCTACGCCTCGCGCAGCTCGGTCATCGGGCCGGGCTCGGTCCTGGTCGGCGTCGTCCAGATCAACGCCGGGCTCAAGCCGGGCGCGACCCAGGCGTTCGACCAGCAGATCACCCTGCCACCCTCGCCGCTGGTCGGCATGAACGCCGATACCCAGCTCTGGATCGGCCTGCGGATCGACCCGAATCGGGTGATCGCCGAGCAGAACCGGTTCAACAAGGAGGGGATCGGCCAGGGGGTCGACCAGTCGGTGGTCACGATCACCCCCAAGCGGCCGTCGAACCTGGTCGGCACGTCGTTCGGCGTCAGCCCCGACCGGACGTCCTGGGGCCAGGCGATCACCGTCACCGCGCAGGTGAAGAACAACGCGCAGGGGGACGCCCCGGCGACCCGGGCCAAGATCGTCCTGACCCCCAACGGCCTGGTCCCCGGCGGTCCGAGCGACGTGACGATCGGCAGCATCGCGCTGCCGGCCCTCCCCGCCTTCCAGGCCACCAACGCCGCCCAGACGGTCCTCCTGCCGGCGGGCCCGCCGTCGACGCTGGCGGGGCAGGGGGCCTACCTGATCTCGATCATCCAGGACGCCGACAACCAGGCCAGCCCGGTCGTCGCCCAGCCCCAGGTCCAGGGCCTCGGCCTCGACACGGCCGTCATCACCATCGGCGACGGCGCCGCGGCCGGCGTCCCCAAGGGGCCGCTGCCGGACCTCGCCGCCACCGGGGTCGTCGCCCCGTCGCAGCCCCTCTTCTGGGGCCAGAGCTTCCAGGTGACCACCAGCGTCCAGAACATCGGCAAGGCCGACGCCCCGGGCTTCAAGCTCCGCTTCCTGCTCACCGGCGTCAACGGCTCCACCGACCACGCCATCTTCCTCGGCGACGCCAACGTCGCCGGCCTCAAGGCCCACTACTCCCAGGATGTCCTCCAGACCGTCCAGCTCCCGAGCCGCCTCCCCTACGGCTACAACCTCGGCGCGGTCGGCTACGGCCGGATCATGGCCATCGTCGACCCCGAGAACCAGGTCGACGAAACCTACAAGACCAACAACGGCGCGACCTCGGCCCCCATCACCCTCCGGCTCCTCGGGGCCGACGGCACCTCGACCGTCCCGACGCTGCCGCCGGTCCGGTCGAACCAGCCGGTGCCGACTCCGATCGTCCCCCCCAAGACCCCGCCCGCCGTCGTCCCGTTCAAGCCGGGGACGAAGCTCCCGAGGAAGCCCGTCCAGCACGGGATCGTCCACGAGATCCTCAACTACCCCGAGACGATCACCAACTTCTTCAAGGGCCTGGGCCATCCCAAGAAGAAGAGCTAGCCGCCGGCCCTCCGAAGCATCCGGGAGCGTTCGTGCACGGATGAGCGATTTCCGATCGGATGCGGCGGAAAAGTCGACCCGACCCGGCCCGTTTTCCCGGACTTCCGTCGCACGACTGGGCAAGAATGGTCGACGGGGCTGACCGTGACGGCCCCTCCCAATCCCTGCTATCACACCTATTTGCGGCAACCTGCGGGTTCTCGGTCGGCCTCGGGGGAAAACTTGAGCCAAAAGCGGAAATAACTGGGCGATTTGTTGAAGAGCGGCAATTTCGTGGCTATCCTTGGGCAGTGTCACCGGGCCGGCCACCCGCGTACGGGATGGACCGGCCGACGCCGAGCGGGCCCGGGCCCCCCTCCCTATCCTGACACCGCGACGATCGCCGGGATTCCAGGAGCCATCTGCGATGTCCTTCGACCGACGGCAGGCACGCCCGTTTGACGGGGAGACGGGGACCGAGCCGCTGGCGGAGGCCTGCTACGTCCCGCAGAGGTACGAGCCGAACTACCCGTATCCGATGCTGGTGATGTTCCACTCCCGGGGCGGCGACGAGCAGCAGATGGTCCGCTCGGCCCGGGCGATGAACTGGCGGAATTACGTCGGCCTGGGCCTCCGCGGGCCCGAGGCGATCGCCCGGCGGGGCGAGACGGTCGGTTTCGGGTGGGGCCCCGATTTCTCGATCCGGGCGCGGGACCGAGACCACACGGCCCCGACGGTCCCGGACTCCGAGCGGTTCCGGCTCCGGCTGGCCGACGAGACGGCCGACCCCGTCGACCTGGTCGAGGACGCCGTCTTCTCGGCGGTCCGCAAGACCCGACGGACCTTGCACGTCCACTCGGAGCGGATCTTCCTGGTGGGCACGGGCGAGGGGGCGGCGGTCGCCTACCGCCTCGGCCTGACCTACCCCGAGCGGTTCGCGGGGGTGGTGGCGATCAACGGCTGGCTCCCCGGCCACTTCCGCCCGCTCGGCCGGCTCAAGGCCTGCCGCGAGCTGAAGGTCCTGGTCGTCCACGGCGAATGGAATGCGAGGGCCCGGGTCGAGACGGCCCGCCGGGACGTCGCCGTCCTCCGCGCGGGGGGGCTGAAGGTCGCCTTCCAGTCGTACCCGTGCGCCCACCGCCTGACCTCGCCGATGCTCTCCGACGTCGACACCTGGCTGATCAACCAGTGCACGGCCGAGGCCTGAGCCGGCCTCGGGCGCGGCGGTCGACGGGCATTTTCGCGGCCCGTTACCTTCCGCGGCCGGCCCGGTTAGGATAGACCTCGGGGCGATCGCCCCCGACGTCGCGGGCCGGTGCGGGGACCTTGGATGACCGGGACGTTTGCCTGCCCCGAGTGCGGGGTCGAGGTGACGCTGCGCGGGGCCACCCCGGGGCGCGAGGTCCAGTGCGCGCGGTGTTCGACCTGGGTGGAGGTCCCGTACCTGCCCCGGGCCGGGGTCTGGACCCGGCCGAGGTTCCGGCGGCGACGGCCGTCGTGGGCGCTCCCGCTGGCCTGGGCCGCGGTCGGGCTGCTCGCGGCGATCGTGGCGGTCGTCGCCGCGGGGAGGTTCGCGGCGTCGAGGTCGCGGGCCGCCCGCGAGTCGACCCTGGCCGAGATCCTCGCCGCGGCCGACGCCGCCGAGGTTGCCGGCCGCGCCGACCGGGCGCTGTCCGAGGTCGAGGCGGCCCTGGCCCTGCTCCGCTCGGGGGGCGAGGCGGCCCGGGACCGGGACCGGGTCGTCGAGCTCGCCCGGCGCCGCGACGCCCTCTCAGTCCGAGAGGCCGAGGCCCGGATCGCCGGGTCGGCCGCGATGGAGCCCGCGGCCGCCGTCGGCGACCTGCTCTCGCTCCAGGCGAGGGCCCGGCAGGACCGGGCGCTCGACCCGCTGGTCTCGACCGTCCTGCGGGCGCTGGAGGCCGCCCGCCGTCGCCAGGTCGGGGCCGACCTCGCCGCCGCCCGCCGCGCCCGCGACGAGGGGCGCCACCCCGACGCGCTGGCCCTCGGCGATCGCGCCCTGACCGTCGCCGACCGGCTCGACCCCGACGCCGGGCGGTCGGCCGTCGCCGAGGCCGAGGAGGTCCTCGGCCCGATCGTCGGGCGGGTCGGGGTGATCGTCGCCCAGCTCCCCGGCCAGTTCACGCTCGGGACGGCCGAGTCCTACGACGCGACCCCCGGGGCGGCGGTCGCCGACGCCCTCCGCCGACGGGGGTATGCCCCCCGCCCCGCGCGCGGCCCCTCGCGCCCCCTCTGGGACCGGCTGGCCCCGTATCGCCTGACCTTCCAGATGGCCGAGACCCAGGGGGGCCTCTACCTCCAGTCGCAGAACCGGGTCAGCGAGGTCACCGCGGCCCTCGCGCTGAAGCGGGGCCGCGAGGGCGTCTGGTCGTCCCGGGTGACCGGCCGGACCCAGGTCCCCCTGCCCGACCTGCCCGCGTACCTCGGCACTCGCCTGGCCACCGCCCCCCGCCGCGAGCCCGTGATCGAACGCCGGCTCTACCAGAGCGCCCGGGCCGCGGCCGTCGACGCGGTGAACCTCCAGCTCCTCGGCCTGCCGGCCCCCTGATCGGCCCGCCCGCCCGCTCATCCGCCCCCGGGTCGGGTTCGCGGGCGCCGCCGAGGGCAGGGCCGATCGCGGGTCGAATCGTCCGAGGTTTCCGGGTCACTTCAGGTTGTTCACCATGTCGTCGACGGCGGCGACGAGGCTGACGCCGAGGCCCTTCTGGCAGATCCCTTCGAGGTCGGACCGGCAGGCGAAGAGGGCGTCGACGATCCTCCCGTCCCACTGGACGTTGGCCCCCTTGCGGAAGATCTCGCCGATCTTCGAGGGGGTCAGCGGGCGACGGTAGGGGCGGGTGCTCGACATCGCGTCGAACGAGTCGGCCACGGCCAGGATCCGGGCCACCAGCGGGATCGCCTCGCCGACGAGCCCGTCGGGGTAGCCGGTCCCGTCGTAGCTCTCGTGGTGCGAGGCCACGCCGGGCAGGAGGTGGTGGAGCTTCTTGAGGTCGGAGAGGATGTTCACGCCGATCCGGACGTGCCCCTGGATCATGAGATACTCGGCGGGGTCGAGCGGGCCGGCCTTCTTCAGGACGCCGTCGTCGACGCCGATCTTGCCGACGTCGTGGAGCAGGCCCATCAGGTAGAGGTCGCCGCGGTGGCTCGCGGGCATCCCCATCTCCTCGGCGATCCGGACGGCGATCCGCGCGACCCGCTCGGAGTGGCCCGAGGTGTAGGGGTCCTTGGCGTCGATGGCGGAGGTCAGGGCCCGGATGATCCCGAAGAGCATGTCCTTCAGGTCGCGGTAGAGCCGCCCGTTGGTCCGGTGGGTGCCGATCAGCGAGGCGATCGGCTGGAGGACCTCGACGTCGCCCGCGGAGAAGGGGCGCCCGTCGGCCGGGTTCACGGCGACGACCCGGCCGGTGGCCTCGGAGGAGTCGGCGGCGACGATCGCGATCCGTCGGATCGACGGCAGGCCGTCCCGGCCGGCGTCGTCGACCCGGACGTCCCGATGATCGGGCGAGTCGGGGATCAGCGCCCGGAAGTCGCGCGGGGCGACCCCGGCGACCTCGCCGGCGACGACGGTCTTCTCGGAGGACGACGCCGGGACCCAGGCGACCGCGGCGGCCTTCAAGGCCCCCCGGGCGGCCCTCAGGGCCAGCTCCTGGAACTGCTCCGGGGCGTCGGAGATCCGCATCCGCCGGATCAGGCGGGCGATCAGGAGCCGGTCGTCGCCGCCGCCGTCGGCCGTCGCGGCCGGGACCTCGGGCGCCTTCCTCGAGAACGCCTCGCCCCGGAGCGAATCGGCGGCCGACTGCCCCCAGGCCCGCAGCGCCCGCGCGGGGCACCGGGGGCCGAGGCCCGCTTCGGGGCCGGGTTCGCCCGACTCGGGGGCGAACCCGACCAGGGCCAGCAGGTCGGCGTCGTCGGCCCTCGGCGCGGGCAGGCAGAGCCAGACCGGCCCCGCGTCGCGGCCGGGCCGCCAGGCCGAGACCCGCCCGTGCCGGAGGACGCCCGAGGCCAGCGCCGCCGTCAGCGCCGAGTCGGCGTCCGGGAAGAGCGAGACGTCCGGCCCGGACCGCTCGCGCCAGGCCATCGTGGTCGGGTCGAGCAGGCCGACCGGCGCCTGGAACTCCCGGGCGAGCCGCCGGCAGATGGCCTCGACGTCCGTCGCGCCCGGCCGCGGCTCCGGATCGGGCATCATCGTCGCTCCCTTCGAACCGTCCATCCCGACTCCCCCCGTCGCCCTCGGAGCGATGCTCGCCCGGACGCATCGGCCGTGCCCCCGCCAACCCTAGGACACGGGCCGGGGGGCGGCAAGTCGTCCCGGGCCGCCGGCACCCGCCTTGGACAACCCCCGCGCCGTGGACTATAGCCTCGTCGGGGCCGCCGCCGTTCGGGGCGCCTCGGACGGGCGGAGGGGACTCGACGATGGACTCCAGCGGACCGCGATCGCCCGTCGAATCGGGGTCCTCGCCGCTGTGGGACGACTGGAACCCCGGCCCCGGCGCCGAGACCGTGGCCCGCCCGCCCGCGGGGGAGCCCGACCGGCCCGGCCGCGCGGCCGCGGGGACCGAGGCGGAGTCCGGGCCGTCCCGGCCCGATTTCGCGCCCCGTCACGGGACCGGCCCCGGGGCCCCGACGGACCCGGGCGGGCCCGGAGGCCCCCCGACGCTGACCCCCGAGGACCCGTCTCGCCCGGTCGTCTTCCCCAAGCTCGGGGCGGCCATCGGCGGCTTCCGCCTGGTCCTCGAGCTGGGCCGGGGGGCGTTCGCCCGCGTCTACCTGGCCCACGAGTCGGCGCTGGGGAACCGCCCGGTGGCGCTGAAGGTCTCGAAGGCCGAGGGGGACGAGCCGAAGATCCTGGCCCGGCTCCAGCATACGCACATCGTGCCGATCCACTCGCTGCACGACGACCCGGCGACCGGGCTCCGGCTGATCTGCATGCCCTACTTCGGCGGGGCGAACCTGGCGCAGGTGCTCGACGCGGCCGGCCTGAAGGCGTCGGCCCGGCCGCGGGGCCGGAGCCTGGTCGACGCGCTGGACCTGGTCGGCCAGCCCTCGCAGGCGGGGGTGGTGCAGTCGGCCGCCGGCCGATGCCCGGCCTCCCCGGCCGTCGTCGCGGCGGGGCTCGGGGGGGGCGCCGGGCCGGCCCCGGCCCCGGGCCCTCACCGGGGCGAGGCCGGGCACCGGCCGTCCTTCGGCCGGCCCTCGCTCCGGCCGCGACGGGGGCCGGGCTCCTCCCCCGCCCCGTCGCTCGCCCCCCCCGATGCCCCCGGCCAGTCCCAGCCGGCCCGGCAGTTCCTCCGCGAGTCGAGCTACGTCCGGGCCTCCGCGTGGATCGCCGCGAGGCTGGCCGAGGGGCTCGACCACGCCCACTCCCGCGGCCTCCTGCACCGCGACCTCAAGCCGTCGAACATCCTGATCGCCGCCGACGGCACCCCGATGCTCCTCGACTTCAACCTCGCGGCCGAGGCGGTCGACGAGGGGCCCGGCGACGGGTCGAAGGCGCTGACGGGCGGGACGCTGCCTTATATGTCGCCGGAGCACCTCGACGCCTTCGACCCGCGCAACTCGACCTCCCCCGGGGCGGTCGACGAGCGGTCGGACATCTACGCGCTGGGGCTGATCCTCTTCGAGATGGTCGCCGGCCGCCCGCCGTTCGCCGAGCCCGCCCCGGGGATCGGCCTGTTCGCGATGCTCGAGCACCTGATCGCCGAGCGGCGCCGCGGCGCCCCGTCGCTCCGGGCCGCGGCCCCCGAGGTCCCGTGGAGCCTCGACGCGATCGTCGCCAAGGCGCTGGCCCCCGACCCCGCGCGCCGGTACCGATCGGCCCGCGAGCTGGGCGAGGACCTCCGCCGGTTCCTCGACGACCGCCCGCTCGCCCACACGCCCGAGCCGAGCGTCCGCGAGCGGCTGGCGAAGTGGTCGCGGCGCCATCCCCGCGCCACCTCGGCCTGGACGATCGGCCCGCTGGCGCTGGCGCTGACGCTGGGCGTCGCGGCCGTCGCCCGGACCCAGGCGGCCCGCCTCGAGCAGGTGGCCGCCCGGCTGGGCCTGCGACGGTTCCGCGAGTCGCTCCACGAGTGCCAGTTCCTCCTGAACACGGCCAGCGCCGGCCGGCTCACGGACCACCTGAGGCGCGGGGTCGAGCAGGCCCGGGCGGCGATCGACCGCTACGGCGTCGCCCGGCGGGGCGACTGGGACCGGGGGTACTGGGTCGCCTCGCTCTCCGCCGACGAGCGGACGTCGCTCCGCCAGGACCTCGCCGAGCTGATCCTCCTGGAGGCCCGGGCCCGCGTGGCGATCGCCGAGTCCGAGGGGGCCGAGGAGGGCCGCCGCAAGGCGCTGGAGTGGGCCGTCGCCTGGCTCGACCGGGTCGAGGCGTTCGACCCCGCCCCCTCGCCCGCCCTCTTCGCCGACCGGGCGCGGTACCACCAGGCGCTGGGCCGGGCCGACCTCGCGCGGCTCGACCGCGCCCGGCGCGACGCCACGCCCGCGGCCTCCTGCCGCGACGAGTGCCTGCTCGGCACCGCGGACCTCGCCGAGGGCCGCTTCGACCGCGCCGAGGCCCGGCTCAACCGCGCCGTGGCGCTGGACCCGACGCGGTTCTGGGCCTGGTTCGCCCGCGGCCTCTGCCGGCTCGACCAGGGCCGGTTCGCCGACGCCGTCGGGGACTTCAACGTCTGCACCGTGCTGATGCCCGGCTTCGCCTGGCCGTTCGCCGATCGGGGGATCGCCGAGGCCCGCGCCGGCCGGCTGGCCGAGGCCCTCGCGTCGTTCGACCGGGCGATCGAGCTGGACCCGAACCTCGCCGACGCCGTCGTCGGCCGGGGCCTGGTCGCCCTGGAGCTGGGCCGGCCCGAGCAGGCCGAGCGCGACCTCGCCCGCGCCGCCGGGCTCGGCCGTCATGACCCGGCCGTCCGCGCCGGTCGCGCCGAGGCGCTCGCCAAACTCGGGCGGGCCGGCGAGGCCCTGTTGCTCTACGACGACCTGCTCGCCGACCGGCCCGGTGACCCCCGGCTGCTCGCGGCCCGGGGGATGGCCCGGCTGGCGACGGACCCGACCGCCGCCTCGGCCGACTTCGCCGCCGCCGCCCTCGCCGACCCCGGCCTGGCCGTCGCCCATTACGGGCTGGCCCGGTGCCTCGCCGGCTCCGACCGCCCCGCCGCGCTCGGCCACGCCGACCGGGCGCTGGGGGCCGACCCGGGCCACGCCGACGCGAGGGAGCTGCGCGCCCTGCTCCGCGCCCGCCTCGGCCGGGCCGACGCGGCGGAGGACGTCGACCGGCTCCTCCAGGCCCCGACCCCGCATCGGCTCTACAACGCCGCCTGTGCCCTGGCCGTCCTCGCCCGGACCCGACCCGACCCCCGGCACGAGGCCCGCGCCCTGGAACTCCTCCGCCGCGCCATCGAGGCGGGCTTCCCCCCCGATCCTGCCCGGACCGACCCCGACCTCGACGCCATCCGGGCCCGGCCCGAGTTCGCCGGGCTCGTCGGGCCGCCCGGCTGACGCGATCGGAACCGGGGCGAACGAGACCCATCTCGATCGGAACCGTGGCTTCGTTCGGCGCCGCGACTCGCCCCTTGCCGGTCGCCGCCGGGCACCCTCCCGCGCGAGTTGGGTTCGTTCGGCGCCGGCGACCGGCTTTGCACTTTAACCCCGGTCCAAACCCAATCCAGGGTTCAGAGCGGTGAATAAAGGTTCAGGTAATCCGTTGCCCGATATTTGTGCGGGTTAGTGCCCGCACGAGGGATTCCAGTTGAAGGAATCACCCGATCCTCGGCCGATAACTATACGTCCGTCGATCGCCCGGTCGGATTCGAAGGATTCTCCGCACGCGCCTTGCAGCCCGAGACCAAGGAACTTGCGCGTGGCCGCTTGGAAACTCTCGAAGATGGTGTCAGAATAGCGTCCGAAGGACCGAGGACAATTCGACTGAGAAAGGAGTAACCATTCTGCCGAATGCCGTGGATCTTGCAATCTGCTGACCGCGACCTTCAACTGTGGCGATGGCGACAACGGGTTCGGACACCCTGGACACGGCATCCTTGCAAGCCCTGCTCGGGCCGCAA